>OGGR01000042.1_pt1 | contig 118045 bp, 89 predicted proteins | sample 1571321 | NCBI WGS metagenome assembly OGGR01 (sample SAMEA2582048, study PRJEB24529) | metagenome | biome: Human gut stool | place: China | collected 2011 | reverse complement strand
ACCGTCAGCTTCCCGATTGATATTGAGGCGCTGAAGTTCTGGAACCAGCAGATGAAGTACGACGCCGAGCCGGGCAAATTCAACGTCTTTATCGGCGTCGATTCCGCCCGCGTGAAGCAGGGCGAGTTCGAACTGCTGTAATTGCGCTTTGTCGCCCGGGTAAGGCTGTGGCCGCCGCACGGGAACACGCATTCCTTATCCCAAAGGCCGATTTATCGGCCTTTTCTTTTTCCGCTCCGCCCCAAATGAACTACGCTTTTTGCTTAAGCTCCTGTTAATGGAGCGCAAATTAAAGAGGGACGCGAGAATGATAAAGGCAAGTATGTGGTCCGGCACGCTGGCGCTGGCGGCCCTGATAAGTCTGCCGTTGCAGGCGGCGGAGCCGGTTAAAGTCGGCTCAAAAATCGATACCGAAGGGGCGCTGCTCGGCAATATTATTTTGCAGGTGCTGGAAAGCCACGGAGTGAAAACCGTCAATAAAATCCAGCTCGGCACCACGCCGGTGGTGCGCGGAGCGATAACCGCTGGTGAACTGGATATCTATCCGGAATATACCGGTAACGGCGCCTTCTTCTTTAAAGCGGAGAACGACCCGGCGTGGAAAAACGCGCAGCAGGGCTACGAGAAAGTCAAAAAGCTGGACGCGGAAAAGAATAAGCTCGTGTGGCTTACTCCGGCTCCGGCCAACAACACCTGGACCATCGCCGTTCGTCAGGATTTGGCGGAAAAAAATAACCTCGCCTCGTTAAGCGACCTTGCCGGCTATCTGCAAAAGGGCGGTGACTTTAAGCTGGCCGCTTCGGCGGAATTTATTGAACGGCCGGATGCGCTGCCGGCATTTGAAAAAGCCTACGACTTTACGCTCAAACAGAACCAGCTGCTGTCGCTGGCGGGCGGCGATACGGCGGTCACCATTAAAGCGGCGGCGCAGCAGACCTCCGGCGTAAATGCGGCGATGGCCTACGGCACCGATGGCCCGGTCGCCGCGCTGGGCCTGCAAACCCTGAGCGACCCGAAGGGCGTGCAGCCAATTTACGCCCCGGCCCCGGTCGTGCGTGAAGCGGTGCTGAAAGAATACCCGCAGATAGCCGACTGGCTACAGCCGGTCTTTGCCAGCCTGGATGAAAAGACCCTGCAAAAGCTGAACGCCAGTATTGCGGTAGAGGGCCTGGATGCGAAGAAAGTCGCCGCCGACTATCTGCAACAAAAAGGGCTGCTGAAGTAGAGTTCGCGTGACGATTCGTTGCTGTAACCGCGTTGCGCTGCTGCTGGCATTATTACTGCTGCTGGCGATGGCGCTGCCGTTTATCAATTATGCGCCTAACCGGCTGTTATCCGGCGAGGGACGCTGGCTATGGCAGGTCTGGCCATGGCTGGCGGGCGTGCAGGCGGGGGCGGCGCTGTTCATCGCGCTGCTGTGCTGGCGGCCGGGGCGCTTCCCGCTGCTGGTCATCTTCCTGCTGGCGGATCTGCTGCTGCCTGCGCTGCTTTGGGGGGCCGGCGGGGCGGCGGTGCAGCTGGCGCAGAAAGGTTCGTCGCTGGCCCGTACCTCGCCGGGCAGCGGCCTGTGGCTGGCGCTGGCGCTCTGTCTGCTTATCGCCAGCGATGCCGTTCGCCGTCTGACTTCCCGTGCCCTGTGGCGCTGGTTGCTCAATGCGCAAATCTGGCTGCTGCCCGCGCTGCTGCTGGGACTGGGGAGCCTCGATGAACTCTCTCTGCTGAAAGAGTATTTCAATCGCCGGGAAGTGTTTGACGATGCGCTGTCGCAGCATGTGACTCTGCTGCTCGGTACCCTGCTGCCGGGGCTGCTGATTGGGCTGCCCATTGGCGTTTGGCTCTGGCGCTTCCCACGCTGGCAATCGCCGGTTTTTGCGGTTCTCAATGTGATTCAGACCGTTCCCTCCGTGGCGCTGTTCGGCCTGCTTATTGCGCCGCTGGCGGGGCTGGCGCGCCAGTTTCCTTCGCTTGCCCGGCTCGGCGTTTCCGGAACCGGCATTACGCCTGCGCTGATTGCGCTGGTGCTGTATGCGCTGTTGCCGCTGGTACGCGGGGTGACGGTCGGCCTGCAGCAGGTTCCGCGTGAAGCGCTGGAGAGCGCGGTGGCGATGGGGATGAGCGGCGGACAGCGGTTTCGTCAGGTACAGTTGCCGCTGGCATTGCCCGTATTGTTGCGCAGCCTGCGGGTGGTTAGCGTACAAACCGTCGGTATGGCGGTCGTCGCAGCGCTGATTGGCGCAGGCGGCTTTGGCGCGCTGGTTTTCCAGGGCCTACTCAGCAGCGCGCTGGATCTGGTGCTGCTTGGGGTGATCCCGACCATCGCGCTGGCGGTGGTGGTGGATGCGCTATTCGCGCTGTGGGGCGCATTACTCAAAGGAGAGGTCCGTGATTGAGTTCGACGGCGTCAATAAAGCCTTTGCCGGACAGCCTGCGGTGAAAAACCTCAATCTGCATCTGCGCGAGGGGGCATTTTCGGTGCTGATTGGCACCTCAGGTTCGGGGAAATCGACCACGCTGAAGATGATCAATCGCCTGGTGGAGCATGATAGCGGGACGATCCGTTTCGCCGGGCAGGATATCCGCCAGCAGCCGGTGCTCGAACTGCGCCGCAGAATGGGCTACGCCATCCAGTCCATCGGCCTGTTTCCCCATTGGACGGTGGCGCAAAACATTGCCACCGTTCCGCAGCTGCAAAAGTGGTCGCGGCAAAAAACGCAGGCGCGGGTTGATGAATTGATGGCCTTGCTGGGGCTCGAGCCGGTGCTGCGCGAACGTTATCCCCATCAGCTTTCCGGCGGCCAGCAGCAGCGCGTCGGCGTGGCGCGCGCGCTGGCGGCGAATCCGCAGGTGTTGCTCATGGACGAACCCTTTGGCGCGCTCGATCCGGTGACGCGGGAAGCTCTGCAGCAGGAGATGATCCGCATTCATCGCCTGCTGGGACGCACGATTGTGCTGGTGACCCACGATATCGATGAGGCGCTGCGGTTGGCGGATCATCTGGTGTTGATGGACGGCGGCGAAGTAGTGCAGCAGGGCGAGCCGCTGCAGATGCTGCTGGAGCCAAAAAATGCCTTTGTGCAGACCTTCTTTGGCCGCAGCGAACTGGGCGTGCGCCTGCTGTCGCTGCGCGGCGTGAGTGATTATCTGCGCCGCGATGAGCGCATGGCGGGAGATGCGTTAAACGTGGCGATGACCCTGCGCGAGGCGCTATCGCAGTTTATTGCTCATCGCTGCGAGGTATTGCCGGTAGTGGATGAGCGGGGAGAGTCCTGCGGGACGTTGCATTTTGCCGACCTGCTGCGCGAGGAGGCCCGGCGTGAAGGTGCTACGTGATCCGCTGCTGTGGCTGAGCGCAATGTTTGTCGCGCTGCTGCTGGCGTTGCCCTACAGCGCGCCGCTATTCAGCGCGCTGTTTCCCGAGCTGCCGCGCCCGGTTTATCAGCAGGAGAGTTTTATTTCGCTGACCCTGGCGCACTGTTGGCTGGTGGCGCTCTCCAGCCTCGCGGCTACGGTGGTGGGCGTCGGGGCAGGGATTGCGGTCACCCGGCCTTCCGGCCATGAGTTTCGCCCCCTGGTAGAGACGATCGCCGCGATGGGACAGACGTTTCCACCGGTTGCGGTGCTGGCGATTGCGGTTCCGGTGATGGGATTCGGCTGGCAGCCCGCGCTGATCGCGCTGGCGCTGTACGGCATATTGCCGGTTTTGCAGGGTACGCTGGCGGGATTGGGGGCGGTACCGTCCGGCGTATTATCTATCGCTCAGGGGATGGGAATGACCGGCTGGCAGAGATTGATAAAGGTGGAGCTGCCGCTGGCGGCGCCGGTGATGCTCGCCGGAATTCGTACCTCGACCATCGTGAATATGGGGACGGCGACCATTGCGTCAACCGTCGGCGCGAATACGCTCGGCACGCCGATTGTTATCGGCCTGAGCGGATTTAATACCGCTTATGTCATTCAGGGGGCGCTGCTGGTGGCGCTGGCAGCAATTATCGTCGATCGCGGCTTTGAACGGCTGACCCGGCTAATCAGCCGACACCGCCGCGAACAATAAATGAATAGCCGGCCAGCATCACGCCGCCGATGCCGCTGATGGCCATAAATAAGAACAGAGTAATAACCGCAATTTTCGCTGGCTTCATAATAGGCTCCTGATGTTAACGCAAGGATTATACGGTGAAGCGCAGGTGTTAATGAAACATTAATTGCGGTTTAGCTACGACAGCCCCCCCGGCTTGCGCTGCGCTTAGCCGGGCTACCGGGCCACAGATTGCCGATAACCCGTAGCCCGGGTAAGGCGTTTACGCCGCAACCCGGGGAATGTGCCGTGATGTAGTATTGCTGCGGCTTCTTCCCGGCTTGCGCTGCGCTTAGCCGGGCTACCGGGCCACAGATTGCCGGTAACCCGTAGCCCGGACAGGCGCCTCAGGCGCCGCCTCCGGGAGACGTTGCGGTGGCGTGATTCAGCCAGATAATCTGGCCCTGCTGCTCCCATTGACGCATTTGATTCACCTGGGCGCTACAGGGCGCCTCTCCGCACCAGACCATTAGCGTACTGTCGGGGAAAAGCTCCGGTCGGATCTGGTTCAGCGAATGGGCGAGAATATCCACCCGCCAGCCCTGTTCGCTGGCTATCCAGCCCTCCAGCCATAGCCGGGTGATATCGTTCACATTCCAGCCCATAATCAGCGCATGGTCGCCGGGATATTTTGCCGTCGAGGACAGGCATCGGGCGATATGATTAATCAGAATGCCGTCCAGGATGCCCCGCATTGCCAGCAACGTTGGCTGCGGGCTGAGCAGGCGCTGGCGTAAGGGGTTAACCAGGTGCTTCACCAGGGTTTGCGCAGAGTCGGTGTGGTTACGCTCCTTCAGCCACATCCGCAGGCGATGATAACTTCCGTTTTGCAGATAGCCGAGCAGCATCTCCTGCCGATCGCGCCAGCCGTCGACCCTCTCCTGCTCATTATCCATCAGCAGCGTTTTCACTTTTCCGACCTGCACGCCGGAGTCAATCCAGCGTTTGATTTCGCGAATACGGTCTATCTCATATTCATTAAACAGGCGGTGGCCGCCGTCGGTACGCTGAGGTTTCAGTAATCCGTAGCGCCGCTGCCAGGCGCGTAACGTCACGGGATTGATATCGCAAAGCTGGGCAACTTCGCCAATTGTATAAAGCGCCATTTTCTCCTCCCGCTGTGTTCTCCTCTATTAACTGTAGAAGCTGTTTGCCGAAGCGGGGAGCTTTGTCTGTTTTTTGTACAAAAACGGATCGTCGAGGCGCTAAGAAGTGTGATCCTGAACATGAATTATCATTTTCATGTATTGCTTCAAAGAAAGTTATAAGCAAGCAGTGTATGTTACGCGCTTTCAAATGAAGTGTGGTCTGCGGGTATGTACGAGTTTGATCTGGTGTTGCTGCTGCTTCAGCAGATGTGCGTGTTTTTGGTCATTGCGTGGCTGATGAGCAAAACGCGTCTGTTCATCCCGTTAATGCAGGTCACCGTCCGTTTGCCGCATAAGCTCTTGTGCTACGTGACCTTCTCTATTTTCTGCATCCTCGGCACCTACTTTGGCCTGCATATCGAAGATTCGATCGCCAATACGCGAGCCATCGGCGCGGTGATGGGCGGCCTGCTGGGCGGGCCGGTGGTCGGCGGCCTGGTGGGACTGACCGGCGGCCTTCATCGCTACTCTCTGGGCGGCATGACCGCGCTGAGCTGTATGGTTTCCACCATCGTTGAAGGACTGCTCGGCGGGCTGGTGCACAGCATTCTGGTTAAACGCGGGCGACCGGATAAAGTCTTCAGCCCGCTCACGGCCGGCGCGATTACCTTTTTTGCTGAAATGGTGCAGATGTTGATCATTTTGCTGATCGCTCGCCCGTTCGAAGATGCCCTGCATCTGGTACAAAGCATCGCTGCCCCCATGATGGTGACTAATACCGTCGGGGCGGCGCTGTTTATGCGTATCTTGCTGGATAAGCGGGCGATGTTTGAAAAATATACCTCGGCTTTCTCGGCCACCGCGCTGAAGGTGGCGGCGTCGACGGAGGGGATCCTGCGCCAGGGGTTTAACGAAGAGAACAGCATGAAGGTCGCGCAGGTACTGATCCAGGAGCTGGATATCGGCGCGGTGGCGATCACCGATCGCGACAAGCTGCTGGCGTTTACCGGGATCGGTGACGATCACCATCTGCCCGGTAAGCCTATTTCTTCGCTCTATACCCAAAAGGCGATCGATACCGGCGAGGTGGTCTATGCCGACGGTAACGAGGTGCCCTACCGCTGCTCGATTCATCCTAACTGTAAGCTGGGCTCCACGCTGGTTATTCCGCTGCGCGGCGAGAATCAGCGGGTGATTGGCACGATAAAACTTTATGAAGCGAAAAACCGCCTGTTCAGCTCCATCAACCGCACGCTGGGGGAGGGGATTGCCCAGCTGTTATCCGCGCAGATCCTGGCCGGACAGTATGAGCGGCAAAAGGCGTTGCTAACGCAGTCGGAAATCAAGCTGCTGCACGCCCAGGTGAACCCGCACTTCCTGTTCAACGCGCTGAATACCCTGAAAGCGGTGATTCGCCGCGATAGCGACCAGGCGGGGCAACTGGTGCAGTATCTGTCGACCTTTTTCCGCAAAAACCTGAAACGGCCAGCGGAGATCGTGACCCTGGCGGATGAGATCGAACATGTAAACGCCTATTTGCAGATTGAGAAAGCGCGCTTTCAGGCCAACCTACAGATCCACATGCTGGTGCCGGAAGCGCTGGCCCAGCATCAACTGCCGGCTTTTACCCTACAGCCGATAGTCGAAAACGCCATTAAGCACGGGACTTCGCAGCACCTTGGGGTGGGGGAAATCACCATTCGCGCCAGCCAGTACCAGCGCTGGCTGCAGCTGGATATTGAAGATAACGCCGGGTTATATCAGGACAAACCCAGCGCCAGCGGACTGGGCATGAATCTGGTTGATCGCCGTCTGCGGGCGCGCTTCGGCGCCGATTGCGGGATCACCGTCACCTGCGAGCCGGAATGTTTTACCCGCGTCACGCTGAGACTGCCTCTGGAGGAAAACGCATGTTAAAAGTATTAATTGTCGACGACGAGCCGCTGGCGCGTGAAAACCTGCGTATTTTGCTGGAGACCCAGCCGGATATCGAGATCGTGGGCGAATGCGGAAATGCCGTAGAGGCGATTGGCGCGGTACATAAGCTGCACCCGGACGTGCTGTTTCTGGATATCCAGATGCCGCGTATCAGCGGTCTTGAGATGGTTGGCATGCTTGACCCGGAGCATCGGCCCTATATCGTCTTTCTCACCGCATTTGACGAGTACGCGGTGAAAGCCTTTGAAGAGCACGCGTTTGATTATTTGCTGAAGCCAATAGAGTCCGCCAGGCTGGAAAAAACGCTGGCTCGACTGCGCCAGGAGCGCAGCCTGCAGGATATGACCGCCCTCGACGATACCCAGCAGGCGCTAAAGTATATTCCCTGCACCGGCCACAGCCGCATCTGGCTACTGCAGATGGAAGACGTGGCCTTCGTCAGCAGCCGGATGAGCGGTATTTACGTGACCGACCGCGAAGGAAAGGAGGGTTTTACCGAGCTCACCTTACGCACCCTCGAGAGCCGAACGCCGCTGCTGCGCTGCCATCGCCAGTACCTGGTTAACATGTCCCATCTCAAGGAGATCCGCTTTGAGGAAAACGGCCAGGCGGAGCTGCTGATGCGTGCCGGGCAAACGGTGCCGGTGAGCCGCCGTTATCTGAAAAGCCTGAAAGAGGCGATTGGTCTGTAAAACGGCGGAATCGTGATAAACTGTGCGGCAGAATTTTTCATCATGAAGGCAATATGATCAGTAACGATATTCTCCGTAGCCTGCGCTACACCCTGAAAACCAATAACAGCGGCCTGGTACGTATTTTTGCGCTGGCGGATGCGCCGGTCAGCGCCGAACAGCTGGTACCCTGGCTGAAAAAAGAAGACGAAGAGGGGTTTGTGCGCTGCCCGGATGTCGTGCTGTCGAATTTTCTCAACGGCCTGATTTACGACAAACGCGGTAAAGATGCGTCGGCGCCGCCGCTGGCGGTCGAACGCCGGGTGAATAATAATATCGTGCTGAAAAAACTGCGTATTGCCTTTTCCCTGAAGACGGATGACATTCTCGCTATCCTCACTCAGCAGAAATTCCGCGTCTCGATGCCGGAAATCACCGCCATGATGCGCGCCCCGGAGCATAAAAACTTCCGCGAATGCGGCGACCAGTTTCTGCGCTACTTCCTGCGCGGGCTGACCGAGCGCGAACACGCGAAATCCTGATATGCCTCCCCGGCTTGCGGCGTTAACGCCAGAGCCGGGCTCCCCGAATGTACGGCCCTGTAGCCTGACCGGGGTAGCCCGGCTAAGCGTAGCGTAAGCCGGGAGTTCTCCGCGCCAGTCTGGGTTATTTCACTTCTTTAAATCCCTGTGATTTCAACATTTTTTCCGACTCGCTCAGCGAAATAAACTTTTGCGAACAGTCGGTAAAGCTGGCCCCGGGTAATTGACACAGCTCGCTGATTTTAGCCTGATTAAAGTCGATGGAGAGGTGTTCCTGCGCGGCGCTCTCTTTATAGTCGACGCTGTGGGTGACGCCTTTGATTTTGCTGTAGGCCACGCCGATAGGATCGATGATCTTGCGCGCCTGCTCTTCGTTACTCACCCCGAGTGATGTATAGGGAATAGTATTCTCCGCGTCCTGGCGGGTAACGACATCGTCTTTGTAGTGATAGGTATAGGTCAGGTCTACGCCGTTCATCGTGTTGTGAAACGTCTTGACCTCATCTTTGTTGTTATCGCAGCCGACGAGCGCGGCCATCATTAACGTTGCGCCCAGAGCGGCGGTAATCCTGCGGTTAAATTTCATTATCATTCCTTGTTAATCAATCATCATCTCTAATTGTATACAGAGTTGGGCGATAGCGCTGAGCGTATCCTCGGAAGTCGCCGTTTCGCGCTCGGCCAACTGGCGGAGCAGGCGCGCGAGATGATTAAATCCGCCGTTGGTTAAATCGTCGCTCAGCGTCATCGCATCGCGAAAAAGGCCCTTTTGCTGATAGCGCAGGCCGTTGTGCATAATCTGGATCAGCAGCGCCCGGGTGCGCTGCAACAGCGTCAGGGCCAGCGACCGCGGCGGCAGGATATCGCCGGCAGGCAACGGCCCAACGGGAAGCGGTTCCGCGTTCAGCGCCCAGCCGCGGGTGCGGGTCATCATTACCAGCGGCTCCAGGCTAAGCTGCCCGCGGCTAAAGGTGACCATCCCGGACACCATCACTACCGGATCGTCCGCCTGGCTGAGCAGCGCCGCCATTCGCTCAACGGCATAGGGCGCGCTGGCGGCGGCGGGAAGGGACAGCAGCAAAACGTTGTCTTGCCCTTCGCCGCTGAGAACCTGCGCATCCAGCGTTTGCCGGGCGGCGTCCCATCCGACGGCAAGACAGGCATCCTCCGGCAAAATAAACAGATTATCCACCTGATTAAGCGGACGCACCCACGCCGGAGGGCGCTGGCGCAGATACTCACGCAGCGCCGCAACCCCCGGCTGGCGCAGCGGCGCGCTGAGCAAAAGCCAGGCCTCTTCACTGAGCGGAACGTTGCTGCTCAGGCGGTGGCGCGCGCTCAGCAGCAGTTCGCCGCTGGCGTTGCGGCTCGCTGATTGAGTAATTATCTGCCCGCCCGCCAGCGCGCCGGCCTGGAAGCTAAACAGGCGGCGCTGCCACAGCGGGCTTTGCGCCCGTTCCGCCAGCGGCCAGCTGCGCGACAGATGCATAATGCTGCCGGTATCCGGGTCGCTAAACCAGATGCGTAAACCGTAGCGGTGATTATCCTGCCAGCTGCGCATTCCCAGGGAGATAAGTCGCAAATGATCGAGCAGCGCTTCACCGGCGATACCCTGGCCCACCACGGTGCGCCACGGCAGGGGCGGCGTCTGGTCGGCATCGGCAAGCTGCGCCATTCTGTCGGCGCTCTCAAGGCGGGCGTTAAGTCCTGCCAGCTGGCTGAGAAGCTGTTCAGGATGGTAATGGCTGGCGCGCTGCTGAAGGGCCTCGACGCCTTCGCGAAGCTGAGCAAGTGCGCCGACGACCCAGCGCCAGTTTACCGTCTGCGCCGCGCGCTGCGCCCGGGTGAACGCAGCCTCGAAGCCAATAGGCGGCTGGCTGACGCCGCTTTGCCACAGCAGTTGGCTGAGCTGGCGGAGGCTTTGTCGACAGGCCTCGCCGTCAGGGGTATCAAAAGGCCCTCCGCGGGCGGCGGCCTTGCGGCTGCGCGTTTGCCAGACCAGGTGCGTAAAGCCAGGCTGCTGGGCTTCGGCATCGGTAAAAGCCTGAACCGCCAGCGCCACGTGTTCGCACAGCGAGCCGTCGACGCAGTCGCAGCGGGCAAAACGGATGCTGCTGCGGGAATAAAAACGCACATCGCTCATCGGCAGCTTTGCCGAAGGCGTTTCGTTAGGTCGGCAGAATAGCTCCACCGCGACGCCTTTATCCGCCAGCTGCTGCGCCCGCTTCAGAACGGACTCGGGGAGAGCGGCCAGCTCCGCTTGCCACAGACCCGGATGCCAGCGTTCGCCGCTCTCCGGTTCCGCTTCGGGACGCTCATCACCGGTATTGGCGCGCTGGTAGCTGAGGATCAGCATCACGCGATGACGACACATGCCGCTGGCGCCGCAGGTACAGCTGGATTCTTTGAGCGCCTGGCCTTTTGCCAGCCGGGTGCGGGTGCCGTCGTGAAATACGGCGGTCAGGGTGCCGTCTTCATCCTGCGCAAGTTCGGGGATATTGCCGTTATCCAGCTCTTTCTGGCTGCGTTTTACGAATCCGGCGTTGCTTAGCGCCATGAGCGCCTGCGGGGTGAGTTCCAGTAATTCGGGGCGTAAAGGCATCATGATTGTAAATTCTCCGCCAGCCAGGAGGCCAGCTCGCCGGGCGTCATGGCGGCGATTTGCGCCCCGACGTTAACCAGCGCCTGGGCCATATCGTGGTCATAACAGGGGGATGCCGAACTGTCTAACGCCGCCAGCCCGAGGACTTTAGCGCCGCTTTGCACGCTCAGCTTGACCTGATTAATCAGTAGCGAGTTCGCCCCGCCTTCGAAAAAGTCGCTCACCAGCACGATGACGCTTTTTTGCGGTTGTTCAATCAGCTGTCGCGCATATTCAACGGCCTGGGCGATATTGGTCCCGCCGCCGAGCTGAACTTTCATCAGCAGCTCTACCGGGTCGGCAACGTCGTCCGTGAGATCCACCACGCTGGTATCAAACGCCACGAGGTGCGTACGAATGCCGGGCAGCTGCCATAAGCAGGCCGCCATAACCGCCGAATGGATAACGGAATCCACCATCGAACCGCTCTGATCGACCAGCAAAATCAGCTGCCATTTTTCGCTGTGGCGTTTAATACGGCTGATAAACTTAGGCGATTCAATGTACAGCTTGCTGCGCTGCGGGTCCCAGTGCTTGAGGTTGGCGCGCAGGGTATTCTTGAAGTCGAAGTTGCGCGCCAGCGGGATACGCGAGGGGCGGCGCCGATCGCGCGCGCCGGAAAAAGCCTGGCGCACCTCTGTCGCCAGCCGGGCCATAATTTGCTCTACCACCTGGCGCACCAGCTTGCGGGCGGCGTTCAGCACGTCTGGATTCATCAGATGTTTAGTATGCAGTACCGCTCGCAGCAGGCTTTCGGAAGGCTCGATACGTTCAAGCACTTCCAGATTGGTCACCACCTCATCGATGCCGTAGCGAAGTACCGCATCGCTCTCCAGCCGCTCGATAACCGGCTGCGGAAAAAGCGAGTGGATAGCGTTGATCCATTCCGGCGTCGTCAGGCTGGAATCCTCCAGTCCACCCTGGCGCTCGCCTCGCCGTAGTCGCTCCGGATCGCGGCCGTAGAGCCACTCCAGCGCATGGTCTACCTGACGGGCATGCTCATCGAGGCCGCCGAGGCTGTTTTCGGCGGCCTCGCCCAGAATCAGCCGCCAGCGCTGGAGCTCCTGGGTTGCCAGAATATCGGATAACCTGTTCATTAGCGTACTCCCCAATGGCGTAGCGCGGCCAGCGCCTGCTGTTCCAGCTGCTGATGATAGAGTAACTGCTCCGGCGAGCAGGCAACCGGCGCCTGTAGCGCAGAGGTCGGTAGCATGGACATGTGATAGTGATCGAGCACCTGGCGGGCCAGCTCGCCGCGTTCCCGAGGCGGCAGCCACGCCATCGCCGCCCGCAGATCCGGCAGCGCGAGAATAAACTCATCGTCCGCCAGCCGGGCGAGCAGCGCGCTGAATCCCGCGATAAAAGCGGGCTGACAGGCGAGCTGATGGCGCGCCAGCGCCAGCATACCGTGGACCGCTTCTCCCAGACGCTGCGGAGAGAGCTGCGTCAGCAGGGTCAGCGCTGCTTCAGCGGTTGCCGCGGGATGCTCAAGACGAATCAGCGCGCCGAGCGCCGCGCCGCGGTCGAGCGGTGCGGCATCTGCGGCGTGAATTCGCCGTTCAAGCAGCGCCAGGGCGGCGCTGAGCGAAACTCCCGGTAAAACGCTGCCGCTGTGGAGATCGCGCAGGATGTGGCACAGGGTGCGCCAGCTATGCAGATGGGCGTGAAACTGCTGCTCGTCAGCAACGCCGCTGGATTCGCAAAGCCACAGCGTCCGGTCAAGCGCCGCGCAAAGCGTGATTTCCAGCACCGCGGCGTTTTGCATACCGCTGCTCTCATCTTGCTGCCAGAGGGCGTAAAGCACCTCCAGCGCTGGCCCCATTTCGGCAAACTGGCTCTCTTCGGCAATCAGCTGCGCCAGCTGTTCCAGCATCTGCTGGCTGAAGGTGGAGAGCCCCGCCAGCGCGGCCTGATTCAGGCTGGCGGCCAGGCTTTTGATACCCCCGGAGGCCAGAATAGCCGCTTCCAGCCGCTGGCGCGCGGCCTCCGCCAGGGAAGCGCCGTAGCGGGAGGCCTCGATCAGGACCGCGTGCTGCTCCAGGGTTGGAAACAGTCGCCAGCGCTCTTCGCCATCGCCGGAAAGCGTCACCGCGCTGCCCGTTTGCTGCTGGAAACCGGGAATGTCAAGGATGGCCAACCGGTGTAAGACCTGACTTTTTGCTAATCCCTCGAGCGTATAGCGATTGATGTTCAGGTTTGCCGGTATGGCGATCCCGACGCGCGCCAGCTCGCGATCGACGTCCTGCGGCAGCGGCGGCAGCGGCGTTCCCTGAGCGAGCTTGCCGAAACCGGCTCCCGCCAGCGCATCCACGATGGTCAGCAGAATCGGATCGGTTTGCGGATGAATCACGCCGCGATAGCTCCACGGTAGCGGGGCATTGAGCGCTTCTTTGATTAACGAGCCCGCCAGCGCGTCAAGCCAGTCGCAGCGCAGCGGCTGGGTATGGCCGCGTATCTGCGCCAGCGCCATTGCGCGCAGGTGGGCGGCAGCGAAATCGGCCGTTGAGGCGGGAAGGCGATGCTGGCGCAGGCGGGCAAGGATAGTTTTCAGCAGCCGTTCCCCGGCCTGACGCAGGCCCAACTGCCAGCACCAATTTTGCCAGACCGGCGCCGGCATCCCGGAAAGATAGCCCGCCAGAACGTCCAGCCGCTTTTCGCTGTAGGGGGTGAGGTAGCAGCCGGTGACGGCGTCGGGCGTCGGTGGCGGCGGGGATTCAGGTTCCTGCGCTGGCGCCCGGCAATTCCGCCACAGGGCTGCCAGCGCCGGGGCGTGCCAGCCGCCGCAGACCACCACGACCGGGCCGTCATTTTGCTGCATGGCCCATGCCACCCAGCGGGCCATCCAGGCTTCCCGCTGCCGGCTGTTTTCTCCGCCGCTGCTATCGCCGCGCAGCTGGATAAAGTACGTTTCCAGCGCCTGCTCCAGTCCGGCGCGCTGGGTTTCATCTTCGAACAGATGGTCCCACAGCGCGTCGGTATTCTCCATTCCGCTGGCGGCAAACAGGCGCTGCTGGTCATCGGCGCGGCGAGCGTCAGAGGCATCGCTGTCATCCTCTCTTTGCGCCCAGACCGGTAAATCGATAAAGCGAATATGCGCGCCCGTCGCCCGGGCGCTCAGCAGCGCCTGCCACTCGGGGGAGAATTCGGCAAACGGCGTCCAGGCACCGCGTCCCGCCGCGCCGCCCTCCTGAGACTGGCAGTAGCTGTAGATGGCGATGGGCAATTGATGGGGTAAAAACAGCTCATCCAGGCGCTGATTAAAGTCCACCGGACCTTCAATCAGAACGTAGCGCGGACGCGTTTGTTCGATGCGTTCTTTTACCAGCCTGGCGCAGGCCGGGCTGTGGTGTCGAACGCCGATAATTAACGGCTGCTCTGGCATGCGTGTTCCCTCACGGCAGGCGGTGGCGGGCCTGATAATAGGCCTGCCAGTGGGCTTCTTTATGCGTGCCGACGCGCTGCTCAAAATAGCGGCGCAGGCGGGCGCGGTCGTCCTCGTTATCTTTGACGATTGTACCGGCGATGCAGTCTACCAGGTCGGCGGGCTCTCCGGCGCGAGCGGCCAGAAACCAGGCACGCACGCCGACGGCGTGGGCGACGTTAACCGCTTCGGCGGTGGACATAATCGCGTTGAGAGTATCCATTGAGGTTTTCTTTCCGCCCTCGGCGCGCAGATCGCGGAAGGTCTGGACCAGCAGTTCCAGTACGGCATCGGGCACTTTATGCGGAATGCCGCTATGCGCCAGCAGGCGGGCCGACGCGTTAGCCACCAGCTCCAGCTCCTGCTGAAAATCCATGATTGGAAAGACGGTTTCGAAGTCGAAGCGACGTTTGAGCGCCGCGCTCATTTCGTTGACCCCGCGATCGCGGGTATTAGCGGTCGCAATGATATTAAACCCGGCGCGGGCATAGAGCAGGCTATCCTCACCGCTCAGCTCCGGGATCGCCATTACCCGGTCGGAAAGCATCCCCAGCAGGCAGTCCTGAACCTCCAGCGGCGTGCGGGTTATCTCTTCGAAGCGGACGATTTTCCCGTCGCGCATGCCTTGATACAGCGGGGCGGGCACCAGCGCCTGAGTCGAGGGTCCCTGGTTGATCAACAGCGCATAGTTCCAGGCGTACTTGATTTGATCTTCGGTAATCGACGCGCCGCCCTGAATGGTGAGCCCGGCATCGCCGCAGACGGCGGTGGCCAGCAGCTCTGAGAGCAGCGATTTTGCCGTGCCCGGCTCACCGACCAGCATCAGGCCGCGTCCGGTCGCCAGCGTGACCAGCATCCGCTCGACGGCGGCGGGGCTGATAACCACTTTACGGCTGATGTCGCGAGCGCTATCGCCGAGGATAAACGCGCGCGCCGCAGGCAGGCTTAACTGCCAGCCGGGCGGGCAGGGGAAAGGGTCATTCTGTTGCAGCCGCGCGAGTTCATCGGCGTAGAGCACGGCGGCTGGGGGGCGCTGAAGATGTTTTTCCTGTTGTATCATCGTTTCTTCCTTAAAGAGACAGCGGTAATTGTTAGGCCTTATTTATGCGCAGCAGATTGCGTGAGGTGCTTTATTTCTGAGCTTGATATATCGGATTATATTTAACGCAACATCTTCCTGCGTATCTTGTAGTTAAAAAGGCACATTAGGTTCGTGGGGCTAAAAAGCCAATATTCGACTCATGCGGTGAGTCGAATATTGTTGCTAATTGACTCACCTCGTTTGTCGCACTAGCGGGAAATAATCTCTATTGTGCTTAGCGCTTCGCTGAGATCCTGAGGATCGAGCCGGGAAAACGCAACGGGTTGTTCGCCGTAATAGAGCGTTATCGCGCCAAACTGCTGAGGAGCTTTAGCGTCTATGCTGTAGTGAACAAATCCCGGCGTGATTTCCAGTATCAGCCGATGCTGAGCAACATCGTAACAGAAATAGCTTTCGCTACCTTGCCACCAGCCCCGGCGGCGGATGCCCAGCAGCTGCCCGCAGGTCGTCGACCTTCCCTGCCAGCGCGTTAGCTTGCTGACTGAAGTTTCTTCCGGCAGCAGCAGAAGAGTATGGCGGGTCAGCTGACGGAACGGCGGCAATAGCTGGTAATCGGCAAAGAGTTGTTCAAACGCCGCCCGCGTCAGGTCGTCCATTTCCAGCGGATGAACGATGCCGAATAGTGCATCTTCCGGCAGCGTGATGGGCTCATCCTGGCCGTCGCAGAACTCCCCCTCGGCCGCGATGCGAAAAGCGGCGAGCAGGCGACGAGGCTCATTAGCGGCGTACACTCCCCATACCAGGCGGCGGGTCACATTGTGGGTCAGCGGATGGTCGACGAACAGCGACTGAAACTCCGCGCGCGTCCAGCGCCGCGCCAGCCGCAGGGCGTTTTCCAGATGCGGTAGCAGGCGTTTCGCTACGCGAGCGGCATCTTTTTTCAATCCTTTCAGCCGGAGCAGCGCTTCCGCGGCTTTTGTCTGGTCATCTTCGGCGCGCAGGCGCGGGAGGCTCTTTTGCCGCGCTCCCTGCTGGTCATAAATTACCGGCTGCAGATTTTCATCAAAGCGCACGCTAAAACTGCGGGTACCGAAATCAAAGGTCAGCGCACCGGGGTTATCCAGCCCCAGCGTCGGCGTAAGCCGATCCTGCAGCTGCTCTTCGCTCAAATCGCGCGCTTCGGCAATCTCTTGCAGACAACGTTCCGCGCTGTCGCGCAGCGGGCGGGATTTTGCCCGTTGCGAAATATGGTCCAGCTGCAGCAGCGACATATCGCTGCCGATGCGGGTCAGAAGATGCAGGCCGCTGGCGGCGCGGGCAGATTTCCCTTCCTGCGGCCAGGCGAGAATAAGCTGGGTTAAATCACGCACCGTGCTCTCATCGCCAAAGATCCCCAGCGTCTGAAAAGCCCAGTTCTCTTTGCCGGGCGCACCGGCATTCTGCCAGGCTTTGAAGAGATCCCAGGCGAAAGCGGCCAGCGATTGGGGCTGACAGGCGGCTTTGACTAAATCCAGTCCGCAGTAAAAGTGGCCGCCCTGGGCGAAGCGCAGCATATCGCCGAGAATTTCCAGCGCATCGTCGGTCAGCGGCTGATCGTTGCTGAGAAGCCGCGGCCTGCGCCAGAGCGCGGGCTGCCAGAAATCCGGCGCTTTCGGCGTGCGGGCCGGATAATTATCCAGCGGATCTTGCGTCAGCAGTTGCTCCAGCGCTGGCCATAGCCTCGGTTCGTGCCAGCGTTGCGCCACCGTTTGCAGCAGCGCGTGATGGCCTTCCTGATACAGCAGACGCAGGGCGTTAATGGCCGCTTCGCGGCTATCGCCCGCTTTATCGAACGCCAGCGGAATTAACGCGGCGGCGGCGTGTTCCGGCCATCGCAGTAGCCACTGGCGGGCGAGATGGCTCTGCGCCTGAAAGCGCCGCCAGACGCGGGCCACCGGCAGCGCCAGCTCCGTTGCGCCGAGATGCATCAGCAGCGGAAAGATCTCTTTTGGCCGATGCCGGAGCGCCAGCAGCAGGCCGGGCAGGGCGTCAGTCCCGAGGATGCTCAACAGGTATTCAGCGCCGACAAATTTGAAATTTTCTTCATTAATGCGCTGCCAGAGAGTTACCGCCTGCTTGCGGGGGAGCTGCATAAGCAGATAAAGATTCCAGCACTCGTTGGGGTGATAGCTTTCTTCGAGATAGTCTCGCCAGGCTTTGAGAAGCGCTTCGTTATCACCGCTGTGCAGCGCTCTGATAGCGGCTTTATCCCAGCCTGTTTTAGTCCTGTATGCGCTGTGCCACGGCGACCCTAAATGCCCTTGCTGTCCATTCAAAGTATACTGATGAAAGAGATAATCCATATCCTGAAAGCCCAGTTCCTCTAATACCACCTCACCTTTGCGGCTAATGCGCTCATGCAGCGGCAGGTCGTTAAAGAAGCAGGCCGGTTTGCCGGCGGCCAGCGCCTCCCGCTCTCCAGGCTGCCAGTACTCCTGCGGCGCAAGCTTCAGCGGCGATAGCGCAAAACGCGGCGCGGCGGCTTTTTTCTTTTTACTGCGCCACGGCGGCGAGAGCAGAATTTCCGGCAGGCCGGGGTTATCGACGGCCACCGTGACGCCTGCAGGCAGCGATTGTTGGAACGTCGCCAGAAGTTCCCGCGCCTGCGCGCTTAGCCAGGGACTAACCTGTTCGGCCAGCGGCGGATGCGTATTCAGTAGCGTCCGGAGCAGCATTCGCCAGCCCTCTGCGCGTTTCTTCTGCTGCTGCGGGAGCTTTTTCGCTTCAATATGCGGATAGCCCGGACGCGCGGGCGGCTCCGGTAGCGCCAGCAGTTCTGCCAGCGCCGCCAGCGTCGAGGCGGGAAATTGTCTGGCATATTTTGCCACGCGCAGCTGGCTGGGCTTGTTTTTATCCGCCACCAGCAGCAGCAGGCGAATAACCTGCGGATGGTTGATTTGCGCCAGCAGGCTACCGCAGTCGTCTTTATGCGCGTAAATCGCCAGCCTGGCGACTGCCGCCAGCCCCTGTTCACGCAAAAGCGCGGCGCAAGCGGCATAGCCGTAGCGGTTTGCAAAATAGCCATCGCTGTCCTGGCGATCGGTAAAAATATCACTCGACCAGGTTTCCTCAAGCTTCGCCAGCACGGCCGGGTCGGTGGCGACGGCTTTAAGCCACTCTTTTGACGACCGCCAGGAGTTGTCAATGCAACGTCCGGCTATTTGATTGGCGATATCCGGCCTTTCCGGCAGCAGCAGGGCGATAAACGGCTGGCGATAAAACGGCGTTTCGACCAGGCCGGCAATGAGCTTTTCGGCGCAGCGTTGCCAGACGACCTCTTCCGCCAGCGACAGATGTTTGCGCAGACGTAGATCGAACTCGCTATAGGTTTCAGAGTGGAGGCCGTAAACGTTCTCTTTCTGCGGATGACTGAACACCCATTTGCGCGGCGGGTATTTACTATGGCCCGCCGCGATATTCTGCCGGGCAATCACCACCTCGGTCGCGTACTCGACGCCGTGCAGCTGGACGATTTCATCCAAAAGCGCCGGGCTATCCTCTTCAGCCAGACGAGTCAGCACCGCCAGCGCGCGGGCGGGCATTGCCGCGCTGGCCTCGCCCACGCAGCGCATCGCCTGCGCAATCGCCTGTTGCCACTCAGCAGTACATTGTTCAGCCTCCCAGGCGAGGGGCTGACTGCGGGAGGCAATATCGTTCGCCAGCCGTTGAAGTCGTTCCACTTTGACCAGCGGCACCGGCTCGCCCGGCCAGCGGCGATGGCTTAACGGCGTCTTACCTTTTTTAAAGGTCAGCTCCAGCTGCGCGTCATCCGCCAGCCAGGGTGGGGTTAGTGCGTTGTGCATAAACGTTCCTTGTTCTATTCAAATAGCCCTTCAATATCGTTGATCAGTTCGCTGAGGGCGACTTTATCCAGCTCCGAAAATCGAGCCTGCTGCGGAGCGTTGCCGCCCCAGCCGTACTGCCGGGCATTTCCGGCGTACAGCCAGACTTTGCTTAATAGCTGCTCGGCGCTGAGCTCATCCGGCAGCATGCCCACGGCGAAGCCTTCGTCGATTTCCATTACCAGCGCCCGCTGTCCCAGCGGTTTTAGCATCCAGCCGATCCAGCCAGCGTCCTGCGGCTCGCCGCGCAGCCAGCCTTTGTTGGCCAGCCCGATGACCCGGCCGCTCGGGCACTTGCGTCCGGCCCAGCGGGTCAGCTCAGTGGCTGCAAGCTCGGCAGGTGTTAGTGTGTAGCAGTTGCGGTCGAGCTGACGGAACGGCGGCAGCAGTTCGTAATCGGCAAATAGCTGACCAAAAGCGGCGGCATCCTGCGGCGTCATTTCCAGCAGATGCGGAAGGCCGATACGAATGTCGCCGTCCGGCAGAGGAAAGAGATCGTCATCGGCATTGCTGTAGCTGTTGTCTTCCGCCACGCGAAAACAGGCCTGCAGGCGGTTGTCCTCACCGTATACGCCCCATACCAGGCGACGGGTGAGATGGCGTACCAGCGGATGGTTGACCAGGAACAGGCGGAAGTTCTCCGGCGTCCAGCGGCGGCGCTGGCACATGGCCGACTCCATCCGCGCGATTTGCTGGGCGGCAATCGTGCGGGCATCTTTTTTCAGGGCCTTGTAGCGATTGACAGCCTCGGCGGCGAGCGCGTTATCGTCGCTTTTATTCGGCTTCGGCAGATCTTTCAGACGGCTGCCGTTTTCATCCCGGACGTACGGCTTGAGCGCTTCATCAAAGCTCACGATAAAGCGCCGTGGGCCAAAATCGAGGGTGAGCTTACCATCCTCATTCAGACCCAGATCGGGCGCCAGGCGGTCTTCCAGTTCTTCCACGGTCAGCCCGCGGCTTTCAGCGATATCGCCGATTTTCTCTCTGGCGCGTTCCTGCAGGGCTTTGAATTTTAGCTTCTGGGCGATGCCGTTAAGCTGCATCAGGGCGATATCCGTGCCGATGGCGGCGAGAATATCTAATCCGACGGTGGCGCGCTTATGCTGAGATTCGCCGGGCCAGGCGCGGATCAGCGGCGTCAGGGCCCGGGCGGTATCATCGTTGCCGAAAATCCCGAGCGCGGTAAACGCCCAGCTCTCTTTCGATGGCGCTCCGGCGGTTTGCCAGGCGCTGAACAGATCCCAGGCAAAGGCGGCAAGTGATTCGGCAGTACAGAGATCTTTAACCTGCTGCAGGCCGGGATAAATCCCCTCCTCTGACGGGAAGCGCAGCATTTCGCCGAGCGCTTTTAAGGGGCCATCCGGCAGAGCCAGGCCATTTTCCCGCAGCAGCGGACGCGTCCACAGCGCAGGCTGGTAAAATGCGGGCAGCGGCGGAATTTTGGTCGGATGGTTATCCAGCGGATCGAGGGCGAGCAGGGCGCTAACGGCCTCCGTTACCGCCGGCTGATTGTAGCGCCGGGCGACCTCTTCAAGCAGCGGCTGATGGCCGTTATCCACCAGCATACGTATCGCCAGGCGCGCGCTGTCCTGCGCTTCGCCCGCTTTGCCGAGTGCGGCGGGCAACAGGCCGGTAATCGCATGTTCAGGATAGGCCAGCAGCCATTCGCGCGCGCCTTCACGCAGCGATTTAAGTTTGTTAAAAGCGCGGGCGATGATGGGGGCCAGTTCGCTGGCGGCAAACCAGATCGCAACCGACAGGTTTTCCTGCGGATAGCGTGAGAAGGAGTGGATAAAGCCCGGCAAACCGGCGAGACGCAGGTGCGCCATCACAAAGTCTGCGCCGGTGTGGGGCTCCTGGCTGAGCGCGTTCCAGGCCTGTAGCGCCCGTCCGGCGGGCAGGGCGGCGAGCATGTACAGCTTCCACTCTTCCTGGCGATAGGTATGGGCATTCTTAAATTCCGCAATCAGCGCCGGATAATCCTGTCGTTGCCAGGCATCGATAGCGGCATCGGAGACATCTTCATAGCGATTTTGGCTCCGGTTCCAGCTGTGGAAACCTAAGCAGGACAGGAGCTCCTTTTCATCTTTTTCTTTGCCATTATCGAGCTGGCGGGCATACCAGCTACGCTGTTCGAGAAGCTGTTTGCTTGCCTCTTCCGTCAGCATACAGACCGGCTCTAATGGGAGCGGCGGCAGATTCAGCTGTGCAATGGGGGATTTTTTCTTTTTCGCCGCCCAGGGTGGGGTGACCAGCACCGGCGGGAGCATATCGTCGCGGGCGCACTCGGCCTGCTGGCTTAACTGCTGCTGGCAGGCTTCCAGTAGCGTCGCGGCCTGTGCAGAGATCCACGGCACAATTTCTCCGACCAGCCCCGGCTGCCCGCTTAGCAGGGTCATCAGCATAATGCGCCAGCGTTTCTCTTCTTTCTGCGTCAGCAGTTCAGCCAGCGCCGCCAGCGCGGCGTGCGGGAAGCGCGCGCTGGCCTGGATCATCCGTTCGTGACAACGCTTACCCTGCTCGCTTGCGAGGATTAGCTGGCTCAGCGCCTGCGGATGGTTAATTTGGCTGACCAGCTTACCGCACAGATCGTCATGAACGTAGGGTGCGAAGCGGGCGATGCCGGCAACGCCCTGTTCGCGCATCACCGTCGCGTTCCAGACGCTGCCGTGGTAGTAGTCGTTAAACAGGTTCTCCGCCCGATAAGGCTCCAGCGCTTTGACGAGCTGCGGGTCGCGAACCACCACCTTCAGCCATTCCGCCGTTCTGATAGTTTTATGCGCCAGCACCCGGCGGGCGATTTCGTGGACGATATCCGGGCGATCGGGCAGCAATAGCGCCACCAGCGGCTGCTGCCCGATGGGCATATCCGCCAGCGCGGCGATCAGTTTATTCACACAGCGCTGCCAGAGCGGTTCATCGGCCTGAGCCAGATGCGCGCGCAGGCGCACGTCGAGCATCCCGGGCCCGCGCGCGCTGGTGGGTTCTGAAAGGAAGGTCACCTGCAGGGTCTGGTAATTGTAATCAAAAGCAATGTGCTGCAGGGCAATAAACGTCTCGACGGCGTATTCCAGTCCGTAGACGTAAACAATTTCGTCCATCAGGTCGGCATTGTCGCTGCTGCGCCAGCCGCGACGCGTGGCGAGGGCGAGCTGCACCGCCAGCGCAGCAGGGGAGAGTGGGCCATCCCTAAGGGCTTCGTTGATGGTTTGCTGCCAGTAGGCGGAACAGTCGGCATAGTCAAAGGTCACGGCTTTCCCGGACTGCTGGTGGATCTCTTTGCCGAGATTCATCAGTTCGCTATCTGCGGGCGCGGCGATCGGTTGACCGGGAAAGCGGCGTGAAGGGAGCACATCTTGCAGCAGATCATCTGACAAAGCCAGTTCGGCATCGTCCGCCAGCCACGGACGAGCTATGTCTGCAGGCACGGTGGCGCATGCGGGCGGCGGTGCAGCTGGGGTAGATGCCGGTTCCTCCGGCAGGCTGGCTGCCGCAGACGGCGTGGTTTCGCCTTGCTCAACGTAGCCTTTGCGGGTTTTTTCATTGATCAGCTTCTGCCCGGCCTTACTGGCCGCTGCCGCGTCGGCAAAGGTTTTAATCTGCTTCTGGCCGCTGGTACCCACCTTCCCCCAGCTCAGATGCAGTTCGTTATCCTGCTGCTCAACCGCCCAGAACTTATGTGATTTTTCATCCTGATAAATAAACGTTTTCATGGTTAAATCCTTTTAATCGAATAGCGATTCGATATCGTTAATCAGTTCGCTGGCGGCTATCTTATCGAGTGAAGAGAAGGGATATATCATTTTTCTTTGCCCGGCTTTATAAAGCCGAATATGGCTTATTCCCTGAGTCTTGCTGACCATATCCACCGATAAACCTACCGTAAATCCCGGAAACACTTCGAGTTCAACGTAGCCACCATCAACGGGTTTATAGAAGGTATAGACCCCGCCAGCATCGCGAACTTCACCCCGTTGCCAGCCTTTACTGACCAGCCCGGCCACTCGTCCGCTGAGGGCTTTACGCCCCGTCCAGCGCTGGAGGTCGAAAGTTTCGGATTCTGCCTGGCTAAAACGGTAGGCGTTGCGATCGAGCTGGCGGAACGGCGGCAGCAGTTCATAGTCGGCAAACAGCTGGCCGAAAGCAGCGGCGTCTTTCGCGGAGATTTCCAGGACGTGCGGAAGGCCGATTTGCCCCTCAGGCAGGTTGATTGGGTTATCTTGCGCGTCACTGTAGCTGTTATCTTCGGCGACGCGGAAGCAGGCCAGCAGGACGTTTTCCTGGCTATAGACTCCCCAGACCAGGCGGCGGGTGAGATGGCGCACCAGCGGATGGTCGACGAGGAACAGGCGGAACTGTTCGGCGGTCCAGCGGCGGCGCAGGCACATCGCTGATTCAAGCCGCATGATCTGCTGGCTGGCTACCGTGCGGACGTCTTTTTTCAACTGCCTGTAACGACTGACGGCCTCCGCAGCCCGCGGTTCATTGTCGCTTTTGCCGGGCTTCGGCAAATCTTTCAGGCGGCGACCGCTTTCATCGCGCACAAAGGGTTTCAGAGCTTCATCGAAGCTGACTGTAAAGCGGCGGGGGCCGAAGTCGAGGGGGAGGGTACCGCTGTCATCCAGACCTAAATCTGGGGCGAGACGGTCTTCCAGTTCGGCAATGGTGAGTTCGCGCTTGTCGGCAATCTGTTTGATTTTTTCCCGCGCGGCTTCCTGAAGTGCCTTAAATTTTATCTTCAGTGCAATGCCATTCAGCTGCATCAGGGCGATATCGCTGCCGATTTCAGCCAGAATGTCGAGCCCTGTAATGGCGCGTTTATGTCGGGATTCTCCAGGCCAGGCGCGGATGAATCGCGTTAAGTCCCGAGCGGTATTGTCATCGCCGAGAATACCCAGCGCGGTAAAGCCCCAGTTCTCTTTTGACGGGGCGCCAGCGGCTTCCCAGGCCTCGTACAGATCCCAGGCGAAGGCGGCCAGCGTTTCCGGGGTACAGGCCTCTTTTACCTGCATCAGGCCGCCATGGATAGCGACTTCACGCGGGAAGCTGAGCAGGGTGCCCAGATGGCACAGGGCATCGTCCCCCAGCGGTAGGCCGTTGGTTTTGAGCTGCGGTCTGCGCCACAGCGTGGGCTGCCAGAATCCCGGTAGCGGAGCTGTAGTCGAGGGGTATTTAATCTGTGTAATATCATTCAGCAGCGCGGTTAATGCCGCCGAGACTGCGGGTTGATGATAGCGCTGCGCCACTTCTTCAATCAGCGCCCGCCTGCCGTTTTCTGCCAACAGGCGGAGCCCCAGCCGGGCGTCTTCGCGATCTTTTTTTGTTTTGCCCAACGCAACAGGAAGCAGCCCGGCGGCGGCATGTTCGGGGTATTTTAACAGCCAGTCGCGGCTTTCGGCGTGCTGCGTTTTTTTACGCAATAACCGCGCCATCGGCAGCGCCAGTTCGCTGGTGCCGCAGGAGGCAGTGAAGTGCCATAGTCGCCTGGGGTCTCGGTTCAGGCAGGTCAAAAAAGCCGGGACGGCGGCAGGGCCGAATATCGTCAGAATCTCAGATTCACCATAATAGTCCGTTTCGTTAATGATCTGATTCAGCAGCGAGATAGCCTGTTCACCGGGGAGATAACAAAGTTCTGCCAGGTTCCAGGAGGTACGCCTGTCCCCGCAATATTTTGCTCGCTCGGCTTTAAGCGTCGGAAAATCGTCACGCAGTAGCGCATCGACGGCGCTTTGTGGGATGGGCAATTTTTCATATTGCTCTTCTCCCGTTTTTCGCCAGTTCTCAAAGCCTAAACGCCACAGGATTTGCTGCTCTGGCGTTTGTGGCAGGAGCATGGGCTCCCAGCTTCTTTTTTCCAGCGGCGGTAAATCGATAAACATCGTTTGCCGTGTTGCCTGTCGTTGGGCTATCTGCCGATATTCACCGTTACTCTCGAGCATTTTTCGGGTAGGGGCGACAACCGCGGATACGGCAAGCGTGGGCAGATCAAACGCGGGGACGGCGGCTTTAGTTGTTTTCGCCAGCCACGGCGGCGTGACCAGCACCTGGGGCAGCGAGTCGGAACTGGCGCATGTCATCTGCATCTCTTGCTGACGACAGCAGGCGAGTACTTCGACTGCCTGCTCGCTTATCCAGGGTAAGACCTGTTCTGCTCGTTCTGGCGCGGCGGCGATAAGCGTCGTTAGCGTCTGACGCCAGATGGGGTTTTCTTGTTCCTTCAGCAGTTCTGCATAAGCCGCGATAGCGGCGTGGGGATGCCTCTGGCTGGCTTTGCTGAGGAATTCCAGACGCTTGTTTTTGTCGCCAGCGCTTAAGATCAACAGCTTCAACGCATCGGGATGGTTAACTTTCCAAAGCCATTTACCGAGATAGTCGGCAACGTGGAGCTGCGGAAGTATCTCGCAGAGTTCCGCCGCATATTCTTCCTTCAGGACGTCGAGGGTGCGGCTCATTCCCTTTATGCCCCGGTCGGCCATCTGCGTTGCCGCGAAGCTGATATAGCCAAAGTTATTTGCCGGGAGGAACGGATAGTGGCGCAATGCCGCTATTGCGTTGTCGTCCGTAACCACTGACTTTAATCTCCCCATGGCCGGGATATTTTGCCCGACGAAACGCAGCGCCATGTCGTTGGCGATATCCGTACGCTCCGGCAGTAGCAGTGCAATTAAAGGCTGCATAACGGGAGAGAGTGTTGGAATAGCGGCAATCAGTTTGTTTGCGCAGCGTTGCCACTCTTCTTCTGGCGCCGTGGAAAGATAGCCGCACAGGCGTGGGTGCCAGTTGGGGAGAGCGTTTTCCTCATCAAGAGGAATATCCCGCGTGAGGATATATTTGCATGCGGTATCGCTATATTTTTTCCACAGTTGCAGGGAGCAACAAACAATTTCCACCGTCGTTTCCAGGCCGTGGCGGGCAACGAAGCTATCCATTAAATCTGGCTCAAAGTGGCCTATATGCCAGAGTAACGCTGCTTCGGAAAGCAGGCTGCCTTCGCGTCGACTCGCCTTGAGACGCAGCGCAAGTTCAGCAAAAGCGAACTGCCAGTCTGGTGGGCAGGATGCGTATGCCGCTAAGGTGTTGTAAGCCTTTTTACTCGCGGCGATATCTTGCCAGAGCTGATCTTCAGAACGTGCATGGCCGGGGGGACGAGGCCGATCGCGGCGGCAACGGCTAAAGTGGTTAATCTGATCGGTAAGCGCAATGGACGCATCATCGGCAAGCCACGGGCGGTGATCCCCTACGGCAGCGTTTTGCATTCCATAGTTCTGATTTTGAGCGGTTGTCATAACATTCCCTGTATTTTTATCCAGTTCGGTGCTGATGCTAACAGCTATTGCCCTGGAACGCAGAGGGGAGGGGCGACAAGAATGCGATTTTCAGAATTTATAAAATGAAAAAGCGCTGCCGGAGCCGCGCGTTATGCCAGAGAAAACCTTTGATAGCCTACTGCAGGATAAGACGTGCGCGGACTCATCCGCTACTCAACCGCTTTGAATCCATCCTTGAGAATGAGGCGTTCAGATCGCGCCATCGAGAGATATTTTCCCGAACAATCAGTGATGTTTATTCCCGGCAGTTTACACAGCTCGCTGATTTTTGCTTTGCTGAAATCAATCGTCATATGTTCGCTGGCGCGATCGTCAAAATACTCAATAACATCGCTGACACCCTCAGTTTCCCGATAAGCCCCGGCAATTTGCTCGATGATCATTCTGGCATGTTCTTTATTTTTGGCGGCAAGAACATCATAGGGCAGGGTGTTTTCTGCCGTCTGGCGCAGGACGACATCGCCTTTATAGTAATAGGTGATTTTTACATCAACGCCGTTAAGATTGTTCGTGAAGGTCTGGTGTTGTTCCGGGGCATCACTTTCAGCAATCTTCTGCACAAAAGTTTTATCTTCATTTTTATCGCAGCTTGCCAGACTGGCGCATAAAAAGAGGGCAACAAATAAGGGCTTCAATCTCGCGGTTGAGCGCATGGGAATTCCTTTTCCGCAAATCATTAGACTGTTGGATACTGTTGAACAGTGGGGCAGTATGAGGCGTGTCGGCAGCGATGAAAAGGCAGCAAGAGGATTTTCAGAATTTATAATAAAAAGCGCTGCCGGAGCAGCGCTGTATGCGGTATTACTTGACCTGCTGGCCTGGCTGGGCGCCGCTGTCCGGGCTTAACAGGAAGATATCTTTCCCGCCAGGGCCTGCGGCCATCACCATGCCTTCCGAGATGCCGAAGCGCATTTTACGCGGCGCCAGGTTGGCGACCATAACCGTCAGGCGGCCAATCAGCGCCTGCGGATCCGGGTAGGCGGAGCGGATGCCGGAGAAGACGTTGCGCTTCTCGCCGCCGAGATCCAGCGTCAGGCGCAGCAGCTTGTCGGAACCGTCCACGAACTCGGCGTTTTCAATCAGCGCGATGCGCATATCGACTTTGGCGAAATCGTCAAAGGTGATGGTGTCCTGAATCGGATCGTCCGCCAGCGGTCCGGTGACCGGCGCTGACAGCGCTTTCACTTCTTCTTTCGACGCTTCGACCAGCGCTTCCACCTGCTTCATTTCGATGCGGTTATACAGCGCTTTAAAGGCGTTAACCTTGTGACCGAGCAGCGGCTGCTGAATGGCCTCCCAGCTCAGTTCGCTGTTGAGGAACGCTTCGGCGCGGGCGGCCAGCTGCGGCAGAACCGGCTTGAGCCAGGTCATCAGCACGCGGAACATATTCAGGCCCATGGTGCAGATGGCCTGCAGATCGGCATCGCGGCCTTCCTGTTTGGCAACCACCCACGGCGCCTGCTCGTCAACGTAGCGGTTCGCCACGTCGGCCAGCGCCATGATTTCACGGATGGCTTTACCGAACTCGCGGCTATCCCACGCTTCGCCAATGCTTGCTGCGGCATCGGTGAAGGTTTTGTACAGCGCCGGATCGGCCAGCTCGGCGGACAGCATGCCGTCGAAACGCTTATTGATAAAACCGGCGTTGCGCGAGGCGAGGTTCACCACTTTGTTGACGATATCGGCATTAACGCGCTGCACGAAATCTTCCAGGTTCAGATCGATATCATCGATACGCGAAGAGAGCTTGGCGGTGTAGTAGTAGCGCAGGCTGTCGGCGTCAAAGTGGTTCAGCCAGGTGCTGGCCTTAATAAAGGTTCCGCGCGACTTGGACATCTTCGCGCCGTTGACCGTCACGTAGCCGTGAACGAACAGATTGGTTGGTTTGCGGAAGTTGCTGCCCTCCAGCATGGCCGGCCAGAACAGGCTGTGGAAGTAAACGATGTCTTTACCGATAAAATGATACAGCTCGGCGGTGGAGTCTTTCTTCCAGTACTCATCGAAGCTGGCGGCGTCGCCGCGCTTGTCGCACAGGTTCTTAAAGGAACCCATGTAGCCGATCGGCGCGTCAAGCCAGACGTAGAAATATTTACCCGGCGCGTTCGGGATTTCAAAGCCGAAGTACGGCGCATCGCGGGAAATATCCCACTGCTGCAGGCCGGACTCAAACCACTCCTGCATTTTATTCGCTACCTGCTCCTGCAGCGCGCCGCTGCGGGTCCACGCCTGCAGCATTTCGCTGAACGACGGCAGGTCGAAGAAGAAGTGTTCGGACTCGCGCATCACCGGCGTCGCGCCGGAGACGACCGATTTTGGTTCAATAAGCTCGGTTGGGCTGTAGGTCGCGCCGCATACTTCGCAGTTATCGCCGTACTGATCCGGTGATTTACACTTCGGACAGGTGCCTTTCACAAAACGGTCCGGCAGGAACATGCCTTTTTCCGGATCGTAGAGCTGGGAGATGGTGCGGTTTTTGATAAAACCGTTCTCTTTCAGACGCGTATAGATAAGCTCCGACAACTCGCGGTTTTCGTCGCTGTGCGTGGAGTGATAGTTGTCGTAGCTGATGTCGAAGCCAGCAAAATCGGTCTGATGCTCCTGACTCATTTCGCCAATCATCTGTTCCGGGGTGATACCGAGCTGCTGCGCTTTCAGCATGATCGGGGTTCCGTGGGCGTCGTCGGCGCAGATGAAGTTGACCTCGTGGCCGCGCATTCGCTGGTAACGGACCCAGACATCAGCCTGGATGTGCTCCAGCATGTGGCCGAGGTGGATTGAGCCGTTTGCGTACGGCAGTGCGCACGTTACCAGTATTTTCTTCGCGACTTGAGTCATAGTGGGCATTACATCTTCTATTGTAAAAAGGGGGTTTGATGTTACCGCAAAGGCAATAATTTGGTAAGCCCAAAGCTTATGGTGGGGGAATTATTCCCTTTAAGGTAAACTTAACGCACAAGATTCAACTCACAATAACAAAGGAGTCGGGATGAGTTCGCAATCCCAGGCCAAATCCCCCGAACGTCTACGCGCGATGGTCGCCGGGACCCTGGCTAATTTCCAGCACCCAACCCTGAAACATAACCTCACTACGCTGAAGGCGCTGCATCACGTCGCCTGGCTGGACGAAACCGTGCATATTGAAATTCAGATGCCGTTCGTCTGGAACAGCGCCTTTGAAGCTCTGAAGGAGCAGTGCAGCGCCGAGCTGCTGCGCATTACCGGTGCCAAAGCTATCGACTGGAAGCTGACGCACAGCATCGCTACGCTTCAGCGGGTAAAAAATCAGCCCGGTATCAACGGCGTGAAAAATATTATCGCTATCAGCTCCGGTAAGGGCGGGGTGGGTAAATCATCGACCGCGGTCAACCTGGCGCTGGCGCTGGCGGCGGAAGGGGCGAAAGTCGGCATTCTGGATGCCGATATTTACGGCCCGTCGATTCCGACCATGCTCGGCGCGGAAGATCAGCGTCCGACCTCGCCAGATGGGACCCATATGGCGCCGATTATGAAGTTCGGTCTTGCCACCAACTCTATCGGTTATCTGGTGACCGACGATAACGCTATGGTGTGGCGCGGGCCGATGGCCAGCAAGGCGCTGATGCAGATGCTGCAGGAAACCCTGTGGCCGGATCTCGATTATCTGGTGCTGGATATGCCGCCGGGTACCGGTGATATTCAGCTGACGCTGGCGCAAAATATCCCGGTTACCGGCGCGGTAGTGGTGACCACGCCGCAGGATATTGCCCTGATCGACGCCAAAAAAGGCATCGTGATGTTTGAAAAAGTCGAGGTACCGGTGCTGGGTATCGTGGAAAACATGAGCATGCATATTTGCAGCAACTGCGGGCACCACGAGCCTATCTTCGGTACCGGCGGCGCGCAAAAGCTGGCGGAGAAATACCACACCCAGCTGCTGGGCCAGCTGCCGCTGCACATCACTCTGCGCGAAGACCTCGACAAAGGGACCCCGACGGTAGTGGCGCGTCCGGAAAGCGAGTTTACCGAGACTTATCGTCAGCTGGCAGACCGCGTCGCGGCGCAGCTGTACTGGCAGGGGGAAGTTATCCCCGGTGAGATCGCCTTCCGCGCGGTATAGTCCACTCACTATCCTGAACCGTGCGGCGCAAAGCGCCGTGCGGTTTTTTTACCTCCGCCGAACGCCGTTTTCTTTCGCTAAAATAATCACTGCGCGAATAATAGTGGTGTTAAATATTATTTATTTTTATTCACATTTGCTGATGTTGAGATTAATCAACAAAACATACTCTTAACATTGTTTTCCCTCCGCGCTTGTGCGAGCTTAATTAGCATAGCAGTGACCTATTTTAATTCGCCGAAAGGAATTTTATTTGGCGGAATGTGGTAGTCATCAGTCATACGTCAATAAAAACGATGGAAGGAAAATATCGCCGTACTACATTTCCGGAGTGCATGATGAATAATATTGCTCTAATCGTTAAGTTGCGGGAACTTCTGGTCATCTTTATGCATTCGCGCACGCTGCCGGAGAAAGCCGCTGACGCGCTGCGTTATTGTCAGGAAAATATCCCGCTGGCTGACCTTCCGATTGGCGCTTATGGCGAATATTGTGAAATTTATGAACAAATAGTTTTTTTATCGGATGATAAAAGTCGCACTGCGCCGGATGATTTACTGCGCAGCGGCGGGGATCTGATACTCAGTATTTTAATGCTCTACGAACAGGTCGCTGCCTATATTGCCGTCGAGGAGTTTATGCACAAACAAAACCGCTTTAACGAATAGCGCTTTAGCAACGATAAAAGATATGCCAGCGGCAGAATTTGTCCGCTGGCGTTTCGTTTTTAGCGATGATAGAAAATTTCGCCATCGTAGATTTTGAGGATTTTCCCCTCGGTTTCGGTAATCAGGACGTAGCTCCCGCCCATGTAGGTCCAACGCGTGCCGGCATCCGGCGCCGGCAGATTGCGCTGCTGCCACTGTTTGATATTGTATTCTGGCGTCAGGTACAGCGGCGGAACGGTATCGCCGATGTGGAATTGTTTAAAGTCTGCGGTCACTCCGTCCAGCTCATATTTCTGAATGCCGTCGCCGGTCGCCGCCCACGCTCCGCTGGTGCATGCCAACAGTACGCCCAGAAGCATCATTTTTGTTTTACGCATAGTTTCCTCATTATTATCCTGGACACTCAATCGCAGCCTCGTATGATTCCTGATACCTCAAGGAAATGGCAAGCGTTGGTTTCGTTAAAAGTGTAAGCAAACGGTGAGGCAACGATGTTTTTCGCCTGGTTGCGCCTGTTTTGAGAATAATCCGGGTTCGGGAGTGTCTATGTTAAGGCTGGAAGATCTGGCTCTGTTTGTCCGCGCTGCGGCGCTAAGCAGCTTCAGCGATGCGGCGCGAGAGGCCGGGCTGCAGCCGGCGCAGGTTAGTGCGGCGATCAAGCGTCTGGAAACGACGTTGAATATTCGTCTTTTTGCCCGTTCAACGCGGAGCCTGCGCCTGACGCCGGAAGGCGAGGCCTGGCTGCCCTACGCCACGCAGATGCTCGATACGCTGCACGCCGGGCTGCAAAAAATCCGCACGCCGGATGACGAAGTTCGCGGTACGTTACAAATTGCCGTGCCGTCCGATCTCGGGCGCAACCTGCTTCTGCGCGTTTTTCGCGGCTTTCGCCAGCGTCATCCTGCGCTGCGTCTGCGGATCCTGTTTTCCGATCATCGGACCGACGTGTTTAAAGATCCGGTGGACGTGGCCTTTCGCTACGGCGATAACGACGATGCTTCGTTTATCTCCCTGCCCGTCGCGCCCGATAACCGACGAGTGCTGGTGGCTTCGCCCGGCTGGATAGCTGAAAACGGCGAGCCGCAAACGCTGGAAGAGCTGGCGCGACATAATGCGCTCACCTACGTGCTGCGCGGCAGGGCGTTTGACCGCTGGCCGTTGAGCCGGGAAGGGAAAGTACACCACGTGCAGGTTTCCGGCACTATCGTGAGCGATGATGCGGAGGTGATTCGCCGCCTGGCGATTGCCGGTGAGGGGATTGCGTACAAATCTGAACTCGACGTCGGCGACGATATTCGTGCAGGGCGACTCCAGGTGCTGCTGCCGCACTACCAGGGCGACGTGGTGCCGCTGAATATGATTTGCCCGCACCGCAAACAGCTTTCGCCTGCGGTACGGCTGCTGTATGAGGCGGTGAAAGAGGCGTGCGAAGCGGTTAATTCCAGCGCGCTCTCTGCGGGCCGGTAGCCCGGATAAGGCGCGCCAGCGCCGCCTCCGGGAACGGTGTCGGGGTGAAGCATCGGCGTGGCTTTTCCCCGGTGGCGCTGCGCTGACCGGGCTACGAGTTCACAGCAATCTGCGGACAGGTAGCCCGGACAAGGCGCGTCAGCGCCGCCTCCGGGAGAACGATCGGCGCGAAGCTTAATGCTTCACCAGCGTGGCAAAGTAGTAGACCAGCGGAATCGCAAGGATCCACAGGCCGATGGGGATTTCCCGCCATTTGCCGGCGATGGTTTTGATCACGACATAAAACAGCAGCCCGCCGGCAATCCCGGTACCGAAGCTATTGGCAATCAGCGTAATCATCACCATCATCAGCACCGGCAGGCCGTCGGTGAAGTTAGCCAGATCCACTTTGCGCAGGCCGCTGAACATATTCAGGCCGATGAGGATCAGCGCAGGTGCGGTCGCCTCTTTCGGGATCATCAGCGCCACCGGCGTAAACAGCAGCATCAGGAGAAACATTACCGCCGCCGACAGCGCGGTTAACCCGGTTTTACCGCCGGCTTCCGCTGCCGCCGAGGATTCAATCAGCGCGGTCGCCGCCGGAATACCCAGCCAGGGACCTATAGCCGCAGCGATCGAGTCGACCATAAACGGGCGATTGATATGCGGCATATTGCCTTCTTCATCCAGCAGACCCGCTTCGCCGCCCACGGCCAGAGTGGTGCCCATCGTGGAAAAGAACTCTGAGGCGAAAAAGACGAACAGGAACGGCAGAAAGGCGATATTCAGCGCGCCCAGCATATCGATTTGCCCCAGCACCGGCGTCAGCGAATGCGGCATATCGATAAAACTGCCCGGGAGTCTGGTAACGCCCATCGGAATACCGACCAGGGTTGCAAAGAGAATCGCCCACAGAATCGAGCCGGGGATTTTTCTTGCCTGCAGGGCAATGGCCAGAAACAACCCGCAGAGCGCAACCAGCGCCCCCGGCGAAAGGAAATCCCCGAGCATCAGGGCGTTGGTTTTGGCGTTAGCCAGCACCAGTCCGGCGTTACGGAAGCCCAATACCGCGACGAACAGCCCAATGGACGCCGTCAGACCGAGCTTGATCGACTGCGGCACCGAACGGGTTACCACTTCACGCAGGCCGAATTTGGTCAGCAGGAAAAACAGAATCCCCGACCAGCAGGCGATACCAAGCCCGATCTGCCAGCCAATGCCTTCGCTGCCCGCCAGCGTTACGCCGACCAGCACCGAACCGCCGATGCCCGGCCCGACGATAAACGGCAGGTTGGCATAAAACGCCATCAGCAGCGTGCCGCCGACGAACACCAGAATCGTGCCGGTGGTTGCCGCGCCTTTATCCATCCCGCCCACCGCCAGCAGGCCGGGGATAACCACCAGTAGATAGGCGGCGGCGAGAAAACCGGTGATGCCCGCGAGGCATTCGGTGCGCAGCGTGCTGCCGCGGGAATACAAGGCAAAACGGCGCTCCAGCCAGCTTCCCTGCGCGGGTGAGTTAAGGGTATTGTCGGCCATGCTCAGGCTCCCTGATGTTTATTGTTGTGTTCTGTGTGTTCCGGGATTTCCCGGCAGTCTATCAGCGGCTCGACTATCTGGCGGGTGCTGCCGTCGGTCAAACCTAAATCTGTTAAATGCGGCCCGGCGTTACAGGCAAGGCAGGTACCCTCGATAGCCTTAAACACGCGATAGGGCGGCTCCCAGTCGGCGACTTCCGCGCTCAGGTCGCGAAGCTGGCGGAACTCTCTGGCCAGCTCCGGGGCGGGTAAGTCAGAAAGCATCCCGGCGATCGGCATCGCCACGTGGGCAAGAATTTTTCCCTGCTGCGACAGCGCCATGCCGCCGCCGGATTCGATCAGGCGGTTCGCCGCCAGCGCCATCTCGTCGGCATCGCGTCCGAGCACGACCAGGTTGTGAGAATCGTGAGAGTAGCTGGTGGCAATGGCGCCGCGCAGTTCGCCCCAGCCTTCCAGCAGCGCAATTTGCGGCGTCGCCTGGTGACGACCGTGGCGGTGCTTAACCCAAATCAGGCTAAATCCTTCCGGGATTTGCACCCGGCCATCGCGGACCTGCACCTCAGCTTCTCCCCACTGGGTAAAGCGCGCGCCGCGAATATGCCTAAGACGGGCGACGCCGTGGCGAATGGCACCAACGCGGAGGATAAAATCGTCAGGGCTGAGCGGCAGCATCTGCAGGGTATCGCGCGGCGGGGTAACGCCCGCCGCCGACGGAATGGGTTGAAGCAGGGCGCCATCGCGGGCAATCAGCTTACCGGCGACGTAAACTTCCTGCGCGTTGAGTCGGGATAAAGAATCGAAAACCACCAGATCGGCGCGGCGTCCGGCAGCAATCAGCCCCAAATCGTTACGCTGCAGACGGATCGCCGCGTTTAAGGTGGCGAAGCGCAGGACGTCGGTAGCCGGCAGTCCGTGCTCAATCAGCAGGTTGAGCAGGGCGATAATGCCGCCTTTTTCCAGCAGCATATCCGGCGGCACATCGTCGGTGCAGACGGTGATTTGCGAGGAGAGATGCGGCAGCGTTTTCAGCGCGTTAACGATATCCGGCAGCAGGTAAGGGTGCGAGCCGCGAATTTCGATAGTCAGCCCGGCGCGCAGTTTTTCCAGCGCATCGGCCGCCGAGGTGAGCTCATGATCGGAGGTGACCCCGGCGGCAAGATAGGCTTGCAGATCCGCGCCGCTCAAACCGCGCGCGTGGCCTTCGATCAGCTTGCCGCTGTTCAACCCGGCCTGAACGATCTCCTGCATCCGCTCGCTGCCGTGCAGCACGCCGTGCATATCCATCACTTCAGCAACGCCGCAGACTTCCGGCCAGGCCAGCATGGTTTCCATCTCCGCGCCGGCGAAATCGGCGCCGGACATCTCCAGTCCCGGCGTCGACGGCACGCTGGAAGGCGCCGCAACCATCACCTGCAGCGGCAGATGGCGGCTGGCAGCGACGGCGTAGCGCACGCCTTCGACGCCCAGTACGTTGGCCAGCTCGTGCGGGTCCCAGAATACTGCCGTGGTGCCCTGAGCCAGCACGATTTCGGCATAGCGTTCAGGCGGCAGGTGAGAGCTTTCAAGGTGAACGTGCGTATCCATCAGCCCCGGCGACAGGAAACATCCCGCCAGCGAGCGGCGTTCGAGGGCATCGGAGCGGCTGCCGCGCGGATGCACGCTGGCGATCGTTTCACCGACGATCCCGACGTCGGCCTCGCGGATTTCTCCGGTGGCCATGTCGACAATCTGCGCGTCGGTTAATAATAAATCGAACGGGGATTCTCCGCGCGCGGCCTGGACGGCGCGGCGGCGGGTTTCAGCACTGCTGGACATAACAACTCCGGCACAAGGATAATGGGGATACTCTAGGGGCAGAGCAAACGTTTGCCCAGATGAATAAATTTATCGCCCGATAACTTCGGGTTATTCTGCATGCTCACCGTTGACGAAAACATGATGACCGAACCCTGGCAGCGGCTGCCCGCGCTCTCTCTCAAGCAGATTCAGTACTTTGTGACCCTGGCCCAGCTGCGTCACTTCACCGACACCGCTAACCGGCTGGCTATCAGCCAGCCGGCGCTAAGCAGCGCGCTGCGGCAAATCGAGACGGTGCTCGGCGGCAAGCTGGTCAACCGTACCGCTTCGGCGGTGACCTTAACCGAGCTGGGGGCGGCGATTTTGCCCCACGCCCGGCGAGTGTTGAGCGTGGCGCAGCTGGCTTTTCAGGATATGCAGCAGATAGTCGAAGCCGGCGGCGACGGAACGGTGCGTATTGGCTTAGTGCCTTCGGTGAGTTCGCTGCTATTTCCGCTGCTGCCGCAAACGCTGGCCCAGGCGTTTCCGCGCCTGAGGGTGGAGTTTCACGATCAGACCAACGACGCCCTGTTTTGCGAGCTGCAGTCGGGAAAGATAGATTTTGCCGTTGGCGCAATAGACAGTTCGTTACCGCCTGAGCTGCAGGTTTATCCTCTGCGCGAAGATCCGTTTGTGGCGGTGCTGCACGGCGACGATCCGCTGGCCGGGCAGCCGCATCTGCCCTGGAAGCTGCTCGCGGGGCGCGATATCGCGGTGTTTTCAAAGGGCAATATTCAGCGTCTGGTCGGCGCGCTGGCCGAGAGCCATCGCCTCACGCTGAATACGCGTTATCAGGTTGACTATATCGAGACGCTTTACGGCCTGGTGCGCTCGCGGCTGGCGGTGGCGATTCTGCCTGAGCTTTATACTACCCACCTTCAGGATCCGGTGTTAAAGGTGGCGCAGCTTCAGCAGCCCGCGCTGACGCGAACCGTGGCGCTGATGCGCGGACCGCAGCCTCTGCCGCCGCTGATCGAGGAATGTTTTGCACTATTACTGAGTTCGCTGCGGGAAGTGAATCTATAGCGGGCGTTGCTCTCTCTACGGCTTGTGGTGAAATGCGAGAGAGGTAACGAAATAGTTTTTGTACCCTTTAAAATCAAAGGGTTATGCCTCTTTAAAAAATTAATTTGTTGCAGAAATGTCAGTAGATTATTCCGTGCGAATAAAGTTGATATAAAACAATAGGATACATTTAGAGAGTTCCCCGCGCGAGCGGGGATAGTCCTTCCCCATGCATGTTGGAACAAATCTTGCCGAGCCGGGCCAGCTTGCGTTGTCCGGCGACTTACCGTAACCTGCCCGCTGAGAACGTTTTTATCTCTCAATGACTCGGGGTGCCCTTCCTTGTGAAGGCTGAGAAAAACCCGTACCACCTGATCTGGATAATGCCAGCGTAGGGAAGTCAGAGACCGCAGGGTCGTCGCTTCTTCATCGCCTGGCGGGAGCAAACGATGTCTGACCTGCTGAACCCCGCGCATATTGCCCATCTGCGGCACCTTTTTCACCGCCATTCTCCCCTTGTTCACTGCATGACCAACGACGTGGTGCAGACCTTTACCGCCAACGTCCTGTTAGCGATTGGCGCATCGCCGGCGATGGTTATCGATCCGGGCGAAGCCAGCCAGTTTGCCGCCATTGCCGATGCGCTGCTGATTAATGTCGGCACGCTGACCGTTGAGCGTGCGGAGGCGATGCGCGCGGCGGCGCGTAGCGCAACGCAGGCGGGCAAACCCTGGACGCTGGACCCGGTAGCGGTCGGTGCGCTGACCTTACGGACAGAATTTTGTCTGGAGCTGCTGGCGCTGCAGCCTGCAGCCGTTCGCGGTAATGCGTCGGAAATCATGGCGCTGGCCGGAATGAGCGGCGGCGGGCGCGGCGTCGATACGACCGATACCGCCGCCGCAGCGCTGCCCGCAGCCCAGGCGTTAGCCCGCCAGCTGAATACCGTGGTCGCGGTGACCGGGGAGGTTGATTACGTCACCGACGGCCAGCGCATTCGCATGGTCACCGGCGGCGATCCGCTGATGACCCGGGTGGTCGGCACCGGCTGCGCGCTGTCGGCGGTGGTTGCCGCCGCTGCGGCGATGCCCGGCGATCGGCTGGAGAACGTGGCCGCGGCCTGCGGTCTGATGAAGCTCGCGGGGGGGGAAGCGGCGCAGCAGGGCGGCCCCGGCAGCTTTACTCCCGCCTTCCTCGATGCGCTCTATGCGGGAGGCGATCTGTGAAACGAATTAATGCGCTAACCATCGCCGGCACCGACCCGAGCGGCGGTGCGGGGATCCAGGCGGATCTCAAAACCTTCTCGGCGCTGGGGGCATACGGCTGCTCGGTCATCACCGCGCTGGTGGCGCAAAACACCCTTGGCGTCCAGTCGGTTTATCGTATAGAGCCTGATTTTGTCGCCGCGCAGCTCGATTCCGTCTTCAGCGATGTGCGCATCGATACCACCAAAATCGGGATGCTGGCGGAAACTGATATCGTTGAAGCGGTGGCGGAACGGCTGGCGCGTTATCAGATTAAAAATGTGGTGCTGGATACGGTCATGTTGGCGAAAAGCGGCGATCCGCTGCTCTCGGCGTCGGCGGTGGAAACGCTGCGCCAGCGCCTGCTGCCGCAGGTCTCGCTGATCACTCCGAACCTGCCGGAAGCGGCGGCGCTGCTGGATGCGCCGCATGCCAGAACGGAACAGGAGATGCTGGAGCAGGGCAGAGCGCTGCTGGGAATGGGCTGCGGAGCGGTATTAATGAAAGGCGGCCATCTCGATGATGCGGAAAGCCCGGACTGGCTCTTTACCCGCGACGGGGAGCTGCGCTTTACCGCGCCGAGAGTCCAGACCAAAAACACCCACGGTACCGGCTGTACGCTGTCGGCGGCGCTGGCGGCCCTGCGTCCGCGTTACGAGGATTGGGGGCGAACCGTGGCGGAAGCTAAGGGCTGGCTCTCGGCGGCGCTGGCGCAGGCGGATTCGCTGGAAGTGGGACACGGCATCGGCCCGGTACACCATTTCCACGCCTGGTGGTAAACGGCAAGACAACGTGTCAGCAGACTATGCTGAAAAAATAGGCTCCCGGCTGGAAAATCTGCTGAGTCGGTACCAGGCTTAACCTGCCCAAAATAATTGGGTTGGGAAAACGCATGCCGGTTTCGACCGGCACTTACGGGAGATAGCTATGACTGATATTACGCAGTTGCTTGGCAAAGATGCCGACACGCTTTTACAGCACCGCTGTATGACAATTCCAGCCGACCAGCTCTATTTACCGGGGGCGGATTACGTCGATCGGGTGATGGTTGATAACAACCGTCCGCCGGCGGTGCTGCGTAATATGCAAACCCTGTATAACACCGGCCGCCTGGCGGGAACCGGCTATCTGTCGATCCTGCCGGTCGACCAGGGCGTAGAGCATTCTGCTGGCGCCTCTTTTGCCGCCAACCCGCTGTACTTTGATCCGAAAAATATCGTCGAACTGGCCATTGAGGCCGGTTGTAACTGCGTGGCCTCCACCTATGGCGTGCTGGCCTCGGTGTCGCGCCGCTATGCGCACCGCATCCCCTTCCTGGTCAAGCTGAACCATAACGAAACGCTGAGCTACCCGACCGAATATGACCAGACGCTGTATGCCAGCGTCGAGCAGGCGTTCAATATGGGGGCCGTGGCGGTCGGGGCGACGATCTATTTCGGTTCCGAACAGTCCCGTCGGCAAATCGAAGAGATCTCCGCCGCTTTTGAGCGCGCGCACGAGCTTGGCCTGGTGACCGTGCTGTGGGCCTATTTGCGTAATTCGGCGTTTAAGAAAGATGGCGTCGACTACCATGTTTCCGCTGACTTAACCGGTCAGGCCAACCACCTGGCGGCGACCATCGGCGCGGATATCGTGAAGCAGAAAATGGCGGAAAACAACGGCGGCTATAAAGCGGTGAACTTCGGCTATACCGATGACCGGGTTTATAGCAAGCTCACCAGCGATAATCCGATCGACCTGGTGCGTTACCAGCTGGCGAACTGCTATATGGGCCGCGCCGGGTTGATTAACTCCGGCGGCGCGGCGGGCGGGGAAACCGATCTGTCCGACGCCGTGCGCACCGCGGTTATCAATAAGCGCGCGGGCGGCATGGGGCTGATTCTGGGCCGTAAGGCGTTTAAAAAATCGATGGCTGACGGCGTGAAGCTGATCAATGCCGTACAGGATGTTTATCTGGACGGCAAAGTCACCATCGCTTAACAGGCTATATAACCCTTAAAGGCAACAGCGTCGTCGGCCTTCCCCGGCGGCGCTGCGCCTGGCCGGGCTACCAGTTCACCGCCGTCTGCGGCCCGGAGGCCCCATCGAGAGCAGGGTGCGGGTTCACAGCTATCTGCGGGCCGGTAGCCCGGACAGGCGCGTCAAGCGCCGCCTCCGGGTTCCTGCTTACTCGCGAATCAGCCGCGCCGTGTGCTGTAGCATTTTATACGCCTCATAGCGCCGCTGATGATCGGCGCTAAATTGTTCTACGCAGCGGTAGGTTTTATCCACCCGGGTAAACTGCTTCATCGCTTCTGGCAGGGAAGGTGCGATATGACCGGCCACCGCGCCAAGAATCGCCGAACCTAATAGCACTGGTTCACTGGATTCGGTACTCACCACGTTCACTCCGCAGGCGTCTGCCAGCAGCTGGCGCACCAGCGGATGCTGACCGGCCCCGCCGCTGATGACGATATTCTCGCTGCGGATGCCGCACGCCTTCTGGGCGTCAATAATCTGCCGCAGACCGTAGCCGATGCCGCACAATCCGGCGACGTAGAGCGCCATCAGATTGTCCAGATCCCGCTCCATCCCCAGGCCGGCGATAATCGCTTTCGCCTGCGGATCGGCCAGCGGCGCCCGGTTACCTAAAAACTCGGGCACCACGTGCAGGCCGTCGGCAAGTTTGACCGCCGCTGACGGATTATCTACCTTCGCCAGCACGCTATCGGCAAGATAAACCGGTAGCGGGACGCCGCGCGCTTTGGCCAGCGACTTAGCTTCTGCGGCGGCGGGATGGAAGCTCAGCAGCTGGTCGATGGCCGCTCCGGCCGCGCTCTGACCACCTTCACTCAGCCAGAACCCTGGCACCATCGCCGAGTAATACGGCCCCCAGACGCCGGGCACGAATACCGCTTCCTGAGTAGTGGTCATGGTGCAGGAGGAGGTACCGAAGACGTAGGCCATATTGTTAACCGCGCCGTTAAGCACGCCGACGGTGCCGATGCCGCCCGCGTGGGCGTCAATCATACCGACCGCTACCGGCGTACCGATCGGCAGCCCCATCTCCTCTGCCGCCGTGGCGCAAAGGCCGTCGCCGCAGGGGGTTCCCGGATCGACAATCCGCTGGCCGATGCGGACAAAATCTTCATCCGCCAGCTCTTCGAGGCCAATCTGGCGGAAGTAGCTGGCATCCCAGCGTTGTTCATGCGCCAGGTAGGTCCATTTACAGGTCACAGTACAGACTGAGCGGGCTAAATCGCCGGTCGAGCGCCAGGTGAGATAATCGGCGAGGTCGAAGAAGTGGCGCGCCTGCTGATAAATGTGCGGGCGGTTCTCCTTCAGCCAGAGAATTTTCGGCGTTTCCATCTCCGGCGAGATTTTGCCGCCAACGTACTGCAGCACCGCGTGGCCCGTAGCGTTAATCTTTTCCGCCTGGCCGGTGGCGCGATGATCCATCCAGACAATAATGTTACGGTCCGCATCTTCCGAAGGCCCGACCGCCAGCGGCACGTCGTTATCGCCAATCACTACCAGCGAGCAGGTGGCATCGAAGCCGATCCCGGCAATCGACGATGGAGCGACTCCGGCGCTGGCCACCGCCGTTTTAATGCAGTAGCACACCGCCTGCCAGATCTCGCGGCTTGACTGTTCGACCACGCTTCCGGCGCTGCGAAACAGGGTAATTTCCCGGGTTGCGTGGGCGAGAAGTTCGCCACGCAGGTCGAACACGCCGGCGCGAACGCTGCCTGAGCCAACATCGACGCCAATAATATGTTGCGTATCGCTTTGCATAATATCCTCTCACACAGTCTGGTTGAACGGTCAGAGATCCACGCTGTTCGGCAGGATCACAATGTCGCGTACGGTGACGTTTTTCGACCGCGTCACCATAAACAGCACCGACTCGGCCACTTCGATCGGTTGCATCAGGCTGCCGTTGGCCAGCGCTTCGTCCATTTTGGCTTTCGGCCAGTCGTCCAGCAGGGCGGTGACTACCGGGCCAGGCAGCACGGCGCCGACGCGCACGCCGTACTGTGAAACCTGGCGACGGGTGGTATGAACAAACGCCTGGACAGCAAATTTCGACGCGGTATAGATAGGCTCCCAGATCACCGGCACCACGCCCGCGATAGAGCTGGTGAAGATAATGTCCCCGGACTTTTGCGCGATAAGATGCGGCAGGACGCTACGCACGCAGCGGAAGGCGGCGTTGGTATTGAGATGCAGCACGCGATCCCAGACGTCCGGATCGCCCTCGGCCACCGGTCCGCCGATATAAGCTCCGGCGTTGGCGTGGAAAATATCAAGACGCCCGGTGAGCTGCAAAATTCCCTGCAGAAGGTTATCAACCTGATCCGCCTGCATCAGGTCAACCTGCAGGGCGAAGGCGTTTTCACCGAGTTCGGCAACAAGTTTGTTGAGCTTTTCCCCTTCACGGTCGATAAGCACCACTTTTGCGCCGGCGCCCAGCAGGGTTCTGGCGCATTCGAGGCCAATACCGGACGCCGCGCCGGTAATGGCGGCGACTTTACCGCTAAGGGAAGTATTCATAGAGGAGACAGAGTGGTTCATTTTATAATCCTTTACAGAGTCTGGTTGGCACTGTCGAGCGCGAGGGCATCGCGTTCGACGTTAGAGACGGAAACTTGTTAAGGTATTGAATATGAGCGTCATTTCTGCAGGTTTTCTGGAATATTAATGCTGAATGCGTTAATACTTCGGAAAGTAAAATGGAAGCTCAATCGATGAAGCTTATGTTGCGCTAGCTTCATCGATTGAGCAAGTGGGGAAATTAACAGCGAAATGATTTTGTGACGCAAGTTGGGAAAATGAAGAAAATCACGATTTACGACCTGGCGGAACTTTCCGGCGTTTCGGCGAGCGCGGTGAGCGCTATCCTCAACGGCAACTGGAAAAAGCGCCGCATCAGCGCAAAGCTTGCCGAAAAGGTGACGAGGATTGCCGAGGAGCAGGGCTACGCGATTAACCGCCAGGCCAGCATGCTGCGCAGCAAAAAATCGCGCGTCATCGGCATGATTATCCCCAAATACGATAACCGCTATTTCGGTTCGGTCGCCGAACGCTTTGAGGAGATGGCTCGCGAACGGGGCCTGCTGCCGATTATCACCTGTACGCGCCGAAGCCCCGAGCTGGAGCTCGAAGCGGTGAAAGCGATGCTCTCCTGGCAGGTTGACTGGGTGGTGGCGACCGGGGCGACCAATCCGGATAAAATTTCCGCTCTATGCCAGCAGGCGGGCGTGCCAACGGTCAATCTCGATCTACCGGGGACTATCGCACCGTCGGTGATTTCGGATAACTACGGCGGCGCGAAAGCGCTGACCCATAAGATCCTGGCGAATAGCGCTCGCCGCCGGGGAGAGATGGCGCCGCTGACGTTCATTGGCGGGCGCAGCAGCGACCATAACACCAGCGAACGTTTACGCGGCTTCCACGACGCGCATCGCGAGCAGGGGCTGAGCGTGCCGCAGGGGAACATTCTGGCTCCCGGCTATTCGAAAGGCAAAGTCGAAGCCTGCCTGCAGGAGCGGTTTGGCAACGCGAAGGTTCCGTTGCAGGGCATATTTGTCAACTCAACGATATCGCTGGAGGGGGTCGTACGTTGGCTGTCGCAGGCAGGACTCACCGGCAGCGAGCAGCCGCCGATGGGCTGCTTCGACTGGGACCCGTTTGTCTATCTGCTGGGGCACGATATCGACATGGTGCAGCAGGACGTGCCGGCGATGCTGGAAGCGGTGTTTACGATTATCGACTCCGGCGATGCCGGCCAGCAGCGGATTGAAATTCCGCCGCTACTGATGAGCAGCAGCTGAGTCGCTATCTGGCTGTTTGACCTTAGCGCGTCAGCAGCCAGCGGGCGGTGTGCTCGTCGGTCACCAGACCGTTGATCCAGCCGCCTTTAAGCGCCGCCAGAATCGCCGGGCGTTTGTACTCGCCGCATGCCACCGCGATGCGCGGACACTGATTCTGGCGGATATCGTAGCTGGTGATCATTCTGTTGATTTCGCTATCCACCACTCCGCCTTCGGCATCGATAAAGCGCCCCATAATCTCGCCGATACCGCCTTGCGCCGTCACTTCATCCATCTGGGCCTGATTGATAAAGCCGTCTTTAAAAATAGGGCTTTGGGTGCCTAATGGCCCAATGCCGACAAAAATAACGTCCGCCTGGCGGGCGACGGCGGAGACGCTGCGGAACAGCCGGCTGGTACACCACATGTCGTACTCTTCCTGCGTCTGCGCGTAGCGCGGCGCGGGCCACTGATAGTACTTCGCCTTAATTTTGCTGGTCAGCAGCAGCGGGACATCATCGTAATAGTTGCACTGGCCGTCGGCGTCCATGGCGCTGATCAGCGCGACGCAGCGGGTATTCTGACTGTCGAAATCGATACGCTGCAGCGCTTTTTTCAGGGTCAGGCCGGAACCCAGACCGATGATTTTCTCTTTATCGTCCTGCAGGTAGCGGGCCATCAGCTGATAGCAACCGAAGGAGACGCTATCCAGGGTGCTTTCTTCACTAAAGGCGGGCACGATATTGCACTCGATAAGCCGGTACTTTTCCTGTAGTAACAGCGCATAATCGAGGCAGTTGGCCACCGGATGATGCAGCCCGATCGACACAATCCCTTCTTCTTTCGCGGCGGCGATCAGCCGCTGTACCACCGGCCTCGACGTGCCAAGCTGGCTGGCGATCTCGCTCTGGTTCTGCCCGGCAATGTAGTACATCCACGCGGCGCGGACCTTTTGATCCAGCCGAATATCATCTTCTTTGCTCATGGTTTCCTGCCCTAAGTTTCTGGCCGCGGCGATAATTTCGCCCGGCGAATAACCGCATTCTCGCCGTGGTTGGTAAAACTGGCAAGCTTTTGCTCTTTTCTGGTCAATTGTAATTTTAATGGGTAATTGTTCTTTTGTGATCCGTGGCTCTTATTTTGGTCAAATGATCATTTACAGTGACGCCATCAACTCAAGGAGAGCAGAACATGAACAATCAATTCACATGGCTTCACATTGGTCTGGGTTCTTTTCATCGCGCCCATCAGGCGTGGTATCTGCATCGTTTGATTGCTTCCGGAGATAAGCGCTGGCACATTGCGGCGGGGAATATCCGCAACGACGCCGAGCAGGTGGTCCAGGCGCTGGCAGCTCAGGGTGGGCGCTACGTGCTGGAAACCGTCAGCCCTGAAGGGGAACGTGAATATGAAGAGATCACCTCAATTCAGAAACTGCTGCCGTGGCAGGCCGGGCTCAAGCCGCTGATTAACGAAGGGGCAAACCCGCAGACCAAAGTCATCGCCTTCACCGTGACGGAAGGCGGCTACTACCTGAATACCCGTCATAAGCTGGAAACCAGCAACCCCGACTTGCAGGCCGATCTGGCAGGGGAGTGCAAAACGATTTACGGCACTATCGCGCGGATCCTGGAAAAGCGTATGGCGGACAACGCCGGGCCGCTGACTCTGCTGAACTGCGATAACGTGCGCAATAATGGCGAGCGCTTCCACGACGGCATGGTTGAGTTCCTGCAGCTAACCGGCAAGCAGGCGGTGATTGACTGGATGGCCGCCAACACGACCTGCCCGAACACCATGGTCGACCGTATCACTCCGCGTCCGGCGTCAGACCTGCCCGCGCGCATCAAAGCGCAAACCGGCATTGACGACAGCGCGCCGGTGATGGGTGAGACCTTCATCCAGTGGGTGGTGGAAAACCATTTCCGCGATGAGCGCCCGAATCTGGAAGCGGTTGGCGTGGAGATGGTTGCATCGGTTATTCCTTATGAAGAGGCGAAAATTCGCATTCTGAACTCGTCGCATAGCTGCATTGCGTGGGCGGGGACGTTAATCGGCCAGCAGTATATTCATGAAAGTACGCTAACGGATTTCATCTACGCCATTGCCGACCGCTACGTTACGGAAGATGTGATCCCCTGCCTTGGCGATAACGGCATTGATTTACCAACCTATCGCGACGTGGTGCTTAAGCGCTTTACCAACCCGTATATCCAGGACACGAACCAGCGCGTTGCCGCCGACGGTTTCTCGAAAATTCCGGCGATGATCGCCCCAACCCTGCAGGAGTGCTACCAGCGCGGCGCCCGCCCGGAAGCGACCGCGATGCTGCCCGCGCTGTTCTTCGTCTTTATGGAACAGTGGCATAAGGGAAGTCTGCCGTATGAATACCAGGACGGCATTCTTGACGCGCAGGCGGTGCATCAGATGTTCGAAGCCAGCGATCCGCTGGCGCTGTATGCCCGCGATAAAGCGCTGTTTGGCGAACTCGCTGAAAACGCCGATTTCCTCGCGCTGATGCGCGAAAAAGTCGCGGCAGTTTATACGCTGATTAACTAAGAGGTGGCTATGTATCTGGGTATCGATCTCGGCACATCGGAAGTGAAAGCGCTGGTCATTGATGAGAACAATGAGGTTATTGCCAGCCATAGCGCGCCGCTGAGCATTCAGCGGCCTCACCCGCACTGGTCAGAACAGTCTCCGCAGTCATGGTGGGAGGCGACAGAGTATCTGATGACCACGCTGCGGGAAAAATGCGCCCAGCACTGGCCAGCCATTAAGGCCATTGGCCTTTCCGGGCAGATGCACGGCGCGGTCCTGCTGGATGCCGGCGGGGAGGTCATTCGCCCGGCAATCTTGTGGAACGACACCCGCTGCGCCGCGGAGTGTGCGGAGCTGGAGGAGATGGCGCCGGAGCTGCATCAGGTGGCGGGAAACCTGGCGATGCCCGGCTTTACCGCACCGAAGCTGCTGTGGGTACGCCGTCATGAGCCGGAACACTTTCAGCGCACCGCCACGGTACTGCTGCCGAAAGATTATCTGCGCTACCGGATGACCGGGAAGAAAGTCTCCGATATGTCCGACGCCGCCGGGACGCTGTGGCTGGATGTGGCGAAGCGCGACTGGTCCGACTCGCTGCTGAATAAATGCGGCCTGTCGCGCAGCCAGATGCCGACGCTGGTCGAAGGCTGCGAGGTTTCCGCGACCCTTGACCCGCAGGTGGCTGAACGCTGGGGGCTGAATGCCTCGGTAGCGGTTGCCGGCGGCGGTGGCGATAACGCGGTCAGCGCCATCGGCGTCGGGGCGGTTTCACCGGGGGATGCGTTTATTTCGCTCGGTACCTCCGGCGTGCTGTTTGTGGTAACCGACGCCTATCGTCCGGCTCCGCAGTCGGCGGTCCATGCGTTTTGTCACGTTCTGCCGAATCTGTGGCATCAGATGAGCGTGATGCTCAGCGCCGCCAGCTGTTTGCAGTGGTTCTGCCGCCTGACCGGCACCACGGAAGTGGCGCTGCTGGAGGAGATTGCCGAGCTTAGCGAAGAGGAAAAGGCCCATGCGCCGTTCTTCTTACCCTATCTCTCCGGCGAACGTACGCCGCACAACGATCCTGACGCGCGCGGCATGTTCTGGGGCATGACCCACTCCAGCCTGCGCGCCCAGCTCGGCTATGCGGTGCTGGAAGGGGTGAGCTTTGGGATCAGCGATGGTCTGCAGGTGTTGAAAGAGAGCGGTACGCAGATCGAACAATGTTCGCTGGTTGGCGGCGGCGCCCGCAGCCCGTTCTGGGCGCAGCTGTTGGCCGATATCCTCGATATGCCGGTGGTGACCCACAAAGGCGGAGAGACCGGCGGCGCGCTGGGCGCGGCGCGGCTGGCCTGTCTGGCGGCGGGCAAACCAATTACCGCGGTATGTGAAAAACCGGAGATCTGGCAGACCTGGCGTGCGGACCCGGTACGCCATCAAACCCTGATGCGGCGCTATGCGCAGTTCAAGGCCCTGTATTTAAACGATCTGAACTATCGGCAGCACTAATTTTTATCACCATAACCGCTCCGGCGATCTGACCGGAGCGGCCTCCTGTACCCTAAAAACGAGGTCATTATGTCCATCAATAATAAACAGTGGCTCGGTTTACCCCTGAACCTGCTCTGGGGATACATCGCCATTGCCGTGTTTATGACCGGCGACGGTTTTGAACTGGCATTCCTGTCGCACTACATTAAAGAGCTCGGGTTCTCCCCGGCGCAGGCATCGTTCGCCTTCACCCTCTACGGCCTGGCCGCCGCGCTGTCGGCATGGATCTCCGGCGTGGTGGCGGAAATCATCACGCCGCTGAAGACCATGATGATTGGCTTTGTGCTATGGTGCGTGTTCCACGTGCTGTTCCTGGTCTTCGGTCTCGGTCATGCCAACTATGCGCTGATCTTAATTTTCTACGGCATCCGCGGCTTCGCGTATCCGCTGTTCCTTTACTCGTTTATCGTCGCCATTATCCACAACGTGAAAAGCGATAACGCCAGCTCGGCGATCGGCTGGTTCTGGGCGGTCTATTCCATCGGCATCGGCGTATTCGGCAGCTATATTCCGAGCTTTACCATCCCGCATATCGGCGAGCTGGGGACATTGTGGCTGGCGCTCGCTTTCTGCGTCACCGGCGGCATCATTGCGCTGGCTTCCCTGCGCCATATTAAAACGCCGCACCATATGCAGAACCTGACCACCCGCGAGAAGTTTGCCGAACTGGGCCGCGCGGCGACGCTGCTCTATACCAACCGCAATATTCTGCTGTCGAGCATGGTGCGAATTATCAATACGCTCTCGCTGTTCGGCTTTGCGGTGATTATGCCGATGATGTTCGTCGATGAGCTGGGCTTCACCACCTCAGAATGGCTGCAGGTGTGGGCGGTCTTCTTCTTTACCACCATTTTCTCTAACGTGCTGTGGGGCATTCTGGGCGAAAAACTGGGCTGGATGAAGGTGGTGCGCTGGTTCGGCTGCATCGGTATGGCGGTCTCCAGCCTGGCGTTTTATTACATTCCGCAGCACTTCGGACATAACTTCGCGATGGCGCTGCTTCCGGCTATCGCCCTGGGGATCTTTGTCGCCGCGTTTGTTCCGCTGGCGGCGGTTTTCCCGGCGCTGGAGCCGAAGCACAAAGGCGCGGCCATTTCGGTCTACAACCTGTCGGCGGGGATGTCGAACTTTCTCGCACCGGCTATTGCGGTGATTTTGCTGCCGTTCTTCAGCACCATCGGAGTGGTGATCGCCTATACCGCGCTGTACGTGGCGGCCTTTTTCCTCTGTGCGTTTATCCGCGTCGAGCAGCCGGGATTTTCCCACAAGGAAGCGCCGGCCAGCGAGCAGGTGGAGTTCTCTTAAGGTGATGCGGCTGGCATGCCAGGCATGCCAGCCTTAATGAGGTGAATGATGAGTATTCAGGCAGTGATTTTTGACATGGATGGCGTGATTATTGATTCCGAAAGCCTGTGGCGGCAGGCGCAAATCGACGCCCTCGCGCAGTGGGGGGCAACGGCGAGCGTCGAGGAGTGCGAAACGCTGACCAAAGGCAAACGCCTCGACGAAATTGCCCGCACCTGGTGCCGCCATTGCCAGCTTGAGCTTGTTCCGCAGCGGCTTGAAGCCGCGATATTGCAGCGTATTACCGGCCTGATCGCCGCCGAAGGCGAGCCGATGCGCGGGGTGCATGAGGCGTTACGCTATTTTCGCCAGGCCGGTTATAAAATTGCGCTCGCAACCTCCTCGTCCCGGCAGGTTATCGCCGCCGTGCTGAACAAGCTCTCGCTCTGGCACTATTTTGATGTGATTTGCAGCGCGGATGATGAAGCGCAGGGCAAGCCGCATCCGGCGGTTTATCTGACGACGTTGGATAAGCTTAATCTCGACGCCAGCCGTTGCCTGGTGATCGAAGACAGCTTCAACGGCTTTAGCGCGGCCCGGGCGGCGGGGATTGCCACGATAGTGATTGCCGAAGATAGCCAGCACGTGCGTTTTCAGGCCGCCGCTGGCCGCTACCGGGCGCTGCCTGAACTGCTGGAAGCCCTTACCGCCGAGCCAGAGGCAGTCGCATAACTCTCGCTTTCGTGAGCGCAGAAAATCCCGGGATGTACACGGTCGGTCACTCTCTTTTTTGCGCTCACGCCCTTTTTTCTCCATGCCGATCCGCCTCACATTTCACTCATCTTTTGTGAAAACAGTCACGTCTTGTTGTGCCAATGCCCAAATTTATTGCCTTGCTTAGCGGTGTTTGTCCGAGGCACTGCTACGTAATTGTGCTTAGATTAGATATTGAAACGTATTTTCAATAATGTGAAACCACTTTGCCGATTTGCTTCTATCGATCGGATTTGGCCGTGATAAGGATTGAGCATGAAAATTGAATCTGTGAATGTCACCGTTTTCCAGTATCCCACACGTCGGGTTTCCGACAGCGCCGGGCACTCCCATCCGGGGGCTGAAAGCATGGCCAAAATGGCGATGCTGACCATCACCGCTGATGATGGGGCGCAGGGTTTTTCGTTTGCGCCTCCGGAAGTCGTGCGCCCGTTCGTGGTGAATACTTTTTTCCGCAAAGTGCTGGTGGGGCAGGACCCGTTTAACCGCGAGCGTATCTGGCAGGATCTTAACCACTGGCAGCGCGGTAGTGCACATCAGCTAACGGAGCGCGCGCTGTCGTTTGTTGAACAGGCGCTGTGGGATCTGATAGGCCGCAGCCTTAAGATGCCGGTTTACAAGCTGCTCGGCGGCTATCGCGACACCGTCCCGGCTTACGGCAGCACGATGTGCGGCGACGATCTGCCGGGTGGTCTGTCGACCCCGGAGGAGTATGCCGCCTTTGCCGAAAAGCTGGTCGCCCGCGGCTACAAGGCCATCAAGCTGCACACCTGGATGCCGCCAATCTCTTTTGCGCCCAATCCCAAAATGGATATTAAAGCCTGCGCGGCGGTGCGCGAAGCGGTAGGGCCGGATATTGACCTGATGATTGATGGCTATCACTGGTACAGCCGCGCCGAGGCGCTGTGGATCGGCAAAGAGCTGGAAAAACTCAATTTCGCCTGGTTTGAAGAGCCGATGGAGGAGGATTCGATGTCCTCCTACGCGTGGCTGGCGGAAAACCTGTCGATCCCCATCGTCGGGCCGGAGAGCTTCGGCGGCAAGCACCACATGCGCGCCGAATGGGTGAAAGCCGGAGCCTGCGACATTCTGCGCGCCGGCGCTAACGGCGTGGGCGGTATTACCCCGACCATGAAGGTCGCGGCGCTGGCGGAATCTTTCGGCATGGATTGCGAAGTCCACGGCAACGGCGCGGCAAGCCTGGCGGTGGTCGGCGCGATCCGCAACTGCCGCTGGTACGAGCGCGGCCTGCTGCATCCGTTCCTCGACTACGATGAACCGGCGGCTTATCTCAATAGCATTGTTGACCCGATGGATGACCAGGGATTTGTGCATTTGTCACAACGTCCGGGCCTCGGCGAAGACATTAATTTTGCGTATATCGAAGCCAATACCGTTAGCCACGACTGATTCAAAAAAATAAATGCCCGATGGCGCTGCGCTTATCGGGTCTGCGGCCCGGTAGGCCGGATAAAGCGAAAATGCCGCCATCCGGCAACATGTACCCTACAGTACAGGCAAACAGAGATATGAAAAAAACCTCCCTACTGGCAGCGTGCTTATTCACGCTCGCCGTGTCGATGGGAAGCGGGGCGGCGGTGGCGAAAACGCCGCCCGATCAGCTCATCATCGGCATGAATATGAATAACTTGCTCACCCTTGACCCGGCGGCGATGACCGGTAACGAAGTGGTGGGAATCGTGGTCAACCTCTACGACTCGCTGGTGGAGCTTGACCCTGAACAGCTCACCAACGTTAAGCCCGCGCTGGCGAAATCCTGGGATATCAGCCCCGACGGCAAAACCCTGACCTTTTATCTGCGCGACGACGTTAAGTTTCACTCAGGCAACCCGCTGACCGCCGCTGACGTGGTGTGGTCAATGCGGCGCATCCTGCACCTCAACCTGGCTCAGGCCTCGGTATGGAAATCCTATGGCTTCAGTAAGAAAAATATCGACAGCCAGGTCAGCGCGCCGGACCGCTTCACGGTGCAAATCGAGTTACCCAAAGATAACGATCCGCAGCTGGTGATTTACTCGCTGGCGGCGCTGGGCAACCTCGGGGTGCTGGACAGTAAAACGGTGCAAAGCCACCAGCAGGATAACGACTGGGGTAACCGCTGGCTGACCACCCATGAAGCCGGTTCCGGGCCGTTTACGCTGGAAACCTGGCAGGCAAAAGATGTGCTGCGCATGAAGCGCAATCCTGACTACTGGCGCGGCGAGGCGAAAATGAGCCGCGTGGTGCTGCGCCATTTCCAGGAGTCGCAAACCCTGCGTCTGATGATCGAAAAAGGCGACCTCGATATTGCCAACAATATGGCGGTTTCCGACATTAACGCCCTGCGCAGCGACCCGCAGCTGACCGTCGATGCGGTGCAGCGCGGCACCATGTACTACGTGGCGATGAGCATGAAAGAGGCGCACTTCGCCCAACCGAAAGTGCGCGAAGCGGTGCGCTATCTGATTGATTACCAGGGTATCAATAAAGCGCTGATGCCGGGCTACGGCGTGCTGCATCAGCGACCGATTAAGGCGGGCATGCCGTCTACGCTGCCTGACCCTGGCTATAAGCTGGACGTGGCGCGGGCGAAAAAGCTGCTGGCGGAAGCGGGTTATCCCAACGGCTTTGATACCACGCTGCGGGTCCTCTCCGATCAGCCATTTCTTAACATCGCTATCGCCGTGCAGTCGACGCTGATGCAGGCGGGTATTAACGCCAAAATCATCACCGGCACCGGTAACCAGATCTACGGCGCGATGCGCGAGCGTAGATTTGACCTGCTGGTGGGACGCGGCGGCAGCGGAATGGAGCCGCATCCGCACTCCAGCCTGCGCGCGCTGGTCTATAACCCGGATAACAGCGATGAGGCGCGTCTGACCAACTTTCAGGGCTGGCGTACCGGTTTTTACGACCCGCAGCTCAATACGATGATTGACCAGGCCCTGCTGGAACGCGATCCGCAAAAACAGGTGGCTGACTACCAGGCCATCCAGGCGCGCTACGACCAGCTGGTTCCGGCTTTAATTCCGCTTTCGCAGATGGTCGATTCCGTGGTGGTGCGCAACGAGGTACGAGAGTATCAGCCGCACCCCTCCGCCACCACTTTTCTGCGTGACGTCTATAAAGTCCGCGAAGGAGAGAAAGGATGAGTACCGCAATCCTTGCGCCCGGCTCACGCGGCCGGCGCTTATCCAAACGGCTGCTGCAGGTGGTGATTACGCTGTTCGGCCTGCTGCTGCTGACCTTTACCATTGGCCGCGTCATGCCTATCGACCCGGTGCTGGCGATCGTCGGTCCGGATGCTGACCAGAGTACCTATCAGCAGGTTTACCAGCAGCTGGGGTTTGATAAATCGCTGGCCACCCAGTTTGGCATCTATTTCGTCAACCTGCTGCACGGCGATCTGGGCAATGCGCTGCTAACCGGGAAACCGGTGGTGGACGATATTATCCGCGTCTTCCCGGCCACCATGGAGCTGGCGACGATGGCGATTCTCGTCGGCGCGGGTCTCGGAATTCCGCTGGGCGTGCTGGCGGCGGCGCGGCGCAATAGCGTCTCCGATTATGTGGTACGCATTATCAGCCTGGCGGGCTACTCGACGCCGATTTTCTGGGTCGGAATGATGGGGCTGCTGGTGTTCTATGCCTGGCTCGGCTGGGTGGGCGGCGCCGGGCGGGTAGACCTCGGTCTGGACGGCATTGTGCCGCGCCGTACCGGCCTGATGACCGTTGATGCGCTGCTGGCAGGAAACGGACAGGTGTTCTGGAACGCCATTAATCATCTGATTCTTCCCGCCTCGCTGCTGGGTTTTCACTCGCTGGCTTATATCAGCCGTATGACCCGCAGCTTTATGCTGGCCCAGCTGTCGCAGGAGTTCATTATTACCGCGAGGGTGAAAGGGCTGACCGAGCGTCAGGTTATCTGGAACCATGCGTTTCGTAACATCCTCGTGCAGCTGCTGACGGTGGTGGCGCTGGCCTACGGCGCGCTGCTGGAAGGCGCGGTGCTGATTGAAACCGTCTTCTCATGGCCGGGTTTCGGCTCCTATCTTACCGGTAGCCTGCTGCTGGGCGATATGAATGCGGTGATGGGCTGCGTGCTGCTGGTGGGAGTGATCTTCGTGATGCTCAACCTGCTCTCCGACATGCTGTATCAATTCTTTGACCCGAGGACAAAATCATGACCGTTTCTCTGGATTCGCAGCTTTCGGGCGGTGCGGGCGAAGGCCGTCAGCGGCTGCAACGCGCGGCGGCGCGGGCCGTCGGGTTTATCGGCAAAATGGCGCGCAACCCGCTAACGGCCATCGGCGGAGGAATTATCTTTCTGCTGCTGGTGGTGGCGATTTTCGCGCCGCTGATTGCGCCTTATAACCCGCTGGTGCAGGACCTGAACAGCGCGCTGGTCGCGCCGAATGCGCAGCACTGGTTCGGCACCGATGAGTTTGGCCGGGATATCTTTAGTCGCCTGGTGTACGGCTCGCGCATCACGCTCTATATCGTGCTGCTGGTCTCGGTGACCGTCGGTCCGCTCGGGCTGCTGCTGGGCGTCAGCGCCGGCTATTTCGGCGGTAAAGTCGATATGGTGCTGATGCGCGTCACCGATATTTTCATCTCCTTCCCGAGTCTGGTTCTGGCGCTGGCGTTTGTCGCCGCCTTAGGGCCGGGGCTGGAGCATGTGGTTATCGCCATCACGCTTACTGCCTGGCCGCCGATAGCCCGTCTGGCGCGCGCCGAAACGCTCTCTCTGCGCCAGGCCGATTTTATCTCCGCCGTGCGTCTGCAGGGCGCTTCATCGTCCCGCGTCCTCTGGCGCCATATCGTGCCGCTGTGTCTGCCTTCGGTCATTATCCGTATCACCATGAATATGGCCGGGATCATTCTGACCGCGGCCGGTCTCGGCTTTCTCGGGCTCGGCGCGCAGCCGCCGGAGCCGGAGTGGGGAGCGATGATCTCCAGCGGGCGCACTTATATGATGGAGTGCTGGTGGGTCGTAACAATTCCGGGGCTGGCGATTCTGATCAACAGCTTAGCGTTCAACTTCTTAGGAGATGGCCTACGTGACATCCTCGATCCCCGCAGTGAATAATGCTCCGCTGCTCGACGTGCGCGATCTGTGCGTCGACTTTGTTAACGGCAGCGCGGTGACCCATGCCGTGCGCGGCGTCTCCTTCCAGCTGGAGCGCGAAAAGCTGGCGATTGTCGGCGAGTCCGGTTCGGGTAAGTCCACCGTTGGGCGCGCGCTGCTGCAGCTGCATCCGAAAAAGGCCCGCGTCAGCGCCAGCCGGATGCAGTTTGCCGACCTCGATCTGCAGCATCTTAGCGAAGCGCAAATGCGCGGCGTACGCGGCAAACGTATCTCTATGATTATGCAGGACCCGAAATATTCGCTTAATCCGGTGGTCTGCGTGGGTAAGCAAATCGCCGAGGCCTGGCTTACTCATCATCCCGGGCGCAAAGATGAGGCGAAAGCCAGGGCGCTGGAGATGCTGGAGGTGGTGCTTATTCGCCAGCCGGAGCGCGTTTATCAGCTTTATCCGCATGAAATATCCGGCGGACAGGGGCAGCGCATCATGATCGCCATGATGCTGATTACCGACCCGGAGCTGATCATTGCCGATGAGCCGACCTCCGCGCTGGATGTGTCGGTGCGCCTGCAGGTGCTGGGCCTGCTGGATGACCTGGTTCAGTCGCGCGGGCTGGGGCTGATTTTTATCAGCCACGATATCAACCTGGTGCGCAGCTTCTGCGACCGCGTACTGGTGATGTACGCCGGACGGGTAGTGGAGTCCATCGCTGCTAAAGATCTCGATAACGCCCGTCATCCCTATACTCAGGGATTGATTAACTCGCTGCCGGATATGCAGCATCGTCGCCCGATACTGCCGGTGCTGCAGCGTCAGGCCAGCTGGTTAACGGAATAAGGAGCGGATGATGATTGAAGTTCAACATCTCAACCTCGCGTTTGGCGAGGGGGAGAAGCGTAACCAGGTGCTGTATGACGTCAGTTTCCACGTTAAGCCCGGCGAGATCTACGGTCTGGTAGGCGAGTCCGGCTCCGGTAAAACGACGGTGCTCAAGTGCCTGGCGGGGCTGTTTACCCACTGGCAGGGGGAGCTGGCCATCGATGGTCAGCGCTTAGGGCATGAAATTAGCCGCAAGCGCTGCCGTCAGGTGCAAATGGTATTTCAGGACCCCTACGGATCGCTGCATCCTCGTCACACCATTGGCGATATCCTCGAAGAGCCGCTGCAGATCCATCGTATCAACGACCGCGACCGGCGGATCAATGCGCTGCTGGACAAAGTTGGCCTCAACCGTGCCTTTCGCGAGCGCTATCCGCATCAGCTCTCCGGCGGGCAGCGGCAGCGCGTGGCGATAGCCAGAGCGCTGATTCTTGAGCCTCAGGTACTGCTGCTGGATGAGCCGACGTCGGCGCTGGATGTGTCGGTGCAGGCGGAGATCCTCAATCTGCTGGCAGAATTGCAGCAGGAGGCTAAGCTCACTTACCTGATGGTTACCCACGATCTCGGGGTTATTGCCCATTTATGCCAGACCGTGGCGGTGATGCAGTACGGGAAGATCCTTGAAACCCTGACGGTCGATGCGCTGGTCAGCGGCGAGGCGCGGACGGCCTATACGCAGATGCTGGTCAACGCCAGTCGGCAATATACGCGCGAAATGGCGCGCGAGGTGGCGGCATACTAAGCTTTATGGCGCATTGTCACGTGGGAAATGCGCCCATTTTATAGATAAAACTTTGAAACGATATGTATTTATAGTTATAAATATCGTCTATTAATGTAAATGTGGTATTTAGATCTAAAATGAAAGTATCTGTTGTGTGAATGCATCTTTTGCGAATTATAACTTGTATTTATTATTTTTTTTGAAATAAATAGCCAATTTCAATTCGAAGTACAAAATATTCCGTTCTGTAAATTCATTTAAACCTTGCTAATAACAAGGAAAAACTGCGTATTACGCCTCCAGATCTGCTGAGTAATAGAGTAAACTCGCCTGCGAATAATCTTAAGATGTCATCAACGTCATGGCGGATTACCCTATTTATAGTAGGGTACCCCCTGCCGCTCATCCACGTGATTACTATTCTCAGAGAACAGGATGGAAAAAATATATACGATTAATGGAAGAATTGCCTTTTTTCCTCAGCGTAGCGCTCTAATACTTATTGCTGACGAGACGAAAACGGTTTCCTTAAATATGCCGGCCAGCCGCTGTTTATTACTGCTTATTCAGCATGATGGCAATACTGTTGCCCGCGAAACCTTTTTTGAGGAAGTGTGGATAAAGCATGGCGCCCAGGTAACCAGCAACGGTTTTTACCAGAATATTTCCCTGTTACGTCGGGCATTTAAGGAGCTGGGGGTAGACGAGGATATTATTATTACGGTGCCGAGGGTAGGCGTCAGGCTGGATGCAACATTAACGGTGACGGAATTTCAGCCGCGCGATGTAGAGAAGGCACCGACGGCGGAGGAGCCACAAGCGCCCGTTGACGAGCCTGTTCATAAGGAGGTCGCAGCTGCGAGTTTGCCCGAAAAAAAGCGGTTAAGGCCGCGACGCTCTCTTTTGTGGGGGCTTGCGGCGCTGCTGAGTTGTCTGGTTTGTGGATTTGTTGCGTGGCAAACAGAATTCGAATCTTATTTGCAAAGTTATTCGCCCATAATTGCTAAATTTTCGCAACAATGTCACTTCTTTGCCAATAATGACGTAGTTGACCATGTTCGTCATGTCAATTTTATCAAGCGCAGTAAATTTGAATGCGAAGAATATCCATGGATTTATTTGACGCTTTATCCCGGGCAAGCGCGGGTGTCGGTGATTCGCTGCCGTCAGCCATTTAGTCAATGGCGTGATAATCAATGCCTCACCAAATATTACATTAAGGAGGTAGTCAATGCGCCGGCGTGAAATTAAATGGTTAATCGCTATCGTATTTATCGGAGTATTAAGCGGTATGACGATAAAATCCTGGCAATACTGGCAGCGCAATCATTTCCAGTGCAGCGGTGAGATGCGGCTATTAAACTCAGGTTATCAGGGCGATATTTCATTACGCTTCGTATTTGATAGCACCCGTGGGCTGGTGATTGTCCGGGGAGAGATTACGCCGCCGCAGGGTGAATCGTTTACCATCAACCAGAACATCTGGTTTAGCTTTACCCGCGACGGCCAGCACTACTTCCTGCGATCGGAAACCGTCTCTGCCAGCATCGGCGAAACCGAGCAGGAGAAGCATATTAACAACATCCTGCCCAAGTTTTTCCTGCAGCCGCAGGTGCCGTTTTACCTTAATATTCAGCGGCTCAATCAACGAACCCGGCTGCTGTATACCAGTCGGGCGCCGTCTTTGCTTTGCGAAACCTGATCAACGTAGCAGCGGACAGTCGGGAGGAAGTCGGCAGCGTAGCGCGGCCGGTAAAAGCTCCATGCGGAAGGTTTTACCGGTCAGCGGTTCGCCGTCGAGGTTAAACGTCATCTCATGAGGGGCGGTTATCTCAAACCACGATGAGACGCCGTCGATGATATTCGGCGAGGTTTGCGGATTTGCCAGGGTGCTGAACAGCGCAGGGATCAGCTCTTCGCCGGTGAAAATGCGCAGATGCAGCAGGCCATCATTGATTAATGCTTCCGGGCACAGCTGCTGGCCGCCGCCGGCCTGACGCCCGTTGCCGATGCCGATGACCAGCGCATCGCCATGCCAGTGAAAGTTCTCGCCGCGGATTTCGCAGCGGTCCGGCTTGAGCGTATCCATGCGCATCAGGCCGTGGATCAAATACGAGACGCCGCCGAGCGCGGCCTTGAGTTTCTCCGGGGTTTCGGTCGTAATGCGGGTGCCGAAACCGCCGGTGGCCATATTAATAAAACCGGTCTTATCGTTAACTCGCGCAATATCTATCGCCACTTCGCGGCCAACGATGGCCAGCTTCAGCGCGCTGGCCAGATCCTGCGGGATGCCGACGCTGGTGGCGAAGTCGTTCGCCGTGCCCAGCGGCAAAATCCCCAGCGCCATTTTACCGTCGCGCTCGACCAGCGCCGTCGCCACCTCATTGATGGTGCCATCACCGCCGCCGGCAATCACCGTTTCGACGTTCAGCTGCAGAGCTTCATCGACAAAGCGAACGGCATCGCCTTTTTCCCAGGTGACGCGGACGTGAATATCGATTCCTTCGTCGCGTAACAGTTTAACCGCCTCGCGTAGCTGCGGTTCATTGGCGCCTTTGCCATTCAGAATCAGTAAGCTGGCTGGAAACGTGGACATTATCAGGGGACCTTTATTGCTCAGTAATGCATAAAGTGTACCGCATGAAGAAAGCGAAGGCGGGGGGAGAGATAAAAAATAAGCCCGCGTAAGGGAGATTACGCAGGCTAAGGAGGTGGTTCCTGGTACAGCTAGCATTTATGGGTTATGTTTTTCAGCGAAATGGATGATATCTGCTTTGAACGAAACGGTATGTGATCCGTTTCTAATATCTTTACATCGTGAAAAAATAACCCAAATTAACTAGTTACTGTGCGGGTTTCGGGTTGTCTGACCAGTAAAGTTGCGCATCAGCAGAGCATATTGCAGCACCATATCTTCCGGGACAGGCAACCATACTGTGTGCCCGTCGCCCGGCGCTACCGACACTCGCTCGCCTTTGCCGTTTTCCATATGTTCGAGAGTAAAGTTGACGTTGCCCTGCGGGGTCATCAGCTCAAGGCTATCGCCGACGGAAAATTTATTTTTCACCGCCACCGCCGCCAGCTGGCCGTTGCGCTCGCCGGTAAATTCGCCGACGAACTGCTGGCGTTCGGAAACAGAGTAGCCGTGCTCATAGTTCTGGTAGTCATCGTGCGTATGGCGACGCAGAAAACCTTCGGTATAGCCGCGATGCGCGAGGTTTTCCAGGGTATCCAGCAGGGAAGTATCGAACGGTTTGCCTGCGGCGGCGTCGTCAATGGCCTTGCGGTAGACCTGAGCGGTACGGGCACAATAGTAATGTGATTTCGTGCGGCCTTCGATTTTCAGCGAATGAACGCCCATCTGGGTCAGCCGCTCGACGTGAGCGATAGCGCGCAGATCTTTCGAGTTCATGATATAGGTGCCGTGTTCGTCTTCAAACGCGGTCATGTATTCGCCCGGACGTTTGGCCTCTTCAATCATAAACACCTGGTCAGTCGGCGCGCCGATGCCCAGCGTCGGCTCGACGTTCTGCACCGGGATCGGTTCGTGCTTATGCACGATATTACCGACGTCGTCTTCTTTACCTTCCTGCACGTTGTACTCCCAGCGGCAGGCGTTGGTGCAGGTGCCCTGGTTCGGATCGCGTTTGTTGATATAGCCCGAGAGCAGGCAGCGGCCAGAGTAGGCCATGCACAGCGCGCCGTGAACGAAGATTTCAATTTCCATCTCCGGCACCTGGCTGCGAATTTCGGCGATTTCATCCAGCGACAGCTCGCGGGAGAGAATGACGCGGGTCAGCCCCATTTGCTGCCAGAACTTGACCGTCGCCCAGTTCACGGCGTTGGCCTGCACCGACAGATGAATATCCATGTCGGGAAAATGTTCGCGCACCAGCATAATTAAGCCCGGATCGGACATGATCAGCGCATCCGGCCCCATTTCCACCACCGGCTTCAGATCGCGAATAAACGTTTTCAGCTTGGCGTTATGCGGGGCAATGTTAACCACCACATAGAATTTTTTACCCAACGCGTGGGCTTCGTTAATGCCGAGCTGCAGATTTTCGTGATTGAATTCGTTGTTACGCACGCGCAGGGAGTAGCGGGGTTGGCCCGCATAAACGGCATCTGCGCCATAGGCGAAAGCGTAACGCATATTTTTCAGCGTTCCCGCCGGGGAAAGGAGTTCCGGTTTAAACATGATTTTCTCGTTCTGATGACAGGTCAGATTCGCCGCACCCGGTGCGGCGAGTTGGGGAGTGCCCCCACATTAAGGGCGGGCATTGTAGCGCTGTGGGGCAGGGGAGTAAACCACCTTACACCATGGAGTTGACCTGCCCCGGCAGCTCGGAATCCGGGATACGTGAGGTGTACCAGGCAAAGCGCCAGCGTTTCCAGAGAGAATCGAAATGGAGAGCATCCAGATCCATGAATAATTCATGTTCAGGGTACAAGGTGATGAAAAAATGCGCCCAGCGCGCGCTCTGTTTCATATTATAAAGCGCTTTATCCCGTTTGTTACCGTACAGCTGCGACAGCGCCACCATGGCCTCCGGCGAACCTTTATTTGCCGCTTCCTGCACCTGTTGCAAATGTGAGTGCGCCAGCGCTAAATCTTTTACGCCGGCGATATTAAGCAGAAAGAGTTCCCAGGCCCGCTTATCGCCATAGCGGGAGGCCAGATAGAGATTATCGAGAAGGTTTTTTTCGTAAGCAGCGCGCTTTTCCGCCGGCGGAGCCTGGTTGATCAGACGTTCGCAGCAGTTGGCCATACGGAAATGGATCTCCTGCAGGTCCTGTTCATAGCCGTCATCGCCGCCGTTGGCGATCAAGCGATATTTATTATCTGCGTCGCGCTGCGCGACGTGCTGGCGTAAAATCTCGGCCGCTTGCTGGCAGTAACCGAAGGCGATGGCGGGATCGTACGGCAACAAGCCTCCGTTATCTCTGGCATTAGATTCCACCCCGAGCTGATTAAGCGCGCTGGGGATGTTTCTCCGGGCGCCAAGGTGGGCCAGAGGCAGGAGATATTCGGGGTAACCGAGCCAGCGAAAATCTTTTATCGCCGCCCGCCAGTTATGGTCGTATTCAATGTCGGCGACGCTATCGAGCCAGACGGCGCCCTGCGCTTCATCTTTTTCAAAGCCAAATAACCCCGCGTACTGGAAGTAGCCGCGATAGATTTTCGGCACGCCGTATTCGGTTTGTTGCGCATTCTGGCAGATGAAATTGTAAATCCACTCGCTGTCCGGGAAATCGCGCAGCGCAAACTTTAACGCCCACGCGGTGTAGTAATTGTTGAGCTTCACTTTTTCCATGACCGAACGCTGCAGGGTGAGCCAGAGCGCGTCTTTATCGTCTAAATCGCTATAGCAGAGCAACAGCCACTCCAGCGCATGGTGGCGAGACTGCGCCATGTGCGCCCGCCGGGCAATCTCTTCGGCTTTGGCGATAATATGCTCCCGCTCGGTCGGTGAATCCACTTCATTGATACGCAGATCGCGATGGTCATCCCACCAGATTAAAAGTTCCAGATGCTCCCGCTCGGCGGCGGTAAGATGATCGCATACCGTTGATGCCAGAAATTCGCGGATCTCCTGATGCGATCCTCCCCAGCGCGGCATACGAAACGGAATATACTCATCCAGCGCGTAAAATGCCGTCGGGAAAATCGCCAGACAAACGGCGAGCCAGTAGCGTTGCCCGGCGTCGCCATCGCACGCAGGCAGTACCTGCGGACGAGGCAGATCCGGGCATACCGCGTCGGCAAACGACAGACCGGAATGGGCCATCAGCGCCTCCACTTCCTGCGGTGAGCGGCGGTGATACTCAGCCAGTTCCTGCATCAGCGGTCGTCCTGCAACCTCAGCGCCGGCAAGGAACTCAGCCAGCCAGTCGGGCTGGCCGAAGACCTTAGAGTTAGTGCTGGTCAGGGACGCCGCCATCCACTGGCGTGGTTCGAGGTCGATGGCGTAGAGAACGGCAATGACCATCCGCTCATTGCAGGCGCTGGCGCAGATCCACATGGCGCGGGTGGTATCCTGCGCCCAGCCGTAGCTGCGATAGAGCCACGCGCGGTGGTTCCAGTACTGGGCCTCAGCAAGCCAGGCATAGCTGGAGCGCGGGCGGGCGCGCTGCCAGTTTTTGATCGGCGCTAACCCAGCAGGCCCGGCCTCGACCAGCGCATCCATATCGTAAAAATGGTTGCACATCTGCGTCCAGGCGAGGAAGTAACGTTTTTCCGCCTCGCGGCTGGTCAGGCTTTCCGCCAGCGCCCGGCTATAGCGCGCCTCGAGCTCGTCATAACATCCTTCGCGCAACAGGCCGGGAAGATCCGCGATAGACCACTCGCGCTGTCCGTCATTAAGGGGATTTTTACGGTTGCACATCTCAAACATGGCGGTGAGCAGTGGGTCATCCTTTTCCATATACACTCCTTTTAAACCGGGTCGAAAATTTTGAAGTCATTCCACGGCAGCGTTTTCCAGCGGCTGAAGGAGGCTTTCAGATAACAGGCCACCTCCTGCACATCGCGTCCGGCAACCGCCGTTGGCGTATCCATTAATGCCAGCCGTACCCGGCGGGCGCGGACGTAGGCGGTGGCGTAATCTTCCCACGAAGCAAAACAATCCTGCGCCCGCTGGGCGTTTAACAGGAGAACCAGCCAGGCCTGATTTTCGTCGCACCAGCCGAGTCCGGCGATACAGCGCGTCAGAAAGGCGGTGCGCATGCAGTCGAACGCCAGCGCGTCGCGAACCCGGCCCTGGGCCGCCAGGTGGTGGTAAAACGTGCGCGGCGAGTTGCCCATGCCCGCCGGCCAGCAGCGCAGGATCTCGGCGATCTGCTGGCGTAACGCCGCGCCGTCGAGGTGCTGATGCAAGCCCAGTTCTTTTTTTACCTGCTGCGTCAGGTGGCGGCGCTGGTCATCATCAAGTTTCAACGCCAGCTGTACGCCTTTTGTCGGCAGGCCATTGCGGTGCGAGAGGAGATCGGCTAACGCCAGCGCCCACTGGCGTCTTCGGCTATCGCGGCGCAGATCGTTAAGACGGTCCTTTTCTTTTTCCTCGGCGATGCGGGCGGCAACCAGCTGTTTATTCTTTTTTTTGGCGCGTAAGCGCAGGTAATAAGCGGTGGTAAACAAGGCTATCAGCAGCATCAAGGACTCTCTCCGGTGTGGGGTCGGTAGCGCGTGGTTTGTAGCGTCAGGCTCTCAATTTCAAAAGGCTGGCTGCAGGTGTTTTTCCCGGCAAGCGTAGGGTGCCATTCATGCTGTGGGAACAGCATTTCCGCCGCGGTCGCCACGTTGGGATCGATCGTCCGAAGATAGCGCAATGCCTCCGGAGCGCTGTGCAGAAGCAGCCACTGTAGCGCCACCGGTGGGTGAGGGAAGTGCGTCATTAAATGAAAATTGTTATGCAGAACGTTGAGTAAAAAATCAAAATCAACCACATCGGTGATAAATTTCCAGCCAGCAAATTGCGGCGTCGCTTCATAGACGATCCCCATACCTTCACAATCGGCGTGGCGCTCGGGACGTGGTTGCAGATAATGTAATAAAGCCAAAACGTCGGCGGCATATTTTTTAACAGGATGCTGGTTCTGCTTACCTTTAATTTGATCGATACTCATGCTGTCATTATTTATCCTCAGGCTCAGGGTGACGTGGGGAATATTATTTTCGTCGCGCAGGCTCAGAAGGCGAAATGCGCCTTGTTCAATTTGCCGGGCGTAGTACTCGCCGTAGCCGCCGGAGAGTGATCCTTTATCCTCGAACTGGCCGACGCAGTGCTGCATATGCCAGGATTCATAGGCCATTTCACTACGCAAGGCCGGGCTGGCGGCATCGAAGGCGACCCACTGCCCAGCAGTGCCCTTCATCAGCGGCTTAATGGCGTCGTCGCTGGAGGGGTACCAGCCTCGTTCGCGCAGGCGCTGCATTTTCTGGTGCTCGGCCTCGCGCATGTCCAGGACGGTGAAACAGTTAATGCGCTGAAGTTTGCTTTCCAGCCGCGTGCCTTCCAGCCGCGACAGGAACTCCAGTAACTCCCTTTCCGTCGCCAGCAGCTGCGGATGCTGTGGATTAAGATAGTAAAAGGCGCCGCCGCCGCCCAGCCCGGATATCAACCACGCGGGGATCGCCTTCTCCGCGCCAAAGTAAACCGCATAATCGGCGGCGGAGCGTACGGGGTAAACGTGGGGAAAATTACCGATAGCCCAGCGAAAAAAATGGTTGCTTAGCCAGCGTTGAATACTACTACCGTCGTCACGCTGTTCGCTGCGAGAAATAATGGCCGATTTTACATCAGGGGCGTTAATTATATTTCGTGGACTATATTTTCTATGAATATTACTCATGGCATTCCTTGCGCAGTTGAATATATAGAGAATATCCGCCTGCAATATATCATGCCGGTGACGTATTTCTTATTTTTGCCAGTATTCTCAGATTATGACCCGAAGGGCGCAGTTTTTTCCTGAAGCGCCGCTGAGGGGCTTATTTGTGGGAGCGGATAACAGAAAATGCCAGCCCCGGCGCTGAGCCGGAGCTGGGCGGTTACGCCAGGCGGCAGGCGTCGGCTTCCCAGCGATATCCAACGCCGTAAACGGCGCGGATAAATGACTGCTCGGCGTCCAGCGATTCCAGCTTGCGGCGCAGGTTTTTGATATGGCTGTCAATAGTGCGATCGGTGACCACGCGGTAATCATCGTACAGATGATTGAGCAGCTGTTCACGGGAGAAGACTTTACCCGGCTCCTGAGAGAGGGTCTTCAGCAGCCGGAACTCGGCGGGCGTGAGGTCCAGCAGCTTGTTGCGCCAGGAAGCCTGGAAGCGGCCCTCGTCGACAATCAGCGGGCTTTCGGCATCCAGCGCCTGCAGATCGCGCTGCGGCTTGCAGCGGCGAAGAATGGTCTTCACGCGGGCCACCACTTCACGCGGGCTGTAGGGCTTACAGATATAGTCATCGGCGCCGATTTCTAACCCCAGCAAGCGGTCGATCTCCTCGATTTTGGCGGTTACCATCACCACAGGAACCTCAGAGAAACGGCGGATTTCCCGGCACAGAGTGAGTCCGTCGGTACCGGGCAGCATCAGATCCAGCAGGATCAGATGCGGCGGCGTCTGGCGAACGTACGGTAGAACCCGATCGCCGTGATTGATCAGCGTCGGCGCATAACCCGCCGCCTGAAGATAATCGATCAGCAATTGGCCCAGTTTGGGCTCATCTTCCACGATAAGAATGCGCGGCGTGTTTTCATCAACAGGTAATTCAGTCATACGTCTCTCGATAAATTACGTTCCAGAGGTAACTCTACTTTAATGCTAACCCCGCCCAAAGGCGAATGGCCGGCACGTAAAGTGCCGCCGTGGGCAGCCACGATGTTAAGGCAAATTGCCAGCCCCAGACCAGAGCCGCCGCTGGCACGATTACGCGACCCTTCGGTACGATAAAAGCGCTCAACCAGCCGCTCCAGCTGTTCGTCGGTGACGCCGGGCGCGCTATCGGCAAAGTCGAGAATCAGCATCTGGCCGCTCTGGCTGGCGCTAATCTGCAGGCCGCCGCCGCTATCGGTATAGCGCAGGCTGTTTTCCAGCAGGTTGTTGAACAGCTGCATCAGGCGATCCCGGTCGCCGAAAATCGCCGCGCTTTCCGGCAGCGAAACGCCAATCGACAGTCCACGGCTGGCGAAGCGCTCGCGAAACGCGCCGGCGGCGACCTCCAGCAGATTAATAATATCCACCGAGCTTTTCTGGTAGGTGAGGGCGCCTTCATCGGACATGGAAAGCTGGTGCAAATCCTCGACCAGTTTGGTGAGGGTGGCGACCTCCGCCTGTAGGGAGGCGATGGAATCCGGGGTAAATTTCCTGATGCCATCCTGAATCGCCTCCAGCTCGCCGCGCAGCACCGCCAGCGGCGTGCGCAGTTCATGAGAAATATCGGCCATCAGGTCGCGGCGCATTTGCTGATTGCGTTCAAGGGTACTGGCTAGCTGGTTGAAATCTTTCGCCAGGCGCCCCAGTTCATCGCTGCTGGTGGCGGTGACCCGGGTGGAGAAATCGCCGGCCGCCAGACGGTGAGTCCCCTCAACCAGCCGTTTAACCGGGGCGAGCAGACCGCGCGCCAGCGGGAAGGTGGCCAGCGCCGCCAGCAGCGTAGCGAGGGCGACAATCAGCCAGCTGGTGCGTTTCTGCTGACGGTCGAAGTTGATATCGGTATTGCGCGTCAGGCGCTCAACCGGCGAGGCAATGACCGCGCCAACCTCGACGCCGTTAACCATAATGCTGCGCCGGGTGCCGTCTGTCGGGACGCGCTCGCGCGGGCCCACCAGTACGCGCCCTTTCTGATCGACCACCCAGAACATCGTGCGCCAGCCGTGCGGAGGCATATCAGGACCGGGACCGCGATCGCCACGATCGCCGCGCGGGCCCTCAAGGGGGCGGTCCGGCGCGGCATCCGGCGGCATCTCTCCGGGGCCGGGGCCCGGACGCGGTTCGTCCATCGGACCCATACCGCGACCCGGCGGCGAGCGATCGTCATTGTCGCGCTCAAAGGTTTTCAGCAGCTGGAAAATAAAGCGGTCGTTGTTGCGCAGGAACTTCCAGCTGCCGTGCTGGGCATACTGTTCGCTCAGGGCATCGCCGAGCATGGTCAGGCGCTGTTCGTTGCCGCGCTTGATATAGTCGATAAAGCCGCGTTCAAAACTGATACGCACCGCCCAGTGCATGCTGATTAGCAGCACGATGCAGGTGGCAAGAATCGCGATAAACAGCTTGCCGGTAATGCCGGGACGCCAGAACTTCAAGACTCACTCCTTTTACGGCGACGAAGCACGGTATTCATCGTGGTGTCGTCCGGTACGCGGGAAAAAATGAGTGCCGGCAGCGCAATAACCACCGCCATGCTTAAGTAGGTATAAAGAAACACCTGATGAGCGGTCGCCGCATCGACGCCGATATGCTGCTGGCCGTAGAGACCGAGTAGCATCCCGGCGATAGTGACGCCGATACTCATCGACAGCTGCATGACCATCGATAGCATGCTGTTGCCGCTGCTGGCCAGATCGTCGGGCAGGTCTTTCAGGGTCAGGGTATTCATTGAGGAGAAGCGGCTGGAGTTAATCATTCCCTGCAGAAACAGGACCACCGGCAGCAGCCAGTACCAGCCCGCGAGCGCGACGCCCATAAATAGCAGGCTGACCAGCGCGAGGCCGATCGTTGAAGTCACCAGCACCCGACGATAGCCGAAGCGGTTGACCACCTGAACCACAATGCGCTTCATTCCCATGCTGCCAAGCACCATCGGGATCATCATCAGCCCGGCGTGGAACGGCGAAAAGCCGAGGCCAATCTGTAAAAACACCGGGGTCATGAACGGCAGCATGCCGCTGCCGATGCGCCCGGCGAAGCTGCCGCCAAGGCCGAGAGAAAAGGTGCGGTTGTTGAACAGCTTCAGGCTGAACAGCGCGTTGCGGTTGCCGCGCGCGTGCCACAGATAGCACAGAATTGACGCCGCGCCGATGGCCACCAGCGCCGTCAGCCACAGGGGGGAGATTCCGAGCCCCTTTTTGCCGTCGAGCGCCAGGGTGAGCGTCGCCATGCCGGCGGCCAGCAAAATAAAGCCGAGGATATCAAAGCGCCGGGTTTGCAGAGTGTAGTTGGGCATCAGCCACAGCGTGGCGATGGCGCCGACGATGCCAACCGGAATATTGATCAGAAAGATCCAGTGCCAGGAGGCGTACTCCACCAGCATCCCGCCGAGCGCCGGGCCGAGCAGCGGCCCCACCTGGCCGGGCAGGGTGACGAAGGTCATCGCCGCCATATATTGGCTGCGCGGGACAATTTTCATTACCGTCAGGCGGCCTACGGGAACCATCATTGCGCCGCCGACGCCCTGCAGCACCCGGGCCAGAATCAGCTGATCGAGCGTGGCGGCCTGCGCGCAGAACAGGGAGCCGGCGGTGAACAGCACGATGGCGCTAAAAAAGATATTTCTTACTCCGACACGATCCGCCAGCCAGCCGCTGGCGGGCAGCATCACCGCCACCGTCAGCACGTAGGAGACGATAACCATATGCATATGCAGCGGGCTCTCCCCAAGACTTTGCGCCATTGAGGGGAGGGCGGTGTTAACGATGGTAGTATCCAGCGCCTGCATAAAAAAGCCAAAGGCCACTATCCACAGCTGCCAGCGTACGCTGGAAGGAAGATCTGTCATGTTATTCGCTTACCGGTTGATGGACTTTTCGCGAAAAACGCAGCCGCAGACGGTCGAAGAATAGATAGACCACCGGCGTGGTATACAGGGTCAACAGCTGACTCATCACCAGACCGCCGACAATGGTAATCCCTAAGGGCTGGCGCAGCTCGGCGCCATCGCCGCCAGAGATAACCAGCGGCAGCGCGCCGAACAGCGCCGCCAGGGTGGTCATCATTATCGGCCGGAAGCGCAGTAGACAGGCCTGGAAGATTGCCTCTTCCGGCGGCAGGTTGCCGTTGCGCTGCGCTTCCAGGGCAAAGTCGACCATCATGATGGCGTTTTTCTTCACAATGCCAATTAATAGCATAATCCCGATAAGCGCGATTAGGCTGAACGGGGCATCGAAAAGCTCCAGCGCCAGCAGCGCGCCGACGCCCGCGGACGGAATAGTCGACAGAATGGTTAGCGGATGAACGTAGCTCTCATAGAGGATCCCCAGCACGATATAGACCGTGGCGATAGCCGCCAGAATCAGGATCACCTGCGAGTTCATCGTCTCCTGGAACACCTGCGCGGTCCCGGCGAACGACCCGCGGACGCTGGACGGTACGCCAAGCTGGGTCATCGCCCGGTTAATGGCGTCGCTGGCTTCTGACAGCGATTTGCCGGTAGGCAGGTTAAACGACACGGTCGATGCCGCCGACAGCCCCTGATGGTTCACCGACAGCGGGGCGTTGGCCGGCTGCCATTTGGCGAAATAGGATAGCGGGATCGGCTTGTCTTCGCTGTTGATCACAAACATTTTATCGAGGGCGCTGACGTCCTGGGTGTAGACCGGGTCGACCTGCATCACCACTTTATACTGGTTCAGCGGCTGGTAGATGGTTGAGATCTGCCGCTGACCGAAGGCGTTATTCAGCAGATTATTGGCATCCTGCACGCTGATGCCGAGTCGCGACATGGTATCGCGGTCGTAGATCAGGTCCATCTCGGCGCCGTTATTCTGGCTGTCGGAGTTGACGTCCGCCAGTTCCGGCAGCGCCGCCAGCGTTTTGCGGATTTTGGGTTCCCACTCCCGCAGCGCCGCAAGGTCGTCAGACAGCAGCGTGTACTGGTAGCTGGCGTTGGCCTGACGGCCGCCGACGCGGATATCCTGTACCGCCATCAGGAACAGGTTGGCCCCCGGCTCTTTGGCCAGCTTCTTCCGCAGCCGATCGATAATCTGCTGCGCCGTTTCATGGCGCTCATCGCGCGACTTCAGGGTGATAAACATCATCCCGCTGTTGACCCGCGAGCCGCCGGTAAAACCGGTGACGTTGTCCACCGCCGGATCTCCACGGATGATCTTCATAAAGTCCTCCAGCTTGCCGCGCATCGCCTGGAACGAGATGCTCTGATCGGCCTGGATCCCGCCCATCAGCACCCCGGTGTCCTGCTCCGGGAAGAAGGTTTTAGGAATCGAAATATAGAGCCAGACGCTCAGCGCGATGGTGCCAGGCAGCACCAGGCCGGTTAAGCGGCTATGCTTCAGTACCCACTTCAGCGACTTACCGTATCCGCCCTGAATCGCCACCAGCAGGCGGCCAACACCGCGCTTGCGCGTCGGCTCGTGCGGCTTGCCGCTTTTCAGCAGCCAGCCGCACATCATCGGCGTCAGGGTCAGGGAGACCGCCAGCGAGATGCCGATCGCCACCGACAGAGTAACGGCGAATTCGCGCAGCAGCCTTCCCGGCAGGCCGCCCATCAGCAGCAGCGGCAGGAATACCGCCACCAGCGACAGGCTCATCGACAGAACGGTAAATCCGACTTCCCGGCTCCCCTGCAGCGCCGCCTGCAGCGGCTTCATGCCCGCTTCGAGATGGCGGGAAATGTTTTCCAGCACCACGATGGCGTCATCAACCACGAAGCCGGTAGCGATGGTCAGCGCCATCAGCGACAGGTTGTTAAGGCTGAAGCCGCACAGGTACATGGCGGCGAAGGTGCCGATCAGCGAAACCGGAACCGCCACCGCCGGGATCAGCGTCGCGCGCCCCGAGCGGAGGAAGAGGAAGACCACGAGGATCACCAGCGCCACCGAGATCACCAGCGTTTGCTCAACTTCCTCCAGCGAGGCGCGGATGGTCGGCGAACGGTCCTGGGCGATTTGCAGATCGACAGAGGCCGGGATGGTGCGCTGTAGCTCCGGCAGACGGGCGCGAATGCTGTCCACCGTCTCAATGATATTGGCCTCCGGCAGCTTACGGATCATCAGCAAAATCGCCGGTTTGGCGTTAGTCATCCCGGCGTTGCGCACGTCCTGCACCGAATCGGTGACGTTGGCGACGTCGCCGAGGCGCACCGCCGCGCCGTTGTTGTAGTGCACGATCAGCGGCTGGTATTCGGCAGCGGTTTTCAGCTCGTCGTTGGTCGCCACCTGCCAGCGGTGGGTGGCATCTTCCAGCGCCCCCTGCGGTTTACGCACGTTGGCGTTGCTGATGGCGGTGCGCACCGCGTCGAGCGACACGCCCTGGTTAAACAGCGCCTGCGGGTTGAGGTCGACGCGCACAGCGGGCAGCGAACTGCCGCCGACGTCGACGTCGCCGACGCCGTCAATCTGGGCAATGGTCTGCGCCAGTTGGGTTGAGGCGAAGTCGTACAGCTCACCCTGGGACCAGGTATCCGAGGTGAGGGTGAGGATCATGATCGGCGCGTCTGACGGGTTGGCTTTGCGATAGGTCGGACGGCTCGGCATACCGCTCGGCAGCAGGCTTTGCGCAGCGTTAATCGCCGCCTGCACGTCGCGGGCAGCGCCGTTGATATCGCGGTCAAAGTTGAACTCAAGAATGATGCGCGTACTGCCGAGCGAGCTGGAGGAGGTCATCTCATTGACCCCGGCAATCCGCCCCAAAGAGCGCTCCAGCGGCGTCGCCACCGAAGAGGCCATAGTCTCCGGCGACGCGCCGGGCAGCGAGGCGCTGACCATGATAACCGGGAAGTCCACCTGCGGCAGCGGCGCTACCGGCAGCAGGCGAAAACCGAGGATGCCGCAGAGAGTAATGGCGAGCGAAATCAGAATCGTCGCCACCGGACGGTAAATGAAGAGCGCGAAAAACTTCACCTACGCCTCCTCTTCACGCCGCGGGAATCGGCTCTTCATATACAGCGACAGTCGGTCGAACAGCAGATAGATCACCGGGGTAGTGAACAGGGTCAGCACCTGGCTGAGCATCAGACCGCCGACCATGCCAATCCCCAGCGGACGGCGCAGCTCCGCGCCGACGCCGGTGCTGAGCATCAGCGGCAGCGCGCCGAGCAGGGCGGCGAGGGTGGTCATCAGGATGGGACGAAAGCGCAGCAGACAGGCCTGGTAGATAGCCTCGTGCGGCGGCATGCCCTGTTCGCGTTCGGCGGCCAGCGCGAAGTCGATCATCATGATGGCGTTTTTCTTGACGATGCCGATCAGCAGTATGATGCCGATAATCGCGATAACGTCCAGTTCGCTCCCCGCCAGCCACAGCGCCAGCAACGCGCCCACGCCCGCCGTCGGCAGGGTGGAGAGAATCGTTATCGGGTGAATAAAGCTTTCATACAGTACTCCGAGGACGATATACATCGCCACTACCGCAGCGACCACCAGCCAGACGGTGCTGCCCAGCGCCGACTGGAAAGCCAGAGAGCTGCCCTGGAACTGGGTGCGGATATCGCTCGGGAATTCCAGCGCCTGTTCGGCGCCAAGGATGGCATCGACCGCATCGCCCAGCGAATAGTTATCCGGCACGTTAAACGAGATGGTGGTGACCGGGAACTGATCGAGATGGTTTATGGATAGCGGGGCAAAACGCTCCTCGACGCTGGCGATGGATTTCAGCGGCACAATCCCGCCGTCGCTGCTGGTCAGGCGAATATTATCCAGCGCCGCCAGCCCCGGCGTGGCCTGGGTATCATGCTCCAGCACCACGCGGTACTGATTCGCCTGGGTATAGATGGTGGAGATTAAACGCTGGCCGAAGGCGTTATACAGCGCATTATCGACGTCCGCCATGCTGATGCCGAGGCGGCTGGCGCTATCGCGGTCAACGTTGATATACGCCGCCAGGCCCTTGTCCTGCCAGTCGCTGCTGACGTCGGAGAGCTGCGGCAGCGCCTGCAGCCGGGTCAGCAGCTGTGGCACCCAGTTGCTGAGCGCATCCAGCGAGTTCGCCTGCAGGGTGAACTGGTACTGAGTGCGGCTGACGGTGGTGTCAATGGTCAGATCCTGCGTGGGCTGAAGGTAAAGCTCAATGCCGGGAATCCCGCTCACCGCGTTCTGCAGGCGGCCGATCACCGTCTGCACGCGATCGTCGCGCTCGTCCAGCGGCTTAAGGTTGATTTGCAGGCGGGCGCTGTTGAGCGCCGGGTTAGTGCCGTCAACCCCGACGTAGGAGGTCAGGCTTTCCACCGCCGGATCTTTGAGTATCGCCGCCGACACCTGCTGCTGGCGCTCGGCCATGTTGGCGAACGACGCCGACTGCGGCGCCTGCAGCGTACCCTGAATGATGCCGTTGTCCTGAATCGGGAAAAAGCCCTTCGGAATAAACACCCATAGCATAATCGACAGCACCAGGGTACCGAGGGCCACGCTCAGTGTCAGCCAGGGATGATTCAATACCCGGCTCAGCCAGCGGCCATAGACGGCGATCACCCGCTCAAAGAAACGCTCGCTGGCGCGCGAGAAGCGGTTCTGCTTGCGCAGCGACTCGTGGCTCAGCATGCGGGCGCACATCATCGGCGTCAGGGTCAGCGACACCACCGCGGAGATCAGGATCGCCACCGCCAGGGTAATGGCGAACTCGCGGAACAGGCGGCCCACGATATCGCCCATAAACAGCAGCGGGATCAGCACCGCAATCAGCGAGAAGGTCAACGAGATAATGGTAAAGCCAATCTCTCCGGCCCCTTTCAGGGCGGCGGCCAGCGGCTTTTCGCCTTTCTCGATATAGCGCGAGATGTTTTCGATCACCACGATGGCATCATCGACCACAAAGCCGGTGGCGATGGTCAGGGCCATCAGCGTCAGGTTGTTAATCGAGAAATCGAGAAACACCATTACCGCAAAGGTGCCGACCAGCGATAGCGGCACGGCGATGCCGGGAATAATCGTCGCCGGGACATTGCGCAGAAAGACGTAAATAATCATCACCACCAGGGCGATAGCCAGCATCAGCTCGAACTGAGTGTCGCTAACCGACGCCCGGATGTTGGTAGTGCGGTCGGAAAGCACCTGTACTTTGACTGATTTCGGCAGGCTTTCGGTCAACTGCGGCAGCATCTGGCGGATGCTGTCGGCGGTAGAGATAATATTGGCCCCCGGCTGGCGCTGGACGTTCATGACGATCGCCCGCTGATTGTTCGCCCATGCCCCGAGCCAGCTGTTTTCCGCGCCCTGTTCCACGGTGGCGACGTCGCCGAGGCGAATCGGCGCGCCGTTCTGCCAGGCGATAATCAGGCGGCGATAATCTTCTGCCGACTGCATCTGATCGTTGGCGGAGAGGGTCACCGCCCGCGCCGGGCCGTCAAGGCTCCCTTTCGCCGAGTTGACGTTGGCGCTGGTTATCGCGGTGCGCACCGTTTCGCTGGTCAGCCCGAGCGCGGCGATGGCCTGGGCGTTGAGCTTGACGCGTACCGCCGGGCGCTGGCCGCCCGCGAGGGTGACCAGCCCGACGCCGGAAACCTGGGAGATCTTCTGCGCCACGCGGGTCTCGACCATATCCTCGACCTGGGTCATCGGCACGGCGGAAGAGGTGACCGCGAGGGTCATAATCGGCGGATCGGCGGGGTTAACTTTGCTGTAGACCGGCGGGTTAGGCAGGTCAGAAGGCAGCAGGTTGGTGGCAGCGTTGATGGCCGCCTGTACTTCCTGTTCCGCGACGTCCAGCGGCAGCGTGAGCTGGAACTGGAGCGTGACCACTGACGCGCCGCCGGAGCTCTGGGAGGACATCTGCTTGAGGCCGGACATCTGGCCAAACTGGCGCTCCAGCGGGGCCGTCACGGATGAGGTCATCACGTCCGGGCTGGCGCCGGGATAGAGGGTTACCACCTGAATCGTCGGGTAGTCCACTTCCGGCAGCGCCGAAACCGGTAAGAATCGATAGCCGATAATCCCGGCCAGCATGATGGCCACCATTAACAGCGTCGTGGCGACCGGGCGCATGATAAACAGACGGGAAGGGCCGCCCGTACTGCTCGGCGGTAACACTTGCATCAGGAGCGCGCTCCTTTTTTACCGTATTCGCGGCTGGTGGCTTTTTCCGGCTCGGCGGCGGTTGCCGCATCGTGGGCTTCGACGACCTCAACTTTTGCGCCTTCCGTCAGACGATCGATCCCGTCAGTGACCACGCGATCGCCGGCGGAGAGACCGGCGTTGATCACCACTTTAAGACTGTCCTGAATACCCGGCGTGACGGTGTGCTTGCTGACCTTATTCTCGTCGTTCAGTACCCAGACGAAATGACCTTCGTTACCCATTTGCAGCGCGGCGGTTGGGATCACTACCGCGTTTTGCTCGGTATCGACCAGCATACGGGCGTTGACGAATTGATTGGGGAACAGGGCGTCATCAAGGTTTGTAAAGCGCGCTTTCAGCTTGATGGTGCCGGTGGTGGCGTCAATCTGGTTATCGAGGCTCAGCAGCGAGCCTTCGCTGATTTTCTGTTTATTGGTGCGGTCCCAGGCTTCGACCGCCAGCTTTTTCCCCGCCTTTTGCGCCTGTATGACGGTGGCGATTTGGTTTTCCGGCAGCGTAAAGACCACATCAATAGGGTGGGTTTGCGTCAGCACCACAATGCCGGTGGTGTCGCCGCTGGAGATCTGGTTGCCGATATCCACCTGTTTTAAGCCGACCCGGCCGTCAATCGGCGCGGTGATGCGGCTCCAGTTCAGCTGGAGCTGGGCGCTGGCGACAGCGGCTTCGTCCGCCTTAATCGTGCCCTGGGTTTCGCTGACCAGCGACTGCTGGGTATCCAGCTCCTGGCGCGACACCAGGTTGGTTTTCACCAGCTGCTGGTAGCGTGCCAGATCGCGGCGGGCGTTGGCGAGGGTCGCCCGATCTTTGGCCAGTTGCCCCTCGGCCTGGGCGAGGGCGACTTTAAACTGGCTGGGATCGATTTCCGCGAGCAGATCGCCCGCTTTGACCTGCTGGCCTTCGGTAAAGTGGATCGCCAGAAGCTGGCCGTCGACGCGGCTGCGCACGGTGACGGTATTCGCCGCCGTCACGGTGCCGAGGCCGGAAAGGTAGCGCGGCACCGCTTCGCTGGTTGCGGTTGCCGCCTGTACCGGCGCGAGGGCGGCGCCAAAACGACCGGGCCGTCCGCCTCCGGGGCCCTGCTGACGCGCGCCTGTCGCCGTCGGCGCGCCGCTATTTGCCGCTTCGCGACCCTGCCAGAACCAGTACGCGGCGCCCGCGACGATCGCTACCACCAGCACGGCTGCCCAACGGCTTTTATTGCTACCTTTCATTAATTTGCTATCTCATCCTGAAACGTTTCACGGAATGATACTAGTTTAGTCAGCGAACGCCGCTTAAAAATGGAGGAATTATGAAAAGACTGTCCAGAAACGTCTGGAAAAAACGCTTTTCCTTGAGCCGGTTACGATGAATAGTTAGGCGAAAAATTCGCTTAACGATTTTGCTTAGCCGGGCGAGGAACCCGGTGAATTATCGCCGGTCATTCGCTGTTTCTTAAGGGTCACAGCGGAATGCGTCGCAGCCAGGCTGATATACAGCGTGAATAAGCGGCCCCGGGGCGTGATTCAGCCTGATTGGCAGGCGCATCTGTTTAATAATCAAATTCACTCAAGATTTTGCTTTAAGCAATGCGACCACTATCAGAGGGTTCTTTATGCATTTTACCCAAGCTATCGCCCGTCTACCGGCCGCCACCTGCGGCGCAGGACAAACTACCGCCCAACTGGGCGCGCCGGATATCGCCGCCACCACGCGCCAGTTTCTCGCCTATGTAGAGACCCTTCTGCAGCTCGGCCTGAAGGTCACCGTGCTTCCTGCCGCGGCGGAATATCCCGATGCGCACTTTGTTGAAGATACCGCGGTGGTCATGCCGGAACTGGCGGTGATTACTCATCCAGGCGCGCCGAGCCGTCAGGGCGAAGTCGATACCATTGCGCCGGTGCTGGCGGGGTTTCGTCCACTGGTGCAGATGAGCGAAAGCGGACATATGGACGGCGGCGACGTGCTGCTGGTGGGCAAACGATTTTTTATCGGCCTGACGGCGCGTACCGATGAGCAGGGGATCCGCGAATTTGCCGCCGCCGTTGAGCCGCACGGCTACACGGTGACGGCGATTGACGTGAGCGCCGGTCTGCATCTGAAATCGATCGTCAACTATGTGGGCCGCAATACGCTGCTGCTGACGGAAGGCTACGTTAACCATCCGGCGTTTAGCGGCTTCAACCGTATCGTGATCCCGGAGGAAGAGGCCTACGCCGGAAATACGCTGTGGATCAACGATACCTTAATTACGCCGCAGGGCTACCCCTGTACCCTGAGCGAAATCAGCAAGCTGGGAATGCCTGTCGTGCAGCTCGACACCAGCGAATTTAAGAAAATGGATGGCGGCCTGACCTGCCTCTCACTGCGTTTTTAATTTTTGCGCCGACACCGGGGAGATCGAAATGAAACTACGCCTTGCCGCACTACTGGCCTGCATGGCGCTCAGCGCGCCGCTGGCCGCCCAGCAGTTTGATACCATTAGCTTTGGCGTCGATGGCGGCTATCCGCCGTTTGACGTACTGGCCCCCAGCGGTGAAATTACCGGTTTTGATATTGATATCGCCAACGCGCTGTGCACCCAGTTAAAAGCCAAATGCGTTTTCGTTAAGCAGCCGTTCGAAAGCATGATTGCCGCTCTCAATGCGCATAAATTCGATGCCATTATCGCTTCGCTCAATATGACCGATGCGCGTAAAAAGGAAGTGGACTTCACCGACCGCTACTACCGCAGCGCAGCGCAGCTGGTGGCGCGCAAAGGTAGCCCGCTGCTGCCTGAGGTCGCCAGCCTGAAAGGCAAGACCGTCGGCGTCCAGACCGGTTCCACCCATGAAGCGTTTGCGAAGGCTAACTGGGCCAACCACGGCGTGAAGATCGTCAGCTACGCGAATCAGGATAACGTCTACCTCGACCTGCTCTCCGGACGTATTGACGCCGCTTTGCAGGATAATATCCAGGCGGCGACCGGCTTTATTGATACCCCGCGCGGGCAGAAATTCGCTTTTGCCGGTCCGGTCATTCAGGACGGCGGCATCTCTTCCGATGTGGGGATTGCGGTCAATAAAGATAATCCGGCGCTGCGGGATGCCCTGAACGGCGCTATCAAGGCTATTCGCGCCGATGGTACCTACGACGCTATCCAGAAAAAATACTTTAGCATTGATATTTATGGCAAATAAGCCGTGAAGGCGAGGGCGCAGGCGCTGGCTTGCGCCCCTTTACGGCACCCGTGGAAGGCTGAACATGGTCGCAGACTATTTACCCTTACTGTTACGCGGCGCGGCGCTTTCGCTGTGCGTGATGCTCTGCTCATTGCTGGTCGCGCTGCTGCTGGGCCTGATCAACTCGCTGGTTAAACTCTTTGGCCCGCCGTGGCTGCGCCTGTTTTCCACCGCCTACACCACCCTGGTACGCGGTATTCCCGAGCTGGTGATTATGCTACTGCTGTTTTTCGGCGGCGAGATGCTGGTTAACCTGCTGCTGGCAGCGGTGGGGCTGGGGCCGGTGCGCTTCAATACCTTTTTTTCCGGCGTGCTGGCGATTGGCTTTGTGTTCGGCGCCTATTACACCGAGACCTTTCGCGGCGCATTTCTGACCGTCGATCGCGGGCAAACCGAAGCCGCGCAGGCCTACGGAATGCGCCCGTGGACGGTATTTCGCCGGGTGATGCTGCCGCAGATGCTGAGCTTCGCGATTCCCGGGATCAATAATAACTGGCTGGGGCTGATGAAAGCGTCGGCGCTGGTGTCGATCCTGGGCCTGGAGGACATGGTATGGCTGGCCGAGCAGGCCGGGCGCGCTACGCAAAAACCGTTCCTCTTCTATTTCCTGGTTTCCCTGATTTATATGGTCATTACCGCGCTCTCCAGCTGGTTGTTTAGCCGCCTGGCGAAGCGTTATGCGCTGCGTTCTTCCACGGCGGGGGCCGCGCTATGAATCTGCAAACCTTTCTCGATGCGATCCCGAGCTTTATCTGGAGCGACGGCAACGGCGCCGCCAGCGGGCTGGCGATAACGGCGGAGCTGTTTTTGCTCTCCATCGTTCCGGGGATGACGCTGGCGATTGCGTTGGCGGTGGGGCAGGTGTACGGCCCGCGCGCGCTGGCGCTGCCCATCCGTGGTTTTACGTATTTTTTCCGCAGCACGCCGCTCTATCTGCAACTGATGCTGATTTACTACGGCCTGTCGCAGTTCGATATCGTGCAGACGGGTTGGATGAACGAGCAGCCGTTTTGGCTGCTGTTTCGCGATGCGACTTTCTGCGCCACGCTGGCGCTGGTGCTGAACACCTCCGCTTACGTTGCGGAGCTGCTGGCGGGGATGATGCTGACCTTTCCCCGTCAGGAGTGGGTTGCCGGAGAAGCCTACGGGATGGGGAAATGGCAGATTATTCGTCGTCTGGTGCTGCCCGCGACGCTCAGACGCGGGATCCCGGCGCTGAATAATGAAATGGTCTTTTTGCTCCACGCCACCTCGCTGGCCAGCACGGTAACCCTGCTGGATATTACCGGCGTGGCCCGCGCGTTCTACGCCATGACCTGGTCGCCGTTTATTCCGTTTCTGATGGCCGCGGCGCTCTATCTCCTGTGCACCTTTCTGCTGATTTTCGCCTTTTCCCGCGCCGAACGGCGCTGGCTGGCGTTTATCCGCCGCGGCTAATCAGGAGCGCTTAATCGCCTGGAGTTCGGTCAGGGTAACGATTTTATCAACGTGAAACTTTTTACTGGTCAGCCAGCTATCCGCCAGCTGGCAATAGTGCGCCATGCTGCGACAGCCGATGCGTACCAGAAAGTCGAAGCTGCCGCTTACCAGCCAGCAGTCCAGCACTTCGGGCGTCTGGCGCATCTCCTGTTCAAATACCGGCTGCGAGCGGCCGTGGTCGGCCAGGGCGATTTGCGCCTGCACCACAAACGCATGCTCCGGCTCGGGCAGTTCGATAATGGCGCTGTAGCCGCGAATGATGCCGTCACGCTCGAGGCCGCGCACGCGTTCCAGACATGGACGCGCGGTGAGATTTACCTGCTCCGAGAGCTTCTGATAAGAAATGCGGCCATCCCGGCGCAGGATTTCAAGGATCTTATGATCGATACGGTCAAGCCGGGTTTTCTTTTCCACAGATGGGACGTCCAATGAAAATTAAACACGATACATTACCTCAACATGCGCTCGGTGGGCAGCGGCAATTAAGCCATTTTCATTTCGGCGCGCCCGGCACCGGCGAGAAAGTCTATCTGCAGGCGGGGCTGCACGCCGATGAAATTCCGGGCATGCTGGTTCTGCATTATCTTAAAAGATTACTCAGCCAGGCGGAACGACGGGGCGAGCTGCGCGGTGAAATTATTATGGTGCCGGTAGCCAATCCGCCGGGGCTGGCTCAGCTGCTGCTTAACAGCGGCATTGGCCGTTTCGATCTGGCGAGCGGGCGCAATTTCAACCGCGACTTTCCCGATCTGGCGGCGCTGGCGCAGCCCTGGCTACCCGCGGAATCGCCCGCTACGCGCGCCGAATATCTCCAGCAGGTGCGCGATGCCATGCAGAAGGCGCTGGCGGCGCTTCCCGTGGCAAGCGAGGTTCAGGCCCTGCGTCAACATCTGCTGAGCCTCGCCTGCGATGCCGATCTGGTGCTCGATCTCCATTGCGATGACCAGGCGATTTTGCACCTTTACGCCGATCCGGCCTGGCAACGCGAGGCGAACGTACTGGCGGCTTTTCTCGGTATTGGCGCCGTGCTGCTGTCCCAGGAGAGCGGGGGCAACTCGTTTGATGAGGCCTGCGGCCTGCCGTGGCAGCGTTTGAGCGCGCTAAACCCGGCGTGGGGCCCGCAGCAGCCCGGCTGTATGGCGGTGACCGTCGAGCTGCGCGGCCAGCACGAGGTGAATCACGCTACCGCCTGCGACGACGCCGAACGTATTTACCGTTATCTGCAGTACCGCGGCGTGCTGGCGGGCGACAAGCCTGCGGTGCCGCAGCAGGAAACGGTGATGCTGCCGTTTGCTGCCGGGGAGATTGTCACCGCGCCGGCGACCGGCATCCTGGTGCCGCTAAAACAGCCGGGCGAATGGGTCAGCGCCGACGATGTCGTCGCGGAAATCATCGACCCGCTGACCGATATGGTCAAAGCGGTGCGGCCGACATCGGGCGGGCTGATTTATGCCAGCCGGCGGGCGCCGTTTGTCACGCTGGGGGCGGAAATAATGAAAATCGCCGGCGAGCAGCCGTTCAGCGGCGGCGGCGGGCTGGCGATGTAAGCGGACAGCATCCCTGAGCGTATTTTTGCCCGCCGTTGGCCGTGGCGGAATGAACTTGCTTGATGCACGTCAACGAGCACATCAACTTTTACTATAAAAACTAAAAAAAGAGTTGTAACCCCGTCTGCTTTTATTCAATTTATGTGATGAATGTTTGGTGTGCTCCAATAAATAAAATATATGCACATTGATAACAACACGTTAAATAAATCAGGGGTTAATTTTTGTGGCAAGTGCAAACAAACTCACGCTGTTCATCGTTATCTTTATGCTGTTGGGGATCCTCTCCGGCGCGGCCATTCACGCATACGCCGCGCAAACAACCATAACCGCATGGTCTGAAAATATTACGCTGCTGACCGACGTGTTCCTGCGCCTGATTAAAATGGTGATTGCGCCATTAGTCTTCAGTACGCTCACCGTCGGCATTATGCGGCTTGGCGAAACGGCTACCATTGGGCGGGTCGGCGGTAAAGCCATGGTGTGGTTTGTTACCTCTTCGATTCTCTCCATTCTGGTTGGGCTGGTGATTGTTACCCTTGAGCACCCCGGCGCCGGGTTGAATCTGGCAATTCCGAAAGAGTCGGTCGATACCGGCCTGGCGGTGAGCGGGATGAGCCTGAAAGGCTTTCTGACGCATACTATTCCGACCAGCATTACCGAAGCGATGGCCAACAACGAAATTCTGCAAATCGTGGTGTTCTCAATGTTCTTCGGCATTGCCGGAGCGTCGCTGGGGGAGAAATTCAACGCTCCGCTGGTGGCGGCCCTGAACGTGGTTTCCCATATTATGCTGAAGGTCACCGGGTATGTGATGTACGTGGCACCGCTGGCGATTTTTGCCGCCATCTCTTCGGTTATCGCCTCGCAGGGGCTGGGGATCCTGCTTAACTATGCTTCGTTCATCGGCGGTTACTACGTTGCAGTGCTGCTGACCAGCATGGTGCTGCTGGCGGTGGGATATATGGTGCTGAAAAAAGAGGTTTTTCGCCTGCTTAATATGCTGAAAGATCCGGTACTGGTGGCGTTTACCACCAGCAGCTCAGAAGCTGCCTATCCGAAGACCCTTGAGCGCCTCGTGGAGTTCGGCTGCTCGCGTAATATCGCGTCGTTCGTACTGCCCATCGGCTACTCCTTTAACCTCGTCGGCTCGATGGTGTACTGCTCGTTTGCCGCGATGTTTATCGCTCAGGCCTACAATATTCATCTGAGCTTTAGCGAGATCACCGTGATGATGCTGACCCTGATGCTGGCATCAAAGGGAATCGCCGGGGTGCCGCGCTCGGCGCTGGTGGTGCTGGCCGCGACCATCCCGAGCTTCAATATTCCGGTGGCGGGTATTTTGCTGCTGATGGGTATTGACCATTTTCTCGATATGGGGCGTTCCGCGATTAACGTGCTGGGGAATGGGATCGCGACGGCGATGCTGTCAAAAAATGAAGGTCTGTTGCAGGAAGAGGTCGCGGAAGAAGAAGCTGCGGCTCAGCAGGTCGAGGCCTGATCGTCGTGCGCCCTCTCTGACGGGGGCGCGCTTCGTCATAAAAAAGAGGCCCCTAACAGGCACGCAAGGGGCAATGTGACGAAGTAACAGATTCCTCGATAAAGACGTTTTTCTTATGGCTAAAAACACGCTACGGTATTTTCATATCAAGGAACCGGATCATGTTACTGCTGCGCGTAACACCAGAGTAGATATTTTTCATCTCACTGATATTTTTTCGGATTCCCGACCCTTACAAGCCGTCAAATTCCTAATTTTATCGCGCATAGTGTTACTCAGTTCCGGCATATTCGCGGGTTTACCAGCGCTCTTTTAACAAATTAATAAACTGGAAAAAGTCATAATGGTTATTGAGGCGATATTTTTCCATGATTTTACTTTTGTGCCAGGTGATGGTTTTGGGCGTGACTTTGTGCAGGGCGGAGATTTTACTGATATCAAAGCCATGAATAATTCCGGAGGCGACGGCAACCTGCGATTTTGACAGCATTTTGTGCGGGCAGTTGCTGCAGACTATCGCTGAGTCGGCCCGCCGGGCCAGAACCAGACCTTCGCACTTTCTTAGCTCCTGGGCAAGGATGGCCAACATCCTGTCAATATTAACTAATTTTATCGACACGAAAATAACCCCTTTCAGGCAGTTAACAATCAGTTCCTGCTCCGGGAGCTGGTCGTAGCTGTGCAGTATAATAACTGAGCTATCTGATTTGCGATTTTTTAGACTGGTATTACACAGGTAGATTTCACCGGGGAGAACCTCGGCGATAATAATATCCTTATCAAAAAAATCATTTTTCTTATACGAAAAGCTGACGTGCAGATGACCGTCGCGGCGGGTGAGCTCATTGACCATGGAAGCCAGCGATTGCCGCAGAAAAGTGTTGCTGGTATTGATTGCGATATTTATTTTTTTCATGGCGCTAGTTCCCTGTAAATCAACATAACGCCATGTAGCGATCAATCCTCCGGGCGTATGCGGTGATTGTTACTGTGCAGATAATTTATTATTGGTGTCGCCTGAGTTATTTTCTGCGCGAAGAGTGCTTGGCTGAAAACGGAAATTTCTGTTTTCTCCTGTCGCGGATATATGAAATAAGGCTATATACCGAAACGCAGAGGCAAAATATGCACAGTAATAAGGCTAACCATGTTTGCATGGCCATGATGGATATCCTTTAATTAAATTTTCAGGTGTTAAAAATGTACATCCCAGGCACGAGAATATTTTTATTCTCTTCTTTAAACCGTGCCGGCATAGGCGAACGGACAGCGTACAGCGGGCGGCCAGCGTTCAGGCTGTGCTGAATCTGACCACAGCCGGTTAGCCTGAGGATGCTTTGAATCGGTACGCTCCCGATGCCATGTCAATGTAAGAAAATTCTTAATATGCTGTCAGTCTCATTTCTCTCATTCCTCTCAAAAACTGAAAAAAAGTGATCAAGAGGCGGAGGAATGAAAAACTATCCGCCATGACGCCGCCGCAAAGATGCAATGCCTGGTGAGGCCGGGTCGGCAAATATCAGGAAAGAAACGCCAGACCTTTGCCAAAAATAGCGCGAATCGGCAGGGCCATGCCCTGAAGGCGGGCCTTGTGGCGCAAGCGGCTGACGACGACATCGATCCGGTGCAGTTCCGGTTCGCCTTCATCGGTGAACAGAGAGGCGTGCAGGTCAACTTTGCTGCACACTTCATTGCGGTTGCGCATTAATAGTTCCAGCAGACGGTACTCCTGCTGCGTTAGCGGCAGGATCAGCCCCGATGGCGCAATTAACTGTTCGCTTTGTAATATCCAGGTGGAAGAGGCTGACCGTTCCGCTGATATCGTCGGCGCGGTGGGCTGGGGCGCGGATTGCTGGCGGAGACGGGCGCCAAGCGCGTGAATGCTCTCCGCGAGGTCGGAAAAGTTGACCGGCTTGATGAGATACAGGTCGGCGCCGGCGTTCAGCGCCTGCAGGCGATCCTGCTCATGGCCTCTGGCGGTGATGACGACCAGTCCGAAATGGCCAATTTCATGCAGATAATCCAGCACGCTAAATCCGTCTTCTCCCGGTAAACCGATGTCGATGAGCACGATATCAACCGGATCGCGATGCAGCTGCCGCCAGAAGGCTTCAGCGCTGCGCACGCCCCATGCATCGAAGCCGCGATGGCGTAAAAAGGCCAGCAGTTCGTCGAGTAAATCAGCGCTATCTTCAACGATAGCGACGCGTAATGTCATGATTTGTCCTTCTGCTGTCCATCCAGCGGCAGTGTGAGCGCAAATTCGCACCCGTCAGCGGTATTTTTCGCCAGGCACAGCTCCCCCCCGTGTGCCTGTATAATTTGTCGGGCGACGTACAGACCCAGGCCGGTGCCGGCTGGCGTGGTCGTATGGGTTTCGCCGCGTCGATAGCGCTCAAAAATATGCTCAACCTGTTCAGGCGCGATGCCGGGGCCGCGATCGCCAATGCGTATTTCAAACCCTTTTTGCAGGCGATAAATCTCGATTCTTATTTCACCTGATGCCGAATATTTGACTGAATTATCGAGCAGATTAGCGATCGCAATACACAGAAGCCCGCTATCAATAAACAGCACCGGCGAAGGCGATTGCGGCCCGACAGTTTGCCCTTCGCAGATGACATGTAAATAATGATTCAGAGACAGATCCACTACCGTGGCGGCGGTATAGATAACCGGCAGCAGCTCCGCATTCTGCCGGTCGGCTTGCAGGTCTCTGGAGGAAAGCCGGGCATCGGCGAGGCAATTATCGGTGAGCTGCACCAGGCGGGTGGTCGCTCGCTGCATACGATCGAGGCGCGCGCTCTGCGTGGACACAGTGGGGCACAGGCGCAGATTTTCCAGCGCCGCCTCGAGGATGGCCAGCGGCGTTCTGAACTCATGCGCCACCATCCCCATAAACTGGCGCTGGTGGAAACTGGCCTCGCGTTCAATTTGTAACTCTCTCGCCAGCTGCTGCTTGCGCATCAGGGTACGGTTTTCCGCCCGTACCCGCAGTACGGCGATGATCAGGACCGTGACGATATGGATGATCAGCGCATACTGCCAGGTGGAATAAACCCTGGTATGAAACGGAATCACGCCGTGTACCGAGAGCAGGGCCAGCCCGGCTGACACCACGTAAACCGGCGGCAGTAGCCCGAGCAGCAGCGTATTCATATCAACCGCTTTACGCCGCCACAGCATCCATGAGGTGATCAACAGCACCGGGGAGGCGATAAAAAATATCCCCGCTTCAATTTGCATTGCCCGGCCGTAAAATCCCAGCGGGATGCTGATTTGCAGCGCAATGTTTAAGCCGATCGCCGCCAGCAGCAGTTGATGCAGCCGCGGCATGTTCTTCTTCAGATCGAAGACCTCGCTATGCAGCCACAGCGCGGTGGCATAGCTTACCAGCGACAGGCAGCTAATCATGTAATCCTGAACCGGCAGAAGGGCGTCGCCGAATAACCATTCCGGGTAGCCATGCAGGGCCGCGACGAGCGGATAGTTCAGCGAAAACAGGCAGATCCCCCACAGCAGACGTCGGCGCAGCGCAACGGCAAGCCACAGGGCGATGCCGCTGGCAATGACCGCCAGACCGAAATAGAAACTCCAGAAAGCGGTATCGAGGGTGGCCGAACGAACGAATTCCTGCGGCGATGAGAGCGTCGCCAGCAGGATCAGGGTGCTGCTGCTCTGCAGACGGAAGACCATCTCGTAGCCTGCCGCCGTGGGCGGGGGCGCTAAAATCAGCACGCTTTCACGGTAGTCGAGGTCGCTATCGCGGGCTGGGGCATGGTCGCCAAACTCTTTTTGTTTCCACGGGCTATCGCTGCCGTAGGGGCGATAATAGACGGTTAAACGATCGATAAACGGTGGGCCAAGCTGCAGCCAGCGCTGCTCGCCGGAAAAATAAGCCGCCGGGAGTGACGTGCGCAGCCAGAAAGTTTTTTTTGAATACCCAAACGACGGGATCAGCGACGCCGTTTTTAGCGCCTCTTGCGGTAGCGCAAGAAAGGCGTCGAGGGACATCTGGCCGCTGGCGTCGGCGTACCAGTCAACGGGAATATCGATACCCAGCTGACGGACTTCCGCGCGCGCCGGCGTACACATCTGCAGGGCCATAAGGATGCTGCACCATGCCCAGAAATGCGGTCCACGGTGCCTGCGAAGAACATCAAAAAAAGCGCACAAACGATTCAATTACGCCCCCTTGCGGCATGGACTAATCAATCCGTACGGTATAAACGCGCCGGGGCTCTGCGGCTGGCACAGACAACTCTCCGGAATCCGGGAAATAAAATTACAGGGCTGGACAACGCAGCATTCTGCTGGTGCCGCAGATATTATTCCAGCGTTATCTGCAAGCCGGGTAACTGGCCAGACCTGCCGTAAGAAGATTCGCAATCAATGTTAACGTATGAGGGCGGGTCATAATAAGCAAGTGGAAAATTCAAACAGCGCATAGGGATTTATGATGCTGCCGTGAAGGTGCATGGAGTTATATACCATTAGCAATAGATTATTTAATCAGCGCATATAAAAGCAGGTGCCTATATTAAGCTTTAACGAATGTCGGGAGAAATGATGGTAATAAACCCTACCTGTCGCCAGGGCCGAGGGGGCAGCGATCGCACGGGGGCGTCAACGCCCGCCGGGGCACCCGTGATAAATAACGCATTCCGGCAATCAGGGTCGCAAAGTCTAGAGACGCGAATCCTGCAGGCGCAAAAAATTAGACAAATATGGTTATATATTGCTCATTGATGAAGTAAAAATATTATTCACAAGCGGAATGTCAGAATTTAGATGCAGCTAATTTCAAGAGATGCGTATTTTATGCGGTTGAAAAATCGCCCTGACGTTCCTTAAGTATGAATAATAGCCGTCGTTTATCAATGTTTTGGTTATTTATATCAAAGAATCAGCGGTCGACTGTGGTTATGTTGGTTATTCCGCCTGGAGAAATGACCAGGTTAATCATTGACTCGTTGTGGAAGGGGACCTTACAGGATGACGACGAAATCGCTAACGCTTTCTTTGGATGAACAGCAGTCTATTCCTTTGGGTACGGTGGCGGGAACGCTGGGCCACCTCGGCATGGATATCCGTCCGCTGGCGTCTTCAGGCCTGTGCAGTTTCGACCCCGGCTTTGCTAATACCGCCGGCTGCACGTCGGCTATCTCCTGGATCGATACCGAGAACAGCGTTCTGCTGCACCGCGGCTATCCGGTCGATCAACTGGCTCGCCAGTGTGACTTTCTTGAAGTGGCCTGGATTCTGCTGCAGGGCGATGCGCCTGATGAAGCCAGCTATCAGGTGTTCAAAAATACGATTACCCGCCATAGCCTGGTGCACGAGCAGATTGCGCGGATGTGCGGCAGCTTCCGCCGCGACTCGCATCCGATGGCCTTAATGTGCGCCCTGGTCGGCACGCTGGCGGCGTTTTATCACGATGTGCTGGACGTTGAAAACCCGGAGCACCGGGCTCTGGCCGCCACCCGTCTGCTGTCGAAAATGCCGACGCTGGCGGCGATGAGCTACAAGTTCTCTATTGAGCAACCGGCGCAGTATCCACGCAACGATCTCTCTTATGCGGGCAATTTCCTGCATATGCTGTTTGCCATCCCGGCGGAACCGTACCAGCTGAATCCGGTGATTGAACAGGCGATGAACCAGATCCTGGTGCTGCACGCCGATCACGGCCAGTGCGCATCAACCACCACCGTTCGGGCGGCGGGCTCTTCCGGGGCGAACCTGTTTGCCTGTATCGCCGCAGGGCTCGCTTCGCTGTGGGGGCCGACCCACGGCGGGGCTAATGAAGCCAGTATGCGGATGCTGGAGGAGATTAAAACCGTTGATCAAATCCCTGCGTTCCTGAGCAAAGCGAAACGCGACCCGCAGGCGTTACGTCGTCTCGGATTCGGTAACTCTCGCTACCGTAACCTCGACCCGCGAGCCGCCATTTTGCGCGAAACCTGTCACCGGGTGCTGGAGGAACTGGGGATGTGCGATATGCCATTGCAGGTAGCGATGGCCCTCGAAGAGGTGGCGCTGACCGACCCGTACTTCGTGGAAAATGGCCTGTCGCCGAGCGTTGATTTCTATACAGCGGTGATCCTCAAAGCGATGGGGCTGCCTTCATCCATGTTTGTGGTGATCACCGCCGTTGGCAGAACGCTCGGCTGGGTGGCGCACTGGAACGAAATGCACGAAGCGCCGCTGAATATTTATCGCCCGCGGCAGATTTATACCGGTGAAAAGAGGCGGGATTACGTTTCGCGGCGTGAAGGGCGCTGAGAGGGGGCGGCAATCGGGGGAAGTGAACCCGGCTCGCGCTGCGCTAAGCCGGGCGACAAACTCACTGCGTCCCGTAGTCCGGGAACGGATGGTTAACGAAATACCACCTGCGCCCAGCGGGCCAGACCGGCGGTGACCGAGCCAAAATCATCGCCGCCGGCAACCGGAATACCCGGCAGATGGGCTGCCAGCGCTTTTTTAATCAACGGCGAGCGAGCGCTGCCGCCGGTCAGGTAAATCACATCCGGCTGCTCATTGCTGTTATCCAGCGCCAGCTGAACCTGCTCCATAATGCGGGTTAACGGCTGATCCAGCGCGGCTTCCAGCCCCTGCTGGCTGATAGCCGTGGCCAGCTCGTCGCTGATAAACGGCAGATCGGTTGTCACGGTCGGCTGCGCGGAAAGGGCGATTTTACTCTCTTCCGCGCTACGCACCAGACGGTAGCTAAGACGCTGACGCCACACCTTCAGCAGCAGCGCGACCTTCTCGCTATCGCGGGCGCTGCGCAGCAAATCGTTAAGCAGACGACCATTGGCGGCGCTGTAAAAATCGGTCTGCGCCGGAACGTCGTTAATCGCCACCGCATTCCACCACGGCAGAATCGGCAGCGCGATACCTTTTTCCGTATCGCCGCCCATGCCCAGCAGCGGCATCAGGCATTTAAAGGCCAGGGCGATATCCAGGTCGTTACCGCCGACGCGGCAGCCGCTATGGCCGAGCAGGCTTTGCTGGCGATCGGCTTTTTCCCGCCACTGCGGCCCCATCAACAGCAGTGAACAGTCGGTGGTCCCGCCGCCGATATCGACGACCAGCACGCGTTTTTCTTCGCTCAGCGTCGCTTCGAAATCCAGACCGGCGGCGACCGGCTCAAACTGAAATACGACGTCGCGAAAGCCCGCGCGCTTTGCCGCTCGCTCAAGAATTCCCTGCGCCTGGGCGTTGGCGTCATCGCCGCCCAGCCCCTGGAAGTTAATCGGCCGTCCGATAACCGCCTGGTCGATGGCGTCCGGCAGCTGCGTTTGCGCCTGGAGTTTGATGTGCAGCATCATGGCGCAGACTAAATCTTCAAACAGCGCAACCTGCTGCGGCTTGAGCCCGCTGGCGCCGAGAAACGATTTCGGCGACTTCACGAAGTAAACTTCTTCCGGATCGTCAACGTACTGATGCAGCGAAGCGAGGCCAAACTGCACGCTGTTGCTGAGTACATCGATATCTTCCTCACGATTGAAGCTTATCGCGCGGCGCAGCAGCGCCTGGTTTTCATCACCGTTGGGCGGGACGTCATGATGGCGGTAGAGCCACTCGCTGACCGCTTCGCGGGTCGGCGCGCAAAGCATGGACGGTAGCAGTGAACTGCCGTTTTCCAGCGTCAGCAGCTGCGGTGTATTTTCGCGCATCACCGCGACCGAACAGTTAGCGGTACCGTAGTCAAAACCAATATACATAGCCTGCAAAATCCCCATGCCGGTGAAGAAGGGGGGCGACTTTAGCGGATCGACGGCACTGCGACAACTGGAATTTAAAAGCAAGGCGCGTCCGGCACGGAGCCGCTATGATTGAAACGCTAAAAAGGAGAAATGATGACGCTGCTACCCTGGAATCCCCCCTACGACTGGCATTGGATGTTCAGCTTTCTTGACGCTCGTGCGGTGCAGGGGATTGAAACCTTCGGCGACGATGGCTATCGCCGCAGCTTTGCCCTTAATGGCTGCGCCGGGCTGATTACGGTGATGCCGGATGAGGCCGCGCAGGGCATGTGGGTTACGCTTTCCGCCGGACTGCAGCCGGTGGCGGACGAGTGCCTGATGCGGGTGGGGAGATTGTTGGACTTATCCTGTGACCCGCAGCAGGTTGCCCTGACGCTGGGGGCGCTCGCGCGGCCGAGGCCGGGGCTGCGTTTGCCGGGCTCTCTCGACCCGTTTGAGCAAGCGGTACGCGCGGTGCTGGGTCAACTGGTCAGCGTGGCGATGGCGGCAAAGCTCACCGGGAAAGTGGTGGCCGCCTTCGGAGAACCGCTGGCCGACGCGCCGGGGTTTTACCTGTTTCCCGGCGCGCAGCGGCTGGCACAGGCCGACCCGCTGGCGCTAAAGGCGCTGGGCATGCCCCTGCGGCGCGCGGAGGCGCTGGTACACCTGGCGCGGGCGGCCATCAGCGGCGATCTCCCGCTGGTGGCGCCGGATAATATCGACGCCGGCATGAAGCAGCTGCAGACGCTGCCCGGCATAGGCCGCTGGACGGCCAACTATTTCGCGCTGCGCGGCTGGCAGGCGCCGGATATCTTTCTGCCGGATGATTATCTGATTAAACAGCGTTTCCCTGGTATGACGCCGACCCGTATTGCGCGCTATGCCAGCCGCTGGCACCCCTGGCGCTCTTACGCTTTACTCCATATATGGTATACGGAAGGCTGGTCGCCGGAGCCGGAATAGACCCGAGCGGCGCTTAGCACTGGTATCGACGCGCTGAAATCCCTATAATTGCGGCGTTTGGCGGTCAACCGCCACCCTTCCTACATTCCCAGGTTAATCAGGTCGCAAAAATTTATGACTGATACGTCTCATCAGTGCGTCATTATAGGCATCGCCGGCGCATCGGCTTCGGGCAAAAGCCTTATCGCCAGTACGCTTTATCGTGAATTACGTGAACAGGTCGGCGATGAACATATCGGCGTTATTCCGGAAGACAGCTATTACAAGGATCAAGGTCATCTGTCGATGGAAGAGCGGGTAAAAACCAACTATGACCATCCGAGCTCCATGGATCATAGTCTGCTGTTTCAGCATTTACAGATGTTAAGAAACGGCCAGCCGATAGAGCTGCCGGTGTATAGCTACGTTGAGCATACCCGTATGCCGGAAACCATTCACATTGAACCGAAGAAAGTCATCATTCTGGAAGGGATTCTGCTGCTGACCGATGCCCGCCTGCGCAACGAACTCAGCTTCTCCATATTCGTCGATACCCCGCTGGATATCTGCCTGATGCGCCGCATCAAGCGCGATGTTAACGAGCGCGGACGGTCAATGGATTCGGTGATGGCGCAGTACCAGAAAACGGTGCGCCCGATGTTCCTGCAATTTATCGATCCTTCCAAACAGTATGCCGATATTATTGTGCCTCGCGGCGGTAAGAACCGTATCGCCATCGATATACTGAAGGCCAAAATCAGTCAGTTCTTTGAATAACACCAACGAATTGTGTAACGTGCAAAGAGAAGCCAATTTGCCCTTATCCCCGGAAGGCGTAGGGGCGCAATGCCTTAAAGGAGAACGTTCATGCGTCTGTGCGATCGAGATATAGAAGCCTGGTTGGATGAGGGCCGGCTGGCCATTAATCCGCGCCCGCCCATTGAGCGCATTAACGGCGCGACGGTCGATGTTCGGCTGGGAAATAAGTTTCGCACTTTCCGCGGCCACACGGCGGGATTTATTGACCTGAGCGGCCCTAAGGCGGAAGTCAGCGCGGCGCTGGACCGGGTGATGAGTGAAGAGATTGTTCTGCCGGATGGCGAAGCGTTCTTTTTGCATCCGGGCGAACTGGCGCTGGCGGTAACCTACGAATCAGTGACTCTGCCGCCGGATCTGGTCGGCTGGCTTGACGGGCGCTCTTCGCTGGCGCGTCTGGGCTTGATGGTGCACGTGACCGCACACCGTATCGATCCGGGCTGGTCCGGCTGTATCGTTCTTGAGTTCTATAATTCAGGTAAGCTGCCGCTGGCGCTGCGTCCAGGGATGCTTATCGGGGCGTTAAGCTTTGAGCCTTTATCCGGGCCGGCTCTACGTCCTTATAACCGCCGCGAAGACGCGAAATATCGCGATCAGCAGGGCGCGGTAGCGAGTCGAATCGACAAGGATTGATAATTTTAGCGGTTTGCTGAGGATGCCATGAGACGAATTCTGACCACGCTGATGATCTTACTGGCGGTTGTTGTCGCCGGTCTTACCGCGCTGGTATTGCTGGTCAACCCCAACGATTTTCGCGCCTATATGGTGAAAGAGGTAGCGGATCGCAGCGGCTATCAGCTCGAACTCGATGGTCCGCTGCGCTGGCACGTCTGGCCGCAGCTCAGCATTCTTTCAGGCCGCATGAAGCTGACCGCGCCGGGCGCGGAGGAGCCGGTTATCCGCGCGGATAACATGCGCCTCGACGTCGGGCTGCTGCCGCTGCTTTCTCATCAGCTGCAGGTCAAGCAGGTGATGCTGAAAGGCGCGGTGATCCAACTGACCTCAAAAACCGAAGCCGTACGTAGCCAGAGCGCACCGGTTGTCCCGCACGACAACACGCTGCCTCAGGTGCCGGAGGATCGCGGCTGGTCATATGATGTCGAAAAACTGCAGATTGCCGACAGCGTGCTCTTCTTCCAGCATGAAGATGGCGAACAGGTTACGGTGCGCGATATCCGTCTGCAGATGGAGCAGGATGACAGCCATCGCGCGACGGTCGATTTTTCTGGTCGGGTGAACCGCGACCAGCGGGATTTGGCGCTCTCCTTCTCCGCCCGGGTGCAGGGCGGCGACTATCCTCACTCTTTGAAGGCTGATTTTTCACAGCTCAACTGGCAGCTTCGCGGGGCAGAACTCCCGCCGGAAGGGATGAGCGGCCAGGCCAGCCTGCAGGCGAGCTGGCTGGAAGATGCCAAAAAGCTCAGCTTCGATAACCTGAACGTAACGGCAAACGGCAGCACGATTACCGGCAGCGGCAGCGTTGTGCTGGGCGATCGGCCTGACTGGACGCTTAACCTTCATGCGGGCACGCTGAATCTTGATAACCTGCTTTCGCGTGGCGCTGCAGCCAGCAATAATGGCGTCAACCAGCAAGGCCAAAGCCAGACCCGGCAGCTCCGCCCGGTGATTGCCGATAACGATTTTCAGCGGGATTACAGCTCACTGCGCGGTTTTAACGCGCGGATGACCCTGGCGGCGGACCAGCTGCAGTGGCGGGGCATGAATTTTACTCAGGTTAAAAGCGATATCAGCAACCAGCAGGGGCTGTTGACCATTAACCAAATGCAGGGGAACCTGGACGGCGGACAGCTTTCGCTTCCCGGCTCGCTGGACGCGCGCGGCGAGACGCCGCATGCCTCGTTTAAGCCTCAGCTCGACAACGTTGAGATAGGCACGATTCTGCAAGCGTTTGATTACTCGATTAACCTCACCGGCAAGCTTTCGCTGACCGGCGAATTTTCCGGCGACAAGATTGATGCTGATGAATTCCGCCGCAGCTGGCAGGGGCAGGCGCAAATTCAGATGAAGGATACGCGCACGGAAGGACTTAACTTCCAGCAGCTGGTGCAGCAGGCCGTCGAGCGCAGTACTAACGTTCAGGCCCAGGAAAATTACGATAACGCGACCCGACTCGACGACGTCAGTACTGAGCTGCAGCTGAATAACGGACTGGTTACCTTAAAGGGTCTGCAAGGGCAGTCTGAACTCATGGCATTGACCGGTCAGGGCGAGCTTAACCTGCTGAAAGAAGAGTGCGATATGCGCTTCAACGTTCGGGTTCTGGGCGGCTGGAAGGGTGAGAGCAAGCTCATTGACCGTCTCAAACAGACTGCGATCCCTCTGCGTATTTATGGCAACTGGCAGACGCTGAGCTACAGCCTGCAGGTGGATCAGATACTGCGTAAGCAGCTGCAGGATGAAGCTAAAAAGCGGCTTAATGAATGGGTCGAACGCAATAAAGATACCCAGGATGGTAAGGATGTGAAAAAGCTGATCGACAAACTCTGAGTCTGGCAGCGGTCACGGGGTATTGTGGATTCGCGTTAAGTTCGGGAAAGGTATCACTCTTTATCGGGCGGGTAAGGCGCCAGCCGCCGCCCGGCATAAACTGGGGCGCCTTATTAAAGCATCATCTGCATTATGAAATTGCCGGGCTACGCTCCGGTTCACCAGCCTGCGAAAGCTGATGGTTCTTTGTCGGCCGGGTTAAGCGTCAGCCGCCACCCGGCTTTAATTTCAGCGCACTATCAGCCACCGTTTTGTTACGTTACCTTTCGCCCGGCTTTTTAAACTTCACATATGAAGGCGCTACACTTCATAGTCCAGTTCATCTTCTTCCTGCGCCGGCGGCACAATCAACACTTTTTGCACGCGATGGCTCTCTACCTGCAGCGTGCGCAGAACGTAACCGTCAATATTCACTTCTTCACCTTCCTGCGGAACATGCTGCAGATACTCCATCAGCAGACCGGCGACGGTATGGTATTCCCGCTTGTCATCCAGCGGCAGGGGCACGTACTGGACCAAATCTTCCAGCGGCATATGTCCATTAACCGTCCAGCTATCGTCACTGTTTTTGTGAATATCATGGCGAGCGTCTATCTCTTCCACTTCATTAGGCAGATTACCGGCGATGGTCTCCATCACGTCGCTGAGCGTTACTATCCCCTCTACGGAACCGAACTCATCGACCACAAAGGCAAAATGGGTTCGGGCTTTACGGAACTGCTCCAGCGCAGGAAGCAGCGGCAGCGTTTCCGGGAACACCAGCGGCTGACGGATCAGGGCCTGCAGATCGAGCGGTTCATTACGCAGCGATTGTTGCAGAAGATCGATCACGTGCACGACGCCGAGCATATCTTCATCATCATTGCCGCCGGTTACCACCAGGCGGGTATGCTGATTTTTGTCGAGTAAGGCGCGAATCTCTTCTTCCGGAGCGCTGAGGTCAATATGTTCAATATCATGGCGCGAGGTCATTATGCTGCTGACGGTGCGCTGATTGAGATTGAGAACCCGCTCAATCATCCGCCGTTCCTGAGGATTAAACAGCGGGTTATCGTCACGGTCGGCAACCAGCGAGGCGGTATCGCTATCCAGCTCGCTATTGTCCTTGCGGCCGCTCAACAGGCTCATCACCGCTTCAGTGGTTCTCTGACGCAGCGTCAGGTTGGCCGAAAGAAAACGATGGCGGTTAAAAATCGCCAGCTGATTAAAGGACTCGATCATGACCGAGAAGCCAATCGCTGCGTACAGGTAGCCTTTCGGAATAGGAAAGCCGAAGCCTTCGGCAATCAGGCTAAAACCAATCATCAGCAGGAAGCTGAGACAGAGAATGACGATGGTTGGATGACTGTTAACGAAGCGGGTCAGGGCTTTACTGGCCATCAGCATCAGGCTAATGGCAATAATTACCGCCGCCATCATCACCGCCAGATGGTCAACCATGCCGACCGCGGTAATAACCGAGTCGAGGGAGAAGATGGCGTCCAGCACCACGATTTGCGCGACCACTCCCCAGAATTTCGCGCCTTTGCGCTGAGTGGGATTATTGCTGTCCTTCCCCTCCAGCCGTTCATTAAGCTCAACGGTGGCTTTGAAAAGCAGGAATAAACCGCCAAACAGCATGATCAGATCGCGAGCGCTAAAGCTCAGATCGTGCCAGGTAATCAGCGGTTTGGTGAGCGTTACCAGCCAGGAGATTGACGCCAGCAGCAGCAGACGCATTACCATTGCCAGCAGCAGGCCGGTGACGCGCGCGCGGTCTCGCTGAGCGGGAGGAAGTTTTTCCGCGAGAATGGCGATAAAGACCAGATTATCAATACCAAGTACCAGCTCAATAACGACAAGCGTTATGAGCCCGGCCCAGATCGAGGGGTCGGCAATCCATTCCATATTTAGTTAAAACCTTTACAACCTAAGAGTGCCATGTACAGATCATGGATAAGCTATAGTTAAAATGCAATATTTTCTGCGGCGATTTGCCCGCGGTCAAAATCCGCGCGCCGATGAGTCCTGCTATTAATATAATCAGTTGTTCAGAATATAACCTTATTTAACCATAAGCTTATAGGGTTCTACTTATTTGCTCTGGTGCGAATTTTCATCAATAACAACCGCCAGCATCTGCCGGATGAAAAGCCAGGTTTTATGGATGTAAGCGAAGCGGCCGCGCAGAATATCGGCGCAGAAAACCTGGATTGAGCACACGGGCAATGGAAAACTCTATCAATAGATTTGATGTATATAACAGCACTTTCCTGGAATTTAGATTTTTATACTACTTAATGTCGTGGCTTGCGGCAGATCAATTTTTGCTGGACGATATTGTGAGGGTTATATGTGATGCAGAACAAAAAAAGCCATAGTGAAGACTATTAATCGCCTGCAGCATAGGCTGGATCTATATGGGGATGGCCGCCACTGAGGTTCAAGTCAAGGATATGGCCTGTTTCGCTGAAATTTAGCCGTTTTTGTGTGCGAAATAATTTTATATTCAATATAAGCGATTATTTTGGCTAATTTTATGATTTTTTGCAGTCACTTGTTCTGTGTCAACTCTTGTTGAAAGATAACAAGGTATCAAATGGGAAATGATGGACCAGCGATGAATGTCATTACGCCGTCTTATGGTTAATAGCTAATAGATAGCTGGCATAAGTCTTTGTAAGTATGAGTAATAATGTCTGTAAAGTTGCGTTTGAGAATTTTCTTAAATCGACCTATTGGTCTGTAGATTTTACGTGTATTCTTAAATTCAGCATGTAATTTCAGAATTTGACGGACAGTATGGCACGTATCAAGCGTGTATCATCATGGATAAATGCCAGTGATACATACAATCTGACAGGAACTAAAGATTAATAACCATACGGGTGGATATGAAAATGGTGAGTTTGAAAGCAGTTATACCGGTAGCAGGACTAGGGATGCACATGTTGCCCGCCACCAAGGCCATTCCGAAAGAGATGCTGCCGATCGTCGACAAGCCTATGGTGCAGTACATTGTTGATGAAATTGTAGCTGCTGGCATCAAGGAAATTGTGCTGGTTACCCATTCATCCAAGAATGCGGTAGAAAACCATTTCGACACCTCCTATGAACTGGAAGCGCTGCTGGAGCAGCGCGTCAAACGTCAGCTTCTGGCCGAGGTACAGGCTATTTGCCCGCCAGGCGTAACAATTATGAACGTGCGCCAGGGTCAGCAGCTGGGTTTAGGTCACTCCATTCTTTGCGCGCGCCCGCTGATTGGCGATAACCCGTTTGTGGTGGTGCTGCCGGATATCATCCTTGATGATGCCAGCGCCGATCCGCTGCGTTATAACCTTGCCGCTATGGTCGCGCGTTTCAATGAAACGGGTCGTAGTCAGGTTCTGGCAAAACGTATGGAAGGCGATCTTTCCGAGTACTCGGTCATTCAGACCAAAGACGCGCTGGAAACGGCGGGTCAGGTGGCGCGCATCGTCGAGTTCATCGAAAAACCTGATGAACCGCAAACGCTGGATTCAGACCTGATGGCAGTAGGGCGCTATGTGCTTTCTGCTGATATTTGGCCGGAGCTGGAGCGTACTGAACCCGGCGCATGGGGCCGTATTCAGTTAACCGACGCCATTGCTGAACTGGCGAAAAAGCAGTCGGTTGATGCGATGTTGATGACTGGCGAGAGCTACGACTGCGGGAAAAAAATGGGCTATATGCAGGCCTTTGTTAATTATGGTCTGCGTAACCATAAAGAAGGCGCAAAATTCCGCGAGAGCATTAAGAAGCTGTTAGCGTAATTTTGCCATCAGCAACCTAAGCGTACGAGGGTAAGCGGTTCGCATGATCTGATGATGAACTCAGGGATTCGGGACCGTTTACTCTTTTTAATACAATACGTCACGCTTTAAGGCTTGTGTAGAAAAACAAAGGGTTAGATTTTGCTTTGTTATATTGTATCGTTGAAAAGTGCGGTAAAGGTTCGGAGACTTCTGGTAGTCGAATAACATGTCGCATGGTGAAATGGTGTGACTAGCAAAATTTCATCTTTGCTGATAATTACTTACTAAGATTTTTCTTATGTAAATAGCCCTGAGTCAAGTTGTCAGACAAAAATAAAACTTGACTGAGATCATGTTTGCGCATTAAACAACGGTCATGCATGCATATAAATGTGAAGTGACTGATTGTGTATGCCCACATAAATGTCGCGGAAATGACGTTACGGACTGGAGAGATCGTCAAAGGATGAAAGGTAAATGAACTGGCAGGTTGTCACTTTTTTTGGCGATAGCACCGTACTGTTACCCAGTGCGGCCGTGTTGTTTATCGTTCTTTTTCTGCGCAAAGATTCAAAGCAGGTCGCCTGGCACTGGGCGCTGCTGTTCGGCATCACTGGCGCCATTGTCTGCGCATCAAAACTGGCATTTATGGGTTGGGGTATTGGGATTCGCGAGCTGGACTTCACCGGCTTTAGCGGGCACACCGCATTATCTTCAGCTTTCTGGCCAATTCTCTTATGGCTGCTGTGCGCGCGTGCTACACCAGCTCTTCGTATTGCTTCTGTCGTATTTGGTTATGCATTAGCCGGTTTGGTCGGCTATTCCCGCCTGGTGATCCACGCTCATTCAACGTCTGAAGTGATTGCCGGTTTACTGCTGGGAACCGCAGGCAGCGCATTGTTTCTGCTGCTGCAGTCGCGCACCCGCGGCACTCATACAGCGCAGTTATCATGGGGAGGGCTGGCAAGCGTGGTCATCATCCCGGCTCTGCTGTTGAATACCGGCGCTAAGGCGCCAACGCAATCGCTTCTGGGTGAGATCGCAGTGAAGCTTGGCCCGCTGGATAAACCTTTTACCCGGGCCGATCTGCACAAGCGCTTTTACTGACGCAGAGGCGACCGGGAAAGGTCATGAATTCAGACAGGCGCGTGATGTGTTCACAATATAGTCAGTGTGAAATGATGGGGTGAAAAAGCCTTCATAAGCACTATTTCATATTCATGAAATAAATTGGTGATACGGCATTCTGCGCAATAATTAGCACAATGATAATCAGCCAGGATGTTTCCTAAATAAGTTTTCTGGCTAAATATCGAATTTATTAATGATAACAACACACTGGCATAATTCTTTTTACTATTAAATTTTGTAGTTGACTAACCATAATTAATTCGAAACTAAATCAACACTGTTTTTGTGGTAAAAAGCTAATGAAATCATAATGTTGAGATTAAGTTGTTGTTTGGTGCCGATCGCCGTTTTAGACGTTTAGTGTCAAACAATAACGTTATCGTCGTTATGGTTCATGCCGTTCGCGACGTCGCTAATAATTCGAGATTAGACTCCCAATTGAGGGCAGAATCTCGTAAACTTATGGCCGCGAAATTGATTGCTTTGATGGATTAATCGCCGATTCACCTGAATCCGGCGGTTGAAATTATATGGAAAGAAGTACAGTGCATTGGTAGCTGTTAAGCCAAGGGCGGTAGCGTACCTGCGGGCTGGCATTTTCTGCATATCACATCTCATTTCATGCGACCGAAATTCCTAAAGTGGCCTTCATCCAGGTGATTATCTTCATAACCTGTATATAATTGCGTGTTTGTCGCCACCTCAGAGAAGGTTCTGCAGGGCTGGCAAGAGGAAACTGCGGGTATGATGCGCGATGGAATGGCCTTCAATAACAATTTCGCATACATTGAGTACTGCAGATAGAGCCGTATGATGAAAACGTCTGTTGGTATGTGATCCATAACACATGCTTTCGTTTTCTCCGGTCAAAATCTGCAGACCGAACATACCAAAGGTTGGCGTCAGAGGGCGCTGCATCTATCAGTGTTCCCCTTGTCGCGCCAGCTTGCGGAAACGGGGCTTAAAATGGATCTTGTACAATGATAAAAATCGCGCGAATCGCACTCGCACTAGGGCTGCTTACTTCTGCCAGCTCACTTGCCTATGCCTCCGGCTTGGTAATGAACGACAACGAACTGCGCAACGATCTGGCGTGGCTCTCCGACCGCGGCGTTATTCATCTCAGCCTGTCGACCTGGCCGTTAAGTCAGGAAGAGATTAATCGGGCACTAAAGAAAGCAAAGCCCTCTTATTCATCCGAACAGGTGGTTCTGGCGCGAATCAACCAGCGCCTCGACTCTTTGAAAGCTGATTTTCGGGTCAGCGGCTATACCTCAACGGATAAGCCCGGCACCCCGCAGGGATTTGGTCAGAATCAGCCTGCTGACAGCTCTTTATCGTTAGCCTTCAATAACAGCGGCGAGTGGTGGGATGTTCACCTGCAGGGAAACGTTGAGGGCGACGAACGCATCAGCAATGGTTCACGTTTTAATGCTAACGGCGCCTACGGGGCGGTTAAGTTCTGGAACCAGTGGCTTTCCTTTGGACAGATGCCGCAGTGGTGGGGGCCAGGCTACGAAGGCAGCCTGATTCGCGGTGATGCTGCCCGTCCGATGACCGGCTTTTTGATGCAGCGTGCTGAACAGGCCGCGCCAGAAACCTGGTGGCTGCGCTGGATCGGCCCATGGCAGTATCAGATCTCCGCCAGCCAGATGAATCAATATACCGCCGTACCGCATACCAAGATTATCGGTGGTCGTCTGACTTTTTCCCCCTTCCAGTCACTTGAGCTTGGCGCATCGCGCATTATGCAGTGGGGAGGGGAGGGCAGACCCGAGTCGTTTAGTAATTTTTGGGACGGCCTGACGGGTAAAGATAATACCGAAGCAAACGATCCTAATGAGCCAGGCAACCAGCTTGCTGGTTTTGACTTTAAGTTGAAACTGGAACCTACGCTGGGCCTGCCGATCAGCTTATACGGTCAAATGATTGGCGAAGATGAATCCGGCTTTTTACCTTCAGCAAATATGTTCCTTGGTGGAGTCGAAGGCCACCACGGTTGGGGTAAAGATGCCATCAACTGGTATCTGGAAGCTCACGATACCCGATCGAACATGAGCCGCACCAACTATAGCTATACGCACCATATCTATAAAGATGGCTACTACCAGCAAGGTTACTCACTCGGTGATGCTATGGGAGGTGATGGCCAACTCTTTGCGGGTAAAGTTGAACTGGTGACAGAGGATAATCAGCGCTGGAGCGCGCGTTTAGCGTATGCGAAGGTTAACCCAGAAAATCAGTCAATCAACAAGGCGTTTCCTCACTCAGATACATTAAAAGGTGTGCAACTGGGCTGGAGTGGCGATGTGTACAAATCGGTACGACTGAACACTTCTCTCTGGTATACCGATGCGAACCATAATGATAGCGATGATGTAGGCGCAAGCGCCGGGATTGAAATTCCCTTTAATTTATAGCCTTAACACAGCTTCTGGAAATAGACTGTTGTTTGGGGATTAGAAACTTTTGGTTTATTGATGATGTGACATTATGAAGAAAAAAATTGTTAGATTTTCGGCATTGGCAATAGCAATTGGTTTTTTATCAGGCTGTACCATTATGCCGGGACAGGGGTTAAACAGTCTGCGTAAGAACGTTGTTGAGTTACCGGATAGCGACTACGATTTGGATAAACTGGTGAATGTCTATCCAATGACGCCGGGGCTGATAGATCAACTTCGCCCCGAACCAGTTATTGCACGTTCAAATCCTCAGCTAGACAGCTTGTTAAAAAGCTATGAATATCGCATTGGGGTGGGCGACGTACTCATGGTTACGGTATGGGATCACCCGGAATTGACGACTCCAGCTGGTCAATATCGTAGCGCCAGTGATACGGGTAACTGGGTGAATTCCGATGGAACAATTTTTTATCCTTACATAGGTAAAGTTCAGGTAGCTGGAAAGACTTTAAGCCAGGTTCGTCAAGATATTGCAAATAGATTAACAACATATATTGAAAGTCCCCAGGTGGATGTCAGCATCGCAGCTTTCCGCTCGCAAAAAGTTTATGTGACAGGGGAGGTTACAAATTCGGGGAAACAAGCAATTACAAATATCCCTTTAACTGTGATGGATGCTATTAATGCGGCAGGGGGCCTGGCGGCTGATGCTGACTGGCGAAATGTCGTACTGACTCATAATGGTAAAGATACTAAGATTTCCTTGTATGCGCTAATGCAGAAAGGCGATCTTACTCAGAATCATTTGTTATTCCCAGGCGATATACTTTTTATTCCGCGTAATGATGATCTCAAGGTATTTGTCATGGGAGAGGTGGGAAAACAGAGTACGCTTAAGATGGATCGCAGTGGTATGACTCTTGCAGAAGCGTTGGGTAATGCTGATGGATTATCCCAATCAATGAGTGATGCAACAGGAATATTCGTAGTTCGTCAGTTAAAGGGTGACAAGCAGGGTAAGATTGCAAATATCTACCAACTAAATGCTCAAGATGCATCTGCAATGGTTTTGGGAACTGAATTTCAATTACAACCATATGATATTGTATATGTTACTACTGCACCGCTTGTTCGTTGGAACCGCGTAATATCTCAGCTTGTACCAACTATAACTGGTGTTCACGACATGACAGAGACCGTACGATATATCAAGAGATGGCCAAATTAATGTTTGATTCAATTTTAGTCGTATGTACAGGAAACATATGCCGCTCTCCTATTGGTGAGCGTATTTTACGTAAAAAATTACCAAATAAAAGAATAGATTCTGCTGGGACCGGAGCACTAGTGGACCATATGGCTGATGCAAGTGCTATTAAAGTGGCGGAGGAACATGGTCTTTCTCTTCAGGGGCATAAAGGGAGGCAGTTTGATAGTAATATAGCCCGAGATTATGATCTTATTCTGGTAATGGAGAAAACTCATTTAGAGCAAATAGGCAAAATCGCTCCGGAAGCTCGAGGTAAAACGATGCTATTTGGTCATTGGATTAACAAGAGAGACATTCCCGATCCTTATCGTAAAAGTGAAGAAGCATTTACCTCTGTTTATAATTTGATTGAACAGGCTGCAAATGGATGGGTCGAGAAGCTTGACTCTAAATAAGTAGGAATATCGTAATGTCATCAGTTACCAACAAACAACCAACACCAGACTCGAGTGAAATTGATTTCGGTCGTTTACTGGGTGAATTAATAGATCACAGAAAACTCATTGTTTCTGTAACCTCACTTTTCATCTTATTAGCTTTGATATATGCTATTTTTGCCACTCCCGTTTATCAAACTGACGCGCTAATTCAAGTGGAACAAAAGCAAGGTAACAGTATTTTAAGTAATCTGAGTCAAATGCTACCTGATAGTCAACCTCAATCAGCCCCAGAAATTGCTTTGCTCCAGTCGCGTATGATTTTGGGAAAAACAGTAGATGATCTCAATTTACAAGCATATGTAGTACAAGATTATTTTCCAATATTTGGGCGAGGATGGGCTCGCTTATCAGGGGAGGCACCAGGACAGCTTGAAATATCAAGACTTTATTTACCAAAGAATAAAGATGGTGATGTACCACTGATAAAGCTTAATGTTTTAGATGATAAACATTATGTTATTGATTATCAAGGTGGAACAATAAATGGTAAAGTCGGAGAACTTATAGAGGAACAAGGAATATCAATAAAGGTCAATAATATCGATGCAAGTAAAGGAACTAAGTTTAATATTTATTATATTAGCCGGCTAGAAGCTATTACAGATTTAAAAGAAAAATTCAAGGTTGCCGATCAGGGCAAAGACACAGGAATGCTTACGCTTTCCCTGATTGGATATGATCCATCATTAATCAAGAAAATCCTTGATAATATTAGTTCAAATTATTTAACTCAAAATATAGCAAGACAAGCTGCGCAAGATGCTAAAAGCTTAGATTTTCTGGATGAGCAACTCCCAAAAGTCAGAACGGATCTTGACTTGGCCGAGAACAAATTAAACCAATTTCGTCAGAAAAGTGATTCAGTTGACTTATCTCTTGAGGCTAAATCAGTATTAGATCAAATTGTAAATGTTGATAATCAGCTTAATCAGCTAACTTTTCGTGAGTCAGAAATTTCTCAACTTTATACAAAAGAGCACCCGACCTATAAAGCATTGTTAGAAAAGCGGAAAACTCTTTTGGATGAAAAATCAAAGCTCAACAAGCGTGTTTCAAATATGCCTGTCACACAACAGGAAATTTTAAGATTAAATCGCGATGTAGAGTCTGGAAGAGCAGTTTATATGATGCTCTTGAATCGACAGCAGGAATTGAGTATTGCTAAATCAAGTGCTATTGGTAATGTTCGCATTATTGATAATGCAGTTACTCAACCTAAGCCTATTAAACCACAAAAATCCATAATAATTATTATTGGCGTTTTACTAGGCATTATAGTGTCCGTTGGGATTGTACTTATTCGAGTCTTCCTAAGACGTGGAATTGAAACACCGGAACAGCTTGAAGAATTGGGTATAAACGTATATGCAAGCATACCGGTGTCTGAATCACTAGCTAAAACTGCATCTCGTAATGCCGGATGGAGAAGAAAAAATGTGAAAGATGACTATGAGTTTCTTGCTTTAGAGAATCCGGCTGATCTTGCAATTGAATCCATACGAGGTTTAAGAACTAGTTTACATTTCGCAATGATGGAATCAAGAAATAATGTATTGATGATCTCAGGAGCCAGTCCAAATGCGGGAAAAACTTTCGTAAGTTCAAATCTTTCAGCTGTAATTGCTCAGGCAGGCAAGAAGGTCCTCTATGTTGATACAGATATGAGAAAAGGCTACGCTCATAAATTATTTAAAACTAACAATGAAAATGGGCTTTCAGATATCTTATCTGGAAAAATTGATGTACAAAACGCTGTAAAAATTATCGATGGTGCTGGATTTGATTTTATTTCAAGAGGTATAGTACCTCCTAATCCAGCTGAATTACTAATGCATCGGCGCTTTGGAGAGTTAGTAAATTGGGCTAGTCAGAATTATGATATTGTTATACTGGATACTCCTCCAATTCTTGCAGTAACAGATCCTGCAATAATAGGGCACTATGCAGGAACAACATTATTAGTGGCAAGATTTGAGACAAATACTGCTAAAGAAATTGATGTTAGTGTTAAGCGATTTGAGCATAGTGGTGTTATTGTGAAAGGATGCATTTTAAACGGTGTTGTTAAAAAAGCCAGCAGTTATTATGGATATGGATATAGCCATTACGGTTATTCCTATTCTGACAAAAACAATACAAATTAAATAATTATAATTGGCCTATGATTTAAAATAAATTCATAGGCCAACTCATTACCTAACTAATTTAAAGACTTTGGATGAAAAGTTAAAAAGAAAGTAGGTTGACATGATTGTAAATATATATTGAGAGGACATCATGACACTCCTTGTCAGAAATGTTTTAGTCAGTTTTTCACTAGCAATTTCAGATCTATTAGGATTTGTGGCTTCAATTTATTTAGCTATTTGGATTATGTTTTTTTTTACTAATGATACATCCTATCTTTTTTCTTCTACAGTGATGGAAGGATGGATTTTTTTGCATTGGATATTGGCTTTTTTCTGTATTGGCTGGTATTCAATGAGATTGCGACATTATTTTTACAGAAAAACATTTTGGTTTGAGTTAAAAGAAATTCTACGCACATTAGTGATTTTCGCTACTATTGAAATTGCTGTATTAGCGTTTACCACTTGGTCTTTCCCTCGGTTAGCATGGATCCTAACATGGGGGTTGGTATTAGTTCTTGTTCCAACGTTGAGGATGACAGCAAAATTAATTTTACATAAATTAAATTTATGGCAACGTGACACATGGGTTATTGGTTGCGGAGCGAATGCACAAGAAGCATATTTAGCAATAAATAGTGAACGGAATCTCGGTTTAAATATTGTGGGGTTCGTAGCAAGTGATGGATTATCAACTTCAGGAAAACAAATTAATGGACTACCAGTTATTGCTGAGTCCCCTAAATGGTTAGAAGGTATAAATAAAAAAACTCAATTTATTGTCGCTGTTGAATCAGATCAGAGTGATATAAGAAATAATTGGCTAAGAAACTTCATGATTCAAGGATATCGTTATGTTTCGGTCATTCCAACGCTACGAGGGATGCCATTGGATAGTACCGATATGTCTTTTATTTTTAGCCATGAAGTCATGATATTTAGGGTTCAGCAGAATTTAGCAAAATGGTCATCCCGCTTTCTTAAACGTTCATTTGATGTCATAGGCTCATTGGCAATCATCACAGTGCTTTCTCCCGTACTAATTTATATTAGTCAAAAAGTTAAAAAAGATGGCGGTCCCGCAATTTATGGACATGAAAGAATTGGAAAAGGGGGGAAGCCATTTAAATGTCTTAAGTTTAGATCAATGGTAATTAATTCAAAAGAGGTCTTGGATGAATTACTTGAGAAAGATATGGATGCGAAACGAGAGTGGGATTCAACATTTAAATTAAAAAATGATCCACGCGTTACTAAGATCGGTAGTTTCTTACGAAGAACAAGCTTAGATGAGTTACCTCAACTGTTTAATGTTCTTAAGGGTGAAATGAGCTTGGTAGGTCCAAGACCAATTATAACAGCTGAACTGGTGAGGTATAATGAAGAGGTCGATTATTACCTTCTCAGTAAACCTGGAATGACAGGTTTATGGCAAGTGAGCGGGCGTAGTGATGTCGATTATGAAACGCGTGTCTATTTGGATGCTTGGTACGTAAAAAACTGGTCAATGTGGAATGATATTGCTATTTTGTTTAAAACTATTGGTGTCGTTTTGAAAAAAGATGGGGCTTATTAGTTTAAATTACAATTACCTAGTGGACATTTTCTTCTCATGAAATATTTTATAGCAATACCAACTTATAATGGCGGTGAACTCTGGCGCTCAACCGTGCTATATATAAAAAAATATGCACCTCAGGATGCGCAGATTTGCATCATAGATTCAAGTAGTAAGGATGATACGGCTCTTTTAGCTAAAAATGCTGGATTTGCAATATCTACGATCCCAAGCGTTGAATTTAATCATGGCGGAACGCGCAATAAAGCTATATTAGATTTCGGTAGTAATAGCGATATTGTTATTTTCTTAACGCAAGATGCTGTACCAAAAGCTGGTTTTATTGAGGCTATTCTTGCTGCGTTTGAAAATGAGCAAGTCGTCTGTGCATATGGTCGACAATTACCCCACGATGATGCTAATCCAATTGCAAAGCATGCTAGATATTTTAATTATCCAGCCCAAAGCTATACTTGTGGTATCTCTGATATACCTCGAATGGGTTTGAAAACTGTATTTATGTCTAATTCTTTCTCGGCATATAGGTTAACGGCATTCAGAGAACTAGGTGGTTTTCCGTCTGATACAATACTTTGTGAAGATATGTATTATACAGCGAAAGCCGTTTTGGCTGGTTATAAAGTTGCATATGTCCATGACGCTTTAGTTGCACACTCTCATAACTATAGCCCACTTGAGGAATTCAAACGCTATTTTGACATCGGAGTGTTTCATACAGATGAGCCGTGGATTCGCAAAGCTTTTGGGGGAGCTGGAGGTGAGGGTAAAAAGTTTATCCTTTCGGAAATATTCTTTTTGTTGAGAAATAATCCATTATGGATACCTGTTGCTTGTATCAATAACTTAATGAAATTTTTGGGATACAAAATCGGCCAAAAATATAAAAATATACCATTAAGTATAATTAAAAAGTTTAGTATGCATACACGTTATTGGAAAGATTGAATATTGTAAAGAGTGACTTAATGATATGGCATTGGGTGTTATACTCTTCATGTTTTTTAGCACTATTCATTGATTATATGTAATGTGGTTAATAAGTTTTGTAACTTTTCTAATAATTATGTTTATTTTCTGCGGGTATGTTATGAGGAATTTTTTGGTTCGAATTAGGAGACGTAATGAATACATTAATTGCTATTATATTGTATAACAAAGAAATAGAAAACTCTCTAACTATTAATAGCTTATTGAATAACTCATATCAAAATTATGACCTTGTTTTAATTAATAATGGTCCTAATAGAATAAATTATAATATTTTCAAAGAAGCACTACCACCTGGAAAAATTAAAAATTTTTTCTTTGAAGAGTTTTTGGATAATAAACCTTTAAGTTTTCTTTACAATGAAGTTATTAACAAATATCAGCATGCGGATAGATTTATCCTGCTTGATGACGATAGCTTGCTAGATGCTAATTTTTTCTTCGATATTGATTCTAATCTCTCTTCAGAAAATGAGGTGGATTTGCAGGTGCCAAAAATTATTGACAATAAAACTGAAATAGAGTTTTATCCAAGATACAATGGTATGCCTGTTGAGGAACAATACGAACATAACAGTAAAGAAAAATATTTTTTTTATTCAATAGGTTCAGGTTTGGTGATTTATAAAAGTCTTGTGGATAAAATGAAGAATTTTTATCCGGATTTATTTGATACGAGATTTGCTTTATATGGAGTTGATGTAAGCCTTTTTAGAAGGATTAAAGCGATTGAGCGTAACGGTGTTTGCGTAAACATCCAGGTTGTCTCAAGAATCAATCACTCCTTATCTCGAACTGAAACTGTTATGCCTGCCTGGCGATATAAAGAAAGGTTATTCGATTCCGTCTTATCAACTAAATATTATTCACGTAATAAATTTTATCTCCTTTATCATTTTGTCAGATTAATTTTAATTGAAGTTTCGAAACTAAATATTAATAATATTAAATTAATATTTACAACTTTTTACACTGGTAAACATCCCCGAACTTAGGCTATATCTAGCGATTGCAATGATAGAAAGATATAGTCCATGCCATAAAATAAATGTTAAGTGAGTATAATGAGTAAAAAGATACTTTTTGTTACAATGCACTTGCCTAGTGTTTCCGTTCCCGAGGCGGGTCAGAAGCTAGCTTATTCACGTCTATGTAGCCTTTCAGAAAAAAATAATGCGAAAGATATTGATTTAATAGCTATTTATAATGAAAGGGAGGAGTCTTATATTAATTTGGCTGATTATCAGCGATTGAATTCGACTAATCTTCTAAAAATTACTAATGTTAGAAGGCTTATTAATTTTTTATCTAATTTTTACCTGCCTATTAATATAGCAGCAAAAACTGACTCTAGAATAAAGTCGTTAGTAAAATGCAAAGAGTATGATTATATTCATATCGAATTTGAACAAGGTATATCAAATATTCCTGTGGAATTATGGTCTAAATGTAATCTAGTTTTGCATGATGTGCTCTCACAATCATTATATAGATTCTATATAAGAGAGAAGAGTTTTTTAAAAAAAATTATCTATTATTTTAGATATAAGCAAATGATTTCTTGGGAACGAAAAGTATTTAATCGGGCAGGTGAAATCACCGTGCTTAATGATAAAGATAAGGACATAGTTAAAACGATCATCAATAGGAAAAATGTTAGAATAAATGTTGACTACCCCAAAGTTTCAGGAGTATTCCATGATGTTAATCGAAACAACGTAACATTAAATAACATTATTTTTTGGGGGGCAATGAATCGTAAGGAAAATATTGATGCTGTTTTGTGGTTTCTAAATGAGATATTTCCTCTTATAATTAAAAAAATACCGGACTCAACTTTTTATATAGTAGGAGCCAATCCACCAGAAGAAATAGTTCAGATGCAGTCGGAAAAGATACTGGTAACAGGGTTTGTTGAATCACCTATTCCTTTTTTTGAGAAAGCGGCCTTATCGGTTGTACCACTTCGTTTTGGTGCTGGTATAAAATTAAAAGTGTTGGAAACTTTAACGGCAAAAATACCTACTTTAGCTACTGATGTTGGTGCTGAAGGTATAGATAATATAAATGGGTGTCTTTTTGTCGAAAATGAACCTGAAAAATTTGCAGCTCAAGCTGTTAAAATTTTAGAAAGCAGGAGTTAGTATGGCTCTTTTGTTATGGATAATAGTAACATGTTTCTATATCTATTTCGGCTTATTATATTTACAATTTTCAAGCTTTGCTCCGCTTGGCGCGATGGTATTACCTGAAGTAGTTAATAATTTGGTATTTACTTATGTTGTTGGTGTTGTATCTGTGATTTTATCATACGCATACTTCATTAGGAAAAAAAAGAGCAACTTCGGAATTTTAAACGATAATAATTTCTTGAGTTATTTATCTTTAATGTATTGTGTTTTTTCTCTTGGATGCTTTATTTGGGGTATTCAGTATTATGGTGGTTATATTGCTTTTTTGCGCACACCATATATTGCAATTTTCTCCGGTAATGCCGAAAATGGGATTAAAGATGTTTTGATTTCTTCATCAGGACTGATGGCGATTTTTTCTATATTGTGTGCATCCCAGGTTATAAAAGTATCCCGTATCTCAAAGTGGATACTCATCGTTAGTTGCATTGTGCTTTTCTCTATATTCGTGCAAGGCAGAAGAGAGACTCTTCTACTTTTAATAATGACATTTGCTTCATATAGATTTTTATCTGAAAAGATCTCAATTAAGACAATTACAAAATCTCTTTTATTCGTTTTCCTGTTATTTGTGTTCGCAGGCCTTGGTTTATACCTTCGTGCCTCATCTGAAACTTCAGGTGGATCCTTTTTATCTGCTATTATCAACGCAGTTTTATTTGAAACACATTTTACCATCGCAAACCTTGCTAATGAAATTGCTACCCACTCCTATAATAATATTCCATACGGTGGGTTGATGTTTTTGTTTTACCCTGTGTTTTTTATTGTGCCTAGCTTTATATTTTCCATTTTCGGATATGATAAATCAGAGGTTTTTTCCTTCAATGAGCCAAAAATATATGACGACAAAGGTGGTAGCTTCATATTTACTGAAGCCTATCATTCCTTGGGTAATATTGGAGTGATTTGCCATGGAGTATTATTGGGATTTTTAATTGCATATTTTTATTCCTCAGCTAAAGCTAGTAGGAATATGATTTTTCATTTTCCTTTAGTGTCATTAATTTTAGTTGCAAGTAGGAAAGATATTATTTATGGCATTAAATATATATCACTTGAATTCATTTTAATGTTTGTATTTTATCTTTTTTATATTCTTCTTCCTAAGAAAACAACAAGGTAGTAAAATGAAGGTAATGATTATTAACACACTTTATTATCCTTATAAAGTTGGCGGTGCTGAAGTATCTGTAAGATTATTAGCCGAAGGTTTAGTTAATTTGGGTGATCAGGTTACAGTATTATCTCTAAATAATAAAGGCTCAAAAGAAGATGCTATATACTCTGGCGTCTTAAATTCTTCATATCCAATTCCTAATGTTTATTGGCCATATGATAAAATACATAAATCCAGATTAAAAAAAATACTATGGCATGTTTTAGATTTATTTAACATTAAGGCCTTAAATATAGTCATCAAAGAAGTTAAAAAACATAAACCAGATATCATACATACAAATAACCTTGCCGGCTGGTCAGTATCAGTCTGGCTTGCTGCTCGTATGTGTAAATGTAAGGTAGTTCACACTTCGAGAGATTATTATCTTCTTCATCCTAATAGTTCTCTTTTTAGGAATGGCCAAAATATGGATCCTAATAGGATTGAAGTGAGGGTCTTATCCGCCTTTAAAAAATATCTTAGTAGGTTGGTTACTGGTTACGTTGGCATTAGTTCTTTTATTAAGGATCTGCATTTAACGGCAGGTTTTTTTAAAAAAGCTTCAAGTGCAAGAATTTATAATCCTGTAGTTATAAGTGAACATACTGAAAGTAATATAGAAAAAAATAAGCATGTGAAATCAATAGGTTTCATAGGTCGATTATCTGAGGAGAAAGGATTTGACATATTCTGTGACATTGCTTCTGCAAATAGTCATCGTTATAAATTTTTAGCTGCTGGAGGATTTACCAATTCAAATGATAAAGAGAAATTTGATGAGTCATATAGCGATGTTATTCGCTTACTTGGTATTGTTGAACTTGAAGATTTCTTAAAGCAAGTTGATGCGGTTATACTTCCTGTTAAATGGAATGAGCCTTTTGGTCGGGTAATTGTAGAGTGTGCTAAGGCGAATAAATTTGTTCTTACATCACCCAAAGGAGGAATTACTGAGCTTAATGAGTTTTTTCCAAATGTTTACCTTTCAAATGATTGGCGGAAAGATTTTAAACAATTTGATTTTGCAAATGCAATTTCAGAATCTAGTTCATGTCAAATAAGTTTTGAAGCTAAAGAAATAGCTAGTCAGTACCGCGAATTTTATATTAAGGTTCTATCATCCGAGGTGAGTAATTTGTGAGGTAGTGATGAAACGACGCTCGTTTATCTTGTCTGCTCTATCAATGTTGTCTCTTTTTTCATTTGATTTAAAGGCTAGTTACCATGCTTTAGAGTTAGATATTCGAGATAATAATCTCAAATTACTCAAATCTCGAATATATAAAGATAAAATGGAGCTAAAACTTCTTTTATCGAGTTTAATGAATAAAACTAAAAAAGTTTTAAAAGTTGATAAACTTTATTACCTTGATGAGTCAATAACTCTGCCTGATGGATGTGATGTAATCGGCACCGGTAAAAATTCCGGTTTCGTTTTTGTTTCTGAAGGGCGACCGGAGTCGAAATATGGTTTAGTAATTCGTGAATCCAATAACAAATTAGATAATTTTGGTTTATATTTCACCTCCAGTCACAATATCTCTAATGATATAGGTAAACCTGATTTTATTTGTATTTTTATTACGGAAACAGCATCTAATTGTTCTCTCAATAACTTATTTGTTGAAAATTATACTCCTGATTTGTTTTTCTTTTCCCATTGTGTCAGGGTCATGGGGACGAACCATTCTATTAATAACTGTTCCATTATTAATGGTAGTATGTGTTTATCGATACGAGGTCAATATATTACTGTTACAAATAATAAAATTACAAATAATTTCTCGTCTAGAATACAAGGCCCTTGGCAGCCATCATGTGATGTTTGGGATGGAATTGTTATGGAAGGATGTAAGCAATGCTCAATTGTTGGAAACGCTATCTACGATTGTGGGCAAAGTGGCATTTATTGCGGTGGTAATGGTTCTGCAAGCTCTAATATATTTATTATAAAAAATACAGTTTATAAGAATTGGAACAGAGGAATTGATATAGGGGTCACAGGTAAAGTTACAGGAAAAAATTTCGTCAAAAACGTTGTAATAAAAGAAAATATAGTTTTCGACAATCGTGAACCTCAGATTTGGTTAAATGGTGTATCTGATAGTGAAGTTTCTCACAATATTGTAAAAATTACCCTTAATTACAAAAAGTTCTATAGAGGATATTATGGGGGTATTGTTGGAATTGCGTTAGGAAGTGACAGTCACACAGAAAATAACTCTGTAATTCTAAACGAAGTGAATGTGATGCCTGAGAGTGTAGCTGCAATTACAGTTTACGGTAAAGGAAATTCTGTTCGCGATAATAACATTAAAGGGAAAGGTGTGTGGTATGACAAAAAATCTGATGTGTTGAGTCATAATATTGTCATTAATAATGTTCTTACAAAATGAATTTATAAAATTAAACCCTAACTGATCAGTTTTACACATTGTTTTTTGCAGGCTAAAAGTGTGAATATATGAATTTAATATCAAATGCTAAATGGAATGCCTTTTCTCAATTTATCAAAATGGCTATCCAAGTTGTAAATCTTGTTTATTTAGCTAAGATTATACCCCCAGCTGAATATGGCTTGATGGCTATGGCTGTCGTTGTTATGAATTTGGGTATTCTCTTAAGAGATCTAGGAACTTCAGCTGCTATTATTCAAAGGAAAAACATTTCTAATAGCCAAATTAATTCTATTTTTTGGTTAAATGTTTTTTTAGGAGTGATGCTTGCAATTTTAATGATTAGCCTAGCTCCTTTCATATCATATATTTATAGCGAACCTTCCTTAACACTGGTCTTAATTTTTCTTAGTGTTACATTTCCCCTATCAAGTTGTGCCGCTACGCATCTAGCATTATTGGAGAAGGTGTCTCATTTTAGAAAAATCTCAACTATCGAGATTTCATCTTCATTACTTGCGGCCATATTTGCAATAGTTTTTGCAAACTTGGGTTATGGTGTTTATAGTTTAGTAATACAAGCTATTGTTCTTAATTTATGTTCGGCTTTGCAATTTTGGTTTGCATCATCCTGGCGGCCATCCTTTAAAAAACTAATTTTAGTGGAAGATCTTAAGGATATTTTTGGTTTCAGTGCTCATTTGTCGATATTTAATTTAATTAATTATTTTTCCCGGAATGCTGATAGTTTTTTGATCGGGAAATTCATGTCGTCCTTCATTTTGGGTAGTTACAATCTTGCATATAGAATTATGCTTTTTCCGATTCAAAGTTTGACTTATGTAGCGACTCGCTCTTTATATCCTATTTTAAGCCATCATCAAGATGATAATAATAAAATCAAAGACACATATCTTAATTGTGTTCTTGTTATTCTGGTTTTAACATGTCCTCTAATGAGTGGTATAGCAATTCTAAGTCGACCCTTTATATCAATAGTCTTTGGCCCACAGTGGCATATTACAGCAGAAGTTTTGCAGTGGTTAGCTCCGACAGCTATTATACAGTCGGTTCTGAGTACCACCGGTTCTGTATTTATGGCTAAAGGTAAGACGAATGTTTTAATGAAGTTAGGGTTTGTTGGTGCTTTTTTGCAAGTAGGTTCTTTTATCATTGGTGTTAATTATTCAATATCAGTTTTAGCAAAATTTTATTTGCTTGCTAACATAATTAATTTCTTCCCTGTCATGTTGTGCTTATTTAGTACTGTCTCCATAAATTTTTCAGACTTCATTAAAAAAATATGGCCAGTCATTATTTCGACTTTATTTATGGTAATGGCTCTTTTTTTGGTGAACATTTATTTTATTAATTTCAGTACAATGGAGAGATTTGATCTTCTAGTTGGCGTATCTTTTTTTGGTGCATTTGTATATATAATCTCCCTTTTCTTTTGTTTGCGGCCTTTTCGTTTGTTATTCATCAGGAAATAGTTATTTACCTTATTCTTAATACGCACATAAGATATTCTTAATCCTTCGCTTGAGCATTTCTGGCCAGAAGTAAAGCTGGTGATTACAGTAATATTGATTTTATTTATTTCTATTACTGATGTTTTCTTTAGTATATAATTATTAGTTGATTCAATTGCGAATATTTCGCAGTGACCACACCTGACAGGAGTATGTAATGTCCAAGCAACAGATCGGGGTTGTCGGTATGGCAGTGATGGGGCGCAACCTTGCGCTCAACATCGAGAGCCGCGGTTATACCGTCTCCGTTTTCAACCGCTCCCGTGAAAAGACCGAAGAAGTAATTGCTGAGAATCCCGGCAAGAAACTGGTCCCTTATTATACTGTGCAAGAGTTTGTTGAATCACTCGAGACTCCGCGCCGTATCCTGTTAATGGTGAAGGCGGGGGCAGGCACTGACAGTGCCATCGACTCTCTGAAACCTTACCTGGATAAGGGTGACATCATCATTGATGGTGGTAACACCTTCTTCCAGGACACTATTCGTCGCAATCGCGAACTTTCTGCGCAAGGCTTTAACTTTATTGGTACCGGTGTGTCCGGCGGTGAAGAGGGCGCGCTTAAAGGTCCTTCTATCATGCCTGGTGGTCAGAAAGAAGCTTATGAGCTGGTTGCGCCAATTCTCAAGCAGATTGCCGCAGTTGCAGAAGACGGTGAGCCGTGCGTAACCTATATCGGTGCGGATGGTGCTGGTCATTATGTCAAAATGGTTCACAACGGTATTGAATACGGCGATATGCAGCTGATTGCTGAAGCCTACGCTTTACTGAAAGGTGGCCTGGCGCTTTCTAATGAAGAGCTTGCGCAAACTTTCACTGAATGGAATGAAGGTGAGCTGAGCAGCTATCTGATTGACATCACCAAAGACATCTTCACCAAAAAGGATGAAGAGGGTAAATACCTGGTTGACGTGATCCTTGATGAAGCAGCAAACAAAGGTACCGGTAAATGGACCAGCCAGAGTTCTCTGGATCTGGGCGAACCGCTATCGCTTATCACTGAGTCAGTCTTTGCTCGCTATATCTCCTCCCTGAAAGACCAGCGTGTTGCTGCTTCTAAAGTTCTTTCCGGGCCGCAAGCGAAGACTGCTGGTGATAAAGCAGAGTTCATTGAGAAAGTTCGTCGCGCTCTCTATCTGGGCAAAATCGTCTCTTACGCTCAAGGTTTCTCCCAGCTCCGTGCTGCGTCTGATGAATACCACTGGGATCTGAACTACGGCGAGATTGCTAAAATCTTCCGTGCAGGCTGTATCATCCGTGCTCAGTTCCTGCAAAAGATCACTGATGCCTATGAGCAGAATGCGGGTATTGCCAACCTGCTGCTGGCGCCTTACTTCAAGCAGATCGCCGATGATTATCAGCAAGCGCTGCGCGATGTGGTTGCTTACGCTGTGCAGAATGGTATTCCGGTTCCAACCTTCTCTGCGGCTATTGCCTACTACGATAGCTATCGTTCCGCTGTACTGCCTGCTAACCTGATTCAGGCTCAGCGTGATTATTTCGGCGCGCATACATATAAGCGCACTGATAAAGAAGGCGTATTCCATACTGAATGGCTTGATTAATTCGTGATAAAACAGCCTGGCAAGAGCCAGGTTGTTTTTTAATGGGGTAACACGGAATCTAATTTCAGTTTTTATTAGAAAATATAAGATTTATATTCCATCCAAAGTGTTTTTAATCTTCCTTCTTTTGCAAATTTTGGCAAAATTGCAAAAGAAGGACTCATTACTTCCATAACGTCATATTTAATATTTTATTAAGGATTTTATCATGTTACTTCCTGTGATTATGGCGGGTG
>OGGR01000039.1_pt1 | contig 120499 bp, 98 predicted proteins | sample 1571321 | NCBI WGS metagenome assembly OGGR01 (sample SAMEA2582048, study PRJEB24529) | metagenome | biome: Human gut stool | place: China | collected 2011 | reverse complement strand
ACCGAACTCGGGCTCCAGCCACTCTGGCCGTGCCGCGTCGTCGCCCGCTTTTTCCAGCATGGCGGCCACGTTGCCGAGTTCCCAGCCCTTGGCAACCAGGCCCGCTTTCGCGTCGGCCGGGGTCGCGCTGTGGCGGATCAGCTCGATGATGGGATCAATGTTGGCCAGCGCAACCGCCAGACCTTCCAAAATGTGCGCCCGATCCCGCGCCTTGCGCAGTTCGAACACGGTCCGGCGAGTCACCACTTCACGGCGGTGCAGCAGGAACGCATCCAGGATCTCTTTAAGGTTCATCACCTTGGGCTGGTTGTTATCGAGCGCCACCATGTTGATGCCGAACGTGGTCTGCATCTGGGTGTGCTTGTAGAGATTGTTCAGCACAATCTCGCCGGACTCGCCGCGCTTGATCTCGATAACGATGCGCATGCCGTCTTTGTCAGACTCATCGCGCAGGGCACTGATGCCCTCGATCTTCTTCTCTTTGACCAGCTCGGCGATCTTCTCGATCAGTCGAGCCTTGTTCACCTGATAGGGGATCTCGTGAACGATGATGGTCTCGCGACTGGTCTTCTCGTCCACTTCCACTTCAGCTTTGGCCCGCACATAGATGGAGCCACGACCGGTACGGTACGCCTGCACGATGCCGGAACGACCGTTGATAATGCCGCCGGTGGGAAAATCCGGGCCGGTGATGTAGGTCATCAGCTCATCAATGGTGAGGTCGCCATTTTCGATCAGCGCCAGACAGCCATTGACAATCTCGGTGAGGTTGTGAGGCGGAATGTTGGTCGCCATGCCCACCGCAATACCGGAGGAGCCGTTGACCAGCAGATTGGGAACCTTGGTGGGCATGACCGCCGGGATCATCTCGGTGCCGTCATAGTTCGGCACCCAGTCCACGGTCTCTTTGTCCAGATCAGCCAGCAGCTCGTGGGAGATGCGGGCCATCCGCACTTCGGTATAACGCATGGCCGCGGCGCTGTCGCCGTCGACTGAACCGAAGTTGCCCTGACCATCGACCAGCATGTAACGCATGGAGAAATCCTGCGCCATCCGGACAATGGTGTCATACACAGCGATATCGCCGTGCGGGTGATATTTACCGATTACGTCACCGACCACACGGGCCGATTTTTTATAGGGCTTGTTCCAGTCGTTCCCCAACTCGTTCATAGCAAACAGAACGCGGCGGTGAACCGGTTTCAAGCCATCACGCACATCCGGCAGAGCTCGTCCTACGATCACGCTCATGGCGTAATCAAGATAGGAACTCTTGAGCTCTTCTTCGATGTTGACCGGCGTGATCTCTCTGGCCAGATCGCTCATAGAAAGCCTTATCCCTAATTAGTTGTTCTTTGGCTTAAACAGCGCGACATGGTAACACACTGAGCCAAATACCTTAAGCCACAAATCGGGTATCAGATCGGGCTGGTGTGACAAAGTCCGTCCGTTATAATGCCCGCCAGGACAATAGATTGCGCCCATGACTCAGAAGCAGGCGCCCTGCCACAGGATCTTCGAAAAATGAACAGTGATGCCAATGTCGATCTGACAGAAATCGCCAAGTTTGAAGCCATCGCCTCCCGCTGGTGGGACATGGAAGGTGAATTCAAACCCCTGCATCAAATCAATCCGGTACGCCTTGACTGGATCACCAACAAAAGTGGCGGTCTGTTTGGCAAGCGCATTCTCGATATCGGCTGTGGTGGCGGCATTCTCTCCGAGAGCATGGCCCGCCGTGGTGCCAAGGTCACCGGCATCGACATGGGCAAGGAGCCCCTCGGCGTCGCCCGCCTCCACGCTCTGGAGCAAGGTGTCGAGCTCGAGTACCGCCAGATCACTGCCGAAGCCCATGCCGCCGAAGTACCGGGCCAGTATGACGTGGTCACCTGCATGGAGATGCTGGAGCATGTGCCGGACCCCGCCTCCGTGTTGCGCGCCATCGCGACTCTGGTACGCCCGGGCGGCCGGGTGTTCGTCTCCACCATCAACCGCAACCCCAAATCCTATCTGATGATGATCATCGGGGCCGAATACCTGATGAAGATGGTGCCCAAGGGTACCCACGATCACAAAAAATTCATCACCCCGGCCGAACTATGTCGCATGGGTGAAGCAGCTGGCCTGCTGGTGCGGGACATGAGCGGCGTCCACTACGCCCCCCTCACCAACCAGTTCAAGCTCGGCAAGAATGTCGACGTCAACTATATGGTGGAGTTTGTCCGCCCGGAGCACGGTTGATGAGCGCCTCTCACCCTGTGCCCCTGCGCTGCGTGCTGTTCGATCTGGATGGCACCCTGCTCGACACAGCCCCGGATCTGGGAGCCGCCGTCAACCATGTACTGATCAGCGAAGGCTTTGCGCCGCTCCCTGACGATATTATTCGTCAGACCACCTCTCACGGGGCGCTCGGGCTGCTGAAAGCGGGCCTCGGCGATGAACTGCTTGAAGAGCTGGGGGCCACGCGCCTGCGCAATGCCCTGCTCGACTACTACGCGGCCAATCTCTGCGTCGGTACCCGCCCCTATGAGGGAATGGTGGATCTTATCGAGTGGCTCGACGAGAAACAGCTCCCCTGGGGCATCGTCACCAACAAGCCGGGCTTTCTCACCGAGCCGCTGCTGGCAGCCCTGCCACAGCTTGCCAGTTGCGGCGTCACCGTCAGCGCCGACACCCTGCCGGTACGCAAGCCCAACCCCGCCCCCATGTTCTTTGCTTGTGAGAAGCTGGGGGTCGAGGCGGCTCACTGCCTCTATGTGGGGGATCATGTGCGGGATATCGAAGCGGGCCGCAATGCTGGCATGCGCACCGCGGTCGCTGGCTGGGGCTATCTCAATGATGAGGAAGATCCCGCCCAGTGGGGCGCCGATCTGCAGTTTGATACCGTGCAGGCCCTGCACCACTGGCTGCGCTATGAGTTGACGGCCAAAGCGTAACGCGCAGCCTTACCGGCTGACATGCGATAACGGGGCGAAGAGACTCTCCGCCCCTTGCATCTCTTCCTTTACGCTCCTGCGCCACCATCACTCGTCTATTGATGGATAATAAAGGCAGCTTTCTGCCTGTTGGATACCCATTTGACAAGCTCACAGCCGTCACAAAGCAGCCACAAACCACCGTCATCTGATGCAAAGCCCTTGCCACGCTGAGCCCGCGGCTGCGACAACTGGACAGCTTTTGACCCTTGTTGCATAAGGGATAATCAGCCGCCGTTTGCTAGTAAAAAGCCCCCCGTTTCGCAAGCAAAAAAAGTTATTTAAATTTTCCATCTTCGATCGGGAGACTTGCTTTTAGCGGAGCGGACGAATGAAAACCCGCTCACTGTGAGCGGTCACTAACTGATGGGGCAAGACTCACAATTTATCCACAGCTCGTCACTTATCCACACATTGCAATGGCGGGCCGACCTCACTATCTTGTAGCTCGAACTTAAAATAACACTACATCTTGTGATTCATCGCACAATCTCTACCCAACTCCCGCACACCACCGGGGCCTGGGTGGCGCCATTGTGCGATGGTTTTTCGGGAATCAACTGAAGGTCATCAGCCAATGAACTTGTTTGTGACGAAGCGTAACGGACACAAAGAACCCATCGATCTGGATAAAATTCACCGCGTGCTGGACTGGGCCGCCGAAGGGCTCGACAACGTGTCGGTCTCCCAGGTAGAGCTCAAATCCCATATCCAGTTCTATGACGGTATCCGTACCGCCGACATTCACGAAACCATCATCAAGGCAACGGCTGACCTCATCTCCGAGCAGACCCCGGACTACCAGTACATGGCAGCCCGTCTGGCCATCTTCCACCTGCGCAAGAAGGCCTACGGCCAGTTCGAACCGCCCCACCTCTACCAGCACGTGGCTCGTCTGGTGGACATGGGCAAGTACGACAAGCACCTGCTGGAAGACTACACCCAGGCCGAATTCGAAGAGCTGAACACCCATCTGGATCACTGGCGCGACATGGATTTCTCCTACGCGGCAGTCAAACAGCTGGAAGGCAAATATCTGGTCCAGAACCGCGTCACCGGCGAGATCTACGAGAGTCCGCAGTTCCTCTACATCCTGGTTGCGGCCTGCCTCTTCTCCAAGTATTCGAAAGATACCCGTCTGGACTACATCAAGCGCTTCTATGATGCGGTCTCGACCTTCAAGATCTCCCTGCCGACCCCGATCATGAGCGGCGTGCGCACCCCGACCCGTCAGTTCAGCTCCTGCGTACTGATCGAATGCGACGACAGCCTGGACTCCATCAACGCCACCGCCAGCTCCATCGTGCGTTACGTTTCCCAGCGCGCCGGTATCGGCATCAACGCCGGGCGCATCCGCGGTCTGGGCAGCCCCATCCGTGGTGGCGAAGCGTTCCACACCGGTTGCATCCCCTTCTACAAATACTTCCAGACTGCCGTGAAGTGCTGCTCCCAGGGCGGCGTGCGCGGCGGTGCGGCCACACTGTTCTACCCGCTGTGGCACACCGAAGTGGAAAGCCTGCTGGTGCTGAAGAACAACCGCGGCGTGGAAGAGAACCGTGTTCGTCACATGGACTACGGCGTGCAGATCAACAAGCTGATGTACCAGCGCCTCATCAAGGGCGGTGACATCACCCTGTTCTCCCCGTCCGATGCGCCGGGTCTGTACGATGCCTTCTTCGCCGATCAGGACAAGTTTGAAGAACTCTACGTCAAGTACGAGCAGGAGCCGGCCATTCGCAAGAAGACCCTGAAAGCGGTAGACCTCTTCTCCCTGATGATGCAGGAGCGTGCCGGTACCGGTCGCATCTACATCCAGAACGTCGATCACTGCAACACCCACAGCCCGTTCGACCCGAGCGTGGCGCCGGTACGCCAGTCCAACCTCTGCCTCGAGATTGCGCTGCCGACCAAGCCGCTCAACAACATCGACGACGAGAGTGGCGAAATCGCCCTGTGCACCCTCTCCGCCTTCAACCTGGGTGCCATCGAGAAGCTGGAAGATCTGGAAGAGATGGCCGATCTGGCCGTACGAGCCCTCGATGCCCTGCTCGACTATCAGGATTACCCGATTGCCGCCGCCAAGAAGGGCAGCATGGGCCGTCGCACCCTGGGGATCGGCGTCATCAACTACGCCTACTACCTGGCCAAAAACGGTGCCCGTTACTCCGACGGCTCCGGTCTGGCCCTGACTCACCGTACCTTCGAGGCCATTCAGTACTACCTGCTGAAAGCCTCCGTGCAGCTGGCCCGCGAGTTCGGCCCCTGCCCGCTGTTTGGCGAGACCACTTATGCCCAGGGCATCCTGCCCATCGACACCTACAAGAAGGATCTGGATGCGCTGTGCAACGAGCCGCTGCATCTGGATTGGGAAAGTCTGCGTGAAGAGATCAAGTCCGTCGGCTTGCGCAACTCCACCCTGACCGCCCTGATGCCGAGCGAGACCTCCAGCCAGATCTCCAACGCTACCAACGGCATCGAGCCGCCACGCGGTCTGGTGTCGGTCAAGGCCTCCAAAGACGGCATTCTCAAACAGGTGGTGCCCGAGTATGATCGCCTGAAAGATCAATACGAATTGCTCTGGAAGCAACCGAGCGTTGACGGTTACCTGCAGCTGGTCGGTATCATGCAGAAGTTTGTGGATCAGGCGATCTCCGCCAACACCAACTACGACCCTGCCCGTTTCGAAGGCAACAAGGTCCCGATGAAACAGCTGCTCAAGGACTTGCTGACCGCCTACAAATACGGCCTCAAGACCCTGTACTATCACAACACCCGTGATGGTGCAGACGATGCCCAGACCGATCTGCAAGATGACGGTTGCGCTGGCGGGGCTTGCAAAATCTAAGTCACGGCAAGAACTGATAACCGGGCGGGAGCATGAAGCTCCCGCTCTCCTGTTTTCTCTATTCACATATTCTGGTAACCATGGCCTATTCAACTTTCTGCCAAACCCAAAACGACCAGCTCAAAGAGCCGATGTTTTTTGGCCAATCGGTCAACGTAGCCCGTTATGATCAACAAAAGCACGAAGTGTTCGAGCGGCTGATCGAGAAGCAGCTCTCCTTCTTCTGGCGCCCGGAAGAGGTGGATGTCTCCCGTGATCGCATCGACTATCAGGCCCTGCCGCCCCACGAGCAGCACATCTTCATCTCCAACCTGAAGTACCAGACCCTGCTGGACTCCATTCAGGGCCGCAGCCCCAACGTGGCCCTGCTGCCGCTGGTCTCCATTCCGGAGCTGGAAACTTGGATTGAGACCTGGGCCTTCTCCGAGACCATCCACTCTCGCTCCTACACCCATATCATCCGCAATATCGTCAACACCCCCGCCCAGGTGTTCGACGACATCGTGACCAACGAGCAGATCTTGAAGCGCGCCGGCTCCATCAGCCACTTCTACGACGACCTGATCGAAGCGACCGCCCTCTACAACCTGCATGGTGAAGGGACCCACACCGTCGCGGGCCGCGAGGTGACCATCACATTGCGCGAGCTCAAAAAGAAGCTCTATCTGTGCCTGATGAGCGTCAACGCGCTGGAAGCAATTCGCTTCTACGTCAGCTTCGCCTGCTCCTTTGCCTTCGCCGAGCGTGAACTGATGGAAGGCAACGCCAAGATCATCAAGATGATCGCCCGCGACGAAGCGCTGCATCTCACCGGCACCCAACACATGCTGAACCTGATGCGCACCGGCCAGGATGACCCGGAGATGGCCGAGATCGCCGCCGAGTGCGAACAGGCCTGCTTCGAGATCTTCAAGGAAGCGGCCATTCAGGAGAAAGAGTGGGCCGAGTACCTGTTCCAGGACGGCTCCATGATCGGCCTGAACAAGGACATCCTCTGCCAGTATGTGGAGTACATCACCAACCTGCGCATGAGCGCAGTCGGCCTGCAGCCAGCCTTTGCCGGCACCAAGCAAAACCCGATCCCCTGGATCAACACCTGGCTGTCATCCGACAACGTGCAGGTCGCCCCGCAAGAGGTAGAGGTCAGCTCCTATCTGGTCGGTCAGATCGACAGCGAAGTCAATGCCGATGACCTGGGTGATTTCGAGCTGTGAGTGACGCCACCAACATGCTGACCCCTGCCCCGCACGCGCCTGCCGAACAGCAAGCGGTCGTGGCACCACGGGTACATACCCGGGATGGTGCCGTGCTGCACGCCCATCCCGGCGAAAGCGTGTTGGAGACCCTGGAGCGCCATGGTCATCATGTGGAGTTCCAGTGTCGCAGCGGCTATTGCGGCGCCTGCCGCACTCCGCTGATAGCCGGCAAGGTGCTCTATCCTGCGGTGCCGCTGGCATTTGTCGCCCAAGGGGAGTGCCTCCCCTGCTGCTGCAAACCAGTCGGCGCCATCCGGCTGGATATCCAGAAGAGCTGACGCAGCCACCAGCTGCCACTCTCACAAAATAGAAAGCCGCCGGAGCAATCCGGCGGCTTTTTTTGTCTCTTCACATTGCTCGGGCGCCCGATGACAGACGCCAAACCCTCAGAGGATTACAACCAGGGGGCGGCAGTCGGCCCATGGTGCAGGCCCAGTTTCCAGACTCGGCCGAAGTGCTTGTAGTGACCGGCTGCAACGCCAGCCTTCTCGCCCATGCCGTGGTAGAGATCGAGGTGGCCCTTCTTCACCGCCCCGCCCACATCCAGCGCAATCAACAGCCGCAGCTGGTGCTTGCCGGTCCAGTTGCCCTCTTTGTCAAGCAAAGGGACTTCGGCAAGGATCGGGGTACCCATCGGCAGCAAGGTCTTGTCGGCGGCAACGGCCGCCAGCGGCAGCAGCGGGATACCGGCGGCGCCGATCACATCATTGGTGGGTCGACGCTCGAAGAAGACATAGGAGGGGTTCTGCTCCACCAGCTCCTTGACGCTCTCCTCCGGTTGACGGTTGGCCCACTCCTTGATGGCCTTCATCGACATTTGCTCTTTGGGCACTTCACCGCGGTCGATCAGTACCCGGCCGATACTGACGTAACCGTGGCCGTTCTTGCCGCTGTAGCCCAGATATTGCAGCCGATCGTCATCCCCGTAGTGGACAAAGCCCGAGCCCTGCACATCCATCAGGAAGTTGTCGATAAGGGATTTGCTGTAACCCAGCTCCAGCCCGCGGTTGGCCAGGGCCCCCTGATGGATCTCGGCCCGGGTCGGACAGCGACCGCCACATTTGGGCATGGCATAGATGGGATATTTGTACTTGGCATCCGGGCGGTGGCGCACTTCCAGCACCGGCGAGTAGTAACCGGTAAACAGCACGTTACCCATGCGATCGGCGCCGCCCAGCTGAGCGAGGCTGATACCGTAACGGGTGATGTCGGCAGGGTTGCCACCGCCCGCGACCCAGCGGGAGAGCTGGTGATAGAGCTCGCCATAACGGCGGGTCATCTTGCCGGAGCGCTCCAATACCAGTCTGCTTTGCGGGCCAAACTTGCTGTAGTCGGCATGCGCACGGCTATTGACTCGCTCCACCCTCACCAGATCCTCTGGCAAGGTTCCGTCCAGATACTGCTTGCCCAGATTTTCCGGCACCTCGCAGTTAAGAAAGCATCTGTTGTCGGTCTGTTTTTTGGGCACTTCTGCTTTATCAGAGTTGCCCGCACAACCGGCCAGTCCCAGCACTGCGGCGGTCAGCCAGTACGCGTGTTTGTTCATATGTCCTCATATAACGCCAAGAGCCATGCTCGGCGGGGAAGATGCCAAATTTGCAGGGGGAAAGCAAACGACATCAATCACTTGAAGCAGGATTTCTCCAAAGGGGATCCGCTGGGTTATAACAAGGTGACAGGATGTGCGAGGTGATGGATGGAACAGCTCGAAATATTCCCGCTGCAGAGCCCCTGCATCGGGGTCTGCGAAGTGAACAACAAAGGCTACTGCAAGGGGTGCCTGCGTAACCGCGACGAGCGTTTCAACTGGCTCACCATGACCCCTGCCCAGCAACAAGAGGTGATGCGCCTGTGCCGGGATCGCAAACGCCGGGTCGAGGCTGCACGGCGCAAGGCACAGGAAGGCGCGCTCAATGAACCGCAAGCACAACCCGGCTGGGATTTTTAAACTCAGCCTACCTGCAATCCCCACCTCACAACTCACCTATATCACCGGCAAAACAAAAAGCGGCCCGCAGGCCGCTTTTGGTTATGACGTGTTGCCGGGGGGCAAGGCTTATGCGGTGGCCAGCTTGGCCTGCTCTTCGCCGCGTTTGAGCATGGCGTAGGAGACACCAGTCAGCAGCGATCCTGCCGCAATCGCCACGATATACATCATGACGTTGCTGATGGCATGCGGGATAAAGAGCACGAACAGACCGCCGTGGGGTGCCATCAGCTCGCAGCCGAACAGCATGGAGAGCGCACCGGTCAGGGCGCCGCCGACCATGCAGGCCGGGATGACGCGCATCGGATCCTTGGCGGCAAATGGGATGGCCCCCTCGGAGATAAAGCACAGTCCCAGTACGAAGGAGGCTTTACCCGCTTCCTGCTCCGCCTTGATGAACTTGGTACGGGCCAAGAAGGTCGCGATCCCCATCCCCAGTGCCGGCACCATACCAGCGGCCATCACAGCTGCCATCGGGGCGTAGGTTTTGGAGGCCAGCAGGCCGACACCGAAGGCGTAGGCTGCCTTGTTGACCGGGCCGCCCATATCGAAGCACATCATGGCGCCGATGATGACACCCAGCAGCACCGCGTTGGCAGAGCCCATGTTGTTGAGGAAGGTGGTCATGGCATTCATGATGCCGGCCACCGGGCCACCCACTACGTAGATCATCACCAGACCGGTAAAGAGGCTGGCAAAGAGCGGAATGATCAGGATGGGCTTGAGCGCTTCCAGGGTCACCGGCAGGCGCACCTTGTCGCTCAGGTATTTGGCGCTGTAACCGGCCAGGAAACCGGCCACGATGCCGCCGAGGAAACCGGCGCCCAGCGAGCTTGCCAGCATACCGCCGATCATGCCGGGAGCGAGACCCGGGCGGTCAGCGATGGAGTAGGCAATGTAACCGGCCAGCACCGGGATCATCAGGGCGAAGGCGGAGCCACCACCGATCTTCATCAGGGCGGCGGCCAGAGTGCCTTCCACCTTGAACGCCTCGATACCGAACACGAACGAGAGCGCGATGATAAGGCCGCCCGCCACCACCATCGGCAGCATGAAGGAGACCCCGGTCAACAGGTGCTTGTAGGGGCCTGCCTTCTCCTCTTTCTTGGGCTGGCTGGCACCGCTGTGGCGATAGGTTTTCGCCTCACTCCAAGCCTTGTCCAGCTCGGCGCGGGTTTTCTTGAGCGCAGCGCCGGTGCTGGTGCGATAGACCGGCTTACCGTCAAAACGCGCCATGTCCACTTCGATATCGGTGGCGAGGAACACCAGATCGGCAGCAGCAATCTCCTCGGCGGTCAGGGCATTTTGGGCACCGACCGAGCCTTGGGTCTCGACGCGGATCTGATAACCCAGCTGTTTGGCCATGGTCTCCAGCGCTTCTGCCGACATAAAGGTGTGTGCAACGCCAGTCGGGCAGGCGGTCACCGCCACGATGCGCTTGCCAGCGGCGGCCGATTTGGCGGCAGCAGGCGCGACTTGATGGCGATAGAGGCTGGCGCCGCTGGCGGCTGCTTCCAGCAAGGCAGCCGGATCCTGCAGGGCGAGATCCATGCTGCCCTGATAGACCCGCTTGCCATCATAGGCAGCGAGATCCACCGGGGCACTGGCGACAACCAGCACCAGATCGGCGGCGGCAATCTGCTCCTTGTTCGGCACCTGGCGGGGTTGCACGCTGGAGCCGACGTCGAGGGTGAGTTCCCAGCCAGCCAGTTTGGCCTGCTGTTCTATCCGTTTTGCAGCGAGAAAGCTGGTGGCAATGCCCGCAGGGCAAGCCGTAACCAAGATTGCTTTCATTGGGCATCTCCTGAGTTTTCCATTGAGGGGGTATTGCATTGAACCGGTGACAGCTCATCCAGAGGCTGTACGCGCACCTGTTCAAGCAAGGGGTTGAGCACATTGATATCGTCAAAGCCGACCGCCACCTGACTGACCGCCAAGGCCGAGACGGCGGTGGCCAGACGCAGGGTCTCCTCCGGCGCCCAGCCAAGGCTGAGACCATGGGCGAGACCTGCCACCAGAGAGTCGCCAGCCCCCACGGTACTGACCACCTGCATCCGCGGCGGAATGGCCTGCCAGACGGCATCCGGGGCAAACCAGATGAGGCCATCGGCGCCGTTGGAGATCACCACATTGGGGATCCCGCTTGCCTGCAGCGCGCGGGCACACTCGGCCTGCTCGCTCAGTGTCTTGATGGGGCGGCCCGCCCACTGGCTCAGCTCCTCCAGATTGGGTTTGACCAGGGTCGGCGCCGCCTTGATCCCTTCGCTTAAGGCCGCACCGCTGCAATCGAAGATCACCTGCTTGCCCTTGGCCTTGAGCAGGCGGATCAGATGGGCGCAGTAATCGGGGGCTACCCCTTTGGGCAAGCTGCCCGCCAGCACAAACCAGTCGGCGTGAGGGGCCAATTGGTCGATGGCCTGCTCCAGCGCGCTCACCTCCCCTTGCTGGATGGTGAGCCCCGGCAGGTTGAGATCGGTGACCCGACCGGATTGCTCGGAGATCTTGACGTTGATGCGGGTGCTGCCCGCGACACGGACAAAGTGATCATCCAGCGCCCGCTCTGCAAACAGGGAGACAAAGCTCTGTTCATTGTCAGCGCCCAGCCAGCCGGTGACGCCTACCTCGCGGCCCAAATCCTTGAGCACCATGGCGACGTTGATCCCCTTGCCCGCCGCCCGCAGGTTGGCCTCACTCACCAAATTGACCTCGCCAAGGCTCATCGCCTCGAGACGAGTGGTGAGATCAAGGGCGGGGTTGAGGGTAATAGTGACAATCTTCATCAATGCGCCCCCTCGCCGAGACCGGCAGCGATCGCTTCACCGATCCCCTTGAGGGCCGCTTCGGCATCTGCCCCTTCAGCGCGAAACGCCAGACGGTGACCATACTTGACGCCAAGGCCAATCACCTTCATCAGGCTCTTGGCGGAGACCGCTTCGCCGCTACCATCCAGATTGGCAACCCGGATATCTGATTCAAACTCTTTGGCCACCTTGACCAGCATGGCACCGGGACGAGCGTGCAACCCGTGAGGGTTGATGATGGTGAAGGTTTCGGAAAGACCGCTCGCGGGGCCTGCTTGCAGCATGGCCAGTCCCTCGCCGCCCGCCAGCGTAGCGAGTTGGCCGGCAGCAGCCAGTTTGGCCAGATTCTCCAGCTGCGGCAGATGGCCGCTATCTGCGGCGCACAGCAGTAGCATGGCGCTGACCGGCAGCTCCCCTGCGCGAAGTTCGCTGTTGGGCGTTGCCAGCACCCAGCCAGTCTGGGCCGCTTGCGCCCGGGCCAGCCAGACGCCCTCGCCCAGATAGGCGGGATCGCTTGCCAGCAGGGCGCTCACCATAGCGGCATCGCCCCAGCCCGCCGATTTGGCGCGGGCGGCTGCTCCCAGCAGCAGTTGGTCGCGATCATCGGCCGGGAAGTCAGCCAGAGTCAGGTATTGCACCTCTTTGGCAGCAGTGGCACCGGTCAGGATGTTGATGATGGTGTCGGCATCGGTGGCCTCTTTGAGCTGGGCTGCCGCCTGCTCGTCACCCAGCACATGGGTGAGCTGGCGCAAAATGCCCAGATGTTCGTCGGACTTGGCGGCGATGCCGATGGCGACATAGGCGATCTGCCCCTCATCCCACTCGATACCATTGGGGAACTGGGCCACCATGACGCCTGTGCTCTTCACCAGATGACGGGTATCGGTGGTGCCGTGGGGAATGGCGATGCCGCTGCCAAGATAGGTGGCATGCTGCGCTTCACGGGCCAGCATCCCATCCACATAGCCCGCTTCCACCAGACCGGCTTCGGTCAGTTTGCCTGCCAGCAGGGCAATGGCGTCCGACTTGGTTGCCACCGACTGCCCCAGCAAGATCTGCTCTCGCGCCAACTTCAACATAGAGACTCTCCATCAGGTTCCGGCCGCGCCGGTACGTCACAATTGAACATTCGGGTAACTCGCCAGCTGACAATAGACCCGAACACGGTTGACTGTGATCGGAGCCCGATTTTCAGGCCACTGGGTCTCTTCGTTGCTGACAGGCTGAATCGTTTCACTTACACTCAGACTGAATCGTTTCAGCGAATTGATCAAGTACCCACAAAGAGTGCTTTTCAATGATATGATCCCGCGCACACTTTTCGGTGCCCTCACCCGGCAGTGACCGTGGGCCTTGCAACTCAAACAGAGCCAATATGATGAAACTGGATGAAATCGCCACCCTCGCCGGTGTCTCGCGCACCACGGCAAGCTATGTGATCAATGGCAAGGCCGATCAATACCGCATCAGTCAGGCCACCCGCGACAAGGTGATGGCCGTTGTCACCGCCCATAACTATCAGCCGGACAGCCGCGCCGCCTCCCTGCGCGGCGGCCAGACCAAGACTCTGGGCTTTATCCTGCCCGACCTTGAGAACGCCAGTTACGCCAAGCTGGCCAAACGGCTGGAACAGGGGGCGCGGGCGCAGGGATATCAGCTGCTGATCGTCTGCTCGGAAGATGATCCCGCCACAGAAAAAGAGCTGGCCCAGATGCTTGTGAGCCGCCATGTGGACGCCCTGCTGGTGGCCAGTTGCCTGCCGCCAGACGACCCCTTCTACGGCAAATTGCAGGCGCAAGGCAGCCAAATCCTCGCCATCGACCGGGCGATGGCCGCCGACAAGTTCGTCACCGTCGCCAGTGAAAACGAGAAGGCGAGCTATGACCTCACCAGCTCCCTGCTTACCCCGACCTTGCGCCATATCGCCTTGATCACTGCGCTGCCGGTACTCACGATCAGTCAGGAGCGCAAAGCGGGTTTCGAGCAGGCGGTCGCCAGTCACAGCGCGGCTCGCCACCTGTGCGAGGGGGATCACTTCTCGCGCACCGAGGGGTATCGCCTGATCAAACATCTGCACCAGCAGCTGGGTCAGCTGCCCGAAGCGCTGATCACCACCTCCTACATCCTGATGGAGGGGGTACTGGACTACCTGCTGGAGCAGGAGACCGATATGAGCCAGCTCGCCATGGCCACCTTCGGGGACGATCGCCTACTTGACTTCCTCCCCTTTGGCATCAACTCCCTGCCCCAGCAGCACGACGCGCTGGCGAGCCAGGCGCTGGAGCTAGCGCTCAAGGCGGTGAACGGCGACTACCAGAGCGGCCTGCACTATGTGAGCCGCACCCTCAAGCGCCGTCGCTAACCTGACCGCTGCAGACCCGATTTGCTGTCAATGGGTGGGTAAAGCGAACAGATGACAATAAGGCTGCCAGCATCGGCAGCCTTATTGTTTTCCCCCACAACCCTACCCGCCCGCTTTGCTTTCTCTACCGTCTGGCCGACTAAACAACCGGCCTCCACACCCTGTTCGCCGCACAACTCAACGCCCCCCCTCCTCGCTCCCTTATCCGTACTGTTGCCCCTTGGCTGACCTAGCCCCTGCCAGTCATTTTTTCGGTGCTTTTTTCTGCAACCAGCTACCGCTGTCATCATTTATTTCCACTTGTTGCCACAAGCCAGCAAAAGATCCGTATAAAAGGGGTTGTTTCCGCTATTTTGATCCGCTAACGTGGCAACCATCTTTTACAACTGACAGGTTTTAGGTACAGATGTTCCCGTTCCGATATTGCTAGCCTCCGGCCCTATCACCGGAGGCACCTTCTGATAACGCCAATCGGCCCCCTCTTGTTGACGTCAATGCTGACATCGCCTGTTTGCACTGACACCACTACGTTCGGATGGATAACATGAATACCAAAACTCTGGGTTGTACCCTGTTGATTGCCGGCACCACCATAGGTGCCGGCATGCTGGCCCTGCCGCTGGCCTCCTCCTCCCTCGGCGGCCCCGCCACCCTGCTGCTGATGGTCGGCCTCTGGGCCCTGATGGCCTTCACCGCCATGCTGCAAGTAGAGGCAAGCCTCAACACAGGCAAGTGGTACCTGCACCAGCTGGCGGATCATCTGCTCGGCCCCTGGGGCAAGCGCATCGCCTCCTTCTGTATCCTGATGCTGTTCTACTCGCTGGCCTCCGCCTACATCAGCGGCGGTAGCAGCCTGCTGGCACAGGCGCTGGCCGATGCAGGCATGACCCTCAGCCAGGAGCAGGCCGCCTGGGCCTTTACCCTGCTGTTTGGCGGCATGGTCTGTGTCGGCACCCGCTCGGTGGATTACCTCAACCGGCTGATGTTCACCGTCAAACTGGTGATCATGGTGGTGGTGCTGGCGTTGCTGCTGCCCCGCACCGAAGGGCAGCATCTGCTCTCGATGCCGCTGGGTCAGGGCCTGTTGCTGGCGGGCCTGCCGGTCATCTTCACCTCGTTCGGCTTTCACGGCTCCATTCCGAGCGTGATGCTCTACCTCGGTGACTGCCCCAAGCAGTTGCGTCGGGTCTTTGTCTGGGGCTCAGCCCTGCCGCTGATCCTCTATGTGCTGTGGCAGGTAGCGATCCTCGGTCTGCTCGGCCAGCAAGCCCTGCTGCAAACCGGTGGTGCGCTGGACAGCCTGCAGGCTAACGTCGGCAAGCTGGTGAGCTGGCCTGCGTTTAATCAGGCGATGCACCTGTTTGCCGATCTGGCGCTCGCCACCTCCTTCCTCGGGGTAACGCTGGGGCTGTTCGACTTTATGGCCAAGGTGACCCGCCGCAAGGACAACTGGCAGGGCCGCACCCAGACTGGCCTTATCACCTTCGTGCCGCCATTGCTGTTTGCCCTCTACTTCCCGCAGGGCTTTATCATGGCCCTCGGCTACGCTGCCATTGCGCTGGCGATCCTCGCGGTACTGCTGCCGGTGGCGCTGGTGTGGCAGAGCCGCAAACAGGCGCCAGCCCACCACTACCGCGCCCCGGGTGGCGTAGTGGCGCTGGGTGTGGCCGCCGCCATGGGCGTGCTGATCGTCGGCGTCCAGATCAGCGTCAGCCTTGGAATGCTGCCCGCGCTGTAATGCCCGATACTAAACGCCCCAAATAGCAAAGCCCCGCCAATTAACTTGGCGGGGCTTTTTGTTGGAAAAGAAATCAAGTTGGATACAGGCATCAGCCATTAATTAAGACAGCGACCCTTACCAAACAAACACCCAAACCTTCAGCTATATACCGACCTTTTTACTACCCAACCCTGAATAATCAGTTCAAAAACCGTTCATGCCCCTTCGCTACACTGCCCGCTCGTTTATCGCTATCAGGAGTTTGAAAACAATGATGTTGCACCTCAAGAAGAGCACCCTAGCCCTCATCCTGCTTGCCGCCAGCGGCGCACTTAGCGCCGCCGAAATCGCCAACAACAATATTACCGAGGCGGAGATCAAGGCCGCGCAGGATGGTTGGGGCGCAGCGCTCATCAAGATCAGCGATGACTATCGTGCCGGTGGGATTGAGCGCGCCAAGGCGACCGCCGAGTCGGTGCTCGACAGCGCTTATGGCTACCAGCAGGGGCCGGTGCTGTTCAAACCCACCCTTGCCGGTGGCGAGCAGACCTTTCGCACCAACCGCGAGGGGGCGCTGGCCTACTTTGTCGGCAACAACAGCGCCTATCCGGCCGATAGCGGCTTTGCCCTGAAAAACTGGCAGAGCTATCGCTATGACAATGCCGCTGTCTATATCAACGGCGATATGGCGCTGACCATGGGCAAGGTGCATCTGGTGGATCGCGACAACAAGCAAACTACAGTCGACAAGACCTGGGGTTTCAAGAAGGGGGATGATGGCAAGGTGCGTATCGTGCTACACCACTCCTCCCTCCCTTACGAGGGGTAATGACGGGGCGCAGCCCACCATCAACACGGTCAAAATACAGCCTTGCCACCTCGGCAGGGCTGTTTGTTTTGCGCCTGCGCTTGGCCGATGGCGAGTGCGTGGATGACGCTCGTGCTAAGGCAGTTTGCTGCTACCCTCAAGGCAAGCCATTGAGATGCCGAGCAATATCGCGTCTCTCAGCACTAGCCTCTGACATCATCACACAAGGAGCCAGATACCATGACCATACTGCCTGTTTACGCAGCCCTGCTCGCCCTGCTGTTTGTGTTGTTGAGCATTCGTACCATTCGCACCCGCCATAGCCGCAAGGTAGCGCTCGGCCATGGCGATGATCCCGCCATGTTGCGCGCCATGCGGGTACACGCCAACTTTGCCGAGTATGTCCCCCTCGCCCTGCTGCTCATCTATTTCGTCGAAACCGGCAGCCATGCCCCCTGGCTGGTTCATTTGCTGGGGAGTGCCTTGCTGCTTGGCCGTCTCTGCCACGCCTTTGGCATGAGCCGCACGCCGGAGAACTTCCGTTATCGGGTGGCGGGAATGGGGCTGACCTTCACGGTGATCCTGGTGAGCGCGGCCCATATCCTGATCAAGGCGCTGCTCTCCTGACCCGGCCGTCACGAATAGCTGGCGAAGCGGTCTGGCAGCCATCCCCATCGGCTATTCTTTACTGCACAAATAGTCGCAACAGTGCTGCTTAAACAAGCCCGATTCAGGAGTGCGATATGAAGTGGATTGGCTGGTTACTGCTTGTCGGGCTGACTCCCGTTGCCCACGCAACCCCGCTAAAGCTGGCGGCAGCGGTCGAACACACTGCGATATTGCGCCCTTTTATTCATGACTGGTTTGGCCGGGCCGGCATCGACTTTCAGTTGATCCCCTGCTCCTATGCCCGCTGCGAAAAGTTGATTGAGGCAGACCATGCCGTCGATGGCGATATGGCCCGGATCAAGGGCTTTGATCAGACCTATTCCCACCTGCTGCAGATCGGTGCCCCCATCTCGGAGGCGGCGATTTATGGTCAGCCAAGGGATAACCCGAGCTGGCCCCCTGCCAAGGATACCGTGATTGGCTGCCTGCGTGGCATCCAGTGGTGCGAGCGCTTCCTCGGCAACTATCAGGTCATCTGGTTGAACGATGAGAAGCAGGGGCTTGCCCAACTGCAACGAGGCAAAGTGGATTGGCTCATCAAGATGCGCCCCGCCTCTCAACCTGCACTGGCGTCCCCCTGGCAGAAGATCACCAAAGAGCAGGTCTTTCTCTACCTCGATAAAAAGCACCGCGCGGAAATTGCGGCCTTGCTCAAGGTACAGCTGGCGTTTATCAATAACGGCCGCTGGCTGGCGATGCAAAAGCAGTACCTCTCCGCCATCTAGCGCGGTTCTCGCAGCACCACACAGTGCCGATTACATGGCTGAAAAAACAAAAAGCCCTGCCAGATTGGCAGGGCTTTTTCAGTCAACCGCACAGCTGGGGAGTCAAGCTCCCGAACCGCTTACTGGTTGTGGGTAGCGCGACGTGGACGACGGGCCTGAGCCGGTTTGCCAGCGCCATCAGCCGGACGCTGACCACCTTGCGGCTTGGGCTTGCCACCGTTACCGGTACGGGCACCACCCGCATTGCCATTGGAGGCGGAACGACCGGCCCCCTGACGCTGGCCTTGACCTTGCGGACGCGGCGCACGGCGCTGCTCGCTCGGATCACGGGGCTCTTTGCGCAGCGGCGCGCCGATACCACGGGCGATGTTGTCGAGGGTCTCGCGGGAGGCTTCAAAACCGGCCACCTGCTCGCACGGAATGTTCTGTTTGGTCAGACGCTCGATCGCCTTGATAAGCTTGCCTTCATCGGCAGCCACCAGCGAGATGGCGTGACCGGCAGCGCCAGCACGGCCGGTACGACCGATGCGGTGAACGTAATCTTCCGCCACGTTGGGCAACTCGAAGTTGACCACTTGCGGCAACTTGTCGATGTCCAGACCACGGGCGGCGATGTCGGTCGCCACCAGCACCTTGACGCTACCATCCTTGAAACCGGCCAGCGCGCGAGTACGGGCACCCTGGCTCTTGTTACCGTGGATGGCGGCGGCGCTGACGCCGTTCTTGTCGAGGGTCTCGGCAACACGGTTGGCCATGTGCTTGGTACGGGTGAACACCAGTACCTGCTGCCAGTTGTTGCTGGTGACCAGATGACTCAGCAGCGCGATCTTGTTAGCCTTGTCGCACGGGTGCACCAGCTGCTCGATACGCTCGGCAGTGCTGTTGCGCGGGGCCACTTCGATCACTGCCGGGTTATCCAGCAGACCGGTGGCCAGTTCGCGGATCTCGTCGGCGAAGGTGGCAGAGAAGAGCAGGTTCTGACGCTTCTTCGGCATCAGAGCCAGGATGCGGCGGATGTCGCGGATAAAGCCCATGTCGAGCATGCGATCCGCTTCGTCCAGTACCAGAATCTCCACTTCGTCGAACTTGACGGCGTTCTGGTTGTAAAGATCCATCAGGCGGCCAGGACAGGCCACCAGCACGTCCAGACCACGGCGAGTCGCCATCATCTGCGGATTGATGCTGACGCCGCCGAACACGACGTGGCTGCGCATCGGCAGGTGTTTGCCGTAGTTACGCACGCTCTCGCCCACCTGGGCCGCCAGCTCGCGAGTCGGGGTCAGCACCAGCGCACGAATGCGGTTCGGAGAAACCTTGCGCTTGCTCTCCATCAGACGTTGCAGCATCGGCAGGGTAAAGCCTGCGGTCTTGCCGGTCCCTGTTTGGGCCGCCGCCATCAGATCGCGGCCAGCCAGAACGGCGGGGATCGCTTGCTGCTGAATGGGAGACGGGGTGTCGTAGCCTTGTTCGGCAACGGCACGCAACAAGGGTTCGGCCAGACCGAGGGAAGTAAAACTCATAATTACCTGCTAGAGATAGGGGCGCCGGGGATTTGTGGTGGGGCTCCTCTGCTGAGCCGATGCCATCTCACAAGATCTGGGCCTATTGAGAAAACAACGATTTCCCCGGGGAGCAGAGCAAAGGGGAAAGAATAGAGGCGCAGTCTAACGGAGTTGCCCGGGATAAACGAGAAAAATGTGATGCTCCTCCCAGCACGAACAGAAAATCCCCCTCCTGCCCCCCGAATAATCCCGTTGATTGATGTCGCACGCACCACACTATTAACTGGCAACACAATATCTGCCCTCGCAGGCATGACTCGCGGGGCAAAAGCACGGGATAGAAGAACACAATAACGAGGTTTAGCTATGACCACGCCATATCGTCCCCGCGGCAGCTGGCAGGCAAGGATTGGCCTGCTACTTCTGCTGCTAAGCCCTGCACTGCAGGCCAGTCAGACCCTGACCGTGGCCTGGAGTCACTGGCCCCCCTTCAGCCAAATCAACAACCGGGGTGAGCTGGATGGGCTGGATGTCAGCCTGACCCGCCAGATCCTCACCCAGGCGGGTTTTGCCCCCAAGTTTCGCGAACTTCCCTGGGCGCGGGCACTGCATCTGGTAGAGCACGACCAGCTGGATGTGGCGATGGCCGCCCTCCCCCTGCCGGAGCGCCAGAGCTATGCCCGCTTCTCGACCCCCTACCGCCAGAGTGCCTATGTGCTGCTGAGCAATGACCCGATTCCCGGCCATCAGGATCGCTGGGCGCAGCTCGATAATCTGCCCACGTTGTGCAACGAGAAAGGGCTCAAGATAGGCAAGTTGCGCGGCACCCGCCCCATGCATCAGATGGATAGCTGCCCGGCGCTTAAAATGGCGACCGAATACAACGCCGATGAGCGGATGATCGATCTGCTGCTGGCTCGCCGCCTCGATGGCATCATCATGGAGTGGCAATATGCCCGCTACCGGCTGGCCCAGCTGGGGGCCGAAGAGTTTATCAGCTGCCAGCTGTTGCTACACCACCAGCCGGTCAGTCTGATGTTTGCCAAAAACAGCGTGAGCGAAGAACAGATCCTCAAAGTCAACGAGGCCATTCATGCCTTGCCCAAACCCCACAACAAGTTCTCGCCCCCCAGGTGTCGCCTCAATGCCGATCCGGGCGCCGCGGATCTGCTGACCCGCACTCTCCGCAAGCATTGACGGGTTGAGCAATCACCTGAAATAGCAAAGGCGACCCGAAGGTCGCCTTTTTGGTATTGTCGAGCTTGTTCCCCAAACAGGGAGCGATCAGTCGATGAGCAGCAATAGCGATCAGCGCAGCTGCGGGGTATGGGTCAACACCCCCTGATTCTGGGCACGATGGCGCAGCAGGTGATCCATCAACACCAGCGCCAGCATGGCTTCGGCGATGGGCACGGCGCGGATGCCGACACAAGGATCGTGACGACCCTTGGTGATCATCTCGATTGCCTCGCCTTCGGTATTGATGGTCTTGCCTGGCACAGTGATGCTGGAGGTGGGCTTGAGCGCCATGCTCACCACGATATCCTGACCTGACGAAATACCGCCCAGAATGCCGCCCGCATGGTTGCTGGCAAAGCCCGCCGGGGTCATCTCGTCGCGATGCTCGGAGCCTTTTTGCTCCACTACCGCAAAGCCGTCGCCGATCTCCACCCCTTTCACCGCATTGATGCCCATCATGGCATGGGCGATATCGGCGTCTAGGCGATCAAACACCGGCTCACCCAGGCCCACCGGCACATTGCGCGCAATGACCTGCACCTTGGCACCGATACTGTTGCCCTCTTTTTTCAGGTCGCGCATGTATTGATCCAGTTCTTCCAGCTTGCCCGCATCGGGGAAGAAGAAGGGATTCTGCTCAATCTGCACCGCGTCAAACGCCTCAGCCTTGATGGGGCCGAGCTGGGAGAGAAAACCGGTGATCTCTATGCCATGCACCTGTTTCAGGTACTTCTTTGCAATGGCCCCCGCCGCTACCCGCATCGCGGTCTCGCGTGCCGAGGAGCGACCACCGCCGCGATAGTCCCGCTGACCATACTTCTGGTGGTAGGTGTAGTCAGCGTGACCCGGCCGGAACAGATCCTTGATGTCGGAGTAATCCTTGGAGCGCTGATCGGTATTCTCGATGAGCAGTCCGATGGAGGTGCCGGTGGTCTTGCCCTCAAACACCCCGGAGAGGATCTTCACCTCGTCCGGCTCGCGGCGCGGCGTGGTGTAGCGAGAAGTGCCCGGCTTGCGCCGATCCAGATCCCCCTGCAGATCCGCCTCGCTGATCTCCAGCCCAGGCGGGCAGCCATCAACCACGGCGCCCAGCGCCAGGCCGTGGCTCTCGCCAAAGGTGGTGACCCGAAAGAGTTGACCAAAACTGTTCCCTGCCATGCGCGCTCCTGCTTAGTTCTTGTAGATGGCGAAATGATCCTGATACTGCACCAGCTCGTCACGGGTCATCACAAAGACGCCGTGACCGCCGTTTTCGAATTCAACCCAGGTAAAGGGGATCTCGGGGAACTGGGCTTCCAGATGGATCATGCTGTTGCCCACTTCGACCACCAGCACGCCGTTATCCTTGAGGAAATCTGCCGCATGGGCCAGCAGACGTTTGGTCAGCTTGAGACCATCGGAGCCGGACGCCAGCGCCAGCTCAGGCTCGTGACGGAATTCATCCGGCAGATCCGACATATCTTCGGAGTCAACATAGGGCGGGTTGGAGACGATGAGATCGTACTTGTCGCCCGCCGGCAGATCGCGGAACAGATCGGAGCGGATCGGAATGACCTGCTGCTCCAGCCCGTGATCGTTGATGTTGCGCTCGGCCACGTTCAGCGCATCGATGCTGATGTCGATGGCATCCACTTCCGCTTCCGGGAACTCGTGGGCCATGATGATGGCGATGCAACCTGAGCCGGTGCACAGGTCCATGATCCGGGTCGGTTCATGTTTGAGGAAGGGCGCGAAGCGGTTGGCCACCATCTCGGCAATGGGGGAACGGGGAATGAGCACCCGCTCGTCCACGTAGAACTCCCAACCGGCATACCAGGCCTTGTTGGTCAGGTAGGCGGCCGGTACCCGCTCCTGTACGCGGCGGATAATCAGCTCGGCGATACGGTGACGCTCGCTGCTGGTCAGACGGGAGTGGCGCATGGCCGGGTCTACATCCGGTGGCAGATGTAACGCGGGCAGTACCAGCTGCACAGCTTCATCCCAGGCGTTGTCGGTTCCATGACCGTAAAAAATCCCGGCGTCGTTGAAACGACTCATGGCCCAACGCAACATGTCCTGGATGGTGTGCATCTCGGCAACCACCTCATCGATAAATATCTTGTCCAAATCCACCTCCAAGTCGAGTAATATCCGGCCCGAGCCCCGTTTACGTTGCGGGCAAGACGCATACCTAATACATGAGCATCTGATGAAAAAAACGCCCTCACCGACAGACGAGGAAACCCTGCTGTTCCGCGATGCGATAAAAGGTACCCGGAAAATCAAGCAAGATACCATAAGGGCCGAGTTACGCCCGGTCAAGCAGAAACGCGAATTGCGCGAAACCCGCGAAAAGCTTGGGGTTGACCACTATTTCAGCGATGAGTATCAGCCTCATCTCGACGATGATGGGCCGACCCGTTACGTGCGGGAAGATGTGTCAAAATTTGAGCTGAAAAAGCTCAAGCGGGGCATTTATCCGCCGGAGATCTATCTCGATCTGCACGGCATGAACCAGCAGCAGGCCAAACAGGAGCTGGCCGCCCTGCTCACCCTCTGCCAGAAAGAAAACATTCACGTCGCCTCGGTGATGCACGGCATCGGCAAACATATTCTCAAGCAGCGCATTCCCAGCTGGCTGGCCCAGCACCCCAATGTTCGCGCCTTCCATCAGGCTCCCCGCGAATGGGGCGGCGACAGCGCCATTCTGGTGTTGCTGGATATCGAAGAGTAGTTAGCCAAACGACCACACTATACTGAATATCAATATGTTATTCGCCGTGGAGGTCGCATGTTTACACAGGGTTCCCATGCCGACATAAAGTCATCTCTCGACGCCATCGGCGCCGCCGTGGCGGTGTTCAGCCTCGACAAGGATGATCACTTTGTGCTGGTCTCTGCCAACGATACCTTTGCCAAGGCGTTCGAGCTGGATGTCCTTGGCAGCATTGGCAAACAGCTGAGCGAGATGTTTCCCCGCTACATCACCAATACCATCGAGCCGCCAATGCACGAGTGTGTGCGCATGCAGACCGGGCTCGAGAGCGAGCTGCCCATCGACAGCCTCTCGCGCACCAGTTGGTGGCGCTTTATTCTCTCCCCAATCATCCCCGAGCAGGCACGGATCAACCGGATCATCGTGACCGCCATCGATATCACTGCCAAAAAGCAGCTGGAAGAGGCGCTCACCACCAGTCGCCGTCGCTTCGAAGCGGTGGTCAACTCCGCCTATGACGGCATCATCAGTGTCAGCAGCGAGTCACGCATCGAGCTTATCAACACCGCCGCTTGCGAGATGTTCGGCATCGACGAGAGCTATCTCGGCAAGCGGCTGGAAACCCTGCTTCCCCAGCGTTTTCGCGCCAATCACGAAACCTATTTCAAAGCCTTCAGCAGCTCCCCCATCAATTCGCGCCCGATGCATGCCCGCGCTTCGGTGATGGGTCTGCGCCGAGACGGCAGCGAATTTCCGCTGGAGGTGACCATCGCCAAAATCAATCTGGGCCCGACCACCGAGATGACCGCCATCTTGCGGGATATCTCGGAGCGAGCCCGACTGGTGGAGGAGTTGAAGGTCGCCGCAACCACGGATCCCCTCACCGGCATTGCCAACCGGCGCCGCTTCAACGAGCTGGTCAACGCCGAGATGCAGCGCTGTCAGCGTTTTGGCCATACCATGAGCCTGCTGCTGATCGATATCGACCACTTCAAGGAAGTCAACGACACCTTTGGCCATCAGCAGGGAGATCTGGCAATCCTGAGTCTGGTGAAACGGATCAGCAAACAGCTGCGGGAGGTGGACATGCTGGGTCGCTGGGGTGGCGAAGAGTTTATCGTACTGCTACCGGAAACCTCCCTCGAGCTCGCCTGGGCCAGCGCCGAGCGGATCAGGCTCGCCATCGAATCCCGGCACCATGCACTGGACGGAGCTCTTGAGATCTCCCTCACCATCAGTATCGGGATCAGTGCCAGCAAGGGCAGCCATGACACTGTAGAGAAGATGGTTAGACGAGCCGACACCGCCCTCTATCTGGCCAAGAAACAGGGGCGCAACTGCTGCCGCAAAGAGGAGCCGGAGCCGACTTAAGGACGCACGCCCCTGCCCTCTGGTGATACTGCTAACCTGTGCCAGCAGAGATAACCAACCGCAACGTACACAAAAAGCAGCGCGACTCTCTTCAGTAGCGCTGCTTTTTTCATTCTGCTTTTGGTGCACTTTTCAATCACAACCATCAAGGGGACGGCTAAAGCGCAGTGGGCCACCATCAGCCAGAGAGAGCATCACCGACAGCATGCCGCCGTTGGGCAATTGCCACTCAAAGAAGTCATCAAATCCGGCAATCGTTACGGCGCGGATCACCTTGGCGACCACACCGTGCGCCACCAGCAGTATCCGCACCCCTTGCATGGTCGAAGCAAGTTCCGTGAGTCCCTGCGAGACCCGGGCAATCACCTCATCAATGGTTTCACCACCGGGAGGGGCTTCAACCCAGCGCCGCGTGATATTGCGCGCCCACAGTTCGGGATAGCGTGTTCTCGCCTCTACCTGTGTCAGCCCTTCAAACAGGCCGACATCCCGCTCACGAAAGGCAGGCACAAGCTCCACTGACAATCCCAACTGGCGAGACAAGATGGCAGCGCTCTCCCTTGTTCGCAGCAGAGGGGATGCCAGCAGCCGATCGAACGGCTGCTCTGTCACAGCTACCTTCTCAGCCAGACAAGAGATCTGGCGCACGCCATCGTCGTTGAGCCCGATATCCAGCGCGCCCTGATAACGCCCTTCCGCATTGGCCTGCGTCTCTGCATGGCGGATCACCACCAGTTCCATGGTGCACTCCTTTATTCCTACTATCTGCTTAGTGATTAAACCACAATCGACTTCCCATTCGGATAACGTGACGACAATCCCCATTCATCTGCGCACCTCAACAATTATTTTAAATCGAGCAAGATTACCTCGCTCCCAGTGAAAATAATCTGCTGAACTACGCACGCTCATCCGTAAACAAATAGATACACATGAATTTTACATCCAATATTTTCATTTCTCACTCTGTGAAATAAATAGCGAGCAGAGTGATGCCATGAGTTGATAGATGGGAAGAATAAACATCCTCATCCTAAATAAGAGAAGGATGGCGCCATGGGTGTGCTCTTCGAACCCATCGTTTAGCAAAACATCACTCAACGCTTTTTAATATTACTGAGCAGCAAGATTAAAACATTAAATCCAGCCATCAATAAATTTGATATAGGCCGTTTACATCACTTTAAGCAGGAAATAAAAGTTGGCCTAAAAATACAGCTACCCCTCCAGATTGATGGTTCTCTTTTTAATCACTGCCACATATTATCTCATACCATAAAAATATATAAAAAGGGGGCCAAGCCCCCTTTCCTTATCAATCAATGGATGGACTATCTCTTTTATTGGGTTGTCACCAACACCCAAGGGCCACCTTTGGCGGGATCATCCCCTTGCGTCCACCATTTGGCCTGATAGACGGCGCCCTTGTAGCTCACCTTGCTGCCAGCGATGTAGACCTTGGTCGCTTCCCAGGCCGGGTTGCCACCGATGGGGGGTTCACTCGGATCGACCGGCGGTGGAGTCAGTTTGTCCACGACCCGCACTTTCGGCCAGTTGGCGTGGGAGCCGTAGAAGTTGGTCACGCACTTCTCGTAATCACCCGGCACCAACGCAGAATAAGCGGTCTGAAAGCCCACCAGCTCGCACTCGAAGGAGTAACCGCCCGGGCGATCCGGATAGTATTTCCAGTTGCCATCCCAGTTGGTGTAGAGCACGTCGGTAGCGCCGTTAAGATTGAGGCTGCCATAGGGAGTCTGCTGCCAGCAGGTGTTCTTCTCATCCGCCTTGATCGGGATCTGGTAGTGGTTGGCCAGCCCTTCCCAGTAGCGGATACGATTGACCGGCTGCCCCTTGTCCTTGTTCTGCTCGCCACACTCGATACCACCGTTGATCACGTTGATGGTGGTACCAAAGCCATAGCCGATACCGGCGTCAGCTTCCCGTTTGGAGGGTACCCAGGTGCGATCAATCACGTGCAACATGGCCGGTTTCGGGGCCTGCGGGGTGAGGAAGAACCAGATGGCAGAAGCGAGGTTGAGCCAGGAGTCCGCCACCAGCCCCGGGTTGTTGAGCAGCACGGAGGCATCGCCATCGAACATCGCCTCGGAGAAGGCACCGTAGTTGAAGTGGTAAGAAAGCTGCTTGGCGCCGCGGCCGAAGTACCCCTGACCCGTGCTGCAAGGCCACTTCTTGTTCTGCCAGTCGTTCTGGCCACAGCCGGTGGTATAGCCGGTCTGTCCCTCTGACCAGCCCATCTCCCGCACATGCACCAGCGCCTGCTGCCACTCCTCCAACCCCAGCGGGTTATCGGAGACGTTCTCCTTGGCAATATGGCCACCGGTCTCCTGAGAGAAGTGCGCAAAGGCGGTCACAATGGATTTTTTACAGATCGCATCAGAGTCGCGACCGTCGGTATATTCGCCACAGAACGCAGGGAATTTACCGATGGCTCGCAAGAAGCGGACATAAGTATATTCCGGCGCTGCCATCTGGGTTAAATATTCCCATTCAGATTGGGGAAATACCCGTTCAACCCGTTTTACGTTGTCAGGATTGCTTGCCAGACCCGGTTCAATGGCATCAACGATTTTATTTGACCGGGTCGCCAATGCCTTGGCCCATATTGCATACATGGGATTAGCCGTCTTGGCTTTTTCCATGGCTGCCAGATCCGGGGCCGCAATCACATATCCTCCCGCATTTTGCGGGTCGGGTTGAATATTCATGGCGGCACTCATTGCGGCATAGCTTGGCAATGCGCAGGCGGCAGCGATCAGCCAGGCACAACGCTTGGGTTTGAACATGTTTATCGTCCTTGTTTGAATTAATGCGTTCCAAGAGTAGGTGTTCCAACAACTAAATTCACGATGAGAATTAAGAAATAAGCAGAATTTGTGAGCCATTTCACCTTGTGATATTCAGTACAACTGAAACAAAGAAAAGGAACCCAAACGAAAACGCCGCAGCGTGATCTGTCGCCCATTTTTAGAACAGTTGAGACGGCCAGGTGACCTGCCATACGGTCATTGTTCGTGATGAAAAAAAATGGCTGACAGGCTCAACCTGTCAGCCATCATCAATGTTCAAGAAAAATGCTCAAAATAGCCGGATGTCAGGCACGCACGGCACGGATCAGGATATTGCGCGGGGTCATGGGTTTGGCACAGAACTCCCCCACTTCGACCCGATAGCCCTGCTCTTGCAAAAAAAGCGCGCGATCCAGCGCCAGCCAGATCTCGAGGGGACGGCGAAACAGGTGGCGCACCAGCTCCATGCGGGCGACATCACCAAAGCGGCGCTCCCCTAGTGCTAACCAGGCGGAGTAGTCGAGCCCGGCGGGCAGCACAATCCCTTTGCGTTCAGCAGCCCAAACGCAGAATGCCTCAAACGTGCCGGTCAGCAGGCTCTTTTGCATATTGGGCACCGGCAGATACTCATCCACCCCGCGCACCTGACGCTGCAGGCAGTCAAACCCGAGCCGCCACACCACTTCCTGCTCGCGCAGGCGGGCGATCCGCGCACCGCCAGTCACCGTCTCCTGTAGCGGCAACTTGAGATCCGCCTTGCTCAACACCAGCTCGCTGGCGCTGGCCGCGGCTGACAGCGGGCGATAGTGGCTGGTACGGATCAGGTGGTAACAACAGGGAGAGATGGTCACGCCGCGGGCACCGCGCTCGGCCACCCGCTCCAGCAGATGGGTGTGCAGCTCGCCGCAGGCATGGAGTGCCATAGCGTGATGTTCGGGGGCGATCAGCGCCGCCGATTCGGGGGCAAAGGCATCGGCGCAGGTAAAGGTCATATTGGCGCCATCTCGCTCGGCCAGCAGCCGACCTTCGTCACAAAGCTGCTCTTGCAACTCCAGACTGAGGATCGGAGCCTGTCGATGAAGTGACACCAGCCGCCCAAGATGCCCCTTACCGGCACACCACTCCAGATAGGGGCCCTGATGGGCAGGCAGACAGGCGGTGAACGACTCGATCTGAGCCTGCTTGCGCCCCGGCATATGCAGCGCCATCTCCTTGCTGCAGGTGATGGGCTCCGGGATAAACGGGGCAAGCTGGCTGAGTTGCTGCAGCTCGGCTCCCTCGGCAATCCAGGGGGCAAGCAGCGTGCTGAGTGCATCCATATCCGCATCGAGCTCCGCCAACTGGGCAAGGGTCAGCTCATTGAGCAGCGCCGCCAGTTCGGGCGCCTCATCGGCAAAGGCCATGGTCAGATGATGATATGGCTGATATTGCCACCAGCGTCGGTAGCGGGTGAGCAGTCGATCCAGTTGTTGAAAACGTTGAGCCAGCACGAATGCCCCTGCCTTACAGTCAAAAAGGAGGCTCATTCTAGCGATCCCGCTTCAAATTGCACTCTCAATACCTGACGATCAGCACCGCGCAACAGCACAGCCAACCTTGTGAGCCAGGGCAGACCTGACAAAGTGCGGGGTTTTATGCTATATTGCGCCCCCTCTTTCACGCGCCCCGCCCAACGCGGGTCGCTTTACCACTAGCTATGGGACCAACAACATGACCATCAACGCCATTCTGCAAGCGCGCGCGGGCGCCAAGTGTGAACTGTGCAGCGCCGAGCAAGCGCTGACCGCCTTCGTGGTGCCTCACTCCCCCGCCAGCGACGATGATCACAGCGTTGCTATCTGTGACACCTGCCGTGGTCAGCTGGAACAACCGGATACCCTGGTGGTCAACCACTGGCGTTGCCTGAGTGACAGCATGTGGAGCCAGGTGCCTGCGGTGCAGGTGATGGCATGGCGCCAGCTGAAAGCACTCTCCGGCAAGGGTGAAGTGTGGGCTCAGGATCTGCTGGACATGATGTACATGGAAGACGAAGCCAAGGCCTGGGCTGAAGCAGGTATTGCTGACGAAGATGACGACAGCGTACCGACCGTTGACTCCAACGGCGCCGTGCTGCAAGAGGGCGACTCCGTCACCCTGATCAAGGATCTGGATGTGAAAGGCGCCGGTTTCACCGCCAAGCGCGGCACCCTGGTCAAGGGCATCCGTCTGACCAACAACCCGCTCCATATCGAAGGCAAGGTCAACGGCGTGCAGATCGTACTGGTTGCTGCCTACCTGAAAAAGGCCTAAAGCCAAGGGCGATTGCTCTGCTGTCTACTACCAGAGCACAAGCACAACGAAAAAGGATGGCGTCACGCCATCCTTTTTTATGCCCGCTTGCCACAAACGGCCAACCTGAGCCCATAACAGGCCAGTCAAAGCAAAAAGGCGTATCCTGATGGATGCGCCTTGTTTACATGGCCGATGTCGTTAACCGGCAGCGAAAACGGTCACTCAGGAGGAGAGCTTACCATCCAGCTCTGCAATCTTGGCAGACCAGTAGGCCGGGCCGGTTTCGTGGATATTGTTGCCTTCGGAGTCGACCGCAACAGTCACCGGCATATCTTCCACTTCAAACTCGTAGATCGCTTCCATGCCGAGATCGGCAAAGGCCACCACGCGCGCCTTCTTGATAGCCTTGGCAACCAAATAGGCGGCGCCGCCCACCGCCATCAGATAGACGGCCTTGTGCTGCTTAATGCTCTCGACGGTTTTCGGGCCGCGTTCGGATTTGCCGATCATGCCGATAAGGCCGGTTTCACCCAGCATCATGTCGGTGAACTTGTCCATCCGGGTGGAGGTGGTGGGGCCAGCCGGGCCGACCACTTCGTCGCGCACCGCATCGACCGGGCCAACGTAATAGATAAAGCGGTTGGTGAAATCGACCCCTTCCGGCAGCCCTTCGCCACGGGCCAGCATGTCGGCGATACGCTTGTGGGCGGCGTCGCGACCGGTGAGGATCTTGCCGGAGAGCAGCACGGTATCACCGCTCTTCCAGCTGGCCAGTTCGGCCTTGGTGATGCCATCGACGTTGACGCGGCGCACGTTGCCACCCGCTTCACGGGTGATCTCCGGCCAGTCACTCAGTTTCGGCGGAGTCAGTTCGGCAGGGCCTGAACCATCCAGCTCGAAGTGAACGTGGCGGGTCGCGGCGCAGTTGGGGATCATCACCACCGGCTTGGAGGCGGCATGCGTCGGCGCAGATTTCACCTTCACATCCAGCACGGTAGTCAGACCACCCAGCCCCTGGGCACCGATCCCCAGCTTGTTGACCTTGTCGTAGAGCTCGACCCGCAGCTTCTCTTCGGTGGTTTGCGGGCCACGGGCGATCAGCTCCTGAATGTCGATATGCTCCATCAAGGCCTCTTTGGCCAGTACCGCGGCTTTCTCGGCGGTACCGCCGATGCCGATGCCCAGCATGCCGGGCGGGCACCAGCCAGCACCCATGGTCGGCACGGTTTTCAGTACCCACTCGACGATATCGTCAGAGGGGTTGAGCATCACCATCTTGGATTTGTTCTCGGAGCCGCCGCCTTTGGCCGCGATGCTCACTTCCACCTTGTTGCCGGGGATCATGTCGATATGCACCACGGCAGGGGCGTTGTCTTTGGTGTTTTTGCGACTGCCGGCCGGATCGGCCAGCACGGAGGCGCGCAGCGGGTTGTCAGGATTGGTGTAGGCACGACGGGTCCCTTCGTCCACCATCTCCTGCACTGTCATGTCGCTGTCCCACTGAACTTGCATGCCGATCTTGACGAAACAGGTCACGATGCCGGTGTCCTGGCAGAGCGGGCGATGACCTTCGGCGGACATGCGGGAGTTGATCAGGATCTGGGCCAGCGCATCTTTGGCGGCCGGGTTGGCCTCACGGTCATACGCCGCTTTGGCAGCCTGAACAAAATCCAACGGGTGGTAATAGGAGATGTACTGGAGGGCATCTGCGATAGAATCGATGAAATCCTGTTTTTTTATAATGCTCATATCATCCTCACTGGTCCTTGTCTCTGCCACAAAGCAGGGCAAGGGCTTCCATATGATGGCCGTGCTGACGTGCTGGCTAAAAACTATCAACCAGCAAAAAACGAACGACACGGCAGTTTTTTCTTAAGTCACCGACACCTATGATACGCTTGCCCACCAGCACCGACTAGGGTTCGGGAACCAAACTGTTGCCTGTGTAACATAAAATGACGCCAACACTTCATATCCATCATCTAGACCATAGTGCTGAACTCCATCAGCTTTTTGCCCGCCTGCAACATCAGCCGTGGGCCATGTTGCTGGAGTCGGCGGGACCACTCGGCGCCGATAACGGCTTTGATATCATCACTGCCGATCCGCTGGCGACCCTCGAAACCCGCGGCGAGGTGACCACTCTCACCTGGCATGGTAAGAGCAGCGAACACAGCGAAGATCCCCTCGCCCTGCTGGCCCATACCCAGCAACAGCTGCTGGGGGAACTGGATCTGTGTGCCACTCACCTACCCTTTATTGGCGGCGCCCTCGGCCTGTTTGGCTATGATCTCGGCCGTCGCTTCGAGCGACTGCCAGTGCAGGCCGCCGCCGATATCGCGGTGCCGGACATGGCGGTGGGCATCTACGACTGGGCGCTGCTGCGCAATGTGGCGACCGGCGACTGGCAACTGGTGCACTGGGGGAATGAAGCAGGCCTTGCCAAGCGGCTGGCCTGGCTTGAACAGCAGCAGGCCAAACCGGCCCCCACTTTTGCCTTGCAGGGATCGTGGCAGAGCAATATGAGCCGTGCCGAGTATGGCGAGAAGTTTGCCCGCATTCAGGAATATCTCGCCGCGGGTGATTGCTATCAGATCAACCTGACCCAACGTTTCAGCGCCCCCTATCAGGGTGATGAGTGGCAGGCCTACTGCCTGCTGGCCACCGCCAACAAGGCCCCCTTCTCAGCCTTTATCCGTCTACCGGAGAGCGCGCTGCTGAGCCTCTCCCCCGAGCGGTTCCTGCTGCTTGATGGCCGCCATATCGAAACCAAACCCATCAAAGGCACTCGCCCTCGCCACCCCGATCCGGCGACCGATCGACAAGTCGCGCAGGAGCTGGCGCAGGCGGACAAGGACAGATCAGAGAATCTGATGATCGTTGATCTGCTGCGCAACGATATAGGTCGGGTCAGCCGGCCTGGCTCGGTCAGCGTGCCTCATCTCTTTGCGGTGGAGTCGTTTCCGGCGGTACATCATCTGGTCTCCACCATCCACGGTGAGCTGGATGCACGCTGGCAAGGGGTCGATCTGCTGCGGGCCTGTTTCCCTGGTGGCTCCATCACAGGCGCCCCCAAGATCCGCGCCATGGAGATCATCGAAGAGCTGGAGCCACAGCGCCGCAATGCCTATTGCGGCAGCATCGGCTACCTCAGCCAGCATGGCCGGATGGATACCAGTATCTGCATTCGCACTTTGATCGCCGAAGCGGGTCGCCTGCACTGCTGGGCCGGTGGCGGCATCATCGCCGACTCCGATGCCGACAGCGAATATCAGGAGACCTATGACAAGGTCGCCCGCATCCTGCCGCCGCTGTCGGCGCTGTAACCCTCCCCACTGTCAGGCCAACGCACAGGAGAGCTCCCCGCCATGGATCGCCACGAACTGCTGACCCGCTTCCAGTTGCAGCGACCCGCCCCGGCCCATCGCCTCGCCATTGGCGGGCTCAGTCCGGCGGCGGTGTTGATCCCGGTGGTGATGCGCGATGAGGGGCTCAGCGTGTTATTGACCCGGCGCAGCCCCCGGCTGCGTCATCATGGAGGGCAGATCAGCTTCCCCGGCGGGCGACAGGATCCCGGCGACGAGAACCTGATTGCCACGGCGCTGCGGGAGACCGAAGAGGAGCTCGGCATTCCGGCCCGACTGATTGAAGTGATCGGCACCCTCAACCCGCTCAATACGGTGTCACGATTCGAGGTACTGCCGGTACTGGGGCTGCTCGATGGCAACTATCCCCTCATCCTGAGTCCGGATGAGGTGGATCACGCCTTCGAAGTGCCGCTGACCCATCTGCTGGATCGGCGCAACCACATCCCCCTGACCCTTTACAGAGGGGGGAAAGCGCACACCATCTACTGGATCCCTTGGCAACAGCACTTTATCTGGGGGGCCACCGCCAGCATGATCAACCAGCTTGCCCAGCATCTCGCAAAATAACAATTTACCTACATTTGGCTGAGCGAGATTTAATCATTAACACTAAAATAACGTGCCAATTGATAAACAATAATTGAATTTTTCTTGTTTTGATCACATTTCCATAAGAAAGTGCGGTTTTTCGTGCCGTAAAGATGAATTTGATCAACATTTTTGATTAGAAAAACCGTATCCTTGCGCCGACTTAATAAGAACCACACATTCGGGGTGAGATAGATGTCAAACACAGTCACTGGCACGCAGGGAGTTGCGGCGTCAACAGAGCAAGGGATCAGCTCTACTCAAACCACTCGTTGGGAAAAACGCGACTCTACCTGGGTCATCAGTCTGTTCGGGACAGCGGTTGGCGCGGGGATCCTGTTCCTGCCGATCAACGCGGGTATGGGCGGTTTCTGGCCGCTTGTCGTCATGGCGCTGCTGGTAGGTCCCATGACCTATCTGGCCCACCGTGGTCTGGCCCGCTTCGTGCTCTCCTCCAAAAAGCCAAATGCAGACATCACCGAAGTGGTGGAAGAGCACTTTGGCGTGGGTGCCGGTAAATTAATCACCCTGCTCTACTTCTTCGCCATCTACCCCATCGTGCTGATCTACGGCGTGGGTATCACTAACACTGTGGAAAGCTTCATGGTCAACCAGCTGCAGATGAGTGCCCCGCCGCGCTGGATCCTCTCCATCGTGCTGATCATGGGCATGATGTCGGTGATGCTGGCCGGTGAAAAGCTGATGCTGAAAGTGACCGAGCTGCTGGTTTATCCGCTGATCGCCATTCTGGCCGGTATCTCCCTCTACCTGATCCCGGACTGGACCGGCGCGGCGCTGGAGCAAGTGCCCTCTGCCAAGGATTTCGCCACTACCCTGTGGCTGACCATCCCGGTACTGGTCTTCTCCTTCAACCACAGCCCGGCCATCTCCAGCTTCTCCCTGGCTCAGCGCCGAGACCACGGTGATAAGGCTGTCGAGAAAGCCGATGCCATCCTCAAGCGTACCGCCATGGTGCTGCTGGGCTTCGTGATGTTCTTCGTCTTCTCTTGCGTCATGAGCCTGACACCGGCCCAGCTGGCGGAAGCCAAGGCTCAGAACATCGCCGTGCTCTCCTATCTGGCCAACCAGCATGCCAGCCCCATCATCTCCTACTTCGGTCCGTTGGTTGCGTTCGTGGCCATCGTCTCCTCCTTCTTCGGCCACTATCTGGGTGCCCGTGAAGGTCTGAAAGGGATGATCGTGCAGAACATGCGCAAGTCAGGCAAAGAGCCGAACGCCAAGAAAGTCGAGATGTTCATCATCGCCTTCTTCATCCTGACCCTGTGGGGCACTGCCATTGCCAACCCCTCCATCCTGGGCATGATTGAATCCTTGGGCGGCCCGATCATCGCCACCATCCTGTTCATCATGCCGATGTACGCCATCAAGCGCGTACCGGCTATGGCGAAATATCAGGGCCATATCAGCAACGTCTTCGTTGCAACCATGGGCATGATCGCCATCTCCGCCATCCTCTATCAGCTGGTCGGTTAATCCCCTACCTGCCGCTGATAGCAAAAAGCCAGCCGAACACTCGGCTGGCTTTTTTTATTGCGTTGTCCCGTCCTGAATAGTCTTGCCACTCATCACGCAGTTATTGCAGCCACAGCACCTGAACTCACACAACAACCAAGGAAACAACCCTTATCCGGCAACCACATCATGATGTTTCAGGGCTTCGCACCGAACCTCGACCAACAAAAATGCCAGTCGGGTAAGCGACTGGCATCTCTTGATAAACACACACTCTCTCTGGCTGATTAGAGTGGCTGCGCTTCCAACAGGAATGGCGTGATCCCGTTGATTTCGGGAATACCGAGCACCAGGGTGTCTTTCTGACCATCGCTACCTGGTTTCATGGTCAGATATGCGGTGACACTGGCGTTGCGATTGGCAAAATCGCGCATCTTTGTTTCCCAGAGCCCCTCATAAATTTTTCCCTCTTTGATATCAGCAGGCCCTGTCAAGGTATTGAAACTGCATGACCGATTGCTCCAACCAGTCAACGTCAGCTTGTTCAAACCTTGAGTGTTGGCCTCTGTCTCACCGCTTACAGAACACCCTTCTTTAAACAGGATGGTCAGCTTGATCCCCAAGCCATTGTTGCTGCGCTCGGTTTTGAAATCTTGAAACAGTGCACTCTCCCCAAGGTTGTACCAGGAGTCCGCGTTGATAGGCGCAGTGACCATCGGCTGCAATGCAACTTGGCCGCCCCAATTCTGAATAGTGAGTGCAGAATCGATTTTGGCTTTGACGGGTCGATAATCGAGTACCCAGAGTGACTGGCTGCTTCCCGCCGTATCTGGCACAGACGCCACCTTGACCAACCCATCGACATTGGTATTGGACTTTTGCTCAGCCGAGTCGAAGGTACTGGGTTGGCTTTTGTTCACCAGCAACGACAACGTCAGTGGGTAACCCTCACCTTTATTCAGAGAAGAGAAGCCTTGAGGGAAGGTATAAGTGCTGACTGTGGCACTTCTTTTCTCAGCAATGTTCATCGCCCAACCCGTGCCCTCTGTGGACGCCGGATAGACAAGACCGACCGCACGATAACTGTCGTTGACCGGACGGTTGATTAACTGCCCCTGAGCGTCCATCAGGACGGGGAGATAGACGCCAGCCACCGGCAGCGCCCTCGGTTGCGGCTCCGGTGGCGTGGTACCACCACCACTATCTCCGCCACCACCACCGCAACCAACCAAACCTAATGCACCAATAATTGCCCACGAAAGCGTAGTTTTTTTCATTATTTAATCTCGTTTTTTAGCCTGAACCTTATTATTCCGCAGCTATTTTAACGGGGCAGCACCCGCACTGTCTGTCGGCTATTTGTAATCAAACATTTCATCAAAATGAATGTTTTCTTGCGCACTCCTCTCCTCAACACATTTAGGCCCGCTGATATAAAAAGCCCCTCACAGAGAGGGGCTGAATCGGAAAATCGAGCTACCGGCTCACGCCTCGCTGCTGGGCAGCGCGGAAGGTTCCAGCAGGGTTTCATCTTCGGCCATGCAAGCAGCGGCGGTGAACAGCACGTCGGTGGAGCTGTTCAGCGCCGTCTCGGCAGAATCCTGCAGCACGCCGATGATAAAGCCGACTGCTACCACCTGCATGGCGATGTCATTGCTGATGCCAAACAGGCTACAGGCCAGCGGGATCAGCAGCAAGGAGCCGCCCGCCACACCGGAAGCGCCACAGGCACTGATGGTGGCGACCACGGAGAGCAGAATGGCCGTTGCCATGTCCACTTCCATCCCCAGGGTATGTACCGCCGCCATGGCGAGCACAGTGATGGTGATAGCGGCACCCGCCATATTGATGGTGGCACCCAGCGGGATGGAGACCGCGTAGGTATCTTTGGGCAGGCGCAGTTTTTCACACAGCGCCATGTTGACCGGAATGTTGGCGGCAGAGCTGCGGGTAAAGAAGGCGGTCACGCCGCTCTCTTTGAGGCAGGTCAGCACCAGCGGATAGGGGTTGCGCTTGATCTTCCAGAAGACGATCAATGGGTTGACCACAAAGGCGATAAACAGCATGCAGCCGATCAGCACCACCAGCAGTTGAGCATAGCCAAACAGGGCATCGAAGCCGGTCTCTGCCAGAGTGGAGGCAACCAGACCCAGGATCCCGAGCGGAGCACAGCGGATCACCGCTTTCACGATGGCGGATACACCGTGAGACAGGTCAGTGATCAGCGCCTTGGTGCTCTCGTTGGCATGGCGCATGGCGATACCCAGACCGATGGCCCACGCAAGGATCCCGATATAGTTGGCATCCATCAACGCCTTGACCGGGTTGGTCACCACGTTGAACAGCAGGGTCTGCAGTACCTCGGTGATCCCGCCGGGCGGGGTGATCTCGGCAGTATTGGCCACCAGATGGAGGTTGGAGGGGAACAGGAAGCTGGCAATCACCGCGACCACGGCCGCAGAGAAGGTACCAAACAGGTAGAGCGCCAGCAGCGGGCGAATATTGGTCTTCTGACCCTGCTTGTGACCAATGATGGCCGCCATCACCAGTACGAATACCAGCAGCGGAGCTACCGCTTTCAGTGCACCAACGAACAGACTGCCAAGCAGACCTGCCGTTTTCGCCCACTCGGGCGCAAACAGTGCCAGCAAGATACCGAATACCAGACCAACCAGGATCTGGCTGACCAGGCTGGTGCTATTGACCAGCCGAAGGAGGGGGTGTTGTTGTGTCATCAAAAAAGTCCCTAAGCACCGTAGTGCATGAATCATGAGTCCTGTCTGCAACCACTCATCGGGAGACCCCTGTCGCCCGAATGTGGTGTCTGTGGCCAGCCTTCTGTCGGGCCGATCCGCCAGTCACCGGATTGCATGACGGAATATCCCATTCGCCATCTTTTTTTTCCAGAGACTCACCAAAAAATATCCCGTTTCCATCACAAAAAACCGCAACAAAACCTTAACCACAGCGCAACCACCCATTTTTGTACGTTTTATCGACACTCTCTGCCCTCACCCTCACGACCATTCCTGTGCCACCCGTGACCGTGTCGCTGTGCTATCATCACCCATTTGCCGCGGAGCCTTGCCATGATCCCATCCCTGCTCAACCAATATTTTGGTTTCTCCGCACTCAGGTCAGGTCAGGAGGCGGTGATCAGCCGGGTACTGGCAGGTCAGAGTGCCGCCGCCATCTTTCCCACCGGCGCCGGCAAGTCGCTCTGTTATCAACTGCCTGCCCTCGCCCTGCCTCACCTGACCCTGGTGATCTCGCCGCTGCTGGCGCTGATGCACGATCAGCTCACCTTCCTCAAAAGCAAGGGAATAAGCGCCGCCACCCTCGACTCAAGCCAGAGCCCGGAGGAGAGCCGACGAGTGATGCAGCAGGCGCTGGATGGCCAACTCAAGATCCTGATGATTTCGGTAGAACGGCTCAAGAACGAGCGTTTTCGCCGCTTTATCCAGCAAGTGCCCCTATCACTGCTGGTGGTTGATGAGGCGCACTGTATCTCGGAGTGGGGTCACAACTTTCGCCCCGACTACCTCAAGCTGCCGAGCTATCGCCATGACCTGAAGATCCCGCAGGTATTGCTGCTGACCGCTACCGCCACGCCGGCGGTGATTCAGGATATGCAGACCAAATTCGGCATCGCGCCGGAGGGGGTCGTGGTCACCGGTTTCTATCGCCCCAATCTTGATCTGGCAGTCATTCCCCGGTCGCCCGATGCGCGGGATAGCTGGCTCGCGCAGAAGTTGGCCAACGATCCAAGGGCCCCCACCATCGTCTACGTCACCTTGCAACACACCGCCGAAGCCTGCGCCGAGCAACTCATTAGAGAAGGGATCAACGCCCGCGCCTATCATGCCGGACTCGACTCGGCGCTGCGCAGTCAGATCCAGCACGACTTCATGGCGGGCAAGGTGGATTGCATCGTCGCCACCATCGCCTTTGGCATGGGGATCGACAAAGCAGATATCCGGCGGGTCATTCACTACGATCTGCCCAAATCTATCGAGAACTACAGCCAGGAGATTGGCCGCGCCGGACGGGATGGCCAACCATCGAGCTGTATCGTGCTGGCCAACCAGAGCCAGCTGCCGGTGCTGGAGAACTTCGTCTACGGCGATACGCCGGATTTGAGTGCCATCCTCCAGCTCCTTGCCATCATCAAGCAGAGCGGGAGTGAGTGGGAATTCACCCTGCTGCGCCTCTCCAACGACACCAATATCCGCCAGTTGCCCCTTAAAACCCTGCTGGTCTATCTGGAGATGGCAGGCATCATCACCCCGGCCTACAGCTACTACGCCGACTACCGCTTCAAATTTGTGCTGGATAAAGGCGAGATAGTGAGTCGCTTCAATCCGGATCGCCGCCAGTTTCTGGAGCAACTGTTCGCCTGCGCCCCGCAAGCCCGCAGTTGGTGCACCATGGACTTTGACGCCCTCTGGCAGGGCTATCAGGGGGAGCGACAGCGGGCGGTTGCGGCGCTCGACTACTTGCAGCAGCAAGGCTGGATCGAGCTTGAAAGCAAACAGATGACCGAGGTCTACCGGATCACCCGTCAGGGGTGGGACAACGAGCAGGAAGCAAAAGCCCTGCACGCCCTGTTCCTGCAAAAAGAGCAGAGCGAGCTGGCAAGACTGCAAGCCATGCTCGACTTTTTCACCTCAAGTGAGTGCCTGAGCCACCGCCTCGCCCGCTATTTTGCCGATGAGGTGGCGCCGGTTCATTGTGGCCACTGTTCTGTTTGTCGCGGCGAGGTGGCGCATCTCCCGCCCCTGCCCTCACTGACCATGCCAAACGAGGCGGGGATCCGCGCCTGGTGCGATCCGCTGATTGCCAAGACAGGTTCGGTGGATGCGCGTGTTCTGGCCCGTTTCCTGTGCGGTATCCCCACACCGTTGACCAGCCGGGTCAAGGCCAAATCGCTGGCGGGCGCAGGCCAGTTGGCCGCCCACCCGTTTGCCCGCGTCCTGGCGGCCGTGCAACAAGCCTACCCTTGCTAGGTGAGTGCTGGCTGCGTCAATAGCCACCAGCAGAAACAAGCGTTTACAGACGCAGAAAAAGAAGACCCTCGCGGTTGCGAGGGTCAAGCCAACGGAAACGTGCTTAAACAGAGCTTGGTGAGGCAACAGTCAACTCTCTTGCTAAAGCATCTTGCTGCTCACACATCGCCAATCTAGGGCACTCAAAATGTAGCGTCAATGTAAAAATTAGAGTAAAAGACCCAAACAAGGTGATTTACGTTGACGTTCACGTAATGACATTTTCATCCATAACCCCGCCAACCCGCAGCCTCATTGCCTTTCGTCAAAGCCCTTAATCTTTTCGCAATAAGTTCCCTCTTTCCCATAAACATTTATTTTTTATGTCTTTGACATTTACCTCACTATCGTGGCAAAAATAATTTAACAGTCAGTAACATAGCGGTGTTGTTGACTGACCCTCCCCGCACAAGGATCGGGCAGGTTTCTTCAGAATTTAACCTATCAACCGTGATGGATTACTGGAGTCTGTTGACTAGGCTTTAAAAGCGCACAACACAAAAGCAGTCATCCACTTTTTTCAGGGTAAGCGACTATAACGAGGGCAAAGTTATGGGCATATTCGAGCATTACCAACAGCGATATGAAAAAGCGAGAGAAGAGGAATATACCATCCAGGAGTTCCTGGATATGTGTAAGCAGGACAAAGCCTGCTACGCCTCCGCAGCCGAACGTCTGCTGACCGCCATTGGTGAGCCGGAGATGGTAGACACCTCAGCCAACCCCAGACTGAGCCGACTCTTCTCCAACCGCGTCGTGGCACGCTATCCCGCCTTCAAGGATTTCTACGGGATGGAAGAGGCCATCGAACAGATCGTCTCCTACCTCAAACACTCCGCCCAGGGGCTGGAGGAGAAGAAACAGATCCTCTATCTGCTGGGCCCCGTTGGCGGCGGTAAATCCTCGCTGGCAGAGAAACTCAAATCCCTGATGCAGAAGGTGCCCATCTATCGTATCAAGGGCTCACCGGTCAACGATCACCCCTTCTGTCTGTTCGACATCGAAGAGGATGGGGAGATCCTGGAAAAAGAGTACGGCATCCCACGCCGTTACCTGCGTCCCATCATGTCCCCCTGGGTGGCCAAACGCCTGCACGAGTTTGGCGGCGACATCACCAAGTTCAAGGTGGAGAAGGTCAACCCCTCCATCCTCGATCAAATTGCCATTGCCAAAACGGAACCGGGTGATGACAACAATCAGGATATCTCCTCACTGGTCGGCAAGGTAGACATCCGCATGCTGGAGCACTTCGCCCAGGATGACGCCGATGCTTACTCCTACTCAGGTGCGCTGTGTAAAGCGAACCAGGGGGTGATGGAGTTTGTGGAGATGTTCAAGGCCCCCATCAAGGTGCTGCACCCGCTGCTGACTGCAACTCAGGAGGGAAACTACAACGGCACCGAGGGGCTGTCCGCCCTCCCCTTTGACGGCATTCTGCTGGCCCACTCTAACGAATCCGAGTGGCAGCAGTTCCGAAACAACAAGAACAACGAGGCTTTCCTCGACCGGGTCTACATCGTCAAGGTGCCTTACTGCCTGCGCGTCTCGGAAGAGGTGAAGATCTACGAAAAACTGTTGGTCAACAGCGAATTGACCGAGGCCAAATGCGCTCCGGGCACGCTCGAGCTGCTGGGCCAGTTCTCGGTATTGTCACGGCTGAAAGAGCCGGAAAACTCCAGCATCTACTCCAAGATGCGGGTCTATGATGGCGAGAGCCTGAAAGACACCGATCCCAAGGCGAAGAGCTATCAGGAGTATCGCGACTACGCCGGTGTAGACGAAGGGATGAATGGTCTCTCTACTCGCTTTGCGTTCAAGATCCTCTCCCGCGTCTTCAACTTCGACCACGCGGAAGTGGCCGCCAACCCGGTGCATCTCTTCTATGTGCTGGAGCAGCAGATCGAGCGCGAGCAGTTCCCGCAAGAGCTGCACGATCGCTACCTTGAGTTCATCAAGGGTTATCTGACCCCGCGTTATGTGGAGTTCATCGGCAAGGAGATCCAGACCGCCTATCTCGAGTCCTACTCCGAGTACGGTCAGAACATCTTCGATCGCTACGTCACCTACGCCGACTTCTGGATCCAGGATCAGGAGTACCGTGACCCCGAAACCGGCCAGCTGTTTGACAGAGCGTCCCTCAACAGCGAGCTGGAGAAAATTGAAAAACCCGCCGGGATCAGCAACCCGAAAGATTTCCGCAACGAAATCGTCAACTTCGTGCTGCGTGCCCGGGCCAACAATGCAGGCCGTAACCCCAACTGGACCAGTTACGAGAAGCTGCGCACCGTGATCGAGAAGAAGATGTTCTCCAACACGGAAGAGCTGCTGCCGGTTATCTCCTTCAACAGCAAAACCTCGGCCGAGGAGCAGAAGAAGCACGATAACTTTGTCGAACGGATGATGGAGAAAGGCTACACCCGTAAACAGGTGCGACTGCTCTCCGAATGGTATCTCAGGGTACGCAAGTCATCCTGACCCTGACTGTTCAAGGGGGAGTTATGGCGCATTTTATCGACCGCAGGCTCAACGGCAAAAACAAAAGCGCTGTCAATCGGCAGCGCTTCATCCGCCGCTACAAGAAGCAGATAAAACAAGCGGTCTCGGATGCTGTCTCCAAGCGCAGCATTCAGGACGTAGACAAGGGCGAGAGCATCAGCATCCCGACCAAGGATATCGGCGAGCCCCATTTTCATCAGGGGCACGGCGGTAAACGGGAGATGGTGCATCCCGGCAATGATCAGTTCGTCTCCGGTGACAAGATTGACCGTCCCAAAGGAGGAGGCGGTGGACAGGGTTCCGGCGAGGGACAAGCATCCAATCGGGGAGAAGGGGCCGATGATTTCGTGTTCCAGATCTCCAAGGATGAGTATCTCGATCTGCTGTTTGAAGATCTGGAGCTGCCCAGGCTGCAGAAAACACAGCTCAATCAGCTGATGGAGGTGAAAACCTATCGGGCGGGCTACACCTCCAACGGGGTGCCCGCCAACATCAACGTGGTGCGTTCCCTGCAAAATTCGCTGGCACGTCGCATGGCGCTGCAAGCAGGCAAGAAACGCCAATTGCATGAACTGGAAGATCGGCTGGCCCTGCTGGCCGCCGATCCCAACGAGCACTTTGCAGAAATCGCCCTGCTCGAGAAGGAGATCCGGGAGCTGAAACGACGGATCGATGCGGTGCCGTTTATCGACACCTTCGATCTCAAGTTCAACAACTTCGTCAAACGGCCCGTCCCCTCCAGCCAGGCGGTGATGTTCTGCCTGATGGACGTCTCGGGCTCCATGGATCAGGCCACCAAGGAGATGGCCAAGCGTTTCTATATCCTGCTCTATCTGTTCCTGAGCCGGACCTACAAGAACGTCGAGGTGGTCTATATACGCCACCACACCCAGGCCAAGGAGGTGGACGAGCACGAGTTCTTCTACTCCCAAGAGACTGGCGGCACCATCGTCTCCAGCGCCCTCAAAATGATGAATGACATCATCAACGAGCGTTACCCCGCCAACCAGTGGAACATCTATGCGGCGCAGGCGTCGGATGGTGACAACTGGGCTGATGACTCACCGCAGTGCAGGGAGATCCTGGCGCGGGATATCATGCCAAGGGTGAGGTACTACTCCTACATCGAGATCACCACCCGTGCTCACCAGACCCTGTGGCACGAATATGAGTCGGTAGCCAGCCAGTTCCCCCACTTTGCGATGGAGCACATTCGCAAGGTCGAGGATATCTATCCGGTGTTCCGCGAGCTGTTCAAGAAACAAGCGGCGTGAGGAGGTCACATGATCGAAACAGAAAAACGTGTAGCGCCACTGGATGACGGACCAGACTGGAACTTCGATCTGCTGGAGACCTATCACCAGGAGATCGCCCGGGTCGCCCGTTTCTACAAGCTGGATACCTACCCCAACCAGATCGAGGTGATCACCGCCGAACAGATGATGGATGCCTACTCCAGCGTCGGCATGCCCATCGGCTATCAACACTGGTCGTTCGGCAAGCGCTTTATCCATACCGAGCGCAACTACAAGCGCGGCCAGATGGGGCTGGCCTACGAGATCGTCATCAACTCAGATCCCTGCATCGCCTACCTGATGGAGGAGAACACCATGCCGATGCAGGCGCTGGTGATGGCACACGCCTGCTACGGCCACAACTCCTTCTTCAAAAACAACTACCTGTTCAAGGCCTGGACCGATGCCTCCTCCATCATCGACTACCTGCTGTTCGCCAAGAACTACATCACCCAGTGTGAAGAGAAGCATGGCATCGAGGCGGTGGAACAGCTGCTCGACTCCTGCCATGCCCTGATGAACTTCGGGGTGGATCGCTACAAGCGTCCCCAGAAGATCTCGATGGCCGAGGAGAAGCGGCGTCAGAAGGCGCGGGAAGATTATCTGCAGACTCAGGTCAACGAGCTGTGGCGAACCCTGCCCAAGCAGCATAAAGCCGCGGGTGTGGAGGACAGGCGCTACCCCGCCGAACCCCAGGAGAACATTCTCTACTTTATCGAGAAGAATGCCCCCTTGCTGGAGCCCTGGCAGCGGGAAGTGGTGCGCATAGTGCGCAAGATAAGCCAGTATTTCTATCCGCAAAAGCAGACTCAGGTGATGAACGAGGGATGGGCCACCTTCTGGCACTACACCATCCTCAACCACCTCTATGACGAGGGCAAGCTGAGCGATCGATTCATGATGGAGGTGCTGCACAGCCACACCAACGTGGTCTATCAACCGGCCTACAACAGCCGCTACTACTCGGGGATCAACCCCTATGCGCTGGGGTTTGCCATGTTTACCGACCTGCGCCGCATCTGCGAGAACCCGACCGAGGAAGATAGATACTGGTTCCCCGACTATGCCGGCAGCAACTGGGTCGAAACCCTCCACTTCGCCATGCAGAACTTCAAGGACGAGAGCTTTATCAGCCAGTTCTTAAGCCCGAAAGTGATGCGGGATATGAAGTTGTTCGCCATTGATGACGACGATCTGAAGAACTATCTGAAGGTCTCCGCTATCCACAATGACGAGGGGTACCGTCAGGTGCGCAATACTCTGTCGGCCCAGTACAACCTCAGCAATCTGGAACCCAATATTCAGGTCTACAACGTTGCCGTGAAGGGGGATCGCTCCCTTACCCTGCGCTATGTGCCCCACAACCGCATCCCCCTTGGCGACTCACGCCATGAGGTGCTCAAACACTTGCATCAACTGTGGGGGTTTGATGTAGTGCTGGAGCAGGACAACGGTGAACTGCCACCCGATATTATCGGCCGCTGCCCGGAGCGCAAACCGGGGATCTGATCCGTGACGTGATATCTCGACGGCCCACTTCAGTGGGCCGTTTTTTATCAGCGTTTGCCTCTGCCTGCATCATCGCAGCACAACCGGAACAAACCACAACATAGAAAGAGGCCCGCATGGGGTGCGGGCCTCTTTGCCTTGCGGTCACTCTGCAGCGATTATCAGTAGAAGGTCTGCTGCTCTGCGGCCATCGCCTTGAGACGGGCACAGGGGGCGAACCGGTCGCCGTGGCGCTTCTGGTAATACTCCAGACGGCCAACCAGATGATCGATCCCGAGCGTGTCCATGTAGCGGAACGGGCCACCGAGGAAGGGCGGGAAACCGATGCCGAAGATGGCGCCGATATCGCCATCACGGGCCGACGCCACCACACCGCTATCCAGCGCCATGGCCGCTTCGTTGAGCATCAGCAGCACGCAGCGCTCGGCGATCTCCTGACGGGCCAGCTTGGCAGACGGCTTGATGCCGAGCACGCCATAGACGCTCTCGTCCACCGTCTTCTTGCCCTCTTTGCCAGTCAGCTTGTTGCGCGGTGCCGCCTTGCCATAGAGATAGAAGCCCTTGCCGTTCTTGCGTCCCTTGCGATCATTTTGCAGCAGCTTGTCAAACGCCTTGGGCGCCTGGAACTGCTCGCCGCCCAGCTCTTTCTCAAGAATAGGGGAGATCTTGGCGCCCACATCGATCCCCACCTCATCGAGCAAGGTGATGGGGCCAACCGGGAAACCAAAGTCCAGCAGTGCGCTATCCAGCACCTCCACCGGCTCCCCTTCCAGCACCAGTCGCGCAGCTTCGTTCATGTAGGGCGCCAGGATGCGGTTGACATAGAAACCGGCTTCGTCCTTCACCACGATAGGCGTTTTACCCTGAGCACGGGCAAAGGCCAGAGTGGTGGCGACTGTCTCGGCACTGGTGCCAGCGTGGGGGATGATCTCCGCCAGCGGCATCTTGTCCACCGGGCTGAAGTAGTGCAGCCCCACGACTCGCTCTGGGTGCGCCGCCTCTGCCGCAATCTGGTTGATGGGCAGGGAAGAGGTGTTGGAGGCAAACACTGTGTGCTCACCGCACTCACGCTCCACGTCTTTCACCATCTGGTGTTTGAGCGCGAGATCTTCAAACACCGCCTCCACCACCATGTCGACCCGGTGGAAACCGGAGTAGTCGAGGGTGCCGGTCAGCAGGCTCATCTGCTTTTCCAGCTCGCTGCGCAGAATGTGACGACGCTTGAGCTTCTTGGCCAGAATGTCATAGCTGTAGCGCATGGCATTGCCGATCCCGGCGCTTGCCACATCCTTGATCCGCACCGGCACGCCCGCCTTGGTAGCGGTGACGAACGCAATGCCGCCCCCCATCAGACCACCGCCCAGCACGGCGGCATGGGCCACCTTGCGCGGCTCAGCTCCCTGATAGGTGATCTCTTTCTTCATCTCGGTGGTGGCAAAGAAGATGGAACGCAGGGCGGCAGACTCAGCAGTCATCACCAGCTCGCCAAAGTGGCGGGATTCGGCAGCCAGACCGGCCTTCATCCCCTCCTCCACGCCGATCCGCACCACCTCGAGGATCCGCTCCGGCGCCGGGTAGTTGCCACGGGTCTTGGCTTTCACCCCCTTGCTGGCCTGATCGAACAGCACCTTGCGACCCAGCTTGTTGGTCTCCAGCACCTTGCCCTGCAGATCCCGTTTCAACTGATGGCGCGGTTTGCCCTTCTTGGCAAGCTTGATGGCAGCATCCAGCAAGATAGACGGCGGCACCACATCTTCCACCAGCCCCAGTTTTTTGGCCTGTTTGGCCCGAACCTGCTTGCCGGTCAGCATCAGATCCAGCGCCTTGGCCACCCCGATAAGGCGCGGCAGACGCTGGGTACCGCCAGAACCCGGCAGCAGACCGAGCTGAACTTCCGGCAATCCCAGCACGGTTTTACTGTGCTCGGTCACCACCCGGCCATGACAGGCCAGCGCCAGCTCCAGCCCGCCACCGAGGCAGGGGCCGTGAATGGCGGCGATCACCGGAATGGTCAGCCCCTCGATCTCGGCAAAGATCTCCTGCCCTTCTCGTGACAGGGTCTCGGCATCCTTGGCACTGGTGCAGGCGGCCAGCATGGTGATATCAGCACCGGCGATGAAGGAGTCCCTCTTGCCGGAGGTGATCACCAGCCCGATCAAATCCTTGTTGCGTTTTACCTCGTCCAGTACGGAGCGGATCTCCTCGACAAAGGCGGCTTTCAGGGTATTCATGCTCTCGCCCGGCACATCCATGGTGAGGATGCCGATGCCATCTTTGCGAACATCCAGGGAAAAAGTCTTAGCGCTCATCATTCAACCTCCAACACCATAGCCACGCCCAATCCACCCGCCGCGCAGGCGGTGTTGAGCCCCAGTCCCCCGCCGCGACGACGCAGCTCGTGCAGGGTCTGAGTGATCATCCGCGCACCGGTCGCGGCAAAGGGGTGGCCATAGGCTAGCGAACCGCCGAGGACATTGAACTTCTCCATGTCCACCTCGCCGATGGCCTGATCGCGGCCCAGCTTGTCACGGGCAAACTCGTGGCTGGCAAACATCTTGAGGTTGGCCAGCGTCTGGGCGGCAAAGGCCTCGTGCATGTCGATCAAAGTCAGGTCGGCCAGCGTGATGCCGGCGCGGTCCAGCGCCAGCGGAGTGGCGTAGGAGGGGCCCATCAGCATGTCCTGCCACACATCGATGGCAGAAAACGCGAAACTGCGGATGTAGCCGAGCGGCTCTAGGCCCAGCTCGCGGGCCCGCCCTTCGCGCATCAGCAGTACGGCGGCGGCGCCGTCGGTGAGCGGGGTGGCATTGGCGGCAGTAACGGAGCCGTGCACCCGATCAAACACCGGCTTGAGCTTGGCGTAACTCGCCAGATCGGAGCTTTCGCGGATATTGTTGTCTCGCTCCAGCGGCGCCTTGTAGGGCGGCACGTGGGCGGTAAACACCTCGCCACTCAACTTGCCATCGGCCCAAGCCTGCGCGGCCAGGGTGTGGGAGCGGTGCGCCAGCGCATCTTGCGCCTCGCGGCTGATCTGGTGGCTCTTGGCCATCTGCTCGGCGGTCTGCCCCATGGAGAGGCCAGTAGAGTATTCCGCCACCGCGGGCGGCACCGGCAGCAGATCCTTGACTCGCAGCTGACGCAGAATATTGAAGCGCTGCTGCAGATTGCGCGCCTTGTTGAGATCCACCAAGGCGCGAGCCAGCTTCTTGCTCACCCCGATAGGCAGCACGGAGGAGGAGTCAGCACCGCCGGCGATGGCGATGTCTACGGTACCGGCCATGATGGATTCGGTGACGTTGGCCACCGCCTGAAAACTGGTGGCGCAGGCACGAGAGACGCTATAGGCATCGGTATTGACGCTCATGCCGGTACCGAGCACGATCTCGCGGGCAATGTTGGGGGCTTCCGGCATCTGAACCACCTGACCAAACACCAGCTGGTCGATAAGCTTGGGATCGAGATCGGTACGGGCGAGCATCTCGCTCACCACCAGTTTGCCGAGATCGACTGCAGGCACGCCATGAAAGGCGGTAGCCTGCTTGGCAAAGGGGGTACGCAGCCCCGCCACGACGGCAATCCGTTCGCCCTGGCGAGTCGTCAGTTTCAATGGCTGTTTCATCCTGGCTCCTTGGTTTAAAAGGTAGAGGTCTGACCTCATTGCGCCACATCTTAACAATCCAATCACAAGTTTCATACAGCTGATTGAAACTAAATTAAGCGCGGCAAGGCCCCTTTGCTCGCCCTTGGGAAGCAACTGGAGTATAAAAAGATCAACTTCCATAAAAACAACGGGTTTATCACATGGCAGCGGCCGAGTTCAGAGCACTTAGGGACTATCTTGGCAGTCAGATCCTGGGGCAGGAGGAGCTTATCGAAGGGCTCTTAATCGCCCTGTTATGTGAAGGACATGTGTTAATCGAAGGGGCCCCCGGGCTGGCCAAAACACGCGCCGTCAAGGCGCTCGCCGGCGCCGTCGAGGGACGCTTTGCCCGTATCCAGTTCACCCCCGACCTGCTTCCTGCCGATCTCACCGGCAGCGAGGTGTTTCACCCGCAGGATGCCAGTTTTGTATTTCAACCGGGCCCCCTCTTCAACCATCTGGTGTTGGCAGACGAGATCAACCGGGCGCCGGCCAAGGTGCAATCAGCGCTGCTGGAAGCCATGGCCGAACATCAGATCACCGTGGGCAAAAAGAGCTGGCGGCTGCCACATCTCTTTATGGTGGCCGCCACCCAGAACCCCATCGAACAGGAGGGAACCTATCCCCTGCCGGAGGCCCAGCTCGACCGCTTTCTGCTCAAGCTGATGGTGGATTACCCGAGCCCCACGATGGAGCTCGCCATCTTGCAGCTCAACGCCAGCGGCGAACAACTTGGCGCGGCGCCGGTGACCCTGAGTCAGACCAGCTTGCAGCGTGCCCGCAGCGAAGTGCTGGCGGTGACCATGCAAAGCCGACTTGAGCACTATCTGGTGGAGCTGGTCTGCGCAACTCGCCCGGGCAGTGGTCTTTGCCCTGCCCTTGAGCCATTGATTGCCGTGGGGGCCAGCCCCCGCGCTACGCTGGGACTGGCTCGCTCCGCCCGCGCCCGCGCCTGGCTTGCCGGACGTGATTATGTGCTGCCGGAAGATATCCAGCTGCAAGCCTATCCGGTGCTGCGCCACCGCCTTATACCCAGCTATCAGGCACTGGCCGACAATCTGGATAACGATATCCTGATCGCCCAACTGCTGGATCAGGTGCCATGTCCCTAGCGCAGGAGCTCCATCCCGATATCGCCCTGTCGCTGCCACGGCTGCTCAATATCCGGCTATGGGCCAAGGCCAGGAAGCCACCTCACGCAGGCAGAAGCAGCAGCGAACGCGGCAAACCGGGCCGCTCTCCCGGACTCACGTTTCGGGAGCTGCGCGCCTATCAGGCTGGTGACGAGGTACGCCATATCGACTGGCGAGTGACGGCGCGCCTCGGTCGTCCCTATACCCGCCTCTATAGCGAGGAGCTGGATCAGGCGCACTGGCTGCTGCTCGATCTCTCTCCCGCCATGTATTTCGGCTCCACGCAGCAGCTCAAGGCGCGTCTGGGGTGCGAGCTGGCAGCAGCCCTGATCTGGCAAGGGGAGAAGCAGCACAACACCCTGATCTGCCACGGGCTTATCCCCCATCACCAGAGCCAGCGCGGCAGCGTGCTGCCCCTGCTCGAATCCCTCTGCCATAACTATCAGCAAGGGCTGGCCCGCCGGGCGCGTTCTCACTCACTGGCCGATACCTTGTCCGGCGTGAAGCTGCCTCACGGAGCCAAGCTGACGATCATCACCGATCACAGACCCTGTGAGTCGGCGCTCTGTCAGCAGTTGCAACTGCTCTCGCGGTACCACGATATTCACTATTGGCAGATCCGTGACCCCCTCGAGGCTGCCCTTCCCCCTGATGGCCAGCTGCCGGTGGCCATTGATCGGCCAGGGCAACACTATCAGGGCTGGCTGGATGGGGGCCATACTGGTTTCTCCCGCCGCTACCGGCAAGCCGCCGAGCAGCAGCTGGCCCACGGCAGGCAGCAGCTGTTGCCATTGGTGCAGCGCCTCTATCTGCTCGATAACAGCCAGACGCTGCAACAGCAGTGGCAGGAGGGGTTATGTCATCAGGGATGAGCTCGCCCGCCGAACTCGACAGCGCCAGTCCCGCCTCCGAGGCCATCACTCCGCCGCTGGCCGCCCTGATGCGAGACATCCACCCGGGGCCGGATCTGATTGAACAGAGTCTTGACCCCAGAGTGCAGGCGCTATTGTGGCTATTGATCACAGGGTTATTGCTGCTGCTGATCGTCCTGATTGCCCGCAGGGTGATACGTTACCGCCGCTGGTGTCGTCAGCTGGAGGGAGATCCGGCACTACTGGTGGCACGCATACAGGAGGCCCTGCGTCATGAAGCACTGCAACGCTGGCCCGAGGCGCGCCAGCTGCAGGGAGAGGCGTGGCTCGCCTTCGTCGATCGTCACGGCGGCAGCGATTTCAGCCAGTTCTCGTCTCACTGGAGCAGTTGGCTCTATGGCAGCCAGAACCCGACTCGCGAGCAGAGCGAACAGCTTCGGCAACATTATCGCCGCTGGGGTCAAACCCTCTTCTTCCAGCTCGCCCCCCGCTCGAGGCGTAAAACCGCGCGGAGGCAGCCATGATCCTGGCCTGGCCCTGGTTTGCGCTGGCGCTGGTGCTGCCCTTGCTGGTGCGCTTCGGCTTGCCACCCCTGCGCCGCGGTTATCTGGCTCATCCCGGGTTTGCGCTGCTGCGCCCTCAGGCCGGATTGCCGCTCTGGCGCGCCATGCTGCTCTGGTGCGCTCTTATTCTCGCCCTCTGCCGCCCCCAGTGGTGGGGGGAACCGGTTATCCAATATGAAGGGAGTCGGGATCTGCTGCTGGCAGTGGATCTGTCAGACAGTATGCGCACCCCTGATATGCTCGATAACGGCGAGCAGCAAGCTCGGTTGACGGCGGTGCGCCAGCAGATCAAGGCGCTGATCGCCAAACGGGCCGGAGACAGGGTGGGCCTCATCGTATTTGCCGATCACGCCTACCTGCTCTCTCCCCTCACTCAGGAGATCCCGGCGCTGTTGACCTTGAGCGACGAGCTCGATTTTGATCTGGTCGGCCGAACCACCGCCCTTGGCGAAGCGATCCAGCTGGCACGTCAGCATGGGGATCCGGGTCGCCCCACCGCCCTGCTGCTGGTCACTGATGGCCGCAATACCGCAGGCAATGCCGACCCGCTGCAGGAGGCCAAACTCGCCGCAGCGCAGGGAATACGGATCTACACGCTGGGGGTCGGTGCCGATCCCGATACTTTTATCCAACCCTACGATGAGGTGGGCAGCGGTCAGGCCGATCCCAGCAGCGAACTGGACGAGCCGCTCCTGAAAGAGCTGGCCCAGACAGGCCAGGGTCGTTACTTTCGGGCACGCACCCAAAGCGATCTCGATGCCATCAACGCGACTCTCAATGCCCTTGAACCTGCCCCAATGCCGATTGCCCAGTACCAGCCGGTGATCGAGCTCTACCCCTGGCCGTTGGCACTGCTTTGTGGCTTGCTGCTTCTGCCATCAGGGCAAGGCAGACTGGAGTTTCGCATGGTGCGTAACTGGCTGGCACAAGGCGCGCGCAGATGGAGCTGATCTTGCTCCGCCCCCTGTGGCTGATCGCACTCATCCCCTGGCTCTGGCAAGGGTGGCGCCGTCGTCGCCAGACCCCGCTGCTCGCACCTGCTATGCAGGCTTATCTGCTGCCAGCATCTCGTCCTCAGCGCCCCTGGCTCTGGCTGGCAACCCTGCCCGTGATTATGGCCCTGAGTGGCCCCGCACTGCGCAGCGAGCTGCAACAGCAGCCTGCAGCGCCGCTCGATATCTGGCTGCTGGACTTGTCACGCTCGATGACCGCCACCGACCTCAAACCAGATCGGGCGACCCGGGTCAGATGGCAGTTGCAGCAGCTGCTGAGCCACGCCAAGGGCGAGCGCATTGCGCTGATCCTCTACGCAGGCGATGCCTACCTCGCCATGCCGCCCACCCGGGATCATCAGGCCCTCGCGTTACTGCTGCCCGATTTGCGCCCCGATATCATGCCGCTGCAGGGCAGCAATCCGGCACGGGCGGTGGAACTTGCCATGAAGCAGCTGGCCCCTGGAGAACAAGCGCGTCTGCTGCTGATCACCGACGACCTCACCCGGAATCAGATGACCCAAATCGCCGCTCTGTGGCCCTGCCAGCAACGCCTGCTTTGCCGCGATACCCAGTCGGCACGCCTCGATATTCTGCTTGCCAGCAGCGGTCAACCGGCCCCCATGCCCGCCATTCCAGCCAATGAGTTGGGGTTTGCCACCCGCATGCCCGCGCAGTTGCCCGCCCCCGATAGTCAGGCCATTGCCGCACTGGCCAATCGCCTCGGCGGTGAGCTGCAATGGCTTGATAGCGATGTCCCCCACTTTGCACCGCTGCCCACCACTACCTCTGCCCTCACCCCGGCACCACTGGATCTTGGCCCCTGGCTGCTGATCCCCTTGTTACCACTGGCCTTGCTGGCCAGAATTGGCGCCCGGTTAATGGTGGCGCTGATGGTGGGAATTCAGCTGCTTGCGCCGCAAGATCTGCAAGCAGCAGAGAAGGGAGATATGCAAGCGATGCAGGCTTATCAAGAGGGGGATTTTCAGCGGGCTGCCCGCACCTTCAACGATCCAGTCTGGCGCGGCAACGCCTGGTATCGGGCCGGAGCCTACCGGCAAGCCATCGCAGCCTATCAAGAAGTGACGAGCGCCACCGCCCACTACAACCGCGGCAATGCCCTGCTGCAACTGGGGGAGTTTGCCGCAGCCAAAGAGGCCTATCTGGCCGCTCTGGCACTTGAACCCGGCCATGAAGATGCGCTCTATAATCTCTCTCTGTTGCAAGGCGCAGCAGCGGCCGCTCCCGATACCAGCAACAGCAAGCAACCCAAGCCATCGGCTGAACAGCAGGCAGCAGCAATGCCCCTGCCCCCCTCTCCCCCGGTGTTGCTGCTGGAGCAGCGACTGCGTAAAGAGGCGCTGCGCCGGGATCTGATCAAGGTGGAGGAGCCCTGGTGACGCGGGCAGGATGGGGGCTGTTGCTCGCACTCGCGAGTCCACTTTGCTGGGCCCTGCCCCCACGGGCAGAGCTGCTGCCGGGGGCCGACCCCAACGATTGGCTACTGATCATCGAAGCGGATGGCGAGCGCCAGAGCAGCGAACTGGAGATCACCCCCCTACTGCGCCAGTTTGCAGTGGGCAGAGTGACCATGAGCCGGGTCACCACCCCGGTACAACAACTGACTCGCTGGCAGATCCCGCTGCACCAGAGCGACTCACCCGCTAATACAAAGGTGGTGATTGCCCCGCTCAAGCTGGGAAATGAGTTCACTCCCTCGCTCACCCTGCCATTGAGAGAGGTGAAAACAGCGGCGCTGCCGCAACCCGCAGCCCCCTCGCCCCTCGAGATGCAGGCCCGCCTTGAGCATCAGGGCCCGCTCTATCCCGGCCAGCCGGTGATCTACCGGCTGACACTGTGGCTGCCCACCAGTATGCAAAACCCGGCCCTGAGCGAGCTTAGCTCTGCTAACTTCACTATCCGCCGCCTCGGTAGCGACGAGTGGATCGCACCCGCTCAGGCAGGTCTGCCTGGCCGGCTCACCCGCAGCTGGCTTATTCAGGCAAAAGCGCCGGGACTCTGGTACCTCGACTCGCCCCGCTTGCAGGGGCAGCTCACGCAGCAAGGGGGAAAAGCGCAAAAACTCTCGGCCCGTGCGGCACCTCTCGAGGTGAGGGTCGACAAGGCACCCGCCACGCCAGTGGCCACCCGCCTGACCCTGAGTCAACGGCTCGAACCGACCACCATGGGGGAAGTGGGTGAACCGCTGATCCGTATCCTCACCCTGGCCATGGAGAATGGTGACAGCAGCCAGATCCAGCTTGCCCCCCTGATGGCCCATCAACTGCCAAGCGGCATACAGGCACATCCCGATGGCGAGCAACAGCAGGAGCGTTACCGTGATGGCAAGCTGCTGTTTGAGCGACAGTGGCGCCAGACTCTGGTCGCGGAGCAGAGCGGCGACTATCAGCTCCCCCCCATTGATCTGCCCTGGTTTAATACCCAAAGCGGCCGGATTGAACAGGCCAGCCTGCCCGCCATTACGCTGACGTTTCAGGCAACGACAAATCGGCAACCTGATCAGCAGACATCGCAGGTGGCACTGCGAGAGAGCCTTTGGTGGGTCGTGCTGGCCATAACGCTGCGTTCACTATGGCGCCACTGGCCCCGCTGGCGCGCCTTCTATCAACTGCAACGTGCCCTTTCCCAACAACAGCCGGATGCCAGTCGCAAGGCGCTGATCAAGTGGGCGACCATGCGCTGGCAGGTCTCCTATTATCAATTAGGCCAGTTGCCTGACGCTGGGCATAATCGGCTCGGCAACGCGCTCGCCACACTCGAGCGAGCCTGTTTTGCACGGCCCTCTTCTGGCCCCCCCATCGAGTGGCGCGCTCTGGCGCGTACCCTCAGGGCTGATGAAACGGCCGGTATTGCGTACCTGATTTACCTGCTGGCGCACGGGATTTCCCGCTCCCGCCGCCACGCCCCCTGACAAGGATTGCCCTATGGCACTGCTGTTTTTTAGAAAAAAACGTGCTCAGCAGCATATTGGTGGAAATGATCCGGCCACTTCGCCGGTCTCTGATCCCATGGCTGACAAACAAACCAAATTTGAAGCACTGGTTCATGCGCTGCATGGCGATCTCTATCGGTATGCCTACTGGCTGACCCGGGATCCCAACGTGGCGGAAGATCTGGTGCAAGAGACCTTCCTGCGTGCCTGGAAGGCTATCGACACCCTGCAGGATGACAAGGCGGCTAAAGGGTGGCTGATCACCATCCTCAGACGGGAGAACGCCCGCCGCTTTGAACGCAAACAGCTGGAGCTGATTGATCTCGACGATCACCCTCAACCCCAGCACGATGCGCTGCACAGCGAACAGGAGATGGAGAACGAGTGGTTGCACCGTCACATCGCCCGGTTGCCCGAGGAGTATCAGGAGCCACTGCTGCTGCAAGTCGTGGGAGGATTCAGTGGTGAGGAGATTGCCGAGATGCTCGGCCTCAACAAGAACACCGTCATGACCCGACTGTTTCGCGCCCGCAACCAGATCAAGGAGGCGATGGAGCAGAAGAACCAAGCAAGAGGACACGGACATGGATGAACTCGAATTTCGCCGCAACGCCATGATCCAGCCCAACGATCAACAACCGGACTTTCTCAAAACCGCTGAAGCAAGCCAGGCCAATCGGAACTACCTCGACGAGATGAAGCAGTTCGACAGAAGCCTCAAGCGTGCCATGCAGGTAGAGGTCCCAGCCGGACTGGCCGAGCGGATCCTGCTCAGGCAAGCCATGCAGCAAGACAGTGACGCGCCAGATGATTTGCCGCCATCCCGCCCCCTTGGCACGGCGCCGGTCAAGATCCGGACATCGACATCCTGGCGCCAGATCGCCCTGGCTGCATCGGTCGCCTTCCTGCTGGGAATGAGCACCCGCTGGATCACGCTGCCAGAAACGGCTCCTGCGGCCCTCTCCCTCGCACAGGTGGCGATGGCTCATGTCTATGGCGAAGAACCCTTTATTGAAGGTGTCGATGAGCAGGTCAATCTGCATAACATCAATGCCAAGATGGAGAAGTATGGCGCCACCTTAAGCGGGATGGATGGGCTCAAGGTGACCTATGTCAATCACTGCTCGTTTTATCAGGGACCAGCCTTGCACATGGTGATCCAGGGAAAGATGGGGCCAGTCACTCTCTTTTTAGTGCCCAAACATGTGCCATTAACCCTGCAACAGGCCACCTTTGAAGATGGCACCCTCAAAGGGGAGATAGTCCAGCTCAAAGGCGCCAATATGGTACTGATTGGCGAGATGAAAGAGCCACTTGCCCCCGTTGCCAACGCACTGCAGTCACGTCTGCAGTGGGACATTTAACATCGCCGGTTAACAACCTCAGATCCATCCTCAATAGCAGGCGGCGGTCACCAGCCGCTGCCTGTTCTCCCCCTGATTACTCCTCTTTGTCACTCATTTGCCTCAAGATTTCGAAAAATTGACAAAATTATTTTTGTGACGGAGATCGGCAATCCAGGTCAATAATCCATCTTTAGACCCTGAAAATGATGAATTAAACAGCAAGTTAAAACAAATGATTAACACATCGATCACTTTTATGTATTCTGCTGTCACTGGTCTGATTTCTTACCTCCTACCAGATCCATAGAATCACGCCAGAATTGATTGGGAAGAAGCTGAAATAAAAACGGATTTTGTCGAGGTTTGCATTGAACGTGCAGCCAATATCGGCAAAAAAATCTGCCTACAAGAGAGAACACCATGACGACAACTATTTTCAAGAAGAGCCTGATTGCCGCCACCATCGCGCTGGCCACCGGTCAAGTCCATGCCGCGGCATTCCAGTTGAACGAGCACTCGGCCTCCGGTCTGGGTCGCGCCTATGCCGGTGAAGCCGCTATTGCCGACAACGCCTCCGTTCTGGCCCGTAACCCGGCCGCCATGACCACCTTCGACAAGATGGCAGTTTCTGTCTCTGGCACCTACATCAAACCGGATGTGGATGTGGATGGTGCTATTTACGCTGGCGCTAACAAAATGGCTCCAGCCAGCGAAAGTGGCATTGCTCCGGCAGCCTTCGTTCCCGCCTCCTACTTTATTCAGCCGCTGAATGACCAGTGGGCTTGGGGTATTGGCATCTTCTCCAACTACGGTCTCTCCACCGAATACTCCAAAACCTTCCCGGCTGGTGCCGGTGCTGGTGATACCGAGTTGATGACCTTCAATATCAACCCGAACATTGCCTATCGTATCAACGAACACTTCAGTGTCGGTGCCGGTATCAACGCCGTTTACGGTGCCGCCGAACTCAACCGCTATGCCGGTCTGCTGGGTCCGCTGAACCCACCTAGCCAGGGTGGCCCGCTGGCAACAGATACTCGCCTGGCTCACCTGAAAGGCGACACCTGGGGCTTTGGCTGGAACGTTGGCACTCTGTACGAAGTCAATGAGAACCATCGCTTTGCTCTGACCTACCGTTCACAGGTCGATATGAGCTTTGATGGTGACTTCCAGGGGCTCACTTCAGGGAACCGCACTGTTGATGGCAATCTGAAACTGGATCTGCCTGCACAAGCCGAGTTCGCCGGTTACCATCGCCTGAGCCCGCAGTTTGCTGTTCATTACTCTGTAAACTGGACTGACTGGAGCGCCTTCCAGGAGCTGAAAGCAACCAGCAGCCAATGTGCTGGCGGCGTATGTCTGCAAAAAGATGAGAAGTTTAAAGACTCTACTCGTTACTCAATCGGCGGTACCTGGTATATCAACCCGGCCTGGGAAGCTCGCATGGGCTTTGCCTATGACAACACCCCGATCGAAGCTGACTACCGCAGCCTGAGCATTCCCGACTCAGACCGTATCTGGTACAGCGCCGGTGCCACCTACCATATCAACACCGATATGAGCGTTGACTTTGGTATGGCTTATCTGGACGGTAAAGAAGTTGACGTCAACGAAGGTCTGCGTAGCCACTCCGACAGCCTGCGTTGGAAAGGAACTTCCCACGGCAACGCCTTCCTGGCTTCTGCCCAGTTCAACATGAAGTTCTGATTATTGATAGAATGGAAAGAGCGCCGCCAGGCGCTCTTTTTTTATCCATAACTTAGATTTCAGCGCACACATGTAGCACACACGTGTTTATTTTTCTTTTCTAATCAAGCTATTAGAGTGCATCATCCCAGCATTTAATCTTGTTTTATCCAGATACTGGCCATTACCGTTGCCTTACTGGTCATACCATATAAAATCCTGCCTCCATTCATATGACCTATTGAACCTTCGGGTAACAGCAAGGATTTTGCCATGCATCCCATCATCAAACCGTCCGCCATCGCCCTGCTGGTGATCGCGGGTCAGACTCATGCCGCCGGGTTCCAGCTGGCTGAACAGTCCGCTACAGGCCTGGGACGCGCCTTTGCCGGTGAGGCCGCCATCGCGGATAACGCCAGTGTGCTCTCCCGCAATGCAGCAGCCATGACCCGCTTCGATCAGATGGCGCTCTCTGGCGGAGTCATCTATGTCAGTCCTGACGTCAATATTGAAGGTAACACCCGCTTGCCGACCAAAGCCGGTATCGTAACCTCCGATGCCAGTGCACACGATATCGCCGCCGCAGCCTGGGTACCCAACGCCTATCTGATCATTCCACTCAACGAGCAGTGGCGACTCGGCTTCTCGGCAACCTCTTACTACGGTCTTGGCGTCAAGATGCCGGATAACTACAGCGCGGGACACTTTGGTAATGTCTCCGATATCAAGACCATGGATCTGGGTACCTCACTCGCCTATCGGATCAATGAGATGTGGTCAATTGGTGCCGGGATCTCTGCTATTCAGGGCGAAGGCGAAGTCGGTGGCACCTTCCCCTCTCGCAACCTGATCGCAAAACATTTGCAAGGGGATGGCTGGGCATGGGGCTGGAATGTCGGCACCTTGCTGGAGTTGTCCGAACAAACCCGAATTGGCCTCTCCTACCGTCACGATGTCACTTTGACCCTCTCGGGAGATGCTATCGTGGGCCGACCCAATGCAGATGGCTCCGTTACCGAGGTCAGAGATACCGGCAGTCTGGATCTGCCGTTGCCAGCGACGGCAGAGTTGGCGGCATTCCATCAGCTGACTGACAAGCTGGCTATCCACGGCAGCCTGAACTGGACCAACTGGAGCAAATTCGTTCAGTTGGAAGCTGATCTCAACAATTTGCAGAACATGCACATCAAGGACGAGCACTGGGAAGATAGCTGGCGCTACGCCATCGGTATGACCTATCAGGTCACTCCCAAGTGGCAACTGCGCTCCGGTGTGGCCTATGACGCCAGCCCGGTGCCAGCCGATCGTCGTACCATCTCCATCCCGGATGCCGATCGGCTCTGGTACAGCCTGGGAATGGGGTATCAGTTCACGCCCAACCTGACCGTGGATCTGGGGCTGACCCTGATCGATGGCAAAAAGGTGGATGTCACTGAAAAAATGGAGCTGCAACCGGGTAATCCGCTGACGACCTCCACCTTCCAGGGCACTTCCGAAGGGGATGCCTGGCTGGCTGGTGCACAATTGAGCTATCTCTTCTAAATTCCTTCCCTGCAAAAAACGCTATGCCAATTATTGCCTTACTCAATAAGGTGAACACTGGCATAGTGTTCTGCAACACCATAAAATCAACCCAGTACCTTTACTGGAGCAAGGCATGTATTCCTACGTAGCAAGACAGCCGATCCTCGACAGAGACCTCAAAACTCATGCCTATGAGCTGCTCTTTCGCGATAGTCTGAATAATGTCTTCCCGAGTATCTCCTCCCAGCAGGCGACGTCACGCTTGGTGGTCGAACAGTTCCTGCAACAAAATATCGATCAGCTGTTGGGGGGCCGCCCCTGCTTTATCAATTTCCCCCACTCACTGCTGCTGGAGGGATTGGCAGAGTGCCTGCCGCCCGAAAAAGTGGTGATTGAGATCCTGGAAGATTCCCCACCGGATGATGCCCTGCTGGAAAAGGTGAAACAGCTGCACAAGCTGGGATATCAACTGGCACTCGATGACTTCACCATGTCACCGGATTGGGAGCGCTTTCTCCCCTTTATCCACATCATCAAGTTTGATCTTCGTGCCACCCCCCTGATGCAGATCAAAGTGTTTATCCAGCGGCATCAGACGCTGGGGCTCACCTATCTGGCGGAAAAAGTAGAGGACAAGGCGGAGTTCGAGCGGGTCAAACAGCTGGGGATCCAGCTGTTCCAGGGTTTTTTCTTCAGTCGACCCGAGATGGTCAAGCAAGCCACCATGGAGCCGGCACAAGTCGTGGTGATGCAGTTGCTCAACGTGGTCAACGAGGCAGAGCCTGATATCAACAAGATTGAGCAGCTACTCGGTCAGGATATCTCCCTCTCTCTCAAGCTGTTGCGCTATGTCAACCATCTCAAAGGCCACACCAACCCTATTTCGTCATTTCGCCAGGCTGCCATCTATCTGGGCAACACCCAGCTAAAGCGCTTTGTCTCGCTGGTAGCCGCGACCAGCGCCGGCAAGGGCAAGAGCGCCGAGCTCTACCAGATGTCGATGATCCGAGCCCGATTCTGTGAACTGCTGGCCCACGCCCACGCCCCGAGCCAGCAGGCACAACAGGCCTTTATCACCGGTCTATTCTCCCTGCTGGATGTACTGATGGAGCAGCCGATGGACAAGCTGCTCGGCACTATCCCTCTCATCGACGATATTCGGCTGGCGCTGCTGGAGCGCAAAGGCAATCTGGGTTTCTACCTCGCGTTTTGTGAAGATTACGAAAGCGCCAACTGGTCACGGGTCACGGCCAGAACAGCCCGCCTGGGGCTGAGCGAGGATAAGGTGAGTCACCTCTATCTGGCCGCCACCACCTGGGTCACGGAACAACTGCTGGCGATGGAAGCCACCAATTAATTCGCCTCATCATTCACTTCGACCGCGATAGCGGTCGCCTCCCCGCCCCCGATACAGAGCGCGGCTACGCCTCGCCGCAGACCCCGTTGCCGCAGCGCGGCGATCAGCGTCACCAGAATGCGCGCGCCACTCGCCCCCAACGGATGACCGAGTGCACAGGCCCCACCATGCACATTGACCTTGTGATGAGGGATGCCGACCCCGCTCATGGCCAGCATGGTGACCATGGCGAAGGCCTCGTTGATCTCGAATAGATCCACCTCTTCCACCGACCATGCCAGACGCGCCAGCAAGCGTGAAATGGCGCCAATGGGCGCAGAGGTAAATTCGGCGGGCAATGCCGCGTGGCTCTGATAACCGACGATCCGTGCCAGCACTGGTACCTGCCAGGCTTGCGCCGTGGCGCCATCCATCAATATCAGCGCCGCCGCACCATCCGAGATGGAGCTTGAATTGGCCGCCGTAATAGTGCCTTCCTTGCCAAACGCTGGCTTCAGGGTAGGGATCTTCTCCGGTCTGCCCTTGCTGGGCTGCTCGTCTTCGGCCAGCAACAAGCGATCACCGCGATAGACACTTGCCAGCTCGGATGCAAACGCGCCGGCTTGCTGCGCATCGCGCGCACGCTGCAACGACGCAAGAGCAAACTCATCCATGGCACTGCGGGTCAAACCGGCCTGATCGGCGCTGCGCTGGGCATGTATCCCCATCAGCTGGCCATCATAGGCATCTTGCAAACCGTCGAGGAATAGGTGGTCCAGCACCTTTTGATGCCCCATCCGAAAGCCGCTGCGGGCATTATCCAGCAGATAGGGGGCACGGCTCATACTCTCCATCCCCCCCGCGACCACCACCCTGTTGTCACCAAGGCGGATGGTATCCGCCGCCAGCATCACTGCTTTCATGCCGGATCCGCACACCTTGTTGACCGTGGTAGCAGGCACACTATCTGGCAACCCTGCTTTCAACAACGCCTGCCGGGCTGGCGCTTGCCCCACGCCCGCCGCCAGCACATTACCCATAAACACTTCATCGACCTGCTCCGGACTCAGCCCGCTTTGCTGTAGTGCCGCCTCAATGGCATAGGCACCCAACTCAGGCGCAGTTACCTCTGCCAATGCCCCCTGAAACGCCCCCATCGGAGTCCGTTTTGCCGCCACAATTGCAATATCCATTTGCCTGCCTCTGTTTGTTACATGGCCCTAACATAGGGGTTCTGACGCGATGGAACAAGAGTTGCAGTGCAGTTTACGTTTAGGTAAGGTGCAGACAGGATTTAGTTCGCCAAGAAGTCTGTATGAACAACAAGGATGAAGGACGGCGCTTCAGCATCAGTGAGCTGGCCCGGGAATTTGATATTACGACGCGCAGTATCCGTTTCTACGAGGATCAGGGGTTGCTTAATCCCGCCCGAGAAGGACAAACCCGCATTTACAGCAAGCAGGATCGGGTTCGCCTCAAGCTCACCCTGCGCGGCAAGCGGCTCGGGTTCAGCCTCGCCGAGATCCGCGAGTTGTTTGATCTCTATGATGCCGACAAGAGCAGCCGCACCCAGTTACAGACCATGCTGGGACTGGTTGAGGAGAAACGGGAGACACTGCAACAGCAGATGGAAGATATCAGGATGGTGCTGCTGGAGCTGGATGCCGCCGAGCAGCGTTGCCAACAAGCCCTTAGCCAGCTGGGATAACCGGCTTGCTGGGCTGACCAGGTAGCTCTTTCAGCCCGCTCACAAGATGCCAGATAGCAAAAAGCCACTCCTGAGAGTGGCTTTTCTTCAACCTGACGGTTCGCTATTAAACGCGAACGAAGTCCAGGTGGATCAGCTTGTAACGTACCGGGTGACGCTGGATAGCTTTCACTTTTACGTTAACTTCTTCACCGTTGATAACCAGAGTCAGTACAGACTCATAGAATTCCGGCTTCTCTTGAGCCAGGATCATTTTCTTGTGGTCAACAGTGATGGACAGGGCTTCTTTGCCTGCACCGTAAACGATTGCAGGAACTTGGTCAGCTTGACGCAGGCGGCGGCTCGCACCTTTCCCCAGGTCAGAACGGACTTCAGCTTGGAATACGAAAGACATAGTATGTATCTCTTTTAGATGAATTTATGGTGCTAACTGCGACCGGTCAACACCTCGCAAAACGAGCGCGAATACTACCACGGGCCAAATTCGGATACAAGGTACCGACTCTGCATTTAGCGCCCTTGCTCCAACCGGGCGAACTGCTGCTGACGCTGGGCCGGGCTCAGGGCATCAAACCGCGCCAAGGTCTCGGCGCGCGGGCAGTAGAGACCCTCCCCCGTTCTGACTCGAATGCTCTTGCCAAGCCGCGGCTGATTCTCTGCCACCAGCGCCAGCAAATAGCTGTAGGTATCGGCTCCTCGGGCGCTGGATAACTGGTTGGCAATGCGCCACAGGGTCTCCCCTGCTGCGACCTGATGACACACAGTTTGTGGACCGCCGGCCGCAGGAGCCGAGAGGGTAAGCATGGCGTCACTGCCTGCGGATAAGCTAGCCGTGTGGCTGGCGAGCGCCATATCGGCGCTAGCGACTCCCTCATCTCCTTTGGCACCACTCATCCCCGCTGTGCGAAAGGTCACCCCCAGCTGAGCGAGCAGAGGTTCGCTCTCGTCGGGGTCGCTGGGCATATCAACACCACCGAACGCGTCTTGGGGTGTGCGGAATTCGGCGATAAAGGGCGCGACAGGTTGCGCGTGATAATCAGGGGAACCACTCCCCTGCTTCACGATTGCAGCGACCTGGCCGGGGGCGACCCCGTAAGCCATCTCGTCGATACGCCGCAGCCTTGCCAGATAGGTTTTGGAGAGCTGCGCCTCCCCCTCGAACAGATCGAAGGGGGGCACCAACCTGGCTGGAAAGAGGATCTGCCAGCGACCGTGCTTCTGCTTTTGGGCCAGCGGCGGAAACTGATTGCCACGCCAGGCCACAAACATCGCAGGCGGCGTGCGCGCCAGCGGGTAATATTCCGGGTTCAACTGCACCCAGGTTTGTTCCGCGATGGGTTGATAACCGCTGATCACCACCTGCGCCACACTCAACCAGATCCCCAGCATCCTTGCCTCCCTGACTTGCGGTTTGAAGGGGCTACCTGACCGGCAACCCCTTCTCAGCACCCGCTATCATGCTGTTAAAACAGTTAGATAGCAGCTTAGCACTGAGCAATGGCGTTAAGCACACGTTTATCTGAGACCGGGTAAGGGGTCCCCAGATTCTGGGCAAAGAACGAAACCCGCAGCTCCTCGATCATCCAGCGAATATTGGCCACCTCGGTGGGAATAAGCTGGAATTTGGGGATCTTGGCCAGCAGCGCCTTGTACTCCGACTCCACGCTGTGCACCTTGAGCATGTAGACCCGATCCCGGTTGGGATCGATGGCGAGCTTCTCCAGACGTCGTTCGATGGCCCGCAGGTAACGCAGCAAGTCAGGCAGCCGCTGCCAGCCGGTCTCGGTGACAAAGCCTTTGTGGATAAGGTTGCCGAGCTGCTGCTGGATATCCGACATGGCAAAAGCGGTGTCGAGCTGCATCTTCCCCTTGAGCCGCTTCTTGATCTCATGGGACAGCGTCAGCACGGCTTCCACCTGCTTGGCCACCTCCACCACCGCATCGTTGAGCTCGGCACGGACAAATTCCTTGAGCGCCTCGAAACCGGCCTCGTCCCAAGCCAGCCCGCCATGCTGCTCGATCAGCTTGTCGCAGCCACAGGCGATACAGTCATCAATCAGCTCCGCCACCTTGCCAAACGGGTTGAAATAGAGCCCGAGCTTGGCCTTGTTGGGCAGCTTCTCCTGCAGATACTTGATGGGTGATGGCACGTTGAGCAGCACCAGCCGGCGCTGGCCCGCCCACATCAGCTGCTGCTGCACCACCGGGCTCTCCACCAGCTGGATGGCGACCGAATCCTTCTCGTCTACCAAGGCCGGATAGGCCTTCACCTCGAACCCGCCCCGCTTCTGACTGTACTCTTGCGGCAGCTCGCCAAAGCTCCACAGAGTGAGACCGGACTGCTCGATATCATCGTCCGCCACTTGCGACAGGGTCTCCTGCACCTTGCCGCGCAGCGACTCTTTCAATGCCTCCAGATCTTTGCCTTCCGCTACCTTCTTGTGCTTGTCATCCACCACCCGGAAGGTGAGTTTCAGGTGATCGGGTACCGCATTCCAGTCCCAGGATTCACGGGGCACGGTCACGCCAGTCATCCGCCGCAGCTGGCGCTCCATCTCGTCCAGTAGCGGCCCCTGCTCGGGGTTGATACTGGCGAGCAGCGCATCGGCATAGTTGGGCGCCGGCACAAAGTTCTTGCGCATCGGCTTGGGCATCGACTTGATAAGGGCCACCAACAGCTCGTGACGCAGCCCGGGGATCAACCACTCAAACCCCTTCACCTCCACCTGATTCAGGAGCGGCAGCGGAATATGCAGGGTCACACCATCCGCCGCCTCACCCGGCTCGAACTGATAGGTCAACTTGAGCTTGAGGCGCCCCTGCTGCCAGAAGTTGGGGTAGTCGAGATCGCTGATGTGGGCCGCATCCCCCTTCATCAGCATCTCTTTTTCGAAGTTGAGCAGCTCGGGATCCCGCTTTTGCGCCTCTTTCCACCACTTGTCGAAGTGACGGGCAGAGATCACCTCCTCCGGCAAACGGGCATCGTAGAAGCGGAACAGATCCTCGTCATCCACCAGGATGTCGCGCCGACGGGATTTGTGCTCCAGCGCCTCCACCTCGGCCAAGAGCTTGCGGTTATCGCTGAAGAAACGGTGACGGGTCTCGAAATCCCCCTCCACCAGCGCGCGGCGGATAAACAGCTCACGACACAGCGCCGGATCGATACGGCTGAAGTTGATGGTGCGCTCATTGACCAGGGTCAGGCCATAGAGGGTCACCTTCTCCTTGGCCATTACGGCGCCGTTTTTCTTCGACCAGTGAGGGTCGCTGTGGTGCAGCTTGATGAGGTGGCCTGCCAGCGGCTCCACCCACTCGGGCTCAATTTTGGCGTTGATACGGGCGTAGAGGCGCGAGGTTTCCACCAATTCTGCGGCCATCACCCACTTGGGCGGCTTCTTGAACAGACCCGAGGCCGGGAACAGGTGGAAGCGGCCGTTGCGGGCGCCGAGAAACTCCGGTTTTTCCAGATCCTTGTTGCCGATATGGCTCAAGAGGCCGGTCAGCAGCGCGCAGTGCACCGTCTTGAAATCTGCAGGTTCATGGTTGGCTTTAAAACCCAGCTCCTTGACCGTCTGACGCAGCTGGAAGTGAATGTCCTGCCATTCACGCACCCGCAGGTAGGAGAGAAACTCCTTCTGGCACATGCGGCGGAACGGGTTGCTGCCAAGGGTATCCTGCTGCTCTTTCAGATAGTTCCAGAGGTTAACGAAGGCAAGGAAGTCGGAATCCTTGTCCTCAAAGCGTCTGTGCTGCTCGTCGGCGGCCTGCTTCTTCTCCATGGGCCGCTCGCGGGGATCCTGAATGCTGAGGGCCGCGGTGATCACCATCACCTCGCTCAGGCAGCCGGTCTGCGCTGCGCTGATCACCATCTTCGCCAAACGCGGATCAAGGGGGATGCGCGAGAGCTGGCGACCGGTCTCGGTCAGCTGCAACTTCGCTTCGCGCTCGCCGGTGGCGGGCAGCTCGCGCACCGCCTCCAGCTCTTTCAAGAGAGTCAGGCCATCCTTGATATGGCGCGACTCGGGTGGCTCGACGAAGGGGAAAGCCTCCATATTGCCAAGGCCGAGCGCCAGCATCTGCAGGATGACGGAGGCCAGGTTGGTACGCAGGATCTCGGGGTCGGTGAAGGCAGGGCGGCTGTTAAAATCCTCCTCTGAGTAGAGGCGGATACAGATGCCGTCCGCCACCCGACCGCAACGCCCTTTACGCTGGTTGGCGCTGGCCTGGGAGACCGGCTCGATGGGCAGTCGCTGCACCTTGGTACGCCAGGAGTAACGGCTGATGCGGGCAGTGCCCGGATCGATGACGTAGCGAATGCCCGGCACCGTCAGCGAGGTCTCCGCCACGTTGGTGGCGAGCACGATGCGTCGCCCAGCATGGGGCTGGAACACCTTGTTCTGCTCGGCGTTGGAGAGACGGGCGTAGAGCGGCAACACCTCGGTATCGCGCAGATTGAGCTTGCGCAAGGCATCGGCGGTATCGCGTATCTCCCGCTCGCCGTTCATGAAGATAAGGATGTCCCCGAGCCCCTCGCGGGCCAGCTCTTCCACCGCGTCGAAGATCCCCTGCAGTTCGTCGCGCTCTTCCAGCCCTTCGCTCTTGTCACTGGTAAGTGGACGGTAGCGCACCTCCACCGGATAAGTGCGGCCGGAGACCTCGATCACCGGCGCCTTGTTGAAATGGCGGGAGAAACGTTGCGGGTCGATGGTGGCCGAGGTGATGATCACCTTGAGATCGGGGCGCTTGGGCAGCAGTTGCTTGAGATAGCCCAGGATGAAGTCGATATTGAGGCTGCGCTCGTGGGCCTCATCGATGATGATGGTGTCGTACTGGGTGAGCATCCGGTCGTTCTGGATCTCCGCCAGCAAAATACCGTCAGTCATCAGCTTGATGTGGGTCTGCTCGCTCACCTGATCGGTAAAGCGCACCTTGTAACCCACGTAGTGACCGAGTTCGGACTCCATCTCCTCGGCAATACGGGCCGCCACGGTGCGGGCCGCCAGACGGCGCGGCTGGGTGTGGCCGATGAAGCCCTTCACTCCGCGCCCGAGCGCCAGACAGATCTTGGGGATCTGGGTGGTTTTGCCCGAGCCGGTTTCCCCTGCAATGATCACCACTTGATGTTCTTGAATGGCCTTGGCGATCTCAGCCTGCTTCTGGCTCACCGGCAGGTTGTCCGGATAGGTGACCTTGGGCACACCGGCCAGACGGGTTTGATAGCGCGCTTGCGCGGCATCCAGATCGGCAGCGATGGTCTCCAGCACGGCGGCCTGTTTGCCTTCAGGCAGCTTCTTGACCCCGTGCAGACGGCTGGAAAGACGGCGGGCGTCGAGATTCATGCAGGCAGAGAGACGGCGGCGCAGCGCCTCGATAGAGAGAGACAAGGTACGAATTCCTTAAATAGGTGCCCAAAGGGGCCATATCGATTAGCTGCGAGCGATCCTAAAGAGCGAGCGTGAACGGTGCAAGCCTTAACGTAGCGTTATATATGGGAAGACAGAGAGATTGGCCGATCCTCAAACATGACAAAACAACCATTGTAAGATGGCATAACATGAATAAATCGCAGCATATGAAATAGCCAAGGCAAGCCGAAGCTTGCCTTGGGAGAGAGAAAAACAGGGTTAACCGTGGGTGTGATGGACAAAACAGGTGGTGAGCTGGGCGTGAATGGCCTGCATGACATTGTGACGATTGATGACACCGAGCAGGCGTCCCTCCTCCACCACCGGATAGATCTTCGGCTTTTGTCCCATCATCATCTCCGCCAGGCTCAAAATGCTGGTATCGGGCCCCACCGACAGCACCTCCTTGCGCATCACATCCTTGACCTGCGCCACCTGTTCGCAGTGATAGGCCTCCTTAAGCAGCACTGCGATGCAATCCTGCTCGGAGATCCAACCAATCAGATGGCCCTGGCCATCCACCACCGGGCCACCGAGCTGATGACTGTTGAGAAATTTCTCGACCGCAGCTTGCACCATCATGTCGGCAGTGAAGGTGATGGGTCTGCTCTGCATATAATCCTTGGCTTTTAGCGATTCCATATCTGCTCCCCTACGGTAGTCCATCAAGCTGGCGTCTTGTGCGCCGGTACCGGCACCATGCTCGGCTTGTTCCAAGCATAGCTGGCTCGCGGCGGTATGAGTCAGCGGCCAGCCTCTCCCTCAATTGATGGCATGATCCGGCTCGCGATCCGGAATGGCTGCCATCATCATCTGCGGCAGGTGATCGGCCAGCACCGCTACCACAGCGGGATCGACCCGCCCCTGATCCGCCAGTTGCTGCATAAAGGTCAATGCGTCACGGGCAGGCAGGCCGCGCCGATAAGGTCTGTCCTGCACCATTGCCTGAAAAATATCAGCGACCCGCAGGATCCGCGCTTCAAGCGCCATGGCGGATGCCGGCAGGTGGAACGGATAGCCCTCCCCATCAGGCTCCTCATGGTGATAGGCCGCCCAACAGGCAATCTCTTCAAACCCTTCGATATGGCGCAGGATCTGGTAAGTCTCGAAGCTGTGGGTATTGATGATGGCCCGCTCCTCTTTCGTCAGGCTGGCAGGCTTGTCGAGGATCTCGTCCGGCACCCTGAGCTTGCCCAGATCATGCAGCAAACCGGCGATCTCCAGCATGTCACAATGGATGGCACTGACTCCCATCAATTCTGCCAGTGCCCGAGACAACCTGCTCACACCGAGTGAATGCGTCATCGTGAATGGGCTTTTGGCGTCGACAATGCCGGAGAAGATCTGCGCCAGCGCTTTTAGCTCCCCGTTGAAGGTCAGGCAAGGCTCCCGCACCTGCAGCATCTCCAGCATGTAATCATTGATGGAGCGCGCTTCCAGCTGCAGCCAGAATGCCTCAGAGCGAGACGCCTTGAGGAAGGCATCCACCAGCTCGGGGGCAAAGAACTCGTCACGGAAATCCTGCAGGCGTGCGCGGATCTCGTTGGTATGCATCAACAATGAACCATCGCCATAGTAGGGCGCCGCCAACGCATCGCAGCGATCCACCAGAAAGATAAGGTTGGCCTGACGGGCTACATTGGGGTCCACATCGGTCATCTCGCGCAACTGATGCCAGTGGGTGTGGTGATAACGGATAGGCAGGGCCAGTGGGGCCAGTAAACGGAAATCCTTGAGCAGCTGATATCCCACCTCGCAGTGGCGCTGGGAGGACTCCCAATCGAACTCGCTGACCAGATGGTGATGGGTGATGGTCGAGGAGACACCGATATCATGCAGCACCCCCAATTCGAACAGCAGACAGCGCTCGGCCTCACTCATCCCCAGCTCCCGGCTACACTCGGCAGCCATAATCCCGACCCGTTTACCGTGGGCCACATCGCCAATGCCCACCAGATCCAGCGAGGCTGACAAGGCATACACCACCTGCCTTAGATCCACTTGCAACGAAAAGGGGGCTGCGCCCTGCGCTCTGTCCATGATCCGGGTCCCATGCGATGTTGTCGTATCAAAATGGCGCTGTTTTATGCTTCGCCTTCTATTAACTTAGTCAATAGCAGAGCCTTTTACCTTGTTTTTATAGGCATTTATGAACCTGCGCACCGTGAAAAGACAAAGATCACAGCTGGATTTATTTGGCCACTCCCATTCAAGTCATCTTTATCCGGTCAAAAATATGCAAGTAGACTTTTTAAATCTCGCGTAGAGATTGTGAGCAATTTTAAAACTCATGTCTGAGCGAAACGATCAACACCCCAACTTTACTTAATTATGACTTAACCAGAATTAAAGAGTGTTCGGCTTGCCAGTAAGAATTTTGAATAAAGGCACACCACAACGCCCATAACTGCCACCATCCCCAGATTAATTAACCAAACTGTGAACTCCATCACCCATTTATTCGCCTTGTCGCCATCGATAGCGGTAGACAGCTCCGCCTTCTGGATACAGCTTCCCATGCTCGCTCCAGCCCACCCGATAGCCTGCGACCGAAAGGTTGGAGAACAAATATCGGATAACCAGCGGTTATATTCGCTATAAGGCGACAAGGATAAACGGGATTTATAGAGTAAAACTGTTGAAAGCTGATTTCCAAGCTGCGGTTAACTCGGGCTATTCAGGTCATATCACTCTTTGCAGGTCATAACGACAGCGATAAAGGGGAATGTGCCCATCCGGGTATTCCATCCCCTCCAACAGCCTGCACGGGATGATATTTCCACCGCGTTAAACGCACGCTGCTTTCATCGCCCATTTTGTGTACCAATTCACATCAGATTAGGAGTGGAGCCAATAATGGCCATTCAAATAAACAAAATAGCCATGAGCCTTGCCTTAATGGCCACCGCTGGTAGTGCCACAGCAACCGCCAAGCCCAATATTCTTGCCATCATGGGCGATGACATCGGCTACTGGAACATCAGTGCCTACAACCAGGGGATGATGGGCTACCAGACCCCGAACCTGGACAGGATCGCCAATGAAGGGGCCCTCTTTACCGATCACTACGGTCAGCAATCCTGCACCGCTGGCCGCGCCGCCTTCATTACCGGTGAAGAGCCATTCCGTACCGGTCTGCTGACCATCGGCATGCCCGGATCCACCCACGGCATTCCGGATTGGGCCCCTACCATCGGTGATCTGCTCAAAGAGCAGGGTTACATGACGGCTCAGTTCGGCAAAAACCATTTGGGCGATCAGAACCAGCACCTGCCGACCAAGCACGGCTTCGACGAGTTCTTCGGCAACCTCTATCACCTGAACGCAGAAGAAGAACCGGAAACCTACTACTACCCGAAAGATCCGGAGTTCAAGAAGAAGTTCGGCCCACGCGGCGTCATCAAATCTTCTGCCGACGGCAAGATTGAAGATACCGGCCCCATGACCCGCAAGCGCATGGAGCATGCTGACGAAGAGTTCCTCGAGTCTTCGCTGGCGTTCATGGAGAAAGCAGTCAAGGCCAAGAAGCCCTTCTTCATCTGGCACAACGCCACCCGTATGCACGTCTGGACCCGTCTGCAAGAGAAGTATCAGGGTAAATCCGGCGTCAGCATCTATGCCGATGGCATGCTGGAGCACGATGATCAGGTGGGGATCCTGCTCGACAAACTGGACGAGCTGGGGGTCACCGACAACACCATCGTGATCTACACCACTGACAACGGCGCCGAGACCCTCAGCTGGCCGGATGGCGGCACCACCCCATTCTACGGCGAAAAAGGCACCACATGGGAAGGCGGGATGCGGGTTCCTCAACTGGTTCGCTGGCCAGGCGTGATCAAGCCAGGCACCAAGGTCAACGCCATGATGGCCCATCAGGACTGGATGCCGACGCTGTTGGCCGCTGCCGGTGTACCGGATGTGAAAGAGAAGCTGGCCAAGGGCTACAAGGCCAACGGCAAACAGTGGCGGGTGAAACTGGACGGTTACAACTTCATGCCGTACCTCGCAGGAAAAGCCGACACCTCCCCGCGCAACTCCATGCTCTACTTCTCCTCAAACGGCGAACTCAACGCCGTGCGCTGGAATGACTTCAAACTGAACTTTGCCACCATGGAGGGCAACATCACCGACGCGGCGCGTGTGACTCCAAACTGGCCGCAGATCATCAACCTGCGCGCTGACCCGTTCGAGAAGGCACCGCATGAGTCAGGCATGTATCTGCGCTGGATGGCAGACAACATGTGGCTGTTCGTACCTGCACAGGGGATCCTGAAAGAGTTCTTCGACACTCTGCCCAACTATCCGATGCAGCAGAGCTTCCAGATGAACCCGGCCAGCATTAGCTCCCAGAGCCTGATGCTCAAGGGCAAACTGGCAGAGCTGGATGCACTCAAGCAAAAAGTCGCCACCATCAAGTAAGGCGGTGACTCCAACGCCCATCACTCTCTGGTGGGCGTTTTCAATTTCCAGCCGGCTCGCCCGTGCCGGCTGGAAATTGAAAATCCGTTGGCCCCCTCCTAGCCCTATCTCTCTCTCGTTAAATGTACCCTGTGGAAAACCCTATGAACCCCTTGCAACAACAGATCTCGCAACTCATCGAACAGGTTGGTCACAGTGTGGTCGGCCAGTCCCATGTGATCCGCGCCCTGGTCATCGGCCTGCTGACCAATAGCCACGTGCTCCTTGAAGGTTTGCCCGGCACCGCCAAGACCCGCTCGGTCAAGGCGCTGGCAGAAGCCCTCAATACCAGCTTCGGCCGCATTCAGTTCACCCCCGATCTGCTCCCCTCAGATGTAACCGGCACCGAGATGTATCAGGAGCGTGACGGAGCCCACCAGTTGCGTTTCCAGCCAGGCCCCATCTTCAACAGCATCGTACTGGCCGATGAAGTAAACCGCGCCCCCGCCAAGGTACAAGCGGCGCTGCTGGAGGCGATGGCAGAAGGCACCGTTACCGTCGGTGACAAGAGCCATCGCCTGCCCGAGCTCTTTATGGTGCTGGCCACCCAGAACCCCATCGAGCAGGAGGGGACCTACCCGCTGCCAGAAGCCCAGATGGACCGTTTTGCCCTCAAGGTCTCGGTCGCCTACCCCGATGATGAGGCAGAGCTTGCCATCATTCGGCTGGTGCGGGCCGAAGAGCGCGGTACCCGCCAGCAGAACGAGGGGTTCGCCCCCCTCTCCCCTGAACTCATCTTGCAGGCCAGATCAGAGCTCTCGGCCATGACGGTCTCACCGCTGGTGGAGCACTACATCATTGCGCTGGTCATGGCGACCCGACACCCCGATCGCTACCCGGCCACCGGGCTGCCACAGTGGATTGCGGTCGGCGCCAGCCCCCGCGCATCCATTGCTCTGGACAAGTGCGCCCGCGCCTATGCCTGGCTGCAAGGGCGCAACCATGTGCAGCCCGACGATGTGCGCGCCATGGTGCCCAGCGTGCTTGGCCACCGCTTTACCCTCAGCTATGACGCGCTGGCAGATGGGGTGGATCACCAGCAGGTGGTGATGACTCTGCTCGATCACGTCGTCATCGGGTAAGCGATACCATGACATCTCGCTCCTTATCCCATGACAGGCTGACACAGGGCGGGCAACCGCCCAGTGGTGACCCCCGCATCCACTGCGACTACCTGACACTGGTCCGGCTACAGGGGCTGGTCGGCCAGTTTTCACTGCTACCCAGGCTAAACAGCGGCAACCTGCTGTGCGGCCGCCACCCGTCACGCTTTCGCGGCCGTGGGCTCAACTTTGAAGAGCTGCGCCACTATCAGCAAGGGGATGATATTCGCACCCTGGACTGGAAAGTGACCCTGCGCACCGGCCGCCCACATGTGCGCAGTTATAGCGAAGAGAAAGATCGTCACGTGATCCTCTGCGTTGATCAGCGCAGCGGCATGTTCTTCTCCTCGGTGGAGGTGATGAAGTCGGTGGTGGCCGCCGAAGTGGCTGCCCTGCTCGGCTGGCAAGTACTCAAAGAGAGCGATCGGGTCGGGCTCGCCATTTTGCACTGCGATGGCGTGGCGTGGCTGCGCGGCCAGCGCTCCCGTGGCCAATGGTTGGCAGGGCTGCGCCAGCTCTGTGCCGCCAATCATGCTCTCTCGGCCACCAGCCGCGACAGCGAGGCGACCGGTCTGGCCCCCCTGCTGGCGATGCTGGGCCGCCTCAAGTTGAAAAATACCACCCTGATCTTTCTCAGCGACTGGGCTGGAGTAACCGAGGCCGACCTGACCCGCCTCGGTTACTTGCAGCAGCACAACGATGTGCTGGCACTGCACATCGCCGATCCCCTCGAGTCGACTCTGTCGACCACAGCCGCAGACGCCAGCTGGGTAGTCGGCAATGGCCAGTACCAGCTCAATATTGCTCCCCACCAGATCCCTGCGCTGGATCAGGGGCTAGCCCACCAGCAGCAGCTGAAAAAAGATCAACTGCTGCGACTGATGGCCCTCAAGGGATTGCCGCTTATCACCCTCGACACTGGTGGCCACCACCTCGCCCGCCTCATTACCGCATTGGGAGGAGATCACTGATGAACCACAAGCTGCCCGGCACCTATATGCTGCGCGAATTGCAGGACGTGACCGTACCACCCACCATCAGCTGGCAACCGCAAACCGCAGGCTGGCTGCTGCTGGCGCTGAGCCTGGGGGTGCTGGCGCTGCTCTGGCTCTATCACCGGGCACAGCGCTGGTGGCAACAGCGTTACCGCCGTGAAGCGCAGGCTGCCCTGCGCACGATCAACTGGTCTGATGCCGGGGCCAGTCTGGCGCTGTTTCACCTGATCAAGCAGGTGTTGACCCACCTAGATCCCCGGCACGGCAAGCTGTTTGGCATGGCGTTGCTGCAGACCCTCGACAATGCCATGGCTGATAGGCAGCCCCGTTTCGCGACCGAACTGGGGGAGCGCTGGCTGGTGTCGCTGGTCTGTGATCAGGTGGTGTTAAGCGTCAGTGATCAGCTCTGCCTCGTTTCCCTCTGCAACGACTGGCTTGCCCACCACCAGACTCCAATACAAACAGCCTCGTTGGCGACGGAGGCCCATCATGCTTGATACCGGTCTCGAGTTTGCCCACCCCCACTGTTTCTGGCTGCTGCCCCTGCCGTTGCTGGTGTTTCGCCTTATTCCGGCCTATCGCACCCGACAGAGTGCCATTAAGGTGCCCTTCTTCGATCTGCTGGATGAACCGCCGCGTGAGGGGGCAACCCAGCTAACTGCCAGCTGGTGGCAGCGGATCGCCCTGATCACCGTTTGGCTGTTAGCGGTGCTGGCACTGGCCAAGCCCACCATCTATGGCCCGCCTCAGGTGCGCGAGCGGTTCGGGCGGGATGTGATGATAGTGCTGGATCTCTCCGGCTCCATGGCCGAGACTGACTTCTCCCCCGACCCCGGCAAGTCCCTCAGTCGGCTTGACGCCGCCAAAGAGGTGCTTAAACAATTTGCTGCAACGCGCGAAGGAGATCGACTCGGGCTCATCCTGTTTGGGGATGCCGCCTTTCTTCAGGCGCCGTTTACCGCCGATCTCGAGACCTGGCAAACCCTGCTGCAGGAGACCGATGTCGCCATGGCAGGCCAGAGTACCCATCTGGGGGATGCCATCGGTCTGGCAATCAAAGTGTTCAACAACAATGATCGCCACGGGCAACAAGACCAGAACAGCGCCAAGCGGGAGAAAGTCGCCATCATCCTTACCGATGGCAACGACACCGGCAGTTTTGTCAGCCCGCGGGATGCGGCCCGGGTAGCCGCGGTCAACGGCGTGCGGCTGCATACTATCGCCATGGGGGATCCGGCCACCGTCGGCGAACAGGCTCTCGATCTCGATACCCTGCAACAGTTGGCGACCCTGACCGGCGGCCAGTTGTTTCAGGCTCTTGATGAGGCGCAGCTGACGCGCGCCTATCAGGTGATCGGTGAGCTGGAGCCACAACGCTACGAAAGCACCCGCTTTCAGACTCGCGAAAGCCTGCACCATTACCTCATCGCCGTCAGCGTCGGCCTCTATCTCACTCTCTTTTCCCTGTTGACCCTCAGGCGCTACCGCCTGCGCACTGCTCTCTCAGGAGACACGCCATGATGGATCCTCTCTACTGGCAACAGCTCTGGCTGAATGCCCACTTTCTGCGCCCCTGGTGGCTGCTGGCCTTGCTCCCCCTTGTCGCCATCCTGCTGCTGCGCTGGCGCATGGATGAAGCAAACAGCTGGCAACAGCGGCTGCCGCCACATCTGCGTGAGGCGTTGACGCTAGGGGACTCCGGCTGGAAAAAGAACCTGCCCCTCAAGGTGCTGGGGCTGCTGATGGGGCTCGCCATCCTGATCTGCGCAGGGCCGACCTGGAGCCGTGAGCCCTCCCCCTTTGGCGAAGATCAGGGCGCCCTGCTGATCCTGCTCGATAACAGCGACTCCATGCTGGAAACGGATATCGCCCCCAACCGGTTGACGCGGGCCAAACAGAAGATCAGCGATCTGCTGGCGACCCGCGATGGCGGGCGCAATGGGCTGGTGGTCTTTGCCGGCTCGGCCCACACCGCCATGCCGCTGACCCGTGACAGTGCCGTCTATGACCCTATCCTCGCCGCCATCCATCCCGAGATCATGCCTAAAGCGGGCAAGCGCACCGAACAGGTGATCCCGCTGCTCACCGAGCTTCTGGCTGATGAGACCGGCAGCACCGTTTTACTGGTGAGTGATGGCATCAGCCCCGCCGCCATCGCCCCCTTGGCTGACTATTTCCGTGGTCAATCCCGTCAGCTGCTGATCCTGGCCGCGGGCGACCCGGCCCTGAGTGGCAAACGCCCGCTGGAGCTTGCCTCACTACGGCGACTGGCCAGTGACAGCGATGGCACCCTGCTCACCATGACGGTGGATAATGGCGACGTAGAGCGCATCAACCGGGGGATTGAACGCAACTTTTTGATCCATAACGACTCCCTGATGCCCTGGCAGGACATGGGGTACTACCTGCTCTTTCCGGTCGTCGCCCTGCTGCTGCTCTGGTTTCGCAAAGGCTGGCTGGTGCAGTGGGGTCTGGTGGCAGCCATCGGTCTCTCCCTGTTACAGACGACGCCTGCGCAGGCCACCACCTTCTCACTGGCGCCCGCAGAGCCAACAGAGCCTGCGATCAATCACTGGGTAAAGGAGCTGAAACAGCAGTGGTTCAACCTCTGGCTCACCCCGGATCAGCAGGGGCAGTGGTACTTCCAGCAAGGTGACTATCTGGAGGCGGCTAAACACTATGAAGATCCCTTCTACAAGGGGGTGGCCTACTACTATGGCGCCGAGTTTGCGCTGGCTCAATCAGCATTCCTGCAAGCCGACTCCGAACAAGCTCTGCTCTATGCCGGCAATGCCCTCGCCAGACAGCGTGAGTATCTGGCCGCCCGCCGGCTATTCCGGAAACTGGCTGACGAGGCCAGCGCCCCGAGCGTGCGCCAATCAGCCGCCCACAACTATCAGGTGATGAGCGGGATTGTTGACGAGATCAACCGCGCCAGTCAGAGCCAGACCGGCACGCCGGATGGACCTGATCACTCCAGTGAACTGCCCGATGAAGAGCCACGCAGTGCCGACGGGGCGGAAGAGACCGTGGTTTCATCCCTGATGGCGCGCGAAACCCTGACCGCAGATCAGATCCTGGCCAATCCGGCGCAGGCCGAAAAGTGGCTGCGCCGGGTGGAGTCTGATCCCGGTGACTTCCTGCAAGCCAAATTCCGCCTCCAGCTACAAGCGCAGAAAAAGGGCGCAACCGCCCGTCCTCGTTCTGCCACCCACAAGGAGCCTACCCATGTGCAACCGGCACAATAAACTCCGCCACTGGCTGTGCGGATATGTAGCGACCGCTACCCTGCTCGGGGCCGTGCTGCTCACGGTCGAAGCACAGGCTGCCGAGGCTGCCGATGCGACTGACGCCACTCAGGTGACCCTCAAGAGCTGGTTGAAAGATCAGGGGGAGGAGAAGCGCCCCTATGCCGTCAACCAACAGGTCACCCTCTATCTGGAGCTGGCGACCAACCGCTGGTTTACCGCGGGTACCCGCATCGGCCAGTTCGAGCTGCCGGGGGTCATGGTCAAGCAGCGCAGCGAGCTGGCAACCAACTTCACCCAGCGCCGCGATGGCGAAACCTGGTCGCACCAGCGCTGGGAGCTGACGCTCTATCCCCAGCAATCCGGCCAGTTCGAGATCCCCGCCATCGCGGTACGGGCCACCGTGGCGCGCCCTGAAGGGGGCTCCCGGCAGATCACCCTCACCACCCACCCTCAGCGTTTTGCCGCCGCTCTGCCCGACCCAGCCCTGACGGTCGGCGGGCGTTGGCTGAGCGCCAGCAATCTCACCCTGAGCCAGCGTTGGCAGCGCTCTGCGGATGACCATGCTGACGGCGAGCTGCGGGTAGGGGATGCTATCACCCGCACCGTGACCGCCAGCGGGCAGGATACCCTCTCGGTGCTGATCCCGCCGCTGATCACTCCGCTTGCAAGCGATGGGCGGGTACAGGACTATCCGGCGCAAGCCCGACTGAACGATACCCAGGATCGGGGGGAGTACCTCTCGACACGGGAAGATCAGACTACCTATATCGTGCAGCGCGGTGGTGAGTTGACTCTGCCCGCGCTGGAGCTTGCCTGGTGGAACAGCCAGACTGGCCAGCTGCAGACCCTGACCCTCCCCGGGCAGACCCTGCAAGTGCGCCACACTCCCGCCTCCTGGCTGGCGGCCTACTGGCATCGGTTGCTTGGAGTAGCCAGTGGTGTAGCCCTGCTGGTGCTGGCGCTCCTGGCTATGGCCCGTTACTACCGCCACCACCCTCGCCCGCTCGGCTGGCAATATGGGGCCGCCATCTGGTGCAGGCAGTGGGGGGCGGTGCGGGTACTGGCCTATCGCTATCTGCGGGCCAAGAGGGGTTGGCTGGAACTGAGCCGTGTCAGTTCCGATCCGGCTTGGCAGCAACAACAGGTTGTATTCCAGCAAGATCCCCTTGATCGGGCTGATGCGCTCAGGATGGGCTGGCGCCTGCTGGTGCGCCTGCAAAAACAACGGGGCGCCAGTCTTGGCAACATCCGCTCACGGTTGGGCCACATTGTCGGCTGGCAAGCGGCCCTACCGGAATTGCCCCCCCTGACTGGCAAACCGACCTCAGCGGATCAGTCATCCAGCAACGCAAACAGATAAATAAAGTGCACCACGCAGCAACCAGCCCTGCACTGGTTGTCCCACTTTACCCACTTCATTACACTGCCAAAGTGGGATACCAGCTGGCTGCCACGCCACCTGACTGGCGTGGCAGGTTCTCCCCTCCGGCTACCCGGCAGTGCCAAGGCAGTGCCAAGGCAGTGTGATTTTTCCACGAACATGTAACGAGGCCTCTCTTGTTAGACATCCGAAGTACCGAGCTGAACCTGATCCCGATCTTTGTCGCCATCTATGAAGAGCGCAGCCTCTCCCGGGCGGCGACACGCATGGAGATCAGCCAACCCGCCGTCAGCAAGGCCCTCAAGCGACTGCGGGAGATCTACGGTGATCCTCTGTTTAATCGCAAGGTCGTGGGGATGGAGCCCACCTCGTTTGCCATCGACATCTATCCGGCGATGGCGGCCGCGCTGAAAAACTTCAGCTCGACCCTCTCGACCTCGCGCACCTTCAATCCGCGCACTTCCCAGCGAGTCTTCTCCATCGCTTGTGTCAGACTGGTCAGCGCCCAACTGGTTCCGGCGCTGCTGTGCAAGATCCGGGCTCACGCCCCAAGTATTTCGCTCGAGGTGCATCCCCTCTTTACCGAGGATATGGAGAGTGACCTGCGGATGCAGCGTTATGATCTCATCATCGACATGACCCAGAGCGGGCGCAGCATGCTCAAGAGCGAGGTGCTCTATGGCGAGCAGGTGAAGGTGGTGTGTGCCAGCAACCACCCGCGACTGGGCAGCGACTTGACGGTGGAGGCCTATTTTACCGAGGAGCATGTGGCGTTGGCCCAGTGGCAGGTCAGAGGCAGCATGATCACCGCCGAGCACCTGCCGCAAATGGCCAACCGCAATATCGTGGTACGGGTGCCGACCGCCATGGAGATGCTGCCCATCATTGCGTGCAGCGAGATCATCGGGGTTTTGCCCACCTCCATCATAAATACCTTTGCCAGCATGTATGATGTGCGGGTACTCCCCTTCCCCTTCGAAGAATCAGTATTCAGCCTGTCGGCTATCTGGCATCCCAGCCGGACCACCGAGGCGGGCCACCGCTGGCTGCGCCAGCAGTTGTTCGAGGTGGTCAGCGAGCTGGGGCTGACCACCTCCATCGTTCAGTCCTAACGGGCATCTCGCACCAGTCGCAATCCCATGTCAGCCATCATCACCGACTGGCTGGCGAAATCACGCCGGAAATTTTCAGACAATTCAGCCTCATAGGCGTAGCTACCGCCTCGCACCGACTTATGGGCGAGGTGGCTCTTGCTCTCTTGGGCATTGTTCGGGTTCTCTTGAGGACTGTGGCGATAGAAGGTCTCTTCATAGGCATCAGCCACAAACTCCCCCACATTGCCGGTCATGTCGTATAGCCCCAGCTCGTTGGGCTTTTTCAGCCCCACCGGATAGGCACGATTCTTGGCGTTGCCGCTGTACCAGGCCACTTCGTCAATCTGATCGGAGCCGCTGTAACGATAGCCTTTACTCAGCTTGCCCCCCTTGGCTGCATACTCCCATTCAGCTTCGGTGGGCAGGCGGTAGTGAGCGCCGGTCAACTCATTGAGCCTTGTCACAAACAGATTGGCCTGTTGCCAACTGAGGTTGTTGACCGGTACATCCGGCGCCTGGAAATAGCTGATGGAGGGGCCCATCACCGCCTCGAACAGAGCCTGGGTCACCTCGAATTTTGCCATGTAGAAGCTGTTGAGCGAGACCGTATGCTGCGGCCCTTCGCTCGGTTTGGCGGCAGGTTCGTTGGAGCCCATCTCAAAACGGCCCCCTTCCACCAGCACCATGTCCGCTTCAACCTTCTGTCGCAGCGGATGGAGCGGCTGGTTGCCCTGTTTGACCGAGAGGGTGCAGCCAGCCACCAGCAGGGTGCCCGCCAGCAACGGAATTGCGAATTTGAACTGTATGATCGTCATAACCTGACCTGTGCAGTAAGAGAAGTGGCAGCCATTACTGGCCAGTGGAAACCGGCGGCGTGCTCGTCTTGCTCGCGCGCTTGCTATTGAGCTCGGCCAGCACCTCGGGGGGCGCTATCTTGCCAAGTTCACTCATGCAGTCGTCGCTCTTGGGGTGATCGTGGCGAAGGTAGATATCGCACACCGCATAGAGCTGCTCCGGCGCGCCGGAGATCCGGTAGGCAAGCTCGAACGAGCCGATGGCTTTCTCGAGATCCAGCGGCTCTTGCAGCACCCCGTTGAGATACCAGAAGTAGCTGTTATTGCCAGCGAGCTCCGCCGCCTGTGCCATGGTGACTGCCGCTTCGCTCTTCTGATCGAGGCGCACCTGGGTCAGCGCCTTGGCGTAATGGAGGTTGGCATTCTGTGGCAGCGCAAGCATCCCCTTGTTGAGCAAGGCCAGTGCCTCAGCATCCCGTTGCTGGGCCCGCAAGTTGTCAGAGAGACCAAGCCAGATCAGGGGATTATCGGGCTGATTGGCCAGCAGTTGTTCGTAGCTTGCCTGCGCCTTGTCCCACTGCCGGGTCCAGCGATAGAGATCTGCCTGCAACAGCTGCTGCGCAGGGTCCTGCTGCCGGGTGAGATACTCGCTCAACTCCGCCAGCGGCTGGCCAATGGCGCTCAGTTGCCCCTCATTCATGACGCCATAATCGCGAGCCAGATTGAGGGTAGCGGCGCGGCGAACCTCGGCACTGCTGTCAGCCAGCAGCGGTGAGAGCAGTCGCCAGCGGTGCGCAAACTGATAGGGATCGGCGGCAATCACCGCCGCTTCGCGCACCAAGGCGTGCTCATCACGCAGGCTTCTGGCCACCGCCACCAGACTGTTCTGGTTCGGATAAGCAGCCAGCTGGCGCAGGGCATCGGCCCGCTCCACCGCTGGCAGGGAGATATCCTGCGCACTGTAGGCCCACTGCTGGATCTGGGCGTCTGAGGGCGCAGTGACTGCCACGGATGCGGTGGGTGCCCCATTCGCTGATGAGGTGACCGGCGGCTCAGGGCTGGCTACCGCCAGCGCTGCGCCAGACAGGGTCATGCCAAGGGCCAGCCACAAGGCGCCCATGGTGCCGAAGCGGGTGTGACGAAACTCGTGGCGACTCAACATGCTCTGCATCGCTTATTTCCTCTGACCATGTGTCATGACGCCATTATTCATCACCGCATCACGATACTTGCCATGGGCCACCGGATAACCGGCACGGCGCAGGATATAGGCCATCGACTGATCGATATGGCTGAAAAACTTGTACCAACCGGCACAGAGGTAATTCAGACCTGCCTCCCCTTCGTGGGTGCGAATAAAGCGGTTCTTCGGGCACTCCCCATAGCAGGCAAACTGGTAGTCACACTGCTGGCACTGGCGGGCCAGGCTGCGCGATTTGGCAAAGCCGAAGGCTTGCTGGGCGGGCGAATACGCCAGCTCACTGAGCGGCTGATGGTGGATATTGCCGATCTTGTACTTGGGATAGACATAGTGGTCACAGGCAAACACATCGCCGCTTGGCTCCATCGCCAGCCCCTTGCCGCAGATCTCCCCCAAGGTACAGAGGGGGTTCTTGCGTCCCATCCAGGTCTCGACACTCGCCTCGAAATATTGCACGAAGACCCGCCCCAGATCCCGCTGCACCCACTCATCGAAAATAGTGATGAGAAAATCCCCCCACCCCTCAGCCGAGACGCACCAGGGCTCGACCACCGAATTTTTGTGCCAGGGATTGAGGCGCTTGTCCCCCTGCTTGAGTTGCTCCTGCGGTTGCCAGGTCTGGGGCGCGGTGGTGCGAAAACTCTTCTGCTCGACGATGGGGATAAACTGCATCTGGGGCGACTTCACCTCATCACGCAGGAAGCGATAAACCTCCAGCGCATTCTTGCTGGTGAGGTTGTTGACGCAAGTCAGGGTGGCAAACTTCACCTTGTATTTATGCAGCAACGCCACCGCCGCCATCACCTGATTGAAGGTACCGCGCCCGGCTCGGTTGACCCGATAGGCGTTGTGCAGCAACTCGGGGCCATCGATGCTCAGACCGATGAGAAAGTTGTTGGCGGCCAGAAATGCACACCACTCATCGTTGAGCAGGATGCCGTTGGTCTGCAGGTCGTTGGCAATCACCACCCCTTGCGGCTGGTATTTGCGCTGCAACTCGACCACCTTGCGAAAATAGTCGAGCCCGAGCAACGTCGGCTCGCCCCCCTGCCAGGAGAAGATGATCTCGGGGGTATTCTGCCCCTCGATATATTGGCGGATATAGGTCTCAAGGGTCTGCTCGTCCATCTGGGGCGAACACCCCTTCTTGTATTCCAGCAGATCCTGCTTGCTGAGGTAGTAGCAGTAGGTACAGTCGATGTTGCACACGGCCCCGATAGGTTTGGCCATCACATGCATCCGCTTGGATGCCATGCCGTTGAACTGTGGACCCTGAGTAATCACCATAACTGCACCACCTGCAAAATTGCTGTTTTGAGGCCTGCAGTCTAAAGGCTCCCGCTGTCACACGCTGGTTATACCCCTTATAACCAGCGGATATGGGACCAGGCTAACATTCTGATGTCATAAAAAATCATCGCATCCTACGAGATCAATTGGTCGTATAGTCCCGCTGAGCAAGACAGAAGTGCATAAGATATCGGGAGCAACCGCCCAATAAACCACCACCTGCACGGCTCGCCCTTCGTTCTGCCTGCGCTATGGTTTACCATGCAGGCAATTGTGGTGCCTGGCACCGCCCACCCTAGCGCCAGGCGCTACCGTCATCGGATACCTCATCTCGAGCAACATGAGCAAAACAGCACACGCGGGCAACGAGCCAACATTCTACTTCCACGACTACGAAACCTTCGGCATCAGCCCCGCCAAGGACAGGCCGTCGCAGTTTGCCGGTATTCGTACCGATGCGGATTTCAACATCATTGGCGAGCCACTGGTCATCTATTGCAAGCCTCCGGCAGACTACCTGCCGGATCCGGAGGCGTGCCTGATTACCGGTATCACGCCGCAAAAGGCGATGAAGGATGGGCTGTGCGAGGCGGATTTCATTCGCCAGATCCACGAGCAATTCGCCACGCCGAATACCTGTGTGCTTGGCTACAACAGCATCCGCTTCGATGACGAGGTGACCCGCTACACCCTCTATCGCAACTTCTATGACCCCTATGCCTACAGCTGGCAGAACGGTAACTCCCGCTGGGATATCCTCGACATGCTGCGGGCCTGCTACGCCCTGCGCCCGGAGGGGATCGAGTGGGCCTTTGACGATGAGGGCAAACCGAGCTTCCGGCTGGAGAAGCTGACAGTCGCCAACGGCGTGGCCCACGCCAATGCACACGATGCACTCTCGGACGTGCTGGCCACCATCGAGATGGCCAAGCTGGTGAAAAAGGCCCAGCCCAAGCTGTTCGGGTACCTGTTTGACCTTCGCAACAAGAACAAGGTGAAGGCACTGATCGACGTGGTGACCATGAAACCGCTGGTACACGTCTCCGGTATGTTCTCCCCCTGGCAGGGGTGTGCAAGCTGGGTCTCACCGCTCGCCTGGCACCCCACCAACCAGAACGCGGTGATCATGGTCGACCTGACCCGCGACCCCACCCCGCTCATTGAACTCTCCAGCGAGGAGATCCGCGAGCGCCTCTATACCAAAAAAGAGGAGCTGGGGGATCTGGCGGGCATTCCGGTGAAACTGGTGCACATCAACAAGTGCCCGGTGCTGGCGCCGGCCGCCACCCTGACCGCGGAGCGCGCCGACGAGCTCGGCATCAATCGTGAGCAGTGCCGCAAGAGCCTAGATTTGCTGCGCGCCCACCCCGAGGTGCGGGAAAAACTGGTGGAAGTGTTCAATCAGGAGTTCGCCGGCAGCAATGAGAGCGACCCCGATACCCAGCTCTACGCAGGATTCTTTGGCCATGGCGACAAGTCCACCATGGATCTGGTGCGTGCCACCCCCGCGGATCTGCTGGGTGAACGGGAGTTCGCCTTTACCGACGCCCGGCTGCCAGAGATGCTGTTCCGCTACCGCGCCCGCAACTGGCCACACACCTTGAGCGAAGCAGAGCAGAAGCGCTGGCGCCTGCACTGCAGCGACTACTTCAGCCGCCGTCTGCCGGACTACGTGCCCCGTCTCGAAGCGCTGGCAGAGCAGAACCAGAGTAACGAACGGAACTTTGCGATTCTTAAGAGTCTCTACCACTATCTGGAAGATTTATGAGTTGTGAGTAGTTTCACAATAAATCCTTCCCGCCCATCCCCTTCTTCAGGTCATAATGACGAAGGGGATCTCCCCAAAAACCAATATCTTGCAACATCCTGATCGGATGTCTCCCAAGCAAGAGATCTCTTTGGCCGAACGGAAGCCATTTGCTGATGCCTCGTCACCACGCACTGCTCGGATTACTGGCCCTGCTGCCGCTGGCAGCCAACGCCGCATACCGGTTCGATGTGCCGGACTATCTTGCTCGCTTGCCAGAGCAGACCTATCGCATCGTAGAACAGAACTTCAATACCCTTTATCAGCAGACTGATTTCACTCCCCTGATCACCAACAGCTACTTCAACGGCTCCCATCTCTACAAGTTTGTCGGGGTACCGCTGGCCATCAGCGCCCAGTCAGGTTTCCAGCTGGAGGTGTTTGGTCAGGTCTATAACCGCGCTTCGCAAGCCTATATGCACCTGAGCGAGGACATGTCCCTCTATCGAGTGATGCGGGTCGATCTGATGGGGAACCCCAATGATCAACTGGCCATCGGTTTTGGTCTGGGGGTGCCCATCACCCCGTTGCTGACCCTCAAGGCGATCGCCTCCGGCAGTGATATCCCGGGCTATGGCTCCGCCAAATATGCCGTCGGTTTTGAGTGGCGTTACTGATAGCCGCTGGTTGAAACAATTCAGGCTCCGTGATGGAGCCTGAATTGTTTATGGTGACGCTGTGATCAGGTGTAGTGGATCACCCGCCCCTCGCCCCCTTGCAGGGTCACGGTTGTGCCGACTGCCTGCCCCTGCCAAAAATCGGTTCCCCCTTCCGGCAGCAGAAACTCCTGTGGTTGCCCCTCCCAGTTGAACAAGCAGAGCAAAGTGCCCCCCTCAGGCAGGCTCACTTCGCCGCAGGCAAAGTCCATCGACTCGAAACGGGCAGAGGGTGCCCGGGCGGCGCAGAGCGCCAGCAACTTGCGCAGTTGCGCCGCTTGCTCCTCATCGAGATCCTGCAGTCGATCACCGGCCAGCATCATGCCACCGCTCGCCACCAGCGCTGCCAGATGGAAATTGTAATCCGCCTTGCTGGCCTGCTGGCTCGGCAGATCCCGCAGGCAAATGCAGTCGGGATCGAGGGCCCAGAGCTTGTCGTTCTGCCAGGCGCGGCAGAAGGCCTCGCGGGCAATCTGGCGATAGCGGTGGCCATTGCGCTCCACATCGTCACTCACCCGCATGCCGTGCACCAGCCCAAGGCTTGGCCAGATCGGGGCGTTGCAACCAAGCAGGAAAGCGCCTTCACCTGCACCACGCAGGATGGCCGCCATACCACACCGATAGGCCTCGACCCGGGTGGCGGCCGGATCGTGGAAACGGCCACCGTGGATGGCGCCCCAGAAGTTGGCATCGAGTTTGAAGTAGTGGATGCCCCACTGCTCGCGCAGGGTACGAAACACCTGCTCAAGGTGCGCTTGCACCTCGGGGTGGGTGCCGTCCAGCACATACCAGGGGGTGCAGCGCCAGCCGCCATAGGTGACACGCTCGGAAGGGAGCGGCAGGCCGTCATCCCCCTTCACAAACCAGTCGGGGTGATCCTGAAACACCTGCGAACCGGGCTCTGCGATAAAGGGAGCGACCCAGAGGGCGGGCTCGCAGCCAGCCTGTTTGATCTCCGCAGCCAGCGATGCCACCCCCTGCTCGAACTTGGCCGACGGGGTGAACCAGTCGCCCATCTTGGCCTGATAGCCGTCGTCGATCTGCACATAGCGCAACGCCGGGAATCGCTCGGCGCGCACCTGCAGATTTTCGCGAATATCGGCGGCACTTACCTCGGCGTAGTAGTGATACCAGGAGCACCAGCCGCTCGGGCGCTCACTCACCTTGCCGATCAGCGAGCCGTGCTCGGCCTCGATCAACCGTGCCAGCTCGGCCAGCAGATCCTCGCGCTCCGCCCCTTCGAGGCAGATCAGCGCCTCGCTCTGCCAGTGCTCACCTGCCGCAAGTTTTCGCCCTTCGCAGTTCATCAGGATCTGCAAGCGACCATCGGGGTAGAGGCGAAACTCCCCGCCAAAACGGTGGCAGCTGGCAAAGGCGAGCAGCAGCCACCCCTTGCCATGCTCCACCAGCAGCAGGTTGTGAATGGTGTGATAGCCGTTGTCATCGGTAATGCGATAGACGCTGGCATCGGGGCAACGGCCGACATGTTGCGGTGATTGCCAGCTACCCATGGTCTGGGCCAGCATCTGGAATCCTTCGCCATAGATGGCGCTCTCCACCGGCAGGCCAAGCTTGCCGTCAAACAGCACCCAGCGGTCAACCGGAGTGGCATCAGAACCAGTGTTGTCGAGTCGCACCCGGCACAGGGGTCCTTCCCACTGACGGGTTTGCAACAGATGGGGTGGCAACGCGTTATCGTTCGCCAGCTGGCGAACTCGGGACAAGAGGGATGTCATCACTACTCCTTGTAGTTCGAAAAAGGGTTCTATCAGACGATGTTCAACAGATAATCTGCATACAAATCAGCTTCAAACGAACTGATTTCAGTTGTTATTGTTTTAATGCCGCGACCCGGCCTCTCTGGTAAACTGCGATTTTTCTTCCCAGTCGATGAGGTTCACGTGATCGCGCAACGCGCCTTGCTGTACTTTCGTGACTTTATGGTCATCGTCGCCTGCCTGCTGGCAGGCAAATCCGTGGCAGCCATCCTGCCTTTCGCCTTTCCCGGCAGCATCATCGGTATGCTGCTGCTCTTCGTGCTGCTCTCCCTGCAACTGATCAAGCTGCACTGGGTCGAGCTGGGGGCAGGCTTGCTGCTGCGCCACATGGGCGTGCTGTTCGTGCCGGTTGCGGTCGGGCTGGTGGCCTGGCTTGAGCCCCTGCGCCAATCCTTCGGCGTCATCATGCTCTGCATCGTGCTCGGGATCGTGCTGATCCTCGCCACCGTCGGCCGGCTCTACCAGAGGATGAACAAATGATCTTCTGGCTCGCCATTCCCTTAACGCTCGCGCTCTATTTCGCCACCCGAGCCCTCTATCGCCGCCTGCCCTGGCCCATCATCAATCCGGTGCTGGTGCCGACCGCGGTGATCATCGGCCTGCTGCTCTGGCTCGATCTGCCACTTGAGCTGTACGAGCGCGGCAGCAGCCCCATTACCATGCTGCTGGAGCCCGCAGTAGTGGCGCTGGCACTGCCGCTCTATCAGCAGGTGCGCCAGATCCAGGCCAAGCTCAAGCCCATCCTAATCTGTACCCTCGCCTCCGTCTTGATCTCGGTGTGCACAACCTTGCTGATCGGTCATTTTATGGGCACAGATCCGGCGCTGCTCGCCTCCCTTGCCACCAAATCCATCACCACCCCACTCGCCATGAGCGTCAGCCAGTCCATCGGCGGCATTCCCGCCATTGCGGCGGCCGTGGTGGTGGTGGTGGGGATTGTCGGCGCTCTGATCGGCTATCCACTGCTCAAACTGCTCAAAGTGACCGATCCGGAAGCGCAAGGGCTCGCCATGGGGGCCTGTGCCCACGCCATCGGCACCGCCACCTCCGCCGAGAAGGGGATCACCCAGGGGGCCTTTGCATCGCTCGCCATGGTGGTGTGCGGGATCCTCACCGCTGCCGTCGCCCCGCTGCTGTTTGCCATCTATCACTGGCTGACCTGATGACCCCATTGACCACCTGTTGACCATTCCGGGGGGCCTGCTGGCCTCTCGGGGTGCGACCTGCCGCACAATTTGCACAAGACAAACGTTTCCATTACCATCCCCCTCCGTTTGCCCGTCAGGGCGTGAGCCTGCTCACACATTTACCCGAGCTTGCTCCCTACAATGGCCGCCCAATTGGCCTTTGAGGACACACTATGCATCCCCGTTTTGCCAAGCCATTCGATACCCTCTCTGCCCCGCTAAAAGCAGCCGTGCAGCCCATGCTGGATAGTGCCGACTTCAACGCCCGCTTCACGCCGGAGCAAGTCGCCACCCTGAAAGCCGCCACAGGTCTCGATGATCGCGCCCTGCGCCTCGCCCTGTTGCCGCTGGCAGCCGCCTGCTCGGTGGCGCCCATCTCCAAGTTTTATGTCGGTGCCATCGCCTGCGGCCTGAGTGGCACCTGGTACTTCGGTGCCAACATGGAGTTCGCGGGGCAAGGTCTATTCCACTCGGTTCACGCCGAGCAGTCCGCCATCTCCAACGCCTGGCTGGGTGGCGAGACCGGGATCTCTGAAATCACCGTCAACTACACCCCCTGTGGCCACTGCCGTCAGTTCATGAACGAGCTGAGCACCGCCAAGATCCTGAAAGTCTCTCTGCCCGATGACTTGAGCGCCCTGCAATCCTTCCTGCCCCACTCGTTTGGCCCGGCGGATCTCGACATCACAGATGCGCTGATGAGCCCGCAGGATCACGCAGAGCTTGAGCTTCAAAGCGAAGACCCGCTGTGGCAGGCCGCGCTGGCCGCCGCCCGTCAAAGCTACGCCCCCTACAGTCAGGGCTATGCCGCGGTGGCGCTGCAGTTTGCCGATGGTCGCATCTTCTCTGGCCGCTACGCCGAGAACGCCGCCTTCAACCCCAGCCTGCCGCCGATGCAGATGGCCTGCGCCCATGCGGTGCTTAACGGCGAAGATCTCGCCACCATCCGCCGCGCCGTGCTGCTGGAGAACAAAAACGGCCAGATCAGCCAGCGTGACTCCGCCCAGTCCACCCTCAAGGCGCTGGGCTCCGTCGAGCTGGAGTATCAGGCGGTCTGACCCCGGCTTTGCGTCGATAAACGAAAGCCCCCGCACCTTGGTGCGGGGGCTTTTTTACTGGGCCGTTTAACCGGGAGCGACCGGTGATCTGCACAGTTTGGCGCGGTTGATCACCCCGTCTGACCGGTTGCTGATCAGACCGGTTTTAGCCGCGAAGTGAAGTGGCGCAGCAGCGGCGGCTCGTAGGCAAAGGTGAGCCCGCGAATGTCGCTGGCCCGCGCTTTCAGCGCGATCAGGCAGTCGGCCACATAGTCCATGTGATCCCGGGTGTAGACCCGGCGCGGAATAGTGAGACGCAGCAACTCAAAATCCGCCGCCTCCTGCTTGCCAGTGGCGGGATCGCGCCCGAGTAGCAGGGAGCCAATCTCCACCCCGCGCACGCCCCCTTCCAGATAGAGCTCGCAGGCGAGCGCATGGGCCGGAAACTGCTCGGCCGGAATATGGGGCAGCAGCTTTTTGGCATCCACAAAGACCGCATGACCGCCGGTGGGGGTCTGGATGGGAATGCCCGCCTCGGCCAGCCGCTCACCCAGATAAGCCACCTGACTGATGCGGTAGGTGAGATACTCCTCATCCATCCCCTCCCGCAGACCGATGGCAAGCGCCGCCATGTCCCGCCCCGCAAGCCCGCCATAGGTGACAAACCCCTCCATCGCCACACAGCGCACCTGCACCGCGCGGAACAGGTCGAGATCTTCTTTGAAGCAACACAACCCGCCGATATTGACCAACCCATCCTTCTTGGCCGACATAGTGAAGATGTCCCCCAGTGCGAACATCTGGCGCACTATCTCCTTGATGCTGTGCTTGGCATAGGCCGGATCCCGCTCCTTGATAAACCAGGCGTTCTCGGCAAAGCGGGCGGCGTCGATCACCACCGGAATCTGGTGGCGACGGGCCAGTTCGGAAACCGCCTCCATATTGGCCATGGAGACCGGCTGGCCACCGGCACTGTTGCAGGTCACCGTGATGATGATGCCGGCCACGTTGTCGGTCCCCAGGGTTTCGATGGTGTCGGTCAGGCGAGGGAGATCAAAATCCCCCTTCCAGGCATAAGGCGCCGTGGTATCGAGGGCCTTCGGGGTGAGCAGGTTGATGGCCCGCGCGCCAGCCAACTCCACGTGGGCCTTGGTGGTGTCGAAGTGGTAGTTGGAGATAAAGACCGGCGCCTTGCCCTTGCAGCACTTGACCAGCTCGGGGAAGAGGATCTGCTCGGCCCCGCGCCCCTGATGGGTGGGCATCACATGCTGGTAGCCAAAAATGTCGCGCACCGCGCGCTCCAGCTCGACGAAGTTGCGGCTGCCCGCATAGGCCTCATCCCCCATCATGATGCCGGCCCACTGACGGTCGGACATGGCACCGGTGCCGCTGTCGGTCAGCAGATCGATATAGACATCTTCGGCCAGCAGCAGGAAGGGGTTCCAGCCCGCGGCCTCGAGGGCGGCACGACGCTCGGCGCCAGTGGTCTGTTTGATGGGCTCGACCATCTTGATACGAAACGGCTCGGGTATACGACGCATATAAGACTCCTCACCGGCGCAAGGCCAGTGTGTTTGAAATCGGGATTGGCAAAGAGGCCGGGGCGTTCAGGGTCGTCCGGCTGACAAATTCAAACGGCGGGTGCCGCCAATCAGCGGTGAGGAAAGTCGAAGGTGAGAATGGGATCCCGGGTATACCAGTGGGCGAGCAGGCAAGCTGCCCGGGGCGTAGCTGTCATGATTGGCATCACTCCCCTCCATATCGGTTGTAGACAGTCGGTGGCCAACAAGATCCATTGATGGGTGCTGCCAGCGGGCAGCCCCGCCACGTTAACGGTTGGTTAATTTGCAAACAAGGGGCGCACCGACGGGCTGTGCGCCCGCTCACAAAGTGCGCATCTGAGCGGCAAACCGGCAGCGAGGTTGATCCGCCCGCGCTCCCGCTTCGTTATTCTCCCTACCCACACGCCACATCCCCCATCAGCCAGGGCCGGAAGCCATCATGCATCGCAAACTCCATCTGCCCGAGAAGATCTGCCCCGTCTGCCAGCGCCCCTTCAGTTGGCGGCGCAAGTGGGCGCGCAGCTGGGAGGCGGTTCGCTACTGCAGCGAGCGTTGTCGCCACGCTCGTCACCGCAGCCAGCAACCTGAGGGGGATCGAGTCTGATGGAGCTGCGCCTGATTCTCGGCGATCAGCTGAACGCCGGTCACAGCTGGTTTCGCACCCCGGATCCGGCAATCTGCTATCTGATGGCGGAACTACGTCAGGAGACCGACTACTGCCGCCACCATCGCCAGAAGGTGTTGGCCTTCTTTGCCGCCATGCGCGCCTTCGCGGCGGCCCTCACCCAAGCGGGCCACCGCGTCTGTTACCTGACCCTCGATGAGAGCGCCCGCTGGCCCGATTTGCCCAGCCTGCTGGGAGCCCAAATCGCGGCGCATCAGGCCGACAGCTTTGCCTGGCAGAGCCCGGACGAGTGGCGCCTCGCCAGCCAGTTGAAAAGCTGGGCGGCGGGTCTTGTCATCCCTGCCACCGAGGTGGAGAGCGAGCATTTTCTCACCCCCCGCGATGGCTGGCAGCACTACCCCCACAGCCGGATGGAGTTCTTCTACCGCGCCTTGCGAAAGCAATACCAAGTGCTGCTCGATGAGCGCGGCCAACCCCTTGGCGGGCGCTGGAACTTTGATGACGAGAACCGCGCCAAACTGCCGGCGAGCCAACCAATCCCGGCCCCCCTCACCTTTGCCAACGAGGTGAGCAACATCGATGCCATGCTGACCCGCCACGGGGTCAGCACCATCGGCGAGGCAGATGCCCGCCAACTGCCGTGGCCCATCACAAGGCGCCAGAGTCGCGAGCTGCTGACCCATTTTCTCACCCACTGCCTGCCCCACTTTGGCCGCTATCAGGATGCCCTGAGCGAGCGCGGCTGGAGTCTGTTTCACAGCCGCCTGTCGTTTTCCCTCAACAGCAAGATGCTTCATCCGCTTGAGGTGATCCGCGCCGCCGAATCCCACTGGCAGGCCAATCAGGCCACCATCACGCTGGCGCAGGTAGAAGGCTTTATCCGCCAGATCCTCGGCTGGCGCGAGTTTGTCCGTGCCCTCTATTGGGAGAAGATGCCCGACTACAAGCAGACCAATTTTCTCGGGGCCAAGCGGCCGCTGCCCAGTTTCTTCTGGAGCGGCGAAACGAAGATGACCTGCGTGCGTCACGCCATTGGCCAGTCTCTTGAGCACGGTTACGCCCACCATATCCAGCGGTTGATGGTGACCGGTAACTTTGCCCTGCTGGCGGGGATCGATCCTGACGAGGTGGATGACTGGTATCTCGGTATCTATGTGGATGCCATCGAGTGGGTGGAGCTGCCCAACACCCGCGGCATGAGCCAGTTTGCCGACGGCGGCCTGATGGGCAGCAAGCCCTACGCCAGCAGCGGCGCCTATCTCGAGCGGATGGGCCACTACTGCAAGGGGTGCCACTATCAGGTCAAAGCCCGCCACGGCGGCGGGAGCTGCCCCTTCAACAGCCTCTACTGGCACTTTCTCTGGCGCAATCGGGACAAACTGGGCGGCAATCCCCGCCTCGCCCTGCCCTATGCCAACTGGGATGGCCAAGCCGCAGCGCAGCAGCAGACCATTCTGGCCACTGCGGAGCACTATCTGATCCATCTTGAGCAGTTGTAAGCGGGCCATACCCCCTGACACTGCCCCTGACAACAGCGCAGCAATTTACGCTGGCAATCAGGCTCACCATCGCACCAAACACCAGCTTGTGACAGGCAAGCAGACGGAGATCCCAATCCTGCGCAGAGTGGTTGAATATCCTGTGGCGGCTGATTATGGTGGTGGCCACATCAGGAGATCAGTCAAGGAAAGACGATATGGAGATAGTGGTTCTCGGTGGTGGCGTGATTGGGGTAACCAGCGCCTGGTATCTGGCCAAAGCGGGTCACAAGGTGACCCTGCTGGAGCGACAAGGTGGCGTCGCCCTTGAAACCAGCCATGCCAACGCCGGACAGATATCCCCCGGTTATGCAGCCCCTTGGGCGGCCCCCGGCATTCCCCTCAAGGCCGCCAAGTGGATGCTGCAAAAGCATGCCCCCTTCACCGTGCGCCCCACTGCCGACCCCTTCCAACTGCGCTGGATGCTCAGAATGCTCGCCAACTGTACTCCGACCGCCTATGCCACCAACAAGGGGCGCATGGTGCGTCTGGCCGAATACAGCCGCGACTGCATGAAGCTGCTGCGTGACGAGCTGAACATCGATTACGAAGGGCGCCAGCTCGGCACCCTGCAGCTGTTTCGCAGCCAATCCCAGCTCGATGCCAGTCAGCGCGATATCGAGGTGCTGGAGGAGTATGGCGTCCCTTACCAGTCGCTGGATGCCAGCGGCTGCGAAGCGGCAGAGCCTGCGCTGGCGCGGGTGCGTGGCAAAATCGTCGGCGGCTTGCGTCTGCCCGGCGACGAGACCGGCGACTGCTTCCGCTTCACCAAGGCCCTTGCCCTTGAAGCCGAGAAGCTCGGGGTCAAGTTCGTCTTCAACTGCGACATCGACGAGATTGAGCAAGCCCGTGGCCGAGCCGTGGCGGTGCGGGTGGGCGAGCAGCGCTATCGCGCCGATGCCATCGTCTGTGCGCTCGGCAGCTATGCCACCGGTTTTCTACGGCCGCTGCTGCGCCCGCTCGGGCTGGAGCTGCCGGTCTATCCGGTCAAGGGCTACTCCCTCACCCTGCCGATGATCAACGCCGAGGCCGCACCGCGCAGCACCGTGCTCGATGAAACCTACAAGGTGGCCATCACCCGCTTTGACGAGCGGATCCGGGTCGGCGGCATGGCGGAGCTGTCGGGCTACAACCTCGCTCTCAACCCCAGACGCCACGACACCCTGGCGATGGTGGTGGGCGATCTCTTTCCCGAAGGGGGCGATATCAGCCAAGCCGAGTTCTGGACCGGTCTGCGCCCCATGACTCCGGATGGCACCCCGCTGGTGGGGCCAAGCCCCATTCCCGGCCTCTGGCTCAATACCGGCCACGGCACCCTGGGCTGGACCATGGCGGCCGGCTCGGGTCAGCTTCTGTGCGATCTCATCAGCGGCAGCGAGCCCGCCATCAGCGATGAGGGGCTCACTCTGGCCCGTTACGGCTAAGCGCCTAAGCTGTCGGGCTGTTTCACTCGCCAACTACGCCCAGCAGAGGACGTTCTCAACCGCTTTATTGACAGGCCACCGCCAAAAACGGTGGCCTTTTCGTCTGATGTTGACCTTCTCCCTCCCCGTCTACCTGAGCGGTGCTCTGGCTGCCGGTTAATGCAGCAAACGGCACAGAATATTGCGCAATTCGACTTGCGCCCGCCGCCACAATCCGTAATGTGGATAGACGCATTTTTCGCAGCGCATATTTTTTAAATGGCTTGTAAAGACCTTGTAAATGGCCTTCGCCAGCAGGGACGCAGGCGTGCAACACCCCTTTCATTAGCAGCAATCCAGGGTAGGACATTATGAAAAAAGTAGGTTTGGTCGGTTGGCGTGGCATGGTGGGATCGGTTCTGATGAGCCGGATGCAGGAAGAGCAGGATTTCGCCCATATTCAACCCACCTTCTTCACCACCTCCCAGGCCGGTGAGGCCGCTCCCAACTTCGGCGTCGATGCCGGTACTCTGCAGGACGCCTTCGATATCGAGGCGCTGGCCAAGCAGGATATCATCATCACCGCGCAAGGCGGCGACTACACCAAGGATGTCTATCCGCGCCTGAAAGCCGCCGGCTGGCAGGGTTACTGGATTGACGCCGCCTCAGCCCTGCGGATGGAGAAAGACGCCGTCATCATTCTGGATCCGGTCAACGGCGACGTCATCGAGCATGCACTGAACAACGGCATCAAGACCTTCGTTGGCGGCAACTGCACCGTCAGCCTGATGTTGCTGGCCCTCGGCGGCCTGTTCAAGGCCGATCTGGTGGAGTGGGTCAGCGTTGCTACCTATCAGGCCGCCTCCGGTGGCGGTGCCCGCCATATGCGCGAGCTGGTCACCCAGATGGGGATGCTGCGTGACGAAGTGGCGGTCGAGCTGGCGGATCCCGCCTCCGCCATTCTCGATATCGAGCGCAAGATCACCGAGAAGACCCGCTCCGGCACCCTGCCGGTCGACAACTTCGGCGTACCGCTGGCCGGTGGCCTTATCCCCTGGATTGACACCAAGCTCGACAACGGCCAGAGCCGTGAAGAGTGGAAGGGTCAGGCCGAGACCAACAAGATTTTGGGTATCGAGAATGCCGTCATTCCGGTGGATGGTCTCTGCGTGCGGATCGGCGCCCTGCGCTGCCACAGCCAGGCGTTCACCATCAAGCTGAAAAAGGATGTGCCGCTGGCGGAGATCGAAGCGCTGCTGGCTGCCCACAACGACTGGGTGAAAGTGATCCCCAACGATCGCGACATCACCGCCCGCGAGCTGACCCCGGCTGCCGTCACCGGCACCCTCAGCATTCCGGTGGGCCGTCTGCGCAAACTCAACATGGGCCCGGAGTATCTGGCGGCCTTTACCGTGGGTGACCAGCTGCTGTGGGGCGCCGCCGAGCCGCTGCGCCGCATGCTGCGTATCCTGCTGGCGCGCTAATTCGCCACAGCAGCAGATACAACCAGGGCGGGGAGTCACACTCCCCGCCCTTTTTATTGCCTGTTGTCATGACCCGTTTAGCGGACTCTCACTCTTGCTGTTACTTAAGCAGAATACGCTGACAGCCGCTGTAGATCTCGGCCCGCCCGGGGCGGCAAAAGCCCACCAGGGTGAGCCCGGTCTGCTCGGCCCGCTCGACCGCAAGCTCGGTGGCAGCCGAGATGGCGAGCAAGATCTCGACCCCGGCGCTGGCGCACTTTTGCACCATCTCGAAACTGGCGCGGCTGGTCACCAGAATGGCACCGTCACGGCGGCCAGCGCGGCACAGATGGCCCACCAGCTTGTCCAGCGCAATATGGCGTCCCACATCCTCGCGAATGGCGAGAATGTTGCCCTCACTATCAAGATGCACTGCCGCATGGGTAGCGCCGGTACGCTGACCCAGCAGCTGGAGCGGGCGCAGCGCGCTCAGCACCTTGTCGATATGCCCTACCGCCAGACGCTGACTGTCGGGCAAGCTTGGCTGGGTGCGGATCACCTGCTCCAGACTCTCGCTGCCGCAGATGCCGCAACCGGTGCGCCCCGCCATGGTACGCCGCTTCTCTTTGAGGCGATGGACGCAGCGATTGGCCAAGGTGATATGCAGCTCAATCCCCTGACAGCCGTCGATCTGTTCGATATCGTGGATATCGAGCAGGCTGTCGATGATCCCCTCGGATAGCGAAAAACCGATGGCAAAATCCTCCAGATCAGAGGCTGAACACATCATCACGCTGTGGGCGATGCCGTTGTAGACCAGCGCCACCGGCGTCTCGGAGGGGAGCGCCATCTCGCTGTCGCAGGTCAGCGCATCGGCGCGGTAGTGCACCACCTCGCGGTGGATGGCGCAGCGTGCCAGTTCGCTCTGCTCGCTTTGTTCTCTCTGCTCGCTAAGCTCGCTCCGCGCCTCAAGCTCTATGGCCTCTCTCATGGTGCGACCCCGTCAATGATCTCGGGATCTCTGGCCGAAATGCCGAGCCGCTTCATTTTGGAGAGCAAGGTGGTGCGCTTCATGCCGAGGCGGTTGGCCGCCCCCCGCTCGCCAGCGACGATGCCGTTACAGTCACGCAGGGCGGCGATGATCGCCTCGCGCTCATCGGTCGGCCCCTCCTCGGCAAAGAGCGGCGTGGCGGGCTCGTCATAAACCAGAGTCTCAATCTTGTGGTAACCCTTGAGGGGCATCAGCTCATCGGGCGAGAGGTTGAGCACATGGCCGCGGGTCATCACCACGGCGCGCTCGATAACGTTCTCCAGCTCGCGGATATTGCCGTACCAGGGGAGCGACACCAGCATCTTCATGGCATCGGCGGGGATCGAGGTGATGGTGCGGCGCATCCGCTTGGCGATCTTCTTGATAAAGAAATTGACCAAGAGCGGAATGTCCTCGCGCCGCTCGCGCAGGGGCGGCAGCTCGATGGGAAAGACATTGAGGCGATAGTAGAGATCGCTTCTGAAACGCTTGTTCTTGACCATGGAGAGCAGATCGCAGTTGGTGGCGGCCACCAGCCGCACATCCACTGCGATGGGGTTGCTGTTACCCACCCGCTCCAGCTCGTGCTCCTGCAATACCCGCAAGAGTTTGGGCTGCAAGTCCAGCGGCATATCCCCCACTTCGTCGAGGAACAGGGTGCCCTTGTGGGCCCGCTCGAAGCGGCCGATGCGCTGGGTCAGGGCGCCGGTAAAGGCCCCCTTCTCGTGGCCAAAGAGATCGCTCTCGATAAGGCCAGTGGGGATGGCGGCGCAGTTCACCTTTACCATCTCGTGGTCGTGGCGGGCACTCAGGGCGTGAATGGCCTGGGCGATCAGCTCCTTGCCGGTACCGGTCTCGCCGAGGATCAGCACGGTACTGTCGCTCTCGGCCACCAGCCGCACTTTCTCCAGCACGCTCTCCATCACCGCGCTCTGGTAGATGATGTGGGGGAACTCCCCCTGCATCTGCGGCTCGTTGATGCGAATGGTCTTCTCTTTTGCGCCGTTGGTGTTGGAGATCTCCTGCTGCGCCTGCACGTTGTTCATGGCAATGGCCGTGCGCGCCGCCACCTGCTCCAGCAAGGAGATATCGATATCGGCAAAAAAGTCGGCGTTGGGGTGCGAGAGGATCAACACCCCCAGCAGGTTGCCCCGATAGCGCAGCGGCAAAATGCAGGAGCTGTCGGCCTCGGGCGGCAGGATCTGGGAGGTAAAGCGGCAGCGATTGCTGCAGCCGTGGCCGTGTTCGCGATAGACAAAAAACGGCTCGCTATGGCCAAGAGCCCCCTGCAGGCACTTCTTCTCAAAACAGGAGTGATCGATGATGCCCGGCTGATCGCTCTGGTGCTGATTGACCAGATAGCTCTTGAAGCTGTCGGAAGTGGCGTTGTATTCGGCCAGACACAAGCTGCTGATGCCAAAGTGGTGGTGCAGGATGGTAAACAGGCTCTTGGGCAGCTCGGCGATGCGCACCAGCTTGATCACCGCGTTGGTCACATCCACCAGAATTTTGCAACTGTCGCGCTCAAGGCGCAGGGAGTTGGCCTGCTCCAGAGTGCGCTCCTTGTCGAGCACGTTCTCCAGCGCAATGGCGATAATGGCCGCCAGCTGGGTCAGCTTGGCAAGGGTCTCCATGGTGAAGCTGTCGAGCTGGGTGTTGATAAACTCGACCCCGCCAAGGTGGCTGCGGGCGGTGGTGATGGGGAGCTGGCAGTAGGAGCGCAGCCCCCCGTAGACCCCTTCGCGATCCAGTGCCAGGCAGCGATTCTCAAAGCGGGCGGCAGCGAGAATGATAGCCTGTTCCGAGGTCTCTTTGGTAGGACGGGGGGAGAGGTGCAGCTCTGCCTTGGGGCAGACCAGATGCTTTGGGCCGGAATGTCCCATGAAGTAGAAAATGGCCTCCTCGTCCGCACCCATGTTGAGGATCAGGTTGACCCGGGTCACGCCGCCGAAGCTGGCATCTATCTTGTTGAGTTTGTGGATAAAGTCATCGAGCGTCACGGCCGACAGGAAGGATTTGGAGAGCAGGAGGAAACCGTCGTCCCAGATGGGAGAGATCTCGTCCAGGGGGATGGCACTCACATTTAGCATTGCGGCCTCACGTTATATCGATTTAGTCACCAGTCAGGCTGTCCATGCCATCGCATCACGACAAGCACCCGTCACCAAAATAAATAGCCGCAACCCGTAAAAGCGGCTGCCAATAAGAAAAGCGGTGACGAAAATTGTCGCATGTTGCAATTCCAGAGTTGTTATTAACGAACGACAACAAAAAGTAACATCGTTATCGGGGGATATATTGGAATGGCGACTCATCATAGATGAGCTCAAATTTCATTACAATCCGATTTAATATATCTGATGGCCATATTTAACCGGTTATTTCATCAGTTCTTGATCTCAATTAAGGCGCCCGAAAAGTGGGCCGCCGTCAACTGTCAGATCTGCCTCTCCTCTTCGCTGGCTGCGGGTTTCGAGATGGCGTTTGCTGCCCATCCATCGGCAATTTACGAGGTGATGATCCGGCTGTGGCAGCACTTCAGGCCACCGAAGATAAAGAGGGCCGACAGGCTCTGGAAGGCCATCAGCAGCCAGCTGGCGTTGTCGGCGAGCTCGGCGGTGACGCTCTGGTGCGTGAGGTAGATCAGCAGAGTGATCACCCCCAACAGCAAGCCGTTGATCAAGGTGGTGGAGATAAACCCGATCAGCCAGGCACTGGAAATACTCAAGGCGGAAAATACGCTGCTCATGGCAAGCCGTGCCGCCATAAAACAGCCGAAAAAACCGAAGCCCAGCAGAAATATCATCTCGTCGCGCCAAATATAGCAACCTATTCCCAGCAATATCGCCGCCAGATAGGTGCCAATATAGAAAAGTCCGAATAAGCGACCAATTTCATGTTGCATCATTTACTCCCCTTTTTTTGGGTAATAAAAGGGTGCCCGACTCGATAAATCCGAGTCGGGTTCCCTTATTTGTGCAGAACCTCTTTTTTAGGGCGGTCAGCCTTTGGCTGCGCTGCGCAATTTCGCCTTGAGCGCGCTGTATTCAGTCTGGACGTACACTTCCGCCTCAGGCTGATTGTCGATGCGCTCGATCTTCACCGCGCAGTACTTGTACTCCGGCGTGTGGGAGACGGGATCGACGTGCTCGATAGTGAGCTCGTTACAGGCCCCGATCCACCACTGGTAGGTCATGTAGACCACCCCGGCGTTGACCCGGTCGTTGTAGTTGGCCCGGGTAATTACCTTGCCACGGCGCGACGAGATCCAGACCAGCGCCTGATCCTTCACCCCGAGCTTTTTGGCATCGCTCGGGTGGATCTGCACATAACCGGGCTCATCGGCCAGGGTCTGCAGCGCCGAGCAGTTGCCGGTCATGGAGCGGCAGGAGTAGTGACCCACCTCGCGCACGGTGGAGAGCACCAGCGGGTACTCGGCACAGGGCTGCTCCAGCGGCGGCCGCCACTCGGAGGCGATCAGCTGACCCTTGCCGCTCGGGGTAGTGAACACGTTCCCCTCGAACAGAGTGCTGGTGCCCGGGTGATCCTCGGTCGGACAGGGCCACTGCACACTCTTGAGATCGGCCATCTTGTCGTAGCTGACCCCGGCATAGAGCGGGCAGAGCGCACGCATCTCGTCCCAGATCTCTTCGGTGTTGTGGTACTCCATGGGATACCCCATGGCGGTCGCCATCAACGAGAAGATCGCCCAGTCCGGTTTCACGTTCTCAGGGGGCGTCACCGCCTTGTAGAAGCGCTGGAAGCCGCGATCTGCCGAGCTGTAGACCCCTTCATGCTCGCCCCAACTGGTGGCGGGCAGAATGACGTCGGCCATCTCGGCAGTCTGGGTCATGAAGATATCCTGCACGATCACCAGCTCCATCCCCGCCAGAGTGCGACGGAACTGACCGAGATCTGCCTCGGTCTGGGCCGGATCTTCACCGAAGATGTAGAAAGCCTTGCACTTGCCCTCCTCCACCTTGTGGCCAAGCTCGGTCAGACGATAGCCGGGTTTCTGGGAGAGCGACGCCACGCCCCACGCATTGGCGAATTTGGCGCTGATGGCGGGATCGGCCACCGACTGATAACCCGGGAACTGGTGCGGCAGCATCCCCATGTCACAGGTGCCCTGCACGTTGTTCTGACCGCGAACCGGCCCGCAACCGGTGCCGCGGCGACCGAAGTTGCCGGTCAGCAGCGCCAGACCCGCCAGCCCCTTGACCACATCCACCGCCTGACCGTACTGGGTCACCCCCATGCCCCACAGGATCATGGACGCAGGCGACTCGGCATAGGTGCGAATGGCGGCGCGGATATCGGCGGCTTTCAGGCCGGTGATCCCCTCCACATATTCCGGGGTGTACTTGGCCACCGTCGCCTTGAAGGTCTCGAACCCTTCGGTGTAGTTGGCGACAAAGGCCTTGTTGTAGAGCCCTTCATTGATCAACACGTTGGCGAAGGCGTTAACCAGCGCCATGTTGGAACCGTTTTTGAGCGGCAGCCACTGATCGGCGATACGGGCGGTCTCCACCATGCGGGGATCACACACAATCACCTTGGCCCCGTTTGCCTTCGCCTTGAGGATATGGCGGGCGACGATGGGGTGAGAGTCAGCAGCGTTGTAACCAAACACCAGCAGGCACTTGGTCTCTTGAATTTCGGGAATGGCGTTGCTCATGGCGCCGTTGCCTACAGTTGTCTCCAGACCGGAGACTGAGGGTGCGTGTCACACCCTCGCGCAGTGGTCGACGTTGTTCGTCCCAATCACCGCACGGGCAAATTTCTGCATCACATAGTTGGCTTCATTGCCCGGGCCACGGGCAGAGCCGGTGGTCATGATGGCGTCCGGGCCATATTTCGCCTTGATGGCAGAGAGACGGCTGCTGGCGAACGCGATGGCTTCGTCCCAGGAGACCGCCTCGAACTTGCCACCGCGCTCGCGGCGGATCATCGGGCTCTTGAGACGGGGGGTCAGCAGGTTGGTATCGTTCAAAAAATCCCAACCGTAATAGCCCTTGAGGCAGAGCTGCCCCTCGTTGGTCCGGCCGTTGGCGCCTTCGGCCCCCACCACCTTGTCGTTTTCAACCAGCAGGTTGATTTTGCAACCGGTGCCGCAATAGGGGCACACGGTAATGACTTTTTTCATGACTCACACTCTTGTTTGTTAACGAAAAACGGCTCGGCAAGCCCGCTCACACCCGCGCCGGCATCGCCAGCAGTGCCTCGGCACTGGCCAGCTGCTTCTGCCGGTTCAGGTTTTCAAGATGCTCCGGCGTGACCAGCCGCAGCGCCTGGGTCGGACACACCTCGACACAGGCCGGGCCCGCCTCGCGGTGACGGCAGAGATCGCACTTGAGCGCCTGCGCCTTGGTCTGCGGCCGCTTGAAGAGCGAATCGGCAGTCGGGGGCACCTCTTTGAGCACCACCGCCATGGCGCCGTAAGGACAGGCCACCACGCAGGACTTGCAGCCGATGCAGCGCTCCTGCAACACCTTGACGCAACCATCCTCGCTGACGATGGCATTGTTCGGGCAGGCCATGGCGCACGGCTTGTCTTCACACTGGCGGCAGAGCACCGGCGTGGTCACCTTGCTGCCCACGATCACCTTCAGGCGCGGCTGAAAGTAGCTGTCCCTGGAGACCAGATGTCCATCCTCGATGGCAAGATGCAGGCCGCCCTCCCGCTCAAGGGTCCCGCTGCAAGACCCTGACTGGTGTGAAACGGCGCAGGCCACCTCACAGGTACGACACCCAATACAGAGACTGGGATCTGCAATCACGAAGCTGTTCATAGAGAGGGATCCTAAATGGTTCGTTACACCGGGCCGCCCGCCGACAGGCAAAGAGGCGGCCAGCCCCCCACAAAGCATTTATCAGACCAAAACGGGCCAAGGTTGCGATAAAAATTTACAAGCAACTGAAAATAAAGGAGTAATCAGAAAGGAATACGTGCGACTTGCCGCCCCTGACGAGGGTGACGACGGGGTGGGAAGTGTGATCGACACGACAAAAGTGACGAGCTCGACACCGGCTGACCAGACCCTGCCCAGCCATATAACGGAGCCGTTTGAAGGAGTTTGCAGCCAGGATCGGCCGCCCCAAACCGGGCAAGCGGAGGAAGGAACACCGTGGAGAAAAACCATACCAAGGGCCAAAAATGGGCTGTGCAGCACGCCAAAGCCGCTTGCAGCGATGACAAGTTGTTTGGTTTTGCTATCGAACTGGCAAGCCATCATTAAGCCAAACCGAACAAAAATGGGCCACTTATTGACTGATTTGTTGAGCCAGAGCCGGTTTTAGGCCCCTGCCCCTTCAGTTTTCTATCCCTCCGGTTAATATGTGCCAGTTGGCAACCAGCTCCGTTGGGGTCGTTTCCATGCAGATAAGCGATAAGACAGCACAGGTTAAAAGCAGCAGACTAGGGGCTGGAACTTAGGGGCGGTAGCAAATTTTTCGTAATCATGAAAAATCACTCTTGCAACAATTATCAGATAAGTAACATCTCCCAATATTGTTGCTCCATGTCGTAGTATGAAAAAATATGACATTGATACTCAGGTATAAAAATTTATTTCCGTTTATTAAACCCACCACTTTACAGAGGATGCAATAATCAACATGCAATTTCAAAAAATACAGATAGCAGAATGGCGGCAGTTTAAGAATATCGACATAGATTTTCATCCAAAGATAACAATTATTACTGGTGCAAATGGAGCAGGGAAAACAACAATTTTAAAAATTCTCTCTCAACATTATGGATGGCATACAAACCTCCTTGCCACACCCAAAATCTCTCCTGAAACTGGAACCACAAAATATTTGACTGGGTTTTACAAACCATTTACAAGACCCGAACAACCACACTTCAACGGCAATTACTACAACAATCACCCCAATATCCCATACAATTCTTACCCTCATGAACAATTTAATATAATAGGAAGGGTTACATATGGAAATAATTTATCTTCCGAAATAAGCATACCTATTGAATCTGGGGTCCAGTACTCAATTCAACTACACAATCAGCAGCCTATTATCGGTTTACATATCAATTCGCATAGACCAATGCAAACGTACCAACAAATAACGGCCATTCCAACTTATACTATTGGTGCAGAGCAAGCATACTCGAATTACATTCAAGAAGTAATGCAAAAGCATAATAACTCATACTCTCAGTTTTCACCTACATACCGAATGAAGGAATCCATTATTTCAATGGCAACATTTGGCCCTGGCAACTCAAATGTTCAAGGCAATAGTGAACTTGCAAGATTATTTAGCGAGTTTAAGAGGATTTTATCTGCCATATTACCGCCATCCATAGGATTTCGAGATATAAATGTTAGGATACCTGATGTGGTTCTTATAACAGATAGCGGAGAATTTGTTATTGATGCAGCATCTGGTGGTCTCATGTCACTAATTGATTTGTCTTGGCAGATATTTTTATACTCTCAGAATAAGACAGATTTTGTGGTTACTATCGATGAACCTGAAAACCATCTACACCCGTCTATGCAACGTAGTATTCTAAGACGCCTATCTCATGCTTTTCCAAGTGCCCAGTTCATTGTCGTAACACATAGTCCATTTATAGTTTCCTCTGTAAAAGACTCCAATGTATATGTTCTTAAGTATACAGAAAATAGATCTATTGAGAGTTCTGAGTTCATCGGTGGTCAAGTAACTTCACTCAAACTCGATCTCGATGGTAAAGCTGCTACGGCTAATGAAATACTTAGAGACGTTTTAGGCGTACCAGTCACTTTGCCGGAATGGGCAGAAAATGAACTAGAAGTGATAACTAATGAATTCACAGGGAAACCAATTACAGCAGAAAATTTAAACGCCATGCGAATTGCTCTAACCGATGCAGGTTTGAGTGAGTATTTCCCGGATGCATTAAAGAAAATTGCGGGCTGATACAATGATAAAACTAACAAAAAACAATAAGCCAGAAATACTTCTAAAAAATGCTGAAAAATGGACCGAGGATATTCTAAGCAAACTACAAAATGCTGAAAAATTATCCAACACTGACAATGCTAGATATAGACACCCTGAAATAAAGTCAGCATTGATCTCAGAGACAAATGGAAAATGTGCTTATTGTGAAAGCAAACTTCTTCACATCCATCACGGTGATATTGAACATATTATTCCAAAATCTCTTGAACCAAAGAAGAGATACGAGTGGGAAAATTTAACTCTCGCATGTGAAATATGCAATCAAAACAAATCAAACCGTGATCCAAAAACAACATTAATTATTGATCCATATATCACCGATCCCAAAAACCATCTTCACTTCTCAGGTCCGATAATATTTCCATTAGGAACTAACAATGGAAAAAACACATCAACAATATTAGATTTAAATAGAGTGGCATTATTAGAGAGACGCAAAGAGAAATTGGCTAATGTATTAGCCACATTTGACACAATCCTGAATGAAAACTTACCAATTCAAACTAGAAAGATAATATATTATGATTTTCTGGAGCATGATGCATCATCAAAGTCAGAATATACTGCCATGGTTCAATGTGTAGTCAAAAGCATGCAAGATAGACTACCACCTGAGATAAAGGAAGAAAATGTAGCTTAATCAGCTTATATTCTACCATAGGCTATGAATTGCACCTCTTTCATATTTACATTTACCTTAGCGGTGCAATTCACTTCGTTCATTGCACCCTACATTTTCTCCTTCCAAATAAAGACTCCATTGCTACCCAACTCCCTCCTCTTTGCCATCCTGCCAGCAATTAATTAGTCACTATTTTATCGTCTGTTTTTCACTCACTTCGGTAAAAAATAGTGGCCAAACCACTTCCCCAGATAAAACAAACGGTTGCCCGCAGAGCAGGTGAATATTTCAATCAATGGCCAATTAATAACCTTACTCAAAAGGGCGTTTTGATTATTTATACCTGAGCATGAACCCGCAGAGTGTGTGTCATTATAAGCTTAACGACAGATGAACAGACTGTGTCCCATGAAACGCATCTTTATATCCGATTAGCTCCCTTCCCATCGCAATCCTTTGATTTCCCCCCGATGTTGTATCCACACATACCTGATGTGTTCGGGGCGATCTGCTGTGGCAAACGTGTAAACATCAAACTGACAAGATGAACTCATGAACTGTGATAAACAACAAGCCATGTCCGGCGTCATGCTGGCGGCGATTGGCGTAGTCTATGGCGATATCGGCACCAGCCCGCTCTATACCTTGCGCGAGTGCCTGTCAGGTCAATTCGGGTTCGGCGTCGAGCCGGCCTCCATTCTCGGCTTTCTCTCGCTGATCTTCTGGCTGCTGATCCTGGTGGTGTCGGTCAAGTACCTCTCCTTTGTGATGCGGGCCGACAACGCCGGCGAGGGTGGCATTCTCACCCTGATGTCGCTGGCAACCCGCAACGCCTCCACCCGCTGGACGCCGCTGCTGATCATCCTCGGCCTGATTGGCGGCAGCTTCTTCTATGGTGAGGTGGTGATCACACCGGCGATGTCGGTGATGTCGGCCATCGAGGGTCTGAGCATTCTCACCCCCGCCCTCGACCCCTATATCGTCACTCTCTCGGTGCTGGTGCTGACCCTGCTGTTTGCCATCCAGAAACATGGCACCGCCATGGTGGGCAAGCTGTTTGCCCCCATCATGCTGATCTGGTTTATGACGCTGGCGGTGTTGGGGCTGCGCGGCATCATCCACAACCCCGAGGTGCTGGGTGCGCTCAACCCCGTCTGGGCGGTGCGCTTCTTTGTCCAGTACCAGACCACCTCCTTCTTTGCCCTCGGCGCCGTGGTGCTGGCCATCACCGGGGTGGAGGCGCTCTACGCGGATATGGGCCACTTTGGCAAAAATCCAATTCGCCTCGCCTGGTTTATCGTGGTGCTGCCCTCACTGGTGCTCAACTACTTCGGTCAGGGGGCGCTGCTGCTAAGCAACCCCGCCGCCATTGCCAACCCCTTCTTCCTGCTCGCGCCGAAATGGGCGCTGGTGCCGCTGCTGCTCTTGGCAACCATGGCGACGGTGATCGCCTCCCAGGCGGTGATCTCCGGGGTATTTTCGCTGACCCGGCAGGCGGTGCGGCTCGGTTATCTCTCACCCATTCGCATCGTTCACACCTCCGAGCAGGAGTCCGGCCAGATCTATATTCCGGTCATCAACTGGATGCTCTATATCTCGGTGGTGATCGTCATCATGAGCTTCGAGCACTCCAGCAATCTGGCGGCGGCCTACGGCATCGCGGTGACCGGCACCATGGTTCTCACCTCGATCCTCTCCTGCTCGGTGGCCAAGAACAGCTGGCACTGGAACAAGTATCTGGTGTCCATCCTGTTTGCCGCGCTGCTCTGTATCGACGTGCCGCTGTTTGCCGCCAATCTTGCCAAGATCTTCTCCGGCGGCTGGCTGCCGCTCACCCTGGGCGCGGTGATGTTCACCGTGATGACCAGCTGGAAGAGCGAACGCTTCCAGCTTATTCGCCGCCTGAACGAGCACGGCAACTCGCTGGAACCGATGATCGCCTCGCTGGAGAAATCCCCGCCGACCCGGGTGGCCGGCACCGCGGTCTATATGTCGCGGGTGGTCAATGTGATCCCCCATGCGCTCTTGCACAACCTCAAGCACAACAAGGTGCTGCACGAGCGGATCATCCTGCTCACCCTGCGGGTGGAGGAGGTGCCCTACGTCCACAATGTGCGCCGGGTCTGCATCGAGCAGCTCTCCCCCACCTTCTGGCGGGTAGTGGCGAGCTATGGCTGGCGCGAGACTCCCAACGTGGAGGAGATCTTCCACCGCTGCAACGCCGAGGGGCTGAGCTGCCGGATGATGGAGACCTCGTTCTTTATGGCCCACGAGTCGCTCATCATGAAAGACCGCCCCTGGTATCTCTATCTGCGCGGCAAGCTCTTTATGCTGCTGCAGCGCAACGCCCTGCGCGCCCCGGATCAGTTCGAGATCCCGCCCAACCGGGTCATCGAGCTGGGTTCGCAGGTGGATATCTGATGGCGGGTTGATGGCCTTTAATGGCATAGAAAACGTCAGCAAATAGAGAGGGAGGCATTGGCCTCCCTCTTCTTTTTCGTTAACCCAGTTACCGGCCCCCTCATCCCCAACCCTTCTCCCGCAAGGGGAGAAGGGGGCAAACCAGTGCAGTTGATTGTGAAACAGTTTGTAGGAAACCTGATGCGCGTTCACCAGTTGCAAGGCATTGAAATGACGATGTAAACAGCCCCTCATGGCCCGCAGCAGTGCAGAGGTAACGCAGACAAAGCTTGCAGAGCCGAGCAATGAGCTCGAGTACAGCGGGCGGGAGCCGGGCATTGCTCCAGATAGTGATTAGCATTGATAATGGTCATAGGCTTTGCGTGTGTTGATTGTGTTTAGCGATAAAATCAGATCACCATCGAAGCCTTTTTTACATCTATTTCAATTGGTTGCCGCTAAAGATCCGGTACATGAAGCCATGATAGGGATTCTGGGTGTGGCAGTTGTTTGGTTTTACTATCACAGCTCGCTGACTATCACTTCACCAGACTGCGCAACCAGCTGATCTCCTCGCCCCAGATAGACTCGTCTATGGTCTCGAGGATCAGCGGAATGCGATCGAAGCGATCATCGTTCATGATGTGGTGGAATACCGCCTCCCCCAGATTGCCCTCCCGCAAGCTGTGGTGGCGATCGACCCGGCTACCGAAGGTGCACTTGGCGCCGTTGATATGCATCCCCTTGAGATAATGAAAACCCACCGTGCGGTCGAACTCGGCAAAGACGGCAGCGCAGCTCTCGGCAGTGCGCAAATCGTAGCCGGCGGCAAAGGCGTGGCAGGTATCGAAACAGATCCCGACCCGGCTCTTGTCCTCCACCCCCTCGATGATGGTGGCGAGGTGCTCGAACGACCAGCCGAGGTTGGTCCCCTGCCCGGCGGTGTTCTCGATCACCGCCGTCACCCCTTCACTGCGCTCCAGCGCCCAGTTGATGGACTCGCTCACCAACTTGAGGCTGGCCGCCTCAGGGATCTGCTTGAGATGGCTACCGGGGTGGAAGTTCAGATAACAGAGCCCCAGCTGCTCGCAGCGTTTCATCTCGTCGAGAAACGCATCGCGGGATTTGGCCAGACCATCGGGATCCGGGTGGCCCAGATTGATGAGGTAACTGTCGTGGGGCAGGATCTGCTCCGGCAGAAAACCGGCCTTGTCACAGGCCACCTTGAAGGCGCGGATGGTGGCATCCGACAAGGGGGCCGCCTGCCACTGACGTTGATTCTTGGTAAAGAGGGCAAACGCGTTGGCCCCGATGGCCTGGGCGCGGGCGATGGTATTCTCCACCCCGCCGGCCGCACTGACGTGGGCTCCGATATATTTCATACAATCTCCTCGATACGGCAAGCCGCCATTATGCCGATCCCGCCCGGCCACGCCAAACCGGGATATCCGATAGCGGGTATCGACAAATAGCGCCGCCTATACAAGGCGCTGCGTTTCATGGCGTAATCGGCCTGCGCTGTGGCAACCTCTACCCAGAAGAGATAGTTAGAACCCGCCCGCGCCAGCATGGCGCCCATAAAAAAACGCAGCGTATCGCCTGAGCAATAACGCTGCGTCTTTGGGTCTCTCGGCCGTCCCCCTTACCGTGGCCCGAATGGCCAGCGACAAGGGAGCAAGAATGCGCGGGGAGAGTCGCCTTAGAAGGGCATCTTGAAGCCTGGCGGCAGTTGCATGCCACCGGTCAGTTCGCCCATCTTGGCCTTGTTCTGCTCTTCCACACGACGCACGGCATCGTTGCAAGCGGCAGCAACCAGATCTTCCAGCAGCTCCTTGTCATCTTCCATCAGGGAGGGGTCGATCTCGATGCGACGGACGCTGTGGCTACCGGTCATGGTGACCTTGACCATGCCAGCACCGGCTTCACCGGTCACTTCCATCTGAGCCAGCTGCTCCTGCGCCTTCTGCATACGCTCTTGCATCTGTTGGGCCTGTTTCATCAGGTTCCCCATTCCACCTTTACCAAACATATGTCGTCTCTCGTCTTGAAATCCGGCATCCAGCGCCGGGCTGTGGGCTTGTCTGTCCTAGATGGGGACAGCCAAACTGCTTTTCAACCGGAAGCAAGCTCCCGGCCACGGAATTTAGCGGTTGAGGGGCTCGATGCTCTCGTGATGGAGCACGGCACCAAACCGCTGAACTAAAAACTGCACGTTGGGATCCTGCTCCAGGTCCCGGGTCACCTGCTCCCGCACCCCGAGATAAAGGCGATGTTCGATCTCGAGGGGGGTCTCCTTGTCAGGTACCACACCGAGCGTCACCTCGACCTGCACCGGTTGACCCAGCGCTGGCCCGATGATCTCGGCCAGATCGGCGCGCGCCTTGTCGCTCACCAGATGGCGCTGTTCGGGCTTGAGGGTTAGCAGTACCTTGTCCCCTTCTCGCGTCATCACCGAGTTGATGGCCAGTTGGCGCAGCCGCCCTCCCACCTGAGTGTGAGCAATCAACTCGGCCCAAGGGTCGCCGCAACCATTGAGCAGCGAGGAGGGAATAAGGCGGGTCGCCTCTCCCTCTTGCGGCTCGCTGTCGCTCTCGAGCTCATCCCAGTCGATGGTCTCCATCACCGGCTGAACGGGCTCATCCTGCGTCACAGGGGTAGCAGCCACCGCCGTGGTGGCAACGGGTGGCTGGGTCGCTGGGGCGGGCGTCACCGCAGGCGCCGCAGCGCTGCGCTCGCCGGGTCGATAGCTCGGCTGCCCGTCGAGATCCCAAGGTGGCAGATCGGTTGGCTGGGCCGGTGCCGTGACAGGGGCGTGGCTCATCACCTGAGTCTGCTCGGCAAAGCCCTGATTGAGGTACTCCTCGTATTCCCCGTTGTCACCCTGCGGCTCGTAACCGTCGCCATAGAGATCCACTGGCGGCAGATCATCATAGTGACCCATCGCCGCCATCCCCTGCCCGGCCGGTTGGCCGACCGGAGCTGGCTGTTGCGCGACGGCCGGTGCAGCAGCAGGCGCGACAGGACGAGCTGGCGCAACCGGCACCGCGCGCGGCGCCGCCGCCGGGGCATCCTGACCACGCTGGCGGCTGCGCAGCATGTTTCGCTTGCCAAGCAGGCTCTGCATGCTCGATACAGCTGATACCGGTTCAGCAGCGGCAACAGGCGTTGCTGTCGCTTCGAGCGCGGGCTCGAAGGGGGCGGTCAGCGGCTCGCCACGGGAATAGTCGGTATCGGCTGCGGCAGACGCTCGATCATCAGCATCAGCATCAGCAGATTGTTCGGCTGAGTGCGCTGGCACATCGGGCTGCGCATGTGGCAACGCGGGCTCGGGTTGATACCCCATGCCCGCAGCCTCGCGCAGCAGCTCATCCTGCTGGCTGAACAGCTCGGCGGCTTGCGCCTCCTCCTCGCTGTCGGCGGGGTTGCCGATGTCATCCGTCATCGAAGGCAGGGAGACATCAACCGCGGGCACGGCGCCGCTGATCGGTGCCAGTGCGGCCGATTCAGCGGCCGGGCGCTTTCCCGGCAAGGAGGCTACCGGAATGGCACTACTCGCCGCACTGCTCGTCATTGACGGGGGCAACGCAGTGAGGCTGGCCGGATGCAGGGCATCGCGCCGGGGCGAGAAGGCGAGCATCCGCAGGCAGGTCATCTCCAGCGCGGTGCGACCATCGGGAGCCCAGGGCAGATCTTTACGGCCACCCAGCACGATCTGGTAGCAGAGCTGCACCTCTTCCGGGCTCATCGCCTTGGCCAGTTGCAGCAGGGCATCGGCATCCGCCCCCTGCTCCTGCACGCTGGCAGGCAGCAGCTGCGCCATGGCGATGCGATGGAGCAAGCCTTCCAGCTCGGCGTGGAGCTGATCAAAATCGGGGCCCAGGGTAGCGATCTCGGTGATCTTGGCCATGGTCGCGGGGGCATCTTGCCGCAAAATGGCTTCCAGCAGCTGGTGCAGATGGCGGTGATCGAGCGTGCCCAGCATCGCCAGCACGCTGTCGAGGCGCACGCTACCATTGCCGTGGGCCAGCGCCTGATCGGTCAGGCTCAGGGCATCGCGCATACTGCCGTCAGCGGCTTTGGCCAAAGCCAGCAGGGCGCGTGGCTCGAAGGGCTGCCCTTCCTGATCCAGCACCCATTCGAGCTGCTTGGCGATCTGGGTCTGATCCAGACTCTTCAGATGAAACTGCAGGCAGCGCGAGAGAATGGTAATGGGCAACTTCTGCGGATCCGTGGTGGCCAGCAGAAACTTCACATAGGGGGGCGGCTCTTCCAGGGTTTTCAGCAGCGCGTTGAAGCTGTGGCGCGACAACATGTGCACTTCATCGATGAGGTAGACCTTGAAGCGGCCGCGGGCCGGACGGTACTGCACGTTGTCGAGCAGCTCGCGGGTATCTTCCACCTTGGTTCGCGACGCCGCGTCAATCTCCAGCAGGTCGACAAAGTTGCCCTGATCGATCTCGCGGCAGGTATCACAGACGCCGCACGGGTGGCTGCTGATCCCCTTCTCGCAGTTGAGGCTCTTGGCCAGAATACGGGCGATGGTGGTCTTGCCGACCCCGCGGGTACCGCTCAGCAGATAGGCGTGATGCAGCCGTCCCTGATCCAGGGCGTTGGTCAAGGCGGTCAGCACATGTTGCTGGCCTACCACTTGTTCAAACGTATGGGGGCGCCATTTACGCGCCAGAACCTGATAGCTCATAAATCCATCATGCAGGGAAGACAGGGCATTGAGGCCGGATGCTAACACAAATGGCGGGCTGGCTGTATCGGCTATCGGTCAGAGCGGGAGGGATCGCTTGATTTTCAAACCGATGCCCGCACGGGCACCGGTTCAATGCAGGCCCGATGCAGAGGATCGGGCCGAAGAGGCATTACTCGCCGGCCAGCTCGACCAGTGAGACTACCTTGATGCCAGCGGCAGTCAGGCGGGCATCGCCACCCAGAGACGGCAGGGAGATGATGAAGGCCGCATCGGCAACTTCACCACCGGCACGGCGGATCAGCTTGACGGTCGCATCAACGGTACCACCGGTCGCCAGCAGATCGTCCACGACCAGCACCTTGTCACCAGGCACGATGGCATCGGTGTGCAGTTGCAGGGTGTCGGTGCCGTACTCGAGGGCATAGGACTCCTCGATCACTTCGCGCGGCAGCTTGCCAGGCTTGCGGACCGGCACGAAGCCCAGCCCCATGGCATAGGCAACCGGCGCGCCAAAGATGAAGCCGCGAGCTTCGGTGCCAACAATCTTGGTGATCCCTTGATCACGATAATGATTGGCCAGCAGATCGATGGTGGCCTTGAAGGCCTCGGCGTTCTCGATCAGGCTGGTGATGTCACGAAACAGAATGCCCGGCTTCGGATAGTCGGGAATGGTCTTGATGCTTGCTTCGATAAATTTCAGGGTTTCCGGATTCATGTGTTGACCGCTTATTTTTTTGACCCAGGGGTGGCCATTTTTCTCAATTCCCTTCTGCGGGAAATAAAAAAGCCTGTCACGCAAAAATGACAGGCCGACTCCATAGCATTATTGCTGCAATAGCTTAGGGACTTCACTTCACCATTGCAACTGGCTCCAGCACCGGCAGGCGCATTAACCAGGTGAGCAGGATCACCATTATGACAACCAGCAGACCCTTGACCCACAGCAGTGGCACCACCGCCAGCGACACCGAAAAGGTGAGCAAAATGAAGATAATGGCGCGCCGTCTGGCCTGACGACGAATACCGCGATACTGCTGCCAATCGACGATAGGCGGGCCAAACCAGGGATGGGTCAGCAACCAGCGATGAAAACGGGGCGACGAGCGGGCAAACAGAGCGGCAGCCAGCAACATGAAGGGGGTGGTCGGCAAGAGCGGCAGCACAATGCCCACAATACCGGTGGCGAATGCCAGCCACCCGAGCGCCATCAGACACCAACGCTTCATTCCTTCTCCTTGCGTGATTTATCTCCCTCTAGCCTAACAGAGTTTGAGCGGGTGCTGACAGCGGGCCGCAACCCCACTACAATCTGCGCTCTTTTTTCTTGCCACTCTCGTCGGAAAGCCGTTATGCGCGTTATTTTGGCCCCCATGCAGGGGGTACTGGATCACCTGATGCGGGAGGTACTCACCTCCGTCAATGATTACGATCTCTGCGTGAGCGAGTTTATCCGGGTCGTCGATCAGCTGCTGCCCGCCAAGGTGTTCTACCGCCTCTGCCCTGAACTGCTGCAAGATGGCAAAACCCGCGCAGGCACCCCGGTGCGGGTACAACTGCTGGGGCAACACCCCGAGTGGCTGGCCGAGAACGCCGTGCGCGCCATCGAGCTGGGCTCCCCCGGCGTCGATCTCAACTTCGGCTGTCCCGCCCCTACGGTCAACAAGAGCAAGGGCGGGGCGGTGCTGCTCAAAGAGCCCGAGACCATCTACCGCATCGTCAAGGCGGTACGTGACGCAGTGCCCGCCCATCTGCCGGTGAGCGCCAAAATTCGCCTCGGTTACGATGACAAGGATCTCTATCTGGAGAACGCTCAGGCGGTCTTCCAGGGGGGCGCCAACGAGCTGGCCGTTCATGCGCGCACCAAGCGCGAAGGGTACAAGGCCCCCGCCCACTGGGAGTATGTGGACGCCATTCGCCGCGCCCTGCCCATCCCCGTCACTGCCAACGGCGAGATTTGGGATCATAAAGATGCCCTCGCCTGCGCCAGGGTCTCGGGTTGCGATGCCCTGATGGTCGGGCGCGGCGCCATCTCCCTGCCCAATCTGGCCAACGTGATGAAAACCGGCTGCCCGCACATGAGCTGGGCCGAGGTGCTGCAGTTGATGGTGAGCTATACCGAGCAGGATCTGGCCAGCGAAAAAGCCGACTACTACCCCAGCCGCATCAAACAGTGGTTCAGCTATCTCAAGCGGGAATATCCCGAAGCGGACCAGCTGTTTCAGGAGATCCGGGTGCTCAAAGAGACGGCTCCCATCCGCGATGCCCTGTTGCAAGCAGCCAAAAGCCACGGCTAACCACGTTTAACTTGACGCATATCATCTTGATAGAGTTATCGGATCCCTATACTGCCCCGAATCTGTCGTCTGTCCTGTGGGGGATAATGTGTGTGAAATGACGCAAGCACAGTTGACTGTCTGGCGTAATCGCCTGCTGTCAGACTGGGCCCAAGTACGAGAAACGCTGATCGGTCAGCTCAAAGCCTGCCGCCGTGACGAGTGGGCCGAACAGGTAGGTCACTGCGAGCAGGATCAACTGGTGGAACTGACCAGCCGGCTGGATCTGCCGAAGGTAGAGCAGAGCGTGGCCCGCCTCAAGCGGATCGATGCGGCACTCTGCCAGATGGATCTTGGCCTCTATGGCCTCTGCTCCGATTGTGAAGAGCCGCTTTCCATCGAACAGCTGGAACAGGATCCGACCCTGCAACGCTGCCCGCGCTGCGAAGCCCGCTATCGCAAGGGATTCCACGCCCACGAACTGTGATGGATGCACCTCTGTGCATCCACTCACCCCTCAGCACTGGTTACTCCGTCGTTCCTGTCCAATACTCAACCGTATCAGCCTGTTCGAGGGTATGCGTTGTGTACAGACTCTTGTTGTTATGGTGTTTGTGTTGCCAGGCTACGGCACAAGAGTCATTGGTCGTGGGCTGGGTCGACTGGCAGCCCTTCAGTTATCGCAATGAACAACAACAGCTCCGTGGACTTGATGTGGAGCTGCTCAACGCCATCTTCCTGCGGGCCGGTTATCAGGCCAAATTCAGTGAAATGCCCTGGGCTCGCGTGCTGCACGAGCTGAAATTCGGCACGGTTCAACTGGCCATGTCAGCCAATATCACCGCCGAGCGGCAGCAATATGCCCGCTTCAGCCACCCCTATCGGGAAGAGGAGACGGCCATCGTCATCCGTCGGCAAGATGCCGATCGCTGGCGCGGGATCAACACCCTGGAGCAGTTGATCAACACCCCCGACTTCCATATCGGGGTGCTCAAGGGCTTTGATTATGGCAATACCTTCCGCCAGTTGATGGCAAGGCCCGAGCTGCAGCCCCGTCTGCAGATGCGCCTGCGGCTGGATCAGCTGCTGAAGATGTTGCAAGGGGGACGGATCCAGGGGTTTATTCTGGATCCCCACGGACTGCAGGAGTGGCAGGGTAAGGATGGCGTGCAGGACAAACTGTATATTCTGCTGCATATCGAACAGACACCGGTTCACCTGATGCTGAGCAAAGAGAGCACCACAGAAGCGCAACTGCAGCGGATCAATCAGGCTATCGATAAATTGAAACAGAGTCCCGACTATCAGCAGATCCTCGATCGCTACCAGTTCAGATCCCTGCATTCAAAGGAAAACACTCATAAGTAAGGGGAGCATATGCTCCCCTTGCAGTCTCAAGCAAACCCAATCCTGTCTCAAACAGCTCTGGTTGCAACTTGCCAGGACGTTTTGGTCACCGATAACGTGATGGTTAAACCTGGCTATCAGCGTCCCAGCACAATGTCGGCAAGGTGGGCGAAGTGGTGGATTTCGTGGGTGGCATCGCACTCGCCCGCTTGCCGCGCCGGGTTGTACCAGCAGGTTGCCAGCCCCTGCGCCGCCGCCCCGGCAATATCGGTTTTCGGATTATCCCCCACCATCAGCACCCGGGCCGGATCCGGCTGCCCCATCAGGGAGAGGGTGTGCTGGAAAATAGCTGGCGCCGGCTTGGTCACCCGGATCTCGTCGGAGATCACCAGCGGCTCGAACCACTCGCTCCAGCCCAGTTTGCCGAGCCGCCCCCGCTGAGGCACGCTGAAACCATTGGTGATGATCCCCATCCGCACCTTGCTGCGCAGCTGCTGCAGGGTCTCGACCACCCCTTCGAGAGGCATGCTAAGGGCAATGATTTGCTCCAGAAAGGTGTTGTTCATCGCCATGGGATCGGCGGAAACCTGCTGGGCAAAGAGGGAGAAGCGGGTCTGCTGCAACGCCGTTGCATCGATCTCGCCGTCGTTGTACTGCTGCCAGAGCCCGTGGTTGAGGGCGTGGTACTGCGCCATGCTGGCGTCATCAGCCTGTACGCCATAGATCTGCAGAGTGTGCGTCAGCGCAGAGGCGACCGGAAAATCGAGCAGAGTTTCATCCAAATCGAACAGCACCCAGTCATAGCTTGGTTTTTTCACAGAACTCCTTGTTATCATTCAGATTATTCAGAGGCTTGGCGACCAACTCTGCCAAGCGGGCTGGCCAGCAGATCCAGCGTGAGACGCACGCCGAAGCCGGTCACTTCGCTGGAGACCACCCCATTGCCCCCCTTGTTGCGAAAACCGCTCAGGTCGAAGTGCAGCCAGGGAGTCTGCTCGGGCACGAAGTGGGCGAGGAAACGGGCCGCATCAATGTGATCCGGCGAACTGCCCGGTGCACACTGCAACAAATCGGCCCACTCGCTCTCGATGTTGTCGTCGTAATCGTCATCAAGCGGGAAGGGCCAGATCCGCTCACCGCTGCGCTGACCCAGATTGACCAGTGATGCCATCCATTCGCTGCGATTGGTAAAGACACCGCTGTAGCGGCTACCCAGCGCCCGTTTGCAGGCCCCGGTCAGGGTCGCATAATCGAGCAGCAGATCCGGAGTATCCTGCACCGCCATCGCCAGGGTGTCGGCCAATACCATTCGCCCTTCGGCATCGGTATCGACCACCTCGATGGAGGTGCCATTGATGGCAGTCACCACCTCACCGGGGCGATAGGCGTGAGGGCCGATATGGTTCTCGGCAATGGCCAGCCAGCAGTGTACCTCGTAGGGTAGCTGAGCTCGGCTGATGGCGTAGAGGGCCCCCAGCGCCACCGCGCTGCCCCCCATGTCCAGATGCATGCCATACATGCTGCCAGAAACCTTGAGGTTGTAACCGCCAGAGTCGTGGCAGATCCCCTTGCCCACCAACGCAATACGGCGCACCGGCTTGGGTGGATAGTAGCTGAGCTTGACCATGGCCCCCTGATTGTCTTCCGAGCCACGAGCAACGGCCAGAAACGCCCCCGCCCCCAGCTCGGCCAGCTGCGCCTGATCATAGTGATGGCACTGCCACCCCTCATCTTGCGCCAGCTTGCTGACAAACTCGCGATAGCTGGCGGCCGTCAGCTCGGAGGCAGGCAACACCGCCAGATGGCGAGCCAACCCGTTACCCCCCGCTTCGCTGTAAAGGCGCGCCAAGTCCAGCACCACCGCGGGTGAAACCTTGATCTGCTGATAGCCCCAACTGCTTTCACTGCGGCGCTTGCTGGTGGGCAACGAAATATTGGCGGCAAGCAGGGCCGATAACATCACTTCGGCCAGCATCACTCGCTCGGAGGGGGAAAAACCTTCCAGATGCAGCCCGAGCCGCTCCACATTGAGCCCAGAAAGAGGAGCAATCCAGCCTCTGATCTGTTTATAGAGGCGGTGATCCCGCGTCACACTGCCGGCCACAAACATCACCTGCAACAGGGTATTGCCATGCATCAGGGTAAAGGGCGCTTTTTTCCCCAGCGCAAGCTGGGTCTGGAGACCCGCAAGGGCGGGCAGCGAAAGCAAGGACTCCTTCTGCTCTTCAGCGATCAGCAGCAGTTGCAACGGCAGCCCTTGGGCAAGGGCTTCGGCCAGCGTGGCATCCCGGCTTTCAATAGCAGGAGGAAGATAGGTGAAGGGAGTGATCACAGGCGCGTGCCTCATCCATGAAGAGATACCTGATGATACCCAACAAATGGTTGATACGACCAGTTTTGGTCTTGAAAAAGCGTCAGAAATAGCAGCAATCACCAGATGGTGACGAGCATCAAGAAGGATTGTTCAATGATTGGCGATACAGGAAGGGAACGTTCAGAAAGTTGGTTGCGGGGGCCGGATTTGAACCGACGACCTTCGGGTTATGAGCCCGACGAG
>OGGR01000035.1_pt1 | contig 124813 bp, 108 predicted proteins | sample 1571321 | NCBI WGS metagenome assembly OGGR01 (sample SAMEA2582048, study PRJEB24529) | metagenome | biome: Human gut stool | place: China | collected 2011 | reverse complement strand
CGTCACCTTGGCCGTATCATTCGCACCCTGAATAGTAATGGTCAGCTTGGCGATGCTCTCATCACCATCCGCATCCTTCATGGTGTACCAAACGTCGTAGCTCTGGTTGAACGAGGACGTCAATGCCTGGGTCGCCGCACGGCTGTTGTCCAGCGTATAACTCCAGGCGCCAGTGGTCGGGTTTTGAGTAAAGACACCGTAGGTGGCCAACGCACTGACCGCAGCACTGTTGTCATGCCCGGTAGCACTCCAGCCAACAAACACCGCCAGCGTATCGGCACCAGATGTATCATTGCCCAGCACATTGCCACTCAGGCTACCCGCCGCATCTTCGATGACAGAACCACCCTCGTCGTTGGTGGCGGTCGGCACATCATCTTCCACGTTGATGGCAAAACTCCCTGCAGGGAAGCCACCTGTCAGCGGGTCTCCGTCACCATCGGTGGCGGCCAGTACGCCAGAGAAGTCGATGCCCACGCCTGCCAGTTGTTCACCGTCATCACCATCCGCTGTCGGATGGTCCAACTGACCACTCAAGGTAAAGCTGTAGCTGCCGCCAGCCCCTACAGTCAGGGTAAAGATCGGCACACCACCCGCACTGGCTGTCAGCACATTGCCCGCCACGCTGTAGCTCAGCGCCACACCGCCACTGGTCAGCCCCTGTCCCACCAGACTACTGACATCACTGCCCAGACCAAAGCTGCCTGCCCCATCGGCACCAAAGTTGACCAGCGCATTAAGGGTGCCAGCCAGCCCTGTTGCGCTCACACTCTGGTCAGACCCTTCGCTGTTGCCGCTGGGCAGCGCATCTTCGTGCACCAAACCGCGCACGAATTGTTCCTCCCCACCAGCCAGAGTGGGGGTGTCATCCAAAATGGTAACGTCAAGGGTATCGCTGGCCGTGTCCCCATCGCTATCGATCAGTACAACGCTGAAGCTTTCGCTTAGGGAGGTGTCATTGACGGGTCTTGTATGGTTTTCATTATCGCCAAGGGTATAGCTGTAACTAACTTGTCCTGCTCCGGTCACAGGGTTGTAGGTCACCGCGGTGATGGTCAGTGCATTTCCTAATGGGCTGATAATAGACTGTGGAAATGATGCGCCTAACTGGCCATTGGTGATTAATGTAACGCCAGCCAAAGTCAAACTCTGGACACCGTCAGGCGCATTGAAGGTAAATACCCCACTTTGAGTCAGGGCTGCTGCGTTGGGATCCGAACCATCCGCTAAATTGGTATCGCTGACTTGTACCTCACCCCCTTCCCGAGCCAGCCCTGCAAGACCTACTTCTTCATCTACCGGCGTAATGGAGATAACGAGTGTTGAAGTCACTGTATCCTGGCCATCAGTTACCTGATAGTTCACCGGGGGAACTGCACCATCATAGTTAGGAGCCGGAGTAAAGGTATAGCTCCCATCCGGATTGATGATCAGCGTGCCCACTCCGGTAATGGTGGCAGCAACACCGGCAGGGACTCCGATATTGATACCCCAGTCATATGAAACGATAGAGGCATCAGCGGGCCCATCTGGATTGGTACTATTGTCGAGCAAATTCCCACTGACCTGAGTGTCTTCCAGGGTTACGGGGGTTTCGCCCAAATCATCAAGCTGATTTTCAAGAATCAAATCTTCGGCCTGATTTTCATTGATGACAGCGGCCGTATCGTAGGTGGTATCAAACCCTGCAGCCGCTATCGTGGCATCGCCAGTTCGATCAATTGTGACGAAACCACCATTACCACTGGCCCCCGCAACCCCACCAACACCACCACCACCGGCCGCTGGAGCCCCACCAGCAGCAGAAGCCTCAAAGTTTTGAGTCGGGTCAACACCCTGCAGAATCGATTCTTGCAATGCGGCAATATCTGAAGGTGCGCCTTCCTGGCTGGCCGCCACTTGCGGTTGAGCAGGTTCAGCGGACTCGGAACCGGCCGGAACATCCGATGCTGGAGTATCGTCATAAGGGGAAAGAGCCAGCTTGGCGTCATCAGCTATGGCCAATTTTGCTCCGGGTTGGAGAATTTCCCCTTTTTGCAGAGGGCGGCTGCTTCCATCAGCCAGCACAATCTCCACATTGCCCTCTATAGCTGAGACAACCACGGACTTGTCGATGATTTGGGTACGCATATCCATTGCTCCAAGGTGACAGATCTTGATGTCTACACCGTAGAAGGAGATAGCGCGCTGTTCCGTTGCAAAAAAACGTACGTTCGAGAGGAATTCAACAAATGGACGGAAAAAAATCGAAGAGTTGGAATTTCTTAATACAAATCAGAACCCTAGATACAGCCCCATTCAAGGCTGACCTTGAGTTGGTTATAGAAAAATGGCGAAAAGAGAAGTGACTGATATAAAAAAGGCCCCTATCGGGGCCATTTAATTCAAAGCAATGGGAAGGTGGGATGAACAAATCCCTGGTAACCATCGATATGCAACTTGGAAAGCAGTTCCACTTGATGTTGATCTTCGACTCGGGTTGCAATAGTCGTCACACCGGCATTGTGCGCAGCGCGACACACTGCAGCCAGGAATGAGGTGTCAGCCCCCGGCTCCATGACCTGACTGGTATAACCGTGATCAACCTTGACATAAGCCGGCGACAACTCCTCCAGATAGCCCAGAGACTGGAAGTGACGACCATAGTGGTCAACCCCCCACTGAAAACCATGAGCTTGCAAGGTGCCAACCAACGCAGCCACGTTGTCTTTATGTTTCATGATGGCAGCTTCAGGTATTTCAAATAACAACCGCTCTTTGAGCTCTGCATGCCCGGTCAGATAGCGCGTCAGCCAGGTTAAAAATTCATCCGAGCAGAGCGAGCCAGCAGTGATGTTGATCGCCAGTACCAGATCAGACTGTTTTTGCAGTAATGGAACGCAAGCATCAAGCACCGCCTGGTCAAACTCGCCACCCAATTTGAACTGTTCAATCGCGGGCAAGAACTGACCGGCAAAATAATCAGTGCCATCCCGAGAGATAGAAGCAAATAGCTCGGCATGCAACCTTGCTCCATTATCAAACCGGCAAGCTGGTTGTGCTTTGAAGCGCCAAAGTTGTCGTGAAATGGCATCTTGTACCAGATCTCGCCAGGCCAAACGCCCCATCAAACCTTGCTCGGTACCCCCTTCCATCACCACAGCACCACGGCGCTCATTGCGCGCCTTGCCAAGCGCATTATCGGCTTTGGTCAACAAGGCAGAGAGATCATCATTGCCATCACGACCGGCAATACCGATGACGGAGAGCGCATCCCCTTCGCCCATTGGATTCACCACCAGATCGGCAATGCGGCTATTAATCACTTCAGCCAGCTCTTTTAGCTGAGTCAGATCGTCAGTTGGACAGAGTAGCGCATATTCCGTCGCGGAGATCCGTGCCAAGGCTGCGCCATCCCACCCTTTTAATTGCTCTTTCAAAACCTGAGCTATCGATTTGACCATGTTGTCGCGGGCAGCAAAGCCTTCATCGCGATAGATATCATCCAGCATGTCGACCGCAACCAGCATGACGCCACCTTGGCCAGCCTCCGCGATCCATGCGTTTACCTGACCCACAAAATAGGCTCGGTTGCCAAGCCCCGACACGGCATCGACATAAACCCGCTCACGCAATTTCTCGGCCTCATCGGCTTGCTCTTTAAATTGCAACGCCAACTTGCTTGAGAGGGTGTTGATCGCCTGAACGACCTGCTTCAATTCATGGGTTTTAGGCTCCGGGATCGTATGACCGAAATGGTGCAGCTCAATCTCGACGGCTTGCTCACAGATCTGTTTGAGTGGCTTGAGCAAGTAGTTGAGCGCTCTCATCAACAAAATGGTGGTGATCAAAAAGCCGACCAGAAACCAGCTCGCCAGCTCACTCATCCCCCGCCACAACTCGTAATAAGCCTGGCCAGGGTGACCCACTACTTTTAATTTTCCAAGCTGCAACCAGCCAGACGTCAGAATTGACTCGTTGGATACCTCAGGAAACAGACCCAAATTTACAAACCACCGCGGTACCCCCTGAATATTGTTGGTATTTTCCTGCTCGATGACATCCTTTGAGGCCAGCAGATCCAGGCGAACCAATCGATAATAGCCGCCATCAAAAATAGCCTGGATCACCGACTCGGCACCGACCTTGTCACCGTTTTCCAGATAGGGAGTGAGCGCAAGCCCCAGCGAAGTTGCCGTATTGATGACCGTTGTTTCCTGTTGCTGCGCCAGATAAGTGCGGGTTGAATTGAATTGCACCCAGTATGTGGCCGCAAATAACAATCCAAACAGCAGCAGCATGGTGGCTAATAACTGTCGATAGAGCGTCATAGGTTAATCATCCAAATTCACCACTGGCCGAGCCAATCGCCCCGAGGTCATGCGATTGCGTAAATCATTCCATAATCCCAAGCGGGATGATTGACCAGCCAGTTCCCCTTGGCCTCGTGCCTTCATCAACCACAAGTGACTACCGTTAAAACTGTAAATAGGCACCAGATCACGCCGCTGTGTGGCAGGGCGAATCGAGCCTATCAAATTATCCAAAATCACCGGAACGGAAGAGGGTGTCTCATAATATGCCACCACCATGTGAAACTGGTTGTAATCAAGAGCCTTGACGTACACCATCCGCATTTTATCATCAGGGATCCCAAGCTCGAGCAGCGTAGAGTATTTGGCGATACTGAAATCTTCACAGTCTCCCCCGGCGGCTCCCAAAAATTCCAGCGGGGTTGCCCAATAATCCTTTTTGCGCCACAACTTGATATCGTCAATAAAACGCATCCGATTGAAAAAATTATTAACCCGCTCAAGCTTTTTTTCTTCGCTCAGGGCCCTGCCCTTCGTCTCCATGACCAACATACGCCAACTGGTTACACGCTTGCCGGCTCTGGCGCCATAGGTCTGCTCCGCCCGCTTGATCAAGTTGAGATCTTCCTGTGGCAGAGGCTGACTGGCACAGAGCAGAAGTGAGAAGGGTAACAGCAGGATCCATAAGGAGTGGCGCAAAGCGCGTAGCGATCGGTATCTCCACTCATTGAGAAGATAACACCATCTGCTACCGGTACCACGCTGGAGTGTCACGTCATATTCCTGCTGCATTATTACCGCTGCACTCCTCAAAGCCCGTACAACAACCTGCGTTAGCCAAACATGGTGACTGCCAGCAGCAGTCACCATGTTGGCGTTCATGATCCCTGCGGGATCATGAACAAACGGTTATTGCCCGGCCTGCCATTCAGCGGGTTGTTTGACGCTAAATGCATTGAGCAGGCTGCCTGTCGCGTTGAGAATGCGATAGTCCGCCAGCAGTGCATCATACTCGGCAGTGATATAGCTGCGACGCGCCTCAAACAGTTCGTTCTCGGTGTTCAATACGTCCAGCAATGTCCGTTGACCCAACCCAAACTGCTTCTTGTACGCCTGTACGGTGTCATAGCTGGCGTCAACATGCTCTTTCAGGAAGGTCTTTTGCTTGGCCAACGACTCTTTCGCGTTCCAGGCCAGACGAGTGCCTTCCTCCACTTGGCGGAACGCATTCAAATGAATGTCTTTCGCCTGAGAGTAGAGCGCCGATGTTGCATTGCTCTCTGCCACATCAGAACCGCCACGGAACAGGTTGTAACGCATCCGCACCATTGCGGTCAGATCATCGTTGCGCCCTTTTACCGCATCGATATCCTCATTCCAGTTCTGATCGACCTCGAATGTTACATTCGGGTAGAAACCGGATTTGGCGCCTTCATGTTGATACTTGGCCGCTTCGATATCCTGCAGGGAAGAGAGCAGGGTCGGGTGGACTTCGGTCGCCGTTTTCAGCGCACTATCGAGGCTGGTCGGAATAAGCTCGGTATTGGGAACCGGCTGTACCAGATCTTTGGGAACCTCGTTCACGACACGAATAAATTCACTCTCTGCGTCGCGATAGTTGTTTTCAGCAGCGGCCTGATTTGAATAGGCCCGGGCAACACGACCTTCAATCTGGGTCTGATCCGCAGTAGAGCCAAGCCCTGAATCAGTCCGCTTGCTGATGTCGCTGCGGATCTGTTCGTGGGTTTCCAGGTTCTGTTTGGAAAGCTCCAGGATCTCCTGCTGACGCAGCATATTGAGGTAGACCTCAGCTACTCGAAGCGCGGTATTCTCTGCTTCGGAGATCATCGCCAGACGCTGGGCATTGGCTTCTGCTTCGGTTCTGGAGACGTTGTTGCTGACATCAAAGCCATCAAACAACATTTGCCGCAGGCTGAGTCCAGCCTCTTTGCGAGTCATGGAATCATCAATATTGCTGTTGGCGCTGGCAGCGCGGGTAGAAGGGCTGTCAGTTTTTTCATAGCCTACGCCGCCACGCAGATCGATCGTAGGATAATAGCCACCCTTGGCTCCATCATGCTGATAGAGTCGTGCCTGATACAGATCAAACGCTTCCTTTATCTTGGGATGCGTAGCAAGTGTCTGTGCCACCGACTCTTCCAGAGTCTGGGCCTGACCCAAACTCGGGATCAGGATGCAGCCACTGACCAGCATGGCAACAATCGTTTTTTTCATGTTATCTCCAGTCATGTTTTGTTTTTAGATTGTTGGCTTATCGTTCTCTCAGTGCCGACTGCTTTGCCCGTAAAATCGGCTTAAGCAAATAGTCTAGGACACTTTTTTTACCAGTAATGATATCAGCACTGGCTAACATACCGGGGATGATGGGAAGTGCGTTAAGCTCATCGCCCAAGTAACTCTTCTCTGTCCGAACCCGAACCAGATAAAAGGAGTTCCCCTCCTCATCCTGGATCGAATCCGCACTTATCTGTTCAACCTTGCCATGCAATCCTCCATAGATTGTAAAGTCGTAGGCAGTAATTTTGACGATGGCATCCAGCCCCGGTCGCAGGAAGGCGATATCTTTCGGTGACACCTTGGCTTCTACCAGCAAGGTATCCTCCAGCGGCACAATCTCCATCAAATCCATGCCGGGCTGAACCACGCCGCCCAGGGTGTTGATCTTGAGCTTCTTGATGGTGCCCTTGAGCGGTGCAATCACGCTGGTCCGGTCAACCCTGTCTCGCAAGCCAACCTGCCCTTCTGATAACTGGCCAAGCCGCCCCTGTTTCTCATTCAGTTCAGTCTGGGAATCTGCTCTGAACTTCAGCGCAATATCATTACGCTTGGAGATGGTCTCACGCAGTACCGAATTGAGTTTTGGGATCAGCAGACGGTTGCTCTCCAGCTCCCCCTGCATCTCGTTGACCTGCCGCTCAAGCTTGATTAGCTCCACTTGAGGCACTATACCTTCTTTCGCCAGCGGACGGCTAATATTCAGTTCCTGTCTGGCCAGATCCACACTGCGATTCACGGTGCGGATCTTGGCATTCAGTTCAATCAGCTCCTGCTCTTTCTGTTCGATTTGCTGACCAAGAATATAGAGCTGGTTCTTCAGGTTATTGAGGCGATCCCGCTGTACAGACCGCTCACGGTGTGCGTATTCGGCAAAGACGGTTTCATAACCATCGGGAAACTGGATTGGCGCTTCACCTACCACGACTTGTTCACGCCACCCCAGTGCCGGGTCGTTTTTCACCTCGACGCTGGCCATCTCGGCGCGCAGACGGGCCACATCCCCCTTGAGGGTGACGACCTCTTGCTCCCGTTCTCTAAAGTCGGAGCGGAAACGGGTGTCATCAATGCGCAGCAGCGGCTGCCCCTTTTCGACGATATCCCCCTCTTTGACGAAGATCTCTTTGACGATCCCCCCTTCCAGGTTCTGGATCACCTGCAGCTGACGGGACGGAATAACCTTGCCCTGACCCACGGTGACTTCATCCAGTTCGGCCCAGGCCGCCCAGACGATGGCACTCATGAAAAAGAGGAAACAGCACCATAGCAGGATACGAGCTCCGGTCGGCGTGGTCAGCAGTACAGCTGCCGCGCCGTCATCGACAAACTCCAGATGCTCGGGTGCTGGCAATACCTCGCCGGAAGGCGTCTTTTTGCTGCGCTTGAACCAGTCCATGAGCCCCTTAACCATGGGACACCTCCTGCACGCGCACCTTGCCTTCCTTCAACTGCTGCAACACCACCTCTTTGGGGCCATCAGCAACGATCTGCCCCTGCTCGATGACGATCACTCGCGATGCCACATCCAGCATCGAGGTTTTGTGAGTGATGAGGATCAATGTGGTTTCCGGGCCCAGTCTGGCGAGCTCCTGTTTGACCTGCATCTCGGACTGGTTGTCCATGTTGGAGGTCGGCTCATCCATCACCAGAATGGGGGGATCATTGAGCAAGGCGCGTGCCAGCAGGATCGACTGACGCTGGCCACCGGAGAGCTGACGCCCCCCCTCACCTATCTGCCGATCCAGCCCGTTGGGATCCCGGTTGGTAAAGTTGGTGACACCCGCCCGCTTGGCTGCGCGCAAGACTCTCACATCATCCACCAGCGGATTACCCAGCATGATGTTGTCCCGCACCGATCCGAAAAAGAGAATGACATCTTGCGGAACACAGCCGATATTGCGACGGATCACCGCAGGTGGCAGTTGATCGAGTTCAAAGCCATCGATACGTACCGAGCCATCGGTCGGTCGATACAGTCCCATCAACAGCTTCTCGAGGGTCGTTTTACCCGCCCCAATCCGGCCGATAATCGCCACCTTTTCGCCCGGCTGAATGCGCAAATTGATATTGTGCAGGGTGCTGGTTTCCATTCCCGGATATTTGAAGGAGACATTTTCGAATTCAATTCGACCGGCAATCACCGGATGATGGATATATTGCTTGCCTTCCTCCTGCTCACCCGGGGTTTGCATGATTTTTTCCAGAATATCCAGTGCAGATTTGGCCTGGTTATAACGGGTCGACAACACGGAGAGTTGCACCATAGGCGCAATGGCGCGGCTGGAGAGCATCACGGCGGCAATCATGCCCCCCATGGTGACCAAGCCTTCCGAGATCTGGTAAACACCGACGATCACCAGACCAACCGTCACCACCTGCTGGATATAACTGGCCAGCGAGGACATGGAGTTGGTAATGCGGCGGGTCTGTACGCCCCAGGTGGAAATATGGGAGACGGCCTGTTCCCAGCGATGCTGGAACATGCTCTCGGCGCCGAAAATCTTGACGGTTTCCAGCCCGGAAATACTTTCAATCAGGTTGGCGTTCTTCTGGGACGCCAGGCGTGACCCCTCTTCGATGGACTGCTTGAGGGGCTCCTGAATATAGAAGCTGTAGGCGATGAGGATCAGCATGGCGACGATGGGGACAACCACCATCACACCGGCAAACATCCAGATAATAAAAAGGAAGAAAACGGCAAAAGGCAGATCGATAAGAGTAGAAACCGTTGCGGAGGTGAAAAACTCCCGCACCGATTCAAATTCCTGCAGATGTTTGGCGAACGCGCCGGTGGAAGCGGGACGAGACTCCATCCGCATGCCCATCACCTTGGCGAAAATCTTGGCGGACAGCAGCACATCAGACTTTTTACCGGCAATGTCGATAAAGTAACTACGCAACTGCCGCATCACAAAATCGAAGGTAAAGACCACCATGGCCCCGACCGCCAGCACCCAGAGCGAATCAAACGCCAGATTGGGCACAATCTTGTCATAAACGTTCATGGTAAAGAGCGGACTGGCGATGGCAAACAGGTTGATCAGAATAGAGGCGATCAGCACATCGCGATAGATGCCGCGGGATTCGAACAAGGTGCTCCAGAACCAGTGTCCATCACGGGTTTCCAGTACCTTGGGCGAGCGCTCGTCAAACTTGAACTGCTTCTTTACATAGAAGAGGCGTCCCAGATACTCATCACCCAATTGGGCTGCGGTCAGCCATTGCGCGGCATCACCGGCCTGCGGGAAAATCACTTTCCCCTGGCTGCGGTCTTCGTTCCACTCCAGCAAAATGCAGGCACCACCACTGCGCATCTGCAATACACAAGGCAGCAGCAAGGGAGAAATATCGGCCAGTGGCTGTATCACTTCACGGGCGGATAACCCGCCCCGCTCGGCAGCACGGCAAAAGAGTGCGGTTGTCAGGCGTCCGGAGACCAGTGGCAACCCGGTCGTCAGGGCATCCTGGCTATTGGGCACACCATAAAAACGGGTCAAGAAGACCAGACACTCCAATAACTCATCAATACGACTTGTTTCTGCTTGCATAGCATCCTGTCACTGCATAAATGAGGTAGATAGGAGCGTTCATCGCTCATATTTCCCTGCTATAGCCACGCTAAAACCGAGTGGCCTTCCCGCTGATGAGACTGATCAGGGGATAAACCTGTCCAGATAGATCGCGACACTCATCCCCAATTTCCCGGCACAGCAGCAATGGCGGCATGATTCGTTATTGGTAAAAATAACCGGCTCATCAACACCATGCTAACACTGCAATCAGGGTGAATGTCGGAGTTAATTGATAATGACATTTATTATGGCGTACCACTATATCAACCGGCACGTACCAAAACTATAGTTTAGGGTATGAAGTTTTTTATATAACCCTATGTTTTACGTGAAAATAATAATCTGGCGCTCAATTATAGGTCAGGAAGTATGAAGGGTCTGCCCAACGCGTGACCTTGCGGGCCGTTCAATGAGAGTGCTTTGGCAATATCCGCCATGGCAGTCCAGCGATTTTCACACCAAGCTGGCGCCAACAGGGTTGGACGGCGCGCGGAGGCCGAAATCCGGTGATACACCACCTCGGGCGGCGTGTGCTGGATCATGGCGACAGCGGCTTCCACATACTGCTCCAGCGTCAATACCTCAAGGCGCCCCGCCTGCCACGCTTTGCCAAGAGTACTGCCCTCTACCACATGAAGCGGATGCAGCTTGATCCCCTCAACACCGGTCTCAACGATACGATGCAGGGTATCGAGGCTGTCCATCGGCACTTCGCCCGGCAGGCCGACGATCAGATGAGCACATACCTTGATGCCGCGCTGATGGGCACGTCTTACCGCATCCTCATAGGCGGCATAACCGTGGCCGCGGTTGATCCGTTGCAGGGTCTTGTCATTGGCACTTTGCAGCCCGAGCTCCAGCCACACCTCGTAACCCCGGGCCTGATAGCCCGCCAACAGATCCAGCACCGCATCCGGCACGCAATCGGGGCGAGTGCCCACACAGAGCCCCACCATATCGCTCACTGACAGCGCCTCTTCATACATCCGCTGCAGATATTCGACCTCGGCATAGGTGCTGGTATAGGCCTGAAAATAGGCAAGATAGCGCTTGGCACGGGTGACTTCGTCCCGGCGAGCCAACAGTTGTTGCACCACGGAGAGTTGCTGAGCCGACTCGTCAGCAAAAGAGGATACGTTGCAGAAGGTGCAGCCACCACGGCCCAGGGTGCCGTCACGGTTCGGGCAGGTAAAGGCCCCGTGGATGGAGAGTTTGTGGATCTTCTGACCATGACGCTGCTTGAGGTCCTGACCGAATGTATTGACGAGTTCGTGTAACTGCATGACACCTCCGCTAAAGGAGCGCCATTGTACGAGCTTGCGCAAAACAGGGGCTGAGCTGGATCAAGCTAGCGGAGAGGGTAAAACATATAAATACCCGATCAATTTTGAATAAATATAGAGAAAAAGCGCAAAAAAAGGATTTTTACAGTTCTTTGACGGTTCAAACAGTAAACATCCATATGAAAATGAGACCTGATAACCCACTGTTGAACAATGAAAAATTCAAAGAGACCCGACAGCACACAATTGCAAGTATGGGATATTGAAAATGTGATCCCTTCCGCTGTCGGCCACATCGGGTTGGTAAAATTACTACATTCGCCCATCGTCGCCGAGCGCACCATTGAGCCCGTCAATGGCGATATATTTAACCAACAAAATCAAACCACACAGAATAAACACTCCATAACTGCGAGCTAATCCCCCTAACCCGACATTTTGTTATGCGAATGTAACCATGAAGACAAACCTGACCTGCGATTGACCTCGCCAGAAAATCCCATTAGTTTGGAGATTCGCCACGTCAGGCAGACGGAACCACAAGAGCCAATCGCAATTTATGCAGTCAGGTGATGACTGTGCGATACAAGGCCGAGCAAGGGAGAAATGCAATGTCACTATATGATCCAAAGCTGGAGAGGGATAACTGTGGCTTCGGCCTGTTGGCCCACATGGAAGGGGAAGCCAGCCACAAGCTTGTCCGTCTCGCGATGTCAGCATTGGCTCGCATGCAGCACCGCGGCGGGATCTCCGCCGATGGCAAGACCGGCGATGGTTGCGGTCTGTTGCTGCAAAAACCGGACAGCTTCTTCAGAGCTGTCGCCGAGGAGAAGGGATGGCACCTTGGCCGCAACTATGCGGTCGGCATGCTGTTTCTCAACCCTGACCCCGTATTGGCCCAGCAGACCCGCGACATCATCGACGAAGAGCTGGAAAAAGAGACCCTGAGTCTGGTCGGCTGGCGCAAGGTGCCCGTCGATACCAACGTACTGGGTACCATCGCCAAAGCCTCCCTGCCCAGCATTGAACAGGTCTTTGTCAACGCCCCGCCCGGCTGGGTCGACAAGGATCTCGAGCGCCGCCTCTATATCGTGCGTCGCCGCATCGAAAAGCGCGTCAACGATGACTACTTCTACGTGGTCAGCCTCTCCAACCTGGTCACCGTCTATAAAGGGTTGTGCATGCCGGTGGACTTGCCGCGCTTCTATCTGGATCTCGCCGACATCCGTATGCAGGCGGCCATCTGCGTCTTCCACCAGCGTTTCTCCACCAACACCAGCCCGCGCTGGCCGCTGGCCCAGCCGTTCCGCTATCTGGCCCACAACGGCGAGATCAACACCATCGCCGGCAACCGCCAGTGGGCCAAAGCGCGCAGCTACAAATTTGCGACGCCGCTGATCCCCGATTTGCAGGAAGCGGCCCCCTTCGTCAACACCACCGGCTCTGACTCCTCCAGCCTCGACAACATGCTGGATCTCTTCCTCGCCGGTGGCATGGACCTGTTCCGCGCCATGCGCCTGTTGATCCCGCCTGCATGGCAAAAACATCCGAACATGGATGATGACCTGCGCGCCTTCTACGACTTCAACTCCATGCACATGGAGCCGTGGGATGGCCCAGCCGGTATCGTCATGACCGACGGTCGCTACGCCACCTGCGCACTAGATCGCAACGGGCTGCGTCCGGCCCGCTACGTCATCACCAAGGATAAGTTCATCACCCTCGCCTCCGAGGTCGGCACCTGGGACTATACCCCGGACGAAGTGCTGGAGAAGGGCCGAGTCGGCCCTGGCGAGCTGTTCGTGGTGGATACCAGCAACGGCAAGGTGTGGACCAGCTTCGAGATCGATGACGACCTCAAGAACCGTCACACCTACAAGCAGTGGATGGATAAACATTGCCGCCGACTGGTCCCCTTCGAGCAGATGGACGACAGCCAGACCGGTAGCCGCGAGTTCTCCGACGACCAGCTGAAAACCTATCAGAAGCTGTTTGGCTACTCCTTCGAGGAGCTGGATCAGATCATCCGGGTTCTCGGTGAAAATGGTCAGGAAGCGGTGGGCTCCATGGGGGATGACACCCCGATGGCGGTGCTCTCCTCCGGCCCGCGTACCCTCTATGACTACTTCCGCCAGATGTTTGCGCAGGTGACCAACCCGCCCATCGATCCGCTGCGGGAAAACCACGTGATGTCGCTCGCCACCTGTATCGGTCGCGAGCAGAACGTCTTCAACGAGACCTTCGGCCACGCCCACCGGGTGCTGTTCCAGTCGCCGATCCTGCTCTACTCCGACTTCCACCAGCTGCTGGCACTGGAAGGTGAGTACTACCGTCATCAGGTGATCAGCCTCAACTTCAAGCCCGAAGAGGGGCTGGAAGCGGCCATCGTGCGCATCTGCGATGAGGCCAAAACCGCCGCCAGGAGCGGCACCGTACTGCTGGTGCTGTCTGATCGTGATATCAGCGCCGACACCCTGCCGATCCCGGCCGCCATGGCGGTGGGCGCGGTACAGCGCACCCTGGTGGACAACAACCTGCGCTGCGACGCCAACATTCTGGTGGAAACCGCAAGCTGCCGCGATCCGCACCACTTCTCGGTGCTGCTGGGCTTTGGCGCGACCGCCATCTACCCCTATCTGGCCTACGAAACCCTGGCCAAACAGGTTGAAGAGGGCGTGCTCACCATGTCCCTGCGCCAGGCCATGGTCAACTACCGCAACGGCATCAACAAGGGGCTCTACAAGGTGATGTCCAAGATGGGCATCAGCACGGTCGCCAGTTACCGCTGCTCCCAGCTGTTCGAAGCGGTAGGCCTGGCCAAGTCGGTGGTCGATACCTGCTTCCGCGGCGTTTCCAGCCGTATTCAGGGTGCCGACTTTGCCGACATCCAGCAGGATCAGCACAATCTGGCCCGTCAGGCCTGGCTGGTGCGCAAGCCCCTCCCCCATGGCGGCCTGCTCAAGTTCGTCCACGGCGGCGAGTACCACACCTACAACCCTGATGTGGTGCAGACCCTGCAAGCGGCGGTGCGCTCCGGCAACTATGCCGATTACAAAGAGTACGCCCGTCTGGTGAACGAGCGCCCGGTTGCCACTCTGCGCGATCTGCTGGCCCTGAAGAAGGTCGACAATCCGGTCGCGCTGGATCAGGTTGAGCCAGCCGACAAGCTGTTCCCCCGCTTCGACTCCGCCGCCATGTCCATCGGTGCCCTCGGTCCTGAGGCCCACGAGGCACTGGCTGTCGCCATGAACCGCCTCGGCGGTCAGAGCAACTCCGGCGAAGGTGGCGAAGATCCCAAGCGTTTCGGTACCGAGAAGAACTCCCGCATCAAGCAGGTGGCTTCCGGCCGCTTTGGCGTCACCCCCCACTACCTGATGAACGCCGATGTGGTGCAGATCAAGGTGGCGCAGGGGGCCAAGCCCGGCGAAGGTGGCCAGCTGCCCGGCGACAAGGTCACCGCCCAGATCGCCCAGCTGCGCTATTCCGTGCCCGGCGTGACCCTGATCTCGCCGCCGCCGCACCACGACATCTACTCCATCGAGGATCTGGCCCAGCTCATCTTCGACATCAAGCAGATCAACCCAAGCTGTCTGGTGTCGGTGAAACTGGTCTCCGAGCCTGGCGTCGGCACCATCGCCTGCGGCGTGGCCAAGGCCTATGCCGACTTCATCACCATCTCAGGTTATGACGGCGGCACTGGCGCGAGCCCCCTCACCTCGGTCAAATATGCCGGCTCCCCGTGGGAGCTGGGTCTGGCTGAAACCCAGCAGGCGCTGGTCGCCAACGGCCTGCGCCACAAGGTGCGGCTGCAGGTGGATGGTGGTCTCAAGACCGGTCTGGATATCATCAAGGCGGCCATCCTCGGCGCCGAGAGCTTCGGTTTTGGCACCGGCCCCATGGTGGCGCTCGGTTGCAAATACCTGCGTATTTGCCACCTGAACAACTGCGCCACCGGCGTTGCCACTCAGGATGAGAAGCTGCGTCGCGAGCACTTCACCGGCCTGCCGGAGATGGTGATGAACTACTTCAAGTTCATCGCCGAGGAGACCCGCGAGCTGATGGCCCAGCTCGGCGTCACCCAGCTGACTGACCTGATTGGCCGCACCGATCTGCTGGAAGCCCTGCCCGGCCTCACCGCCCGTCAGGCCAAGCTGGATCTCTCCGGCATTCTGGCCCGTCCGGTAGCACCGGCAGGCTCCAGCCTGTTCAGCCAGCAGCACAACCCCACCTTCGACAAGGGGCCGCTCAACCTGAAAATGGTGGAGGATCTGCTGGAAGCGGTGGAAACCTCAAGCGGTGGCGAGTTCCGCTACGACATTCGCAACACCGACCGCTCGGTGGGTGCTCGCCTCTCGGGCGAGATCGTCAAACGTCACGGCAATCAGGGAATGGCGGCGGATCCGGTCAAGGTGCACTTCAACGGCACCGCAGGCCAGAGCTTCGGCGTCTGGAACGCGGGTGGCCTTGAGATGATCCTCACCGGTGACGCCAACGACTACGTGGGCAAGGGGATGACCGGCGGCAAGCTGGTGATCAAGCCCCATGTCGGTGTGGCGTTCAAATCCCATGAAGCGGCCATCATCGGCAACACCTGCCTCTACGGCGCCACCGGCGGCAAACTCTACGCCGCAGGCACTGCCGGCGAGCGTTTCGCGGTGCGCAACTCCGGCGCCCTGGCGGTGGTCGAGGGAATTGGCGACAACGGTTGTGAATACATGACCGGCGGCATCGTCACCGTACTGGGTCAGACCGGCGTCAACTTTGCGGCGGGCATGACCGGCGGCTTTGCCTACGTGCTCGACGAGTGCGGCAACTTCGCCAAGCGCACTAACCCCGAGCTGGTGGAACTGCTGGACGTGGCGGATCTCGCCATCCATCAGGAGCACCTGCGCGGCATCATCACGGCGCACCTCAATGAGACCGGCAGCTCGCGCGCCGAGGAGATCCTGGCCAACTTCGACTCCTATGTGCCCAAGTTCAGGCTGATCAAACCCAAGTCCAGCGACGTGAAATCGCTGCTGGGTCACACCAGCCGTTCCAGTGCAGAACTCAGAATCCAGGCGCAATAAGGAGGGAACCCTATGAGCCAGAACGTATTTCAGTTTATCGATGTGCAGCGGGTCGACCCGCCCAAAAAGCCGCTCAAGATCCGCAAAATCCAGTTTGTGGAGATCTACGAGTCCTTCAATCAGCCGCAGGTACAGATGCAGGCGGATCGCTGCCTCGAGTGCGGCAACCCCTATTGCGAATGGAAGTGTCCGGTCCACAACTACATCCCCAACTGGCTGAAACTGGCCAAAGAGGGGCGCATTCTGGAGGCGGTAGAGCTCTCCCACCAGACCAACAGCCTGCCAGAAGTGTGCGGTCGGGTCTGCCCGCAGGATCGCCTCTGTGAGGGCTCCTGCACCCTCAACGATCGCTTCGGCGCGGTGACCATAGGCAATATCGAAAAGTACATCACCGACAAGGCGTTCGAGATGGGCTGGAAGCCCGATCTCTCGAACGTGGTCAAGACCGGCAAGCGGGTCGCCGTCATTGGCGCCGGCCCGGCGGGTCTCGCCTGTGCCGACGTGCTGGCACGCAACGGCGTCACCCCGGTGGTGTTTGACAAGTATCCGGAGATCGGTGGCCTGCTCACCTTCGGCATCCCCTCCTTCAAGCTGGAAAAAGAGGTGATGCAGCGTCGCCGCGAGATCTTCCAGGGGATGGGCGTGGAGTTTCGTCTCGAGACCGAAGTAGGCAAGGACATCACCTTCGCCGACCTGCTCGGCGAGTTCGATGCGGTCTTCCTCGGGGTCGGCACTTACAAGTACATGAAGGGCGGCTTTGCCAACGAAGAGGCGCCGGGCGTCTATGACGCCCTGCCCTACCTCATCGCCAACGCCAACCGGTTGCTGGGGTTCGAGAAGGCGCAAGCCGACTATATCGACTTCGCTGGCAAGCAGGTGGTGGTGCTGGGCGGTGGCGATACCGCCATGGACTGCGTGCGGACCGCCATCCGTCAGGGGGCTGACAAGGTGATCTGCGCCTATCGCCGCGACGAGGAGAACATGCCGGGCTCCAAGCGGGAGGTGAAAAACGCCCGCGAGGAGGGGGTTGAGTTCATGTTCAACCTGCAACCGGTAGCGGTCGAGCTGGATGCCAGCGGTCGCACCGTCGGCATCAAAGTAGTGAGCACCGAGCTGGGTGAACCCGATGCCAATGGCCGCCGCAATCCGGTGGTTATCGAGGGCTCAGAGCAGGTGTTGGCCGCCGATGCGGTAGTGATGGCGTTTGGCTTCCAGCCCAACCCCCAGCCCTGGATGGCGGAGTTCGGCATCGAGCTCGACAACCGGGATCGCATCAAGGCGCGCGAGCAGGCGGAGTATGCCTTCCAGACCAGCAATCCCAAGGTGTTCGCCGGTGGCGACGCGGTACGCGGCTCCGATCTGGTGGTGACCGCCATCTACGAAGGGCGCAAAGCGGCCGAAGGGATCATGGACTATCTGGCGGTCTGATCTGACCGGCCACAGCCGTGATGTTCCCTAACAATCAGCCCCGCCAATGCGGGGCTGATTTTTTGTTGCTACCCCCTACAAACGCACCACCAGCCACTCCCCCTTGCCGACCGGCACCAGCGAGGTGACAAAAGCGGGGTCCTGCCCGACCTCGTTCATCCACTCCACCATCTCGCTGCGATGGGAGATGGCGTTATCAACCACCAGCAGGCCACGGGGTGCCAGCAGGCGGCGGATCTGCGGCCACCATGCCCGGTAGTGCTGACGATCCGAATCGAGGAAGATGAGCTGATAGCCGGCTTGCGGCAAGGTCGGTAACAGCTCACTCGCATCCCCTGCCAGCAAGGTTACCCAGGGGGCCAACCCTGCCTGCTGAAAGTTGTCATGGGCCTGCACGCGCTTATCCTCATCCAGCTCAATGGTGGTAACGTGCCCCTCCAGCCGACGCACCGCTTCTGCCAGCCAGAGCGTGGAGTAACCATTGGAGGTGCCTATCTCCAGCACCGCCTGCGCCCCACGGGTCTGCACCAATACTGACAGCAACTCCCCCGTGTCGCGGGTGATATTGAGCAGCTTGCGGTGGCGTGCCTGCTGCATGCTGTCATTGCGCTCGCCAAGCTGCTCCAGCTGTCGTTTTAACTGTTCCAGTTCCATCGATATCCCTTTCGTCCTTGCCCAAAACCGTTAGCCACGCATCTAAGCTTGGCATTTGGGAGTCAAATGATTGCTTTCAACCGCCATTCACACCACAAAGGATGAGAAAAGGACAACCATTTGAGGCAGAATTTGTGACGTCTATCTGTTACACTTCGCGCCCGCCATTTTCCGGCTCACTCTCTGACTTGATGTCAGGCGCAGCCGTCGGTGGTTACAACCTCCGTCTCGCTCATGCCGAGCTAACCAAGCCAAACACAGCCCAGCTGGAACACAGGAACCCATTATGAGATTTGAATCGTTCGATTTTGCCCCCGAGATTTTGCGTGCTGTCTCAGATTGCGGTTATCAGGAGATGACCCCTGTGCAGCAACAGGCGATCCCGGCCATTCGCCGTGGCCGCGATGTACTGGCCAGCGCCCAGACCGGTACCGGCAAGACCGCCGCCTTCGCCCTGCCCATCTTGCAACGTCTGGTAGACAATCCGGCGCCGGTCCAGCCTTCCAACGCCCGTGTGCTGATCCTGACCCCGACCCGCGAGCTGGCGGCTCAGGTGGCGAGCAACATCAATGACTTCGCCAAGTATCTCGATATCACCACCATCACCATCGTCGGCGGTGGCAAGCAGGACGTGCAGGCCAAGAAGCTCAAAGCGGGCGCTCACATCATTGTGGCCACCCCGGGCCGTCTGCTGGAGCACCTCACCGCCTGCAACCTTAGCCTCTCCGGCGTCGAGTGTCTGGTGATGGATGAAGCGGATCGCATCCTCGACATGGGCTTCAGTGCCGATGTGCAGAAGATCCTGCAAGCGGTCAACAAGACCCGTCAAAACCTGCTCTTCTCCGCCACCTTCTCCGACGCGGTGAAGAAGCTGGCCAACCTGATGCTGGACAGACCGCAGATCGTCAGCGTCAACAAGCAGAACTCCACCGCCGACACCGTCAGCCACACCGTCTATCCGGTCGAGCAGAAGCGCAAGCGTGAGCTGCTCTCCGAGCTCATCGGCAAGCAGAACTGGCAGCAGGTGCTGGTGTTTGCCAGTACCCGCGAGAGCTGTGATGTGCTGGTCGAGGAGCTGAACCTCGACGGCATCAAGTCCGCCGTTGTCCATGGCGAGAAGGCCCAGGGCAACCGTCGCCGCGCCCTGCGCGAATTCATGGAAGGCAAGGTACGGGTACTGGTCGCCACCGAAGTGGCCGCCCGTGGTCTGGACATTCCGGATCTGGAATACGTGGTCAACTATGATCTGCCGTTCCTGGCGGAAGATTACGTCCACCGCATCGGCCGTACCGGTCGTGCCGGCAAGCGCGGCATGGCCATCTCCTTCGTCAGCCGTGAAGAGGAGCGCACCCTGCTGGAGATCGAGGCCCTGATCGGCCAGAAGATCCGCCGCATCATGGTGCCGGGCTATGAGGTGAGCAGCCGTGACGAGCTGATCAAACAGCTGCAAGAGCGTCGCCGCTTTGGCAAGCGCCCGCAGCGTGAAGATAACGCCGTAGCCCAGGTGATGGCCGAAGCCAAGCTGCAGGGTCAGCGCCTCAAGCGTCTGGCCGCCGCCAAGAAGCCCCGTCAGCCGAAATAAGGCGGGCAGTTGCTCTATTGAACCGCAAAGGCGCCACTGGCGCCTTTGCCATCTCTGTCATCGGTGTTGACCTGTGGTGGTCAACTCAAGGATTGCTTATGACCTCTCCGACCTACAATCAGGCCCTGTTCGAGATGGCCACCCAGAGCCTGGCCGAACTGGCCCGCACCGCCGAACAAAAGGCGGGCAAGCGCACTCCGGCGCAAGAGAGCCACTTTCTCTGCACCTGGATGGCCGACTCCCTCAAGGAGAAGCGCTTCTCCCGTCTGGTGATGGAAGATTTGAAAGCTTGGGTGCAGCTTGGCCGCACGCTGGGCGCGGGCGCCGATCTCAAGGGATTGCTGGAGCGCATCGCCTTCCAATACCAGTGCGCCATGACCAATCCACAGCAATTGGGAGCCAAGCTGGCGGCGCTGCTGGAGGAGCTCTCAGCGGCAGGCTGGCTGGTGCTGACCGAGAGCGAGGTGAACGCCAAGCTGCGCCTGCAATCTGGCGGTCAGGCGAGCCTGGTGGTAAGCCATAGCGAGTATCAGGGTCACATTGAAGCAGGTGAGCTTGTCAAACCCCTTACCCTCTATGTGCGCGGTGACGAGAAGGTACTGGCTGAGGCGGCCTTCAAGCACGGCCTGCTGCTGAGCCAGGGCAACAAGAAGACCACCCTGGTCAAACACCACAAGGCCTACCGGCTGATGCCGGACAACGCCCAACCGGCGCTGGCACTGCTGAGCGAGGCTCGCCAGAGCGCCTGATCCCGCCAGTGTGCAGCAATAAAAACGGCAGACCCTTGTGCAGGATCTGCCGTTTTTTATTGTTCGATGTTTGATGATGAGGTTGGGTAGTCGTTTAGCGGATCTTGATGCCAATCTGGCCCGCGTCACACCACTCGAACATCACCTCTTCGCTCTTGCCGCAGCAACTGCCACCACAGACCCGGCTTTCACGCTTGATGACCCGCCCCTTTCGCATCCAGACGCCGAGCATGGCCTCCACCGCATCTTCCGAGGTGTGGAAGTGGCGAGCCAGATCGCGCCGGCTCACCTTCTGCTGCGCGGCGAGGTAATCCCCCAGCTCACGCAGGATCATAAGGTCACCACCTTGCGGGCAACGATGTCACCGTGACGGCGACCGGCCCACCAGAGCAGTCCCAGAGAGAGGCCGTAGCTGATGATCCAGAACAGGCTCTGCTCAGGGTGAGCGGCGAAGGTCGCCACCTGATAGAAGAGGGTGGCGCACATAAAGGCCATATAATTGCACCATACCGCCGTCATCAGCGCCCACTGACGACCGGTTTCCCGCACCAGCGCGCCCATGGCGGCGGCGCAAGGCATGTAGAGCAGCACGAACAAGAGGTAGGCAAAGGCACCGGCCGCCCCGTCGAAGTGGGTCTGCATGTTGCCGTAGGTGGAGACATCGACCTCCTGCGCTTCGGCGGCAGCTTTCTGGTCGTCGAGGTTGCCAACATCAAGCCCCATGGGGTCGCTCGGGTTGATCTCCGCCAGATTGGCCGCCACGGCATCGATCGCCTCGTGGAAACTGGCCACCAGCGAGAACTCGCTCTCCTCCTCTGCATCGCCACCACCGGCGTAGAGGCTGTTGAGAGTTCCGACCACCGCCTCTTTGGCGAAGATACCGGTGACGATACCGACCGTGGCCTGCCAGTTGTCATCGCGTACACCGATGGGGTGCAGCACCGGGGTCACCGCTTGGCTTATCTTGCTCAGGACCGAGCTCTCCTGCTCCTGATGGCCGAAGCTGCCATCGGTACCCAGGGAGTTAAGCACGCTCAGCACAGCAACCACCAGCACGATGGTTTTACCTGCGCCAAAGACGAAAGATTTGAGCTTCTGCCAGGTCTTGATGGCAACGTTGACCGGACGCGGCCACTCGTAATCCGGCATCTCCATCAGCATGGAGTCGCTCTTGCCCGGCAGCAGGGTGCTGCGCAGCAACAGGCCGGTGAGCACCGCCACCAGAATGCCGATGAGGTAGAGACCGAACACCAGGTTCTGGCCTGATTCAGGGAAGAAAGCCACCGCAAACAGGGCATAAACCGGCAGACGGGCACCGCACGACATGAAGGGAGCCATGGCGGAGGTCATCAGCCGCTCCCGCTCGGAGTTGAGGGTACGGGTCGCCATAACCGAGGGGACGGTACAACCAAAGCCCATCAGCATCGGCACGAACGCCTTGCCCGGCAGGCCGAGGCGGCGCATCAGGGCATCCACCACGAAGGCGGCACGGGCCAGATAGCCGGAGCTCTCCAGCACCGCGAGGAACAGATAGAGGCAGCCAATCACCGGAATAAAGGTGGCCACGGTCTGCAAACCAACGCCGAAGCCGTCTGCCAGAATGGCGCCCAGCCACTCGGGGGCATTGACCAGCCCCAGCAGGTGGTGCACCCCATCGACAAACAGGGCGCCGCCCATGATGTCAAAGAAGTCGATAAAGGCGCTGCCAACGTTGATGGCAAACAGGAACATCAGGTACATGACAAACAGGAAGAAGGGGATGCCAATCCAGCGATTGAGCAGCACCCGATCCAGCCACTCGCTCTGGGCCTCGGTGAGCTTGCCCTTCTGCTGACGAGCCTGTTGTACCCACTGGTGGATATGGCCGTAGCGAATATCCGCCAGTTGCAGGTCGATATCCTGTCCCTGATGGGCGCGAGCCACTACATTGGCTGCGGCCGCCTGCTGACCGGGCAGCAGGGTCTCCTGCATCACCGCATCCTCTTCCAGCAGGCGCAGGGCGCGGCCACGGGTAGTGAGGTGATGCGGGGCGAGCAGGGTCTCCAACTCCGCCAGATCGGTTTCAAGCTCGTGACCGTAATCGAGCTGCAATGCGGCTTGCGGCTGACCGATAAACTGCCGGATCTGCTGCTTGAAGGCGGCAACCTGCTTGCTGTTGTGGGCAGAGAGGGCCACCACCGGGCAACCGAGGGATTTGCCGAGCTTGCTCTCGTCGATGACGATGCGGCGCTTTTGCAGGATATCCAGCTTGTTGAGCACCACCACCATGGGCAGGCCAAGTTCACGCAGTTGTAGCGTGAGGTAGAGGGAGCGCTCCAGATTGGCGGCGTCGATGACGTTGAGCAGCAGGTCGGGCTGTTGGCCCTGGGCAAAGCGGCTGGCGATCTGCTCGTCCAGACTGCCATCCTGACCCGCCAGGCTATAGATGCCAGGCAGATCCATCAGCTTGAAGTGATGCTCACCCGCGCTGAATTCACCCATCTTCTTGTCGACAGTGACACCACTCCAGTTGCCTACCTGCTGGCGGGCACCGGTCAGGGCGTTGAACAGGGAGGTCTTGCCGCTATTGGGGTTGCCTACCGTTACCAGGGAATAATTCATACCAGCTCTACCTCTATTTTCTTCTGAACCCGCCGCGTGCGTGTGGCAAGCCGCTTTGCAGGTTCGACTTCTTGTCTCTGAACCGCTCCCGGTGACTTTCTTGACCGAAGCGGCAGCCGAGCAGGGGGTTATACCGGCTCGACTTCTATTTGCTGGGCCAGACTCTTTTGCATGGAGAGACAGATCCCCTGGCACTGGATCTGGAGCGGGTCCCCCAGGGGGGCGGAGCGCAGATAGATGACTTCAGTCTGGGGCAACAGGCCCATCACCATCAGTTTGCGGCGCAGCGGCCGGGCGAGCTGATTCATATTCTTGATGCGAGCACTCTGTCCCGGTGACAACTGCGTGAGTACCATGACTGACTCCTGAAGTTAAACAATAATAATTCGCTTTTACTTGGGGCATTATAAGCTGTGTCTTCAACTTTTATTTGAGTAAAATCAAACTCCGCTTAGCTAACCCATAAAGTAATGCCATGAGTCACGACAACAACAGCCGCCTCGTTTACAGCACAGATGGCGGCATGATCAAGGAGCAGAGCGCTCCCCAATCCGCCTCCCCCTTCCCCACCGACGGCACCGTGCGCATTCGCCGCGAGACCAAGGGGCGCAAGGGTGCCGGGGTGATCACCATTCATGGCGTACCCGCCGCTCAGCAAAAATCCCTGGCCACCCTGCTCAAGAAAAAGTGCGGCACCGGAGGCGGTATCAAGGAGGGAGTGATCGAGATCCAGGGGGATAAACGGGACCTGATCAAAACCGAGCTGGAGAAAGCCGGTTTCAGCGTCAAGCTGGTGGGTGGCTGATCCCCTTGTCACTCATGCGGTTTTTCCCTAGAATGCCCGCTCCCATCGAGGGGGAGTAGTCTCGCACACCGGTGCCATCCATTGCATGAATACCGGTTTGCGACCCTGATCAACATACTTGGTGCCAAATCACCATGGTCAGGGTGATCCATGCCAGCCATGGATTTGACAAGACCTTTGACGGGCCAGTGCCAATACCGGGGACGGATGGCGCAGGCTTGTCTTTGGTTTATAACAATTCCGTCCCCCGGTCATTTTTATGGAAGCCTTGTTAACCTCAACCCTCAGCGTCGCTATTGCCGAAATCGGCGATAAAACCCAGCTGTTGGCGTTGCTGCTCATCTGCCGTTTTCGCAAGCCCTGGCCCATCATCGCCGGCATGCTGGCGGCTACCTTGCTCAACCATGCGGGCGCTGCCTGGATTGGCGAGTTCATCAGTCGCTGGCTCGATCCCAAGATAATGACCTGGCTGGTCGCCATCGCCTTTATCGCCATGGCTATCTGGATTTTGGTGCCGGACAAGATGGATGACGAGGAGAGCTCGCTGGATAAATACGGCCCCTTTATGGCCACCTTCGTGCTCTTCTTTATCGCCGAGATTGGCGACAAGACCCAGATCGCCACCGTGCTGCTGGCCGCCAAGTATGACTCGCTGGTGCAGGTCATTACCGGTACCACCCTCGGCATGATGCTGGCCAACGTGCCTGTGGTGCTGATCGGCAAGCTGGGGGCAGACAAGCTGCCGCTCAAGGGGATCCGCATCGCCTGCGCCATCCTCTTCGTCGGCCTCGGGGTGAGCACTCTGATCTTTGCCTGATCGCCTTTTCCGCTGACCAAGCCCTCCACCTCGGAGGGCTTTTTGTTTACTGCTGTGTCTATTGCGTAATCCGCTGTCGCAACCACCAGCCGTAGAGCCAAGGGGCAGTGCACGGTTGCGGGTGCCTCATGCCATAATGGGGCAAACCTCGTGGAGTCCCCCCATGCACAACGTATCAAGAGAGACGCTTCTCGAATGGGTCAAACAGGGACGGCTGGCGCCAGAGAAGCTGGTGGACGCCCTGACCCTCGCCGATCTTCCCCCCCATCCGGCGCGCTGGCAGTGGCTGTTTGACCGGCTGCTGCTCTGGCTCGGCGCCCTCTGTATCGGTGCTGGCCTCATCTTCTTCATCGCCTTCAACTGGCAAGAGCTGGGCCGGGTCTCCCGCCTCGCCCTGCTGGAGGCGCCGCTGCTCGCCATGCTGCTTCTGCTGTGGCGCAAACCGCTGGGGGATACCCCCCGTCAGGCGCTGCTGCTCGCCATCGCCCTCAATATCGGCGCCCTGCTGGCGCTGGTGGGTCAGACCTACCAGACCGGCGCTGATCCCTGGCAGCTGTTCGCCACCTGGGCGCTGATGCTGGTGCCACTGGCGGTATTTGGCCAAAGTCCCCTGCTCTGGACCTTAAGCTGGCTGCTCGGCCAGCTGGCGCTGGTGCTCTACTGGCGGCTCGGTTTGTTCACGTTCTTCTTTACCTTCGATGAAGAGGGATTGGGCTGGTGCCTGACCCTCCTCAACGCCGCCCTCTGGGGTCTGCTTCTGCTGGCACCAAACCGCTGGCGCCTGATGCCAAGCTGGCTGGCGGGCCTGACTGCCGGTCTGGGAGCTACCCTGCTCACCCTGCTGGCGCTGTTTGATGCAGCCTCCCCGCTGGTGTGGCCGCTCTGGCTTGGCTGGCTCGCTGCGGCCTACACCCTTTGGCATCACAGATTTATCGCCGGACTCGCCATGGGGTGCCTCAGCCTGATTGCCGTCATCCTCGCGGCGCTGGGCAAGTGGATGGAGCCCGACATCAACGGCTTTTTGCTGCTGAGCCTGATTGCCATCGGCCTTTCTGTCACCGCCGCCCGCTGGCTGCAACAACAACGGAGGTCCCATGAGTGATCTGACCCTTTGGCAAACGCTGCAACAGGCCAATCTGGTGGAGGGGGAGATGCCCCGTGATACCCAACCCCACTGGTCGAGCCGCTTTCTGCTCGGGCTGGTGGGCTGGATTGCCGCCCTGTTCCTGCTCTTTTTCCTGTTTCTCACCTTCGAGCAGCTGACCCGCGAGGCCAACAGTGCCCTGCTGCTCGGGGCCGTGCTGCTGGCGGGGGCCTACGCCCTCAATCGCAGCCAGCGCGGCGATCTCTGGGATCAGTTCGTGCTGGCCCTCACCCTGGCGGCCGATGCCTGGCTGCTCTATGGCCTGCTCGATCAGCTGGATCTCCATCACGCCCTGCTCTGGTTTGGGTTGTGCCTGCTCTCCCTTGCCATCGCCGTGCTGTTCGATCACTGGCTGGTGCGGCTGTTTCACAGCGTGGCGGCGGCCCTGCTGCTCACCCTTGGTCTCGCCTGCCTCGGGCTGCAACTGCTGGCCCTGCCGCTGGTGATGGCGGCCATCACCTTCTGCTGGCTGCGGGCAGATAGGGATCCAGAGCGCCACCAGCTCTACCACTCCATCACGTTGGGGCTGGCCCTCTCGCTGCTGGTGCTGGGCCGTCTGCACCACCCGCTGTGGGATGGCGGCAGCAGCGTGCTGGACGAACTGGGGCTGTCTCGCCTGCCGATCTGGCTCAATCCCCTGATCTGCGCCGCCCTGCTGCTGGCGGTGATGGTGAAGCTCAAGCTCCCCCTGCTGTTTGGCCTGCCGCTGGTGCTGATCAGCGCCGTTATCCCCGGCATGGGGGCGGGCGCACTGGTGCTGATCCTCGGATTCTATGCCGGCAGCCTGGGGCTGATGACCCTCTCGGCCCTGCTGCTGCTCGGCTATGGCTCGCTCTATTACTACGATCTTGGGCTCACCCTGATGACCAAATCCTGGCTGCTGCTGGGCTCCGGCATCCTGCTGCTGGGTGCCCGCCAGCTGCTCACCACCTTCGCGGCAAGGAGCGACTCATGAAACCCGTCACCCGACAACTCGCCCTGTTGCTGAGCGGCCTCGCCATCCTGGCGGGCATCAATGCCACCGTCTGGCGCTATGAGCACGCCATGAGCAGCGGCGAAGTGGTGCTGCTGCGGCTCGCTCCGGTCGATCCCCGCTCCCTGATGCAGGGGGATTACATGCGGCTCAACTATGAAATTGCCCGCGAGCTGACCAGCCACGACGCCAGAGCTACTCAAAACAAGGGCAGCGACACCCTGGTGATCCGCCTCGATGCCCATCAGGTGGCCACTCTGGTGGCCGATGGCAAACCGGATCGACTCGCCAGCGATGAGCGGCTATTGCAGGTGCACCAGAGCGAGCGGCAGTGGCAGATTGGCCCCGATGCCTACTTCTTTGAAGAGGGCACGGGGGAGCAGTACGAAACAGCCCGCTACGGCGAGTTCCGGCTGCAAGCGGATGGCAAGACCCTGCTGGTGGGGCTGCGGGATGAGGCCTACCAGCCCATCGGGCAGATCCGCGCCCGCTGGTAACGGCAGTGAGTGGCTATTTACTCTGTTCATGGTCACACTCAAGGGAAGGTTGATCGCTAAGGATGTTCCCAATGAGGATATGGCTGATCTGTCATCTGTTGCTGCTCTGCTGGGCCTCGACGGCCCGGGCTGATCTGGGCAAGCTCGAGTACCTCACCGAAGAGTACCCCCCCTACAACTTCAGCGATCCGCAAGGCCAGCCCACCGGCCTTGCGGTCGATCTGCTGCAGATGATCTGGCAACACAGCGGCGTGGCGCCCCAGCCGGTGCGCATCCTGCCCTGGGCGCGAGGTTATTACTTGCTAACCCAGAAGCCCAACGTGGTGCTCTTCTCCACCGCCCGCACCCAGGCGCGGGAGGATCTCTTCAAGTGGGTATGCCCCATCGGCTACTCGGAGTACATACTGCTGGGCCGCAAAGCGCAGAACATCACCCTGACCGCCTTCGAACAGATGAGCCAATACAAGATCAGCGCGGTGCGCTCGGATGCAGCCGAGCAGCTGCTGCTCAACAACGGCATGGATGACAACAACATCATCCCGGCCAACCGCCTGTCGCAGGGGTTGAAGATGCTGCTCTCCGGCCGCGCCGACCTGCTCGCCACCAGCAAGCTGGCGGGATATGACGCTATCCGCGAACTGAAGCTGAGCAGCGACGACTTCAACGTGGCCATGGTGCTGAGCGCCGAGCAGCTCTGCTACGCCTTCAGCCGTCAGGTGCCCGACAGCGAGATCACCCTCTTTCAGCAGGGCCTGACCCGCGCCCTCGCCTCGGAAGAGTTTCGCAAATTGCAGGCCAAATACCTGCCGGTGCGCTGAACACTCACTCACCCGATGGGCAGCGGTTCGCTGCCCATTTTATTGATGAAAGATGCAATAGAGGTGGCTAGCTATTCCCGCCGCAAGCAGTCAAACTGGGCTACATAGTTGATTGTGAAGGATCTTTACCGTGCGGACATGGCACCTACCTCATCTGCTACTGCTCTTGTGGGCCACCTTCGCGCAGGCCGATCCGGACAAGCTCGAGTATCTGAGCGAAATCTCTCCCCCGTTTAATTTCAGCGACCAGCAAGGGATGCCGACCGGATTGTCGGTGGAGCTGATGCAGCTTATCTGGAAAGCGCGGGGCGTGTCGCCCCAGCCAATCCGCATTATGCCCTGGGCCCGGGGCTACAACCTGCTGCAACAAAAACCCAATGTGGTGCTGTTTGCCACCGCCCGCACCCCGCAGCGGGAAGCGCTTTTCAAGTGGGCCTGCCCCATCGATCACTCGGAGTTTGTGCTGCTGGGGCGCAAGGCGGACAACATCACCCTAGGCTCCGTGGCCGAGATCAGCCGCTACAAGGTCGGCGTTGTGCGATCTACCGTCTCCAAACAGCTGCTGCTCGAACGCGGTATCGATGAGCGCCAGCTGATGCTGGCCAACCGCCTCACCCAGGCGGCCAAAATGCTCACCTCAGGTCGTGCCGATCTGTTTGCGACCAACAAGCTGGCGGGCTATCAAACCCTGCAACAACTGGGCTTCAAGCCGGATGACTTTCATGTCGCCTTCGTGCTGGATGCCAGACCGCTATGCTACGCCTTCAGCCGTCAGGTGCCCGACAGCGAGGTCGCCCTCTTTCAGCAGGCGCTGACCCACGTCGTCGCCTCGGCGGATTTCTCGGCCCTGCAAGCCAAATACCTGCCGCTGCGCTAACGCCCTGATCGCCGCCGACATAGGGCGCAAGATGGCGGCATGCGCCCGCGCTTTTTTGCCAAACATGCTCCGCAACCTTGGCGAAATCGGCCAGCTTGGTCACACTTGAGCAGATATTCCCTTGATCAGGATGGCAAAAATGAAACCATGGATTGGATTGGCCGGGGCGCTGCTGGCCACCCTCGCACAGGCGAGTCCTGAGCTTGGCAAACTGCACTACATCACCGAAGAGTACAAACCCTACAACTATGCCGATGCCAGCGGCGCCCCCACCGGCCTCGCGGTCGAACTACTGCAACTGGTATGGAAAAAGACCAATACACCGGCGCAGCCCGTCACCATCATGCCGTGGGCGCGCGGCTACTACCTGCTGACCCAAAAGCCCAATGCGGTGCTCTTCTCCACCGCCCGCACCCAGGCGCGGGACCCCCTGTTCAAGTGGGCCTGCCCCATCGGGTATGCCGAGATCGTGCTGGTGGGGCTGGCCGATCGCAATATCACCATCACCAAGCTCGACGATGCCAAGGCGTTCAATATCGGGGCGGTGCGGGCCGATGTGGGGGAGCAACTGCTGCTCAACAACGGCTTTGACGAGAGTAAACTGATGGCCGCCAACCGACTGGCACAGGCGCTCAAGATGCTCACCTCAGGCCGGGTCGATCTGGTCTCCACCAACAAGACCACCATGGAGCAGCTGATCGTCGAACAAAAACTCGATCCCGCCCGCTTCAAGGAGCAGTGGGTGCTGAGCTCGGAACAGTTCTGCTTCGCCTTCAGCCATCCGGTGAGCGACGAGCTGGTCAAGGAGTTCCAGACCGGCTTGACCCAGGTGCTGGCGAGCAGCGAATACCCACTGCTGCACAGCAAATACTTCCCAACCCCCGCCGCCAAATAGCGGCGCAGCGTCGAGCACCAACAACATGGGGCCCACCGCGGGCCCCTTCGCTTTTTTCCATTTGCGCTCCTCTCTTATATTACCGTTTGCGCTCCTCTCGCGGCGTCACCCCACCTCCCTGCCACAGCCAAGCCCCGACAATCATCAACTAATCGCTAATGAATAAAAGTTTGTGCCAGCGCAAAAAATCACTCTTTTCTGATAGTTAGCTCATCAAAACCATAGATAAGACCACTCTGGCTCCGTAATATGGCGACGGGCGTCTGTTGACCCCTTTTCCGAGATCAATGGTCAACGGCGCAATCTGGTAGCGACAGTCAGGGGCGGTAGCGACTTTAGCGTAGGGTCGATTAGCGAAGCGTAATCGTCCGTGGTAACCGTTCCCTCTCCCCTTGCGGGAGAGGGCTAGGGTGAGGGGTCGGTAACGTCTTTGCCCTGCAACAAGATATTGGCACGGCTTCGCCAGTAGGGTCGATTAGCAAAGCGTAATCGTCCGCGGTCGCCATTCCCTCTCCCCTTGCGGGAGAGGGTTAGGGTGAGGGTGAGGGGGTCGGTAACGTCTTTGCCCTGCAACAAGGTATTTGGCATGGCTTCGCCATGCAGGACGCGAGGACTCCGTCCTCGACGGGGTTTCGCCGCCGCTGCGCGGCTTGGCGAGTGACTTTTCTTTGCGTGGCCAAAGAAAAGTCACCAATCGAGCGGCCACCCCCACTTGTTCGCCCTCCTGCGTAGGGTTCCCTCGGTTCAGGCAAAAGGTCTGGCGGAACGACGCAGACGGTACATCCCTGTACCGCCTGCGTCTGCGCCGTCGTCCATGACGGCGCTCCTGACCTTGTGCCCTCACCCCGGCGAACAACAGGGGGCAACACCCAGCCCGCAGCCCCGAGGCCAGTTAACAGGCGTAGGGTGCAATAAGCGCAGCGCATTGCACCGCGGTAACACACCCCAGCCTATTCGGGGCAAAGATCGGGCGGGTTATTAGCTCAGAGTCAGCCCCTCGCCCACCCCGTAGCGAGATAAGATTGTCTCACTTATGCAACAGGTATCGTTGACATATTGCATAGGTGAAAAACAACAGTAAGCGGCACATATCTCTATCGGGGAATGGCTTTATATTGAAGGCCCGATAGTCAGTATCTCACCGTAATAACCCCTTATTTCTCGAAGGTCCGATTACGATTTCACTAATCTAACCTACGTCCCTTACAAAATAATCATATAGTCTCAGATATAATTTCCTTTCATATCACATAAAAGAACAAATATATGGAACAAATCAAAGAGATCAACATCAATGATATTTGGCAAAACAATATCAATTTTTTAATAGGTTCAGGCGCATCTTTTGGTCTATTCCCGACCCTTGCAACAAAAATGAAAAACGAGACAATAGAAACCCTTGGTAAATATTTTGAAGATACTAAAAAAACAAACTTAAAAACTTTGCTGTTCATTCATTACTATATCAACTGCATTCACCCGGTAATAACATTTGACATCCAATATACTAAGTTCGGTTCAGAATGTGATGTCCCTGATGATGTTGCCAAAATGGCAATTATAGAAAACTATAAGAAGTTACTTAAAAACTTAAAGTTGGTCGCATCCAAAAACAAATCCCAGAATAAGGTAAATATTTTTACTACTAACTATGATGCTTGCTTTGCTGATGCTTATGAGGAGCTCATTTTAGAGTTTTCAGATCTAGATTTTAATCTGAATGATGGCTCAAAAGGATTTCGTAGAAAGTTCATAGATGCTTGTAACTTTGATACATCTGCCATAAAAAAAGGGATACTTGGAAAAAATATCTTTGAAGTTCCACAGGCAAATCTAATCCATCTTCATGGCTCTGCATTCTGGACATTAAGTGATGGCAAAATATTAGTCAACTATGAGGACAAGAAATGTAAATTCCCAGATAACTTCTTTTTCCCTATAACAGATAAAATAACGGAGCTTGATGAAATTTTAAATAATACAAAATCTGTACGAGATGATTTTGATAAGATCATTTTCGATGCAAAGTTCACACCAATAGAAAATAAATTCTGGGATATATACAAAAAGCTCCCTATCGTGAATCCAACAAAATGGAAATTCCATGAGACAGTGTTTGATGAGCACTATTATCAAATGCTTAGATTAATGAGTTACGAGCTAGAAAAGCATGATTCCACTTTAATTGTGTTTGGATTTTCATTTGCGGATGAACACATAACAAACCTCGTGAAACGTTCATTAGGAAACAAAACTCTGACGATGTATATCTGCTGTTTTGATGATATATCATTAGAGTATATGAGTAAGGTTTTTAAGGGATTTAATAACGTTAAATTAGTCAAGCACAACACTTACCTTAACTTTGACGCATTCAACAACGACATACTAAAAGTCCCAAATTAGCGAGGTAATTTATGTCAATTTTGGTAGGTGAGGTGGTAGCTGTTAGAGGCGTCAAAATATCTATTCGCGTTTTTGAAAACTCTAACAAGGACTTGTTATTTTATGATGGCACTAAATACAAAGGCATATCGATAAGAGAATTCGTTCAAATTGAACGTGGTTTTAAAAAAATAATTTGCATCGTCGAGGGTGAATACTTAGACGAGAGCAAGATCGACAATGACCTCCACCATATTAGGATTGTTGATCTAAAGCCTCTCGGGTACTTTGAAAACGACCAATTTATTGAAGGCATTAAACATCTACCATTAATTAAAGACCCCGTATTTCTACTTGAAGAAAACAAACTTCCTGACATTTATGGAAAATCAGATGGTGATTTTATTATAGGTAAGTTACTAAAAGAAGAGCTACCTATATCGCTCCCGTGGAAAAAATTATTCAATTCTCATATAGGTATTTTTGGAAATACTGGTAGCGGAAAATCAAATACTCTCACAAACATTTACACTACATTATTTGACAAAAAAATAAAAACCATAAATGGCAAGAGCCAGTTCATAGTGATTGACTTTAATGGTGAATATACGAATGGCCAACTTACTGCTGAAAAGTATAAAAATATATACCAACTCAACACTCGCAGTAAAGAAAGCTCGTTCCCATTAGCAAAATCAGAATTTTGGGATACAGATACACTAAGCTTGCTTTTTCAAGCCACACCAAACACTCAGAGACCATTTATCAATAGAATTGTAAATGGACGATTGCGATATGATACTGATGAAAACTTTTTGAGCTATATCAAAAAAACCTATGAGAAAGTTTTCACTGCTACAGCGCCACACCCAGAACTATTAGACCTCATACGTGAAATTACCAACATCATCGGGAACGAAATAATTAGGAGAAAATTACGTAATATATCCTATCATAGTTCAAGCAAGGCATTTCACATTCCAAATGACTCTTTTTTTAATGCCAATGGCCTCACCTATAGAAATAAACTTGAAGGTGATGTCAACTCAATTACAATTCAAAACAACCTAAGCGAACTGGATAAATTTAATATCAGATGTCATATACAGTTAATACGTGATCTTATCAGCGGCTATGTACAATTTGATTTTATACAACCATTACTAAAACGCGTAGATTCTTCATTATTAAACTTATCTAAAGTAATTCATATTACAGATGTTTCACCACCGAATAAACCCGTGACTGTAATATCACTACGGAAGTGCAACCAGGATATCAAAAAAGTACTCCCACTCCTTATAGCAAAACACTTTTACAACCCACATAAGATAGCTGTGAGTAACCCACCAGATAGAACCATTCACCTTATTATTGATGAGGCTCATAACATTTTGTCTCAACAATCAACAAGAGAGAGTGAAAGCTGGAAAGACTATCGCCTAGAAACCTTTGAAGAAATAATTAAGGAAGGTCGTAAATTTGGCTTCTTTTTGACACTTTCAAGCCAGAGACCAGCAGATATATCACCAACCATCGTGTCTCAAATCCACAATTTTTTTATTCATCGGCTAGTTAATGAAAGAGATCTTTTTTTAATAGACAATACAATAAGCACTCTTGATAACATGTCTAGAAACATGATTCCAAATTTATCAAGGGGGTGCTGTGTTGCTACAGGAACAGCCTTTGATTTACCTATGTTATTGCAGGTAGATGAACTCGCAAAAGAAAAACAACCTGATAGTGAAGATGTAAATATAGAAGAGCTTTGGGCGGAATAAATATTTTCAATATGTCATTTTCTTTTCAGACAATGTTGTGATTAATTTTATTTACAACTACGGAATTGATAACTGACTTAGCCATTTAAAATAAATAACTGCACTCCTCTCAAACTGGCTCCGATTTACCCAGCCCTCTCCCCCAAGGGGAGAGGGGATCAGAGCGCAGGCCACCGAGGCTTAAGCAGATCGCAGAGGCTTAAGAGGTGTCGAGGGAAGAGACACAAACAAAAACCGCAGCCCAAGGGCTGCGGTTTTTTTATTGGCTCAACCTGTTGGCACCAGACGCCAACAAGGCCACCGGCCTTAGGCACGGCGCCAGCTGGTCTTGCCGGCGCTGTCTTCCAGCACGATCCCCATCTCGGTGAGACGGTTGCGGGCGGCATCGGCAGCAGCCCAGTTCTTGTCGGCACGGGCCTGATTGCGCTCGGCGATCAGGCGCTCGATCTCGGCAACCTCTTCGTCCGCTTCGTCACCCTTCAAGAAAGCCTCGGGGTCTTGCTGCAGGATACCGAGCACGGCGCCCAGCTCGCGCAGGCGGGCGCCCAGCGCGGCGGCAACAGCCATGTCTTCGGCCTTCTGGCGGTTGATCTCGCGCACCAGATCGAACAGGGCGGAGTAGGCTTCCGGGGTGTTGAAGTCGTCGTCCATGGCCTCCTTGAAGCGAGCCACCTGCTCGTCGCCACCGGCAGCGGCCGCCACCGGCAGATCGCGCAGGGCGGTGTACATCCGCTCCAGCGCGGCGCGGGCTTGCTTCAGGTTATCTTCCGAGTAGTTGAGCTGGCTGCGGTAGTGGCCAGACATCAGGAAGTAACGGACGGTTTCGGCGTCGTAGTGAGCCAAAACGTCGCGGATGGTGAAGAAGTTGCCAAGGGATTTGGACATCTTCTCTTTATCCACCATCACCATGCCGCTGTGCATCCAGGTGTTGACGTAATCGCCACCGTGGGCGCAGCAGGACTGGGCGATCTCGTTCTCGTGGTGCGGGAACTGCAGATCGGAGCCACCGCCGTGGATGTCGAAGTGGTTGCCAAGGTGCTTGGAGTTCATGGCGGAGCACTCGATGTGCCAGCCAGGACGGCCCGGGCCCCAGGGGCTTTCCCAGGTCGGCTCGCCGGGCTTCGACATCTTCCACAGCACGAAGTCCAAGGGGTTGCGCTTGGCATCGACCACGTCGACGCGGGCACCGGCTTGCAACTGTTCCAGATCCTGGCCGGAGAGCTTGCCGTAGTCGGCGTAGGATTCGACGATAAACATCACATCGCCGTTATCCGCCACGTAGGCGTGCTCTTTTTCCAGCAGGGATTGCACCAACTCGATGATCTCTTCGATGTGCTGGGTGGCACGCGGTTCGATATCCGGGCGCACCATGCCAAGGGCGTCGAAGTCGGCGTGCATGTCGCCGATCAGACGCTCAGTCAGCTCGTCGCAGGTCACTTGGGTCTCGGCGGCACGCTTGATGATCTTGTCATCCACGTCGGTGATGTTGCGCACGTAGGTAAGGTCGTAACCGGCGTAACGCAGGTAGCGAGCCACCACATCAAAGGCGACGAAGGTGCGGCCGTGGCCGATATGACAGTGATCGTAGATGGTGACACCACACACATACATGCCCACCTTGCCCGGGTGGATAGGTTTGAATTCTTCTTTTTGACGAGTGAGTGTGTTGTATATCTTCAGCATCTTCTAACCACTGCCTGTGAGTAAAATGGTTGGTCATAATACCCCGTTCGGGGGCAGAAAACGAGGCAGAAAAGCGGGCCAATCCCGCCTGCCAGCACGGTTACGGCGCCAGAGAGACTATGCCGCCAGCCCCTGATGGGCTAGAATTGCCACCACTTTATGCCATACACCTGCGGGCACTTCGTCGTCCGCATCAAATGAAAGGACATATCATGGTCACTCTGCACACCAATCACGGCGACATCACCCTCACCCTGAATGCTGAAAAAGCCCCGGAAACCGTGGCCAACTTCCTGCAATACTGCCGTGACGGTCACTACGACAACACCATTTTCCACCGCGTCATCGACGGCTTCATGATCCAGGGCGGCGGCTATGCCCCTGGCTTTGAAGAGAAAGACACCCGCGCTCCCATCAAGAACGAAGCGGCCAACGGTCTGTCCAACAAGATCGGCACCATCGCCATGGCCCGCACCATGGAGCCGCACTCTGCCAGCGCCCAGTTCTTCATCAACGTGAACAACAACGACTTCCTCGACTTCAAATCCGCTACCACCCAGGGTTTCGGCTACTGCGTATTCGGTGAAGTGACTGCCGGCATGGACGTGGTCAACAAGATCAAGGGCGTCAAGACCGGTAACTACGGCCGCATCCACCAGGACGTGCCGGTAGAAGACGTGGTGATCACCAAGGTGACCCTTGCTGACTGATCTCTGCCGACTCGGCACTGACAAAACTGCGGCCCCGGCCGCAGTTTTTCCATCTGCCTCCCCCACTGCCAGCCCAAACTGGCGCAGCCTCGACTATCTGGCCCACGGCAACCCGCGCCAGCGCTCGGCCCATGCCCTGCTCACCGCCGGTGTGTGGGATGAGCTGGCCACGCAGTGCGCCGATATGGCGCTGGTGAGCACGCTGGCCATCGGCCTCGATCGGCCGGGCAGCGATCTCGATATTCTCTGCCAGCATCCCGATCCGGCGGCGTTTGCCGCTACTTTTGCAGAGCAAGGCTGGCAGGCGAGCCACAAGGGCGACAATGTCTGGCTGCTGGAGCGCACCTTTTCCTGTCTCGACCAGAGCTGTGCTGTCAGCGGTTCTGACAAGAGCGATGCCTGCTGGCCGCTGGAGCTGTATGTCACCCCCGCCCCCATCGAGACGCTGAATGGCTGGCGCCACCTCACCCTGATGGCCGCGTTGCTCGAGCGGTTTGGCGATGCTTTCTACCGCGAAGTGCTGCGCCTGCGCCTTGAAGAGGGATTGAAAGGGGAAGCGGCCATGTGCCGGTTGCTGGGTCTGGCGGGCGATCCTTATGAAGCGCTGCTGACGCTGGAGGGACGCAATCTGGCCGAGCTGTCATGGCAGCCGCCATCCCGTGACGATATCCATACCGCAACTGACGCGATGGCGCCCGCAGCGCACTATTCGTCCCCTATTGTGTCTACTATCTCTGCCACCCCTGTTTGCCCTGTTTCGACCGAGAGCCCGATCCCCACATCATGAGCACCCTCTTTATCAGTGACATTCACCTCTCTGCCCAGCGGCCCGATATGACCGCGGCACTGGTGCGCTTTCTTGAGCACGACGCCCCCGGCGCCGATGCCCTCTATGTGCTGGGGGATCTCTTCGAATTCTGGATTGGCGATGATGACCCCAATCCGCTCCATCAACAGATGGCCGATGCCTTCTTGGCCCTGAGCCAGCAGAACGTGCCCATCTACTTTATCCACGGCAACCGCGACTTTCTGCTGGGGCAACAGTTTGCCAAGCGCGCGGGGATGACATTGCTGGGGGACCCTTGCGTGATCGAGCTCTATGGGGAGCGGGTAGTGCTGAGCCACGGCGATCTGCTCTGCACCCTGGATGAGGGGTATCAGAAGTTTCGCCGCATCACCCAGCTCAAGTGGCTGCGCTGGCTCTTTTTGCGACTGCCGCTCGCCCGCCGTCAGGCCATCGCCTGCAAGATGCGCGGCCAAAGCCAGATGGAGAATGCCCACAAGAGCCAGATCATCATGGATGTAACGCCAGCGGCGGTGGACGACACCCTGCGCGCCCACGACTGCCGGATGATGATCCACGGCCACACCCACAGACCCGCCATCCACGACTTCACCCTCGATGGCCACCCCGCGCGGCGCATCGTACTGGGAGACTGGTTCGAGCAAGGCTCGGTGCTGATCTGCCGCCCCGGCGAGCAGCGGCTGGAAATGCGGGCGCTGGCAACGATCGACCCCGCAGCTCATCCATCCCTCTGACATCCCCCCTGCGAGGGTTGCAGGCAAAACCTGCGGCCCAGCATCCCCTGTTAACCCGGTGAAGCGACTCATTACGGTGAGCTCAGGCTGGTATGGCCTGTGCTGATGGCGGGCTCGCCCCATCCCTATCGGTTCTGCTGCACCAGCAACACCAAATACGGCAAAAGCCGGCCAAAAAAACATCCAAGATGCTGAAAATAAAGCAAAATGACCATTCAATCAGCGTTGAAATAATCAAGGCAGCTCATTAGACTACCGACTCCCCTCCCCGTCGTAACACAAGGAACGTATCAGACAATGAAAAAGACGGTTCTCACTCCCTTACTGGCGCTGTTGATCACAGGCTGTGGCGGCGGTGATGGCGAACAGGAAGAGACCCCTATCCGCCCCCCTGTCACCCCCAACTATTTCGAGGCATCCAGCCAGAGCAGCGCGGGCGGACAGTTGAACCCCACCAGCCTGCGGTTGGCGGCGGGTGAACAGGGGCGCTTCTCGGTACAGGCTGACAGCGGTTACCTCCTGACCGGGATAAGCGGATGTGATGGCACCCTGGACGGCCTCACCTATACCACTGGCCCCATGAGCAGCGATTGCCAGATCTCGGCCAGCTTCACGCAGGAGAGTGCCGCCGTCTATTTCAACGCCACCACCCAAGCTTCTCAGGGGGGCGCACTCAGCCCCGACGCCCTGCGTCTGAACGCCGGTGAACAGGGCCGTTTCACCGTGCAGCCCGAGAGTGGCTTCGTGCTGGCGCAGATCGCTGGGTGTGAGGGTACCCTGACGGGCAACACCTATACCACAGCACCCATGCGCGCCGATTGTCAGATCTCGGCTCGCTTTATCAGCGATGCCGCCAATGCGATTGCCCGGGAAGATCATACCCTTGCCAGCGAGCAATCCCTGATCGCCCATGCCCGTGCGGCGATTGCCGACAGTGAGACGCACCGCACCGAGCTGGTTCGCAGCCTCTATCACGGAATGGCACAGATCAGCTGGAACCCGAGCCACGACTCCATCACCTTTTCCAGCTTCCAACCGGAGAGCACGGTGACCCTGCTCCCCTCCAACATCAATGGCAAGGGGGAGAGCGAGATCCGGGGGCTGGTGATGGTCTCAGAGCAAGCCGATTACCGTCAGGCAGCCATGGGGGCGAACCTGTTTTCCGTTGACCGCACAGCGCAGAGCGAGGCGCTGCTCAAGGGCCTAATTGGCTGGCTGACCCGGGGCAAGGATAGCGATGGCCTGCGCATCCTCACCGCCCAGATGCCTAGTCGCGCCGATAGCGTCTATTTTCCCCACAACGAAGGCGTGCGGGACTGGCTCAAGGCGATCTATCCCGACAAGCACAGTATCAACCCGGCCAATACCTGCGATTATCAGGCGCTGAGCGACTGCATTGACACCATGGCGCCGGAGCTTATCGTGATCAGCGATATCGACCGCCAAGGGCTGGGGTATAAGGGGATCGCAGAGGCGATCGCCAAGGCCAAAGCGGCCGGGATCCCGCTGCTGCTCTCCAACTATCGGCGCGATGCCAGCCCGCTGCTAAGCCCCCTCTATCTCGATATGGGGCTGGTTACCTGGGGCAACTACTGGTCAAAACTCAGAGCCAGCGATCTGACAGTGAACACCATCATGGCACCAGACGCCCAGCTGATGGCGGTCGATACCCTGCTTGGCAACCTTCTGGATCGCAACTTCACGACCCAGTGGCTCGATAGCTGCGGCGGCAACTTTATCAATTGCGGTGGCTCGGAGAGCTTCAACCAGCAGTTCAAGCTGGGTGCCGACTGGCTGAGAAATGCGGCCATCACCCTCGACAAGGCCGGGATCAGTCCCTTTGCTCGTGACGGCGTGACACTGTTGCCCGCCACCCTGCTGCTGGCCGACAAATACAGGGCCGCCATCGACTACCCCATTGCCTGGGATGAACATCAATCCTGGCAGCAGGCGATGTTTGCCGACTGGCTGGTGAGCTATGCCCGCACCCGTACCCCGGCCCAGCCCGATCTGGGGGAGTATGTCACCGATCGCAACAAGGTGGTGAAGGGACAAGCGGCTCACTACGCCTATCCCGCGACGCTCACCGACAGTCGGCGCATTGCGGTTCCCTACAGCGGGCAGTGGACTACCACCGGCTGGTATGCCCTACCGGGACAAACCATCACCCTGAGACGCACCGATAACGCCGATGTGTCCGCTACCGTCCGACTCAACTACCACAGGCCCAACACCAATCGCGCCTATGAGCAGAAGATCTATCGAGCCCCGCTGGAGCTGACCACCGGACGACTGATCTTGGCCAAGGGGGGCAGCGTCACCTTCACCTCTCCTTATGGCGGCCCTATCTATCTCTATCTGGAAGGGGGGGCAGCATCGCTGGCCGTCCAGGTAAGCGCCACGGGCGTCACCCGTCATCCGGCCATCATGGATTTCAGTGATGAGCAGCAGATACGCGAGTTCAACGAGCGGCTGGAACAAACCGAGCTGCCCCATATCGATCTGCGGGCCGATGGCGCCGAACAGCATCTGCGCCGGGATCGCTTCACCAAGGCGGTGGGTGGCGTCATCCCCGACACCAATGCCCTGCTCGACAGCATCGCCCGGGATCACATCAATGGCGTCTACACCCTGGCGGGCCTGAAAATTCAGGGAAAGGGGCTCGATGAGTCGCTGCCTGCGGATGTTAAAAACGCCTGCGTGGCACTGCTGGGGGAGGGTTGTCTCGATGAGTCGATTCATACCCGCACCATCATCCAGCATGCCAACTATGACCAGAATGCCCATTGCGGCAGTGGTTGCAGTGGCAACCCGTGGGACTCTTCCGGCAGCATCAGCCCGATCGGCTGGCTCGACAATCACGAACTGGGCCACAACCTGCAGACCAACCGGTTGAACGTGCAGTACGCAGCGGCAGACGATGCCGACAACTGGAGTGGCTACGGCAGCCGGGCGGGGGAAAACTCCAACAACATCTTCCCTTATGTGGTGAAGTGGCGCGCCCATTACCTGAGGGATGGCAACACGGCGCCCATCAAGGATGGACACATGAATCACAAGGATCTCTTCTATGTGTTCATGTCTGATGCGGCGCAGGTACGGGACAGGAGTGGCAACCGCGTCGTGCTCGGGGCCAACTGCCAGGTGCTCGATACCGGCGAGAGTCGCTACGAAGCCCCATGGAAGAGCAATGCCTACGCCGTCCACAACGGCTATCGCATGGCGTTTTATATCCAGATGGCATTACGCGCCCACCGTATGCTCCTGACTGATGGCACCCGGCTGAACGATGGCTTCACTATCTTCACCCTGCTCTATCAGCATTCACGGATCTTCGGCGCGGCAGCCGACAGTGAAGCGCAGTGGAATGCCAACAAGGATAGGCTCGGCTTTAGCCTGTTCCCCTACTCGGGGCATGCGGTCTATGGCGGCAAACGGGTGCGCGACATACCGGGCAATGACTTTATGCTGGTTGCACTCAGTCGGCTCACCGGCTGGGACTGGCGCAATCACTTCGATCTGCTTGGCCTGCGTTACTCCAGCCTCGCGGTCGCTCAGGTGCAGGCCAACCAGCGTTATGGCAGCCTGCCGATGGGGATGTATGTGCTGGAGGATGACCTGCCCCCAGCCAACATGAGCGAAGGTGTCACATTCCTGCCGCTCTCCGAAAGCGACGGGTCCACCCTCTGGCCCCGCAACAGTGGCTCGCCAAGCGCCTGCCCAACACCCTGAATAGGGTCATCGCGATAACCACAACAAGCGCCCGGCTGGGCGTTTGTTGTTTATCCGGCCTCTGGCCCCGTTGTTGATGATGTGAAGAGGGTGGGATAAGTGGTGATCGCTCACAGATCAGCAAAGCAAACCTGCACTCCTCCCTCAGGCCCCAGGTTGTGTGAACTCCGTCACCTTGCCCCTTGCCAATTGAGAGGATGATGGCGCTCAGGCAGAAATGTCTTTCTCGCCAGTATTTCAACAAGTTGAGGTTTATATGCCTGACAGCAATGCGGTCGCTCACCCGTTCGATGCCAAGAAGATCAATGTCAACGATCCCTATGAGATGAAGCAGTGGATCAAAATGTTCGAGTGCACCGAAGTCCAGCTGAAACGGGCGGTCAAGGCAGTCGGCACCTCAGGCAAGGCGATCAGAAAACACCTCAAGAAGTGAGGACACAACCCCGTCACAAATCCGGCCCCGCTTGCGGGGCTTTTCTCATCTTGGCCTTTACGCGGGCCCGTCCGGCCTCCGGTTTGGCTGCGCACATAACGCCATTCAACCGCTAACAACCGGACTGTGCAGCCCGACCAGCACTGGCCGCCGTCCGACAGCTTGTGACCAGCCAGCACCGTCCGGCCCTTCGCATCCCGGCATCCCTGCCTATAATGCGGGCTCAAACACACAGAGAGGATTAATCCATGGGCTTTATCAGCTGGATCGTATTGGGACTGTTGGTGGGTATTCTGGCGAAGTGGATCATGCCGGGTCGCGACGGTGGTGGTTTCTTCATGACTGCCCTGCTGGGGATTGTCGGCGCCATGGTTGGCGGCTATGTGGGTACCCTGCTGGGGCTGGGCTCAGTGACCGGTTTCAATATCCCGAGCATCGCACTGGCGACCGTGGGCGCCCTTATCGTCCTGTTTGTCTTCAACAAGATCCGCAGCTGACCCCCAACGCCATCTATGTGTAGATAAACAGGGCACCGCGAGGTGCCCTCTCTTTTTTTATCGCCCTCACGATGTTGCCAGCGGCAAGATCAACCTCACCAGCAAGCCCCCCAGCTGGGTGGCCGGCAGCAACACCACTTCGCCGTGGTGGTAGTGGGCGATATCGCGCACCAGCGCCAGACCAAGCCCCGCTCCCGGCTGTTCACTCCCCTGCTCGAGGCGCTGGAACGGCTGCCAGACCCGCTCTGCCAGCTCGGGGGCGATGCCGGGGCCGCTATCCTCCACCTCCAGCCAGATCTGCCCGTTGCTTCGCACCACCCGCGCCGTCACGGTGCCGTGGGGTGGGGTGTATTTGATGGCGTTGTCGAGCAGGTTGGCACAGAGTTCCCCGAGCAGCAGCGGCTCCCCCACCACCATGATGGCGGACTCCTCCCCCTCGTAACCGAGATCGATCCCCTTGCTGCGGGCCTGCGGCAACCGCGACAGACAGGCCTGCTGCACCAGCGCCGTCAATTCGATGGGATCCCGCAGGCGCAGCCCGGAGCACTCGTCCGATTTGAGCCGGGCCAGCAGCAGGAGCCGCTCGGTCAGGGCGATGGTGTGATCGAGCCGCACTGCCATGGCATCGAGACTTTCGCTCATCAGGGCGGGATCGCCACTGCCGCGCGCCACCTCAACTTGGGTTTTCAGGATGGTGAGCGGGGTGCGCAGCTGATGGGCGGCATCAGCGCTAAAGCGCTCCTGCCGGGCCACCAGCTGGCGCAATCGGGCCAGCTGACGATTGAATGCCTGCACCAGCGGCCGGGTCTCCTGCCAGGGGAGCAAATCCGGCAAGGGTGCAAGATTGGCGGCATCGCGGCGCAAGATCTCCCGCGACAGGCGCCGCATCGGGGTGAGCAGCCGTTTGAGCAACAGATAAGCGAGCAGCAGGGTGAGCACCACCAGCGCCCCCTGGGTCAGCAGGGCCGACCAGAGCAACTGCTCCGCCAGCTGCTGGCGACCGAGCAGGGTTTCCGCCACCGTGATACGGGCCATGCCGTTGACGCCCCCCTCGCCTACTGGTTGCAGCAGCATCACGGCGCGGATCGGCGCCTCCTGATAAAGCCCGTCGTAGAAGTAGGCGAGCGCCGGATAGCGGTCGGTCAGGGGCGTGCCGTCCGGCATGGGGGGCAGGTCATCAAAGCCGGAGATGACCCTATCGTCGATACCGCGCACCTGATAGAAGAGGCGATCGCGCATGTTGCGCTCGAAGCTGTCAAGCACCACGTAGGGCACATCCACCCTGAGGCTGCCCTCGGCTGCCGTCAGCCGCTCGGCAACGGTGCGGGCAGAGGCGAGCAGGGTACGATCATAGGCCGAGGTGGCCGCCGCCAGTGCGCCGTAGTAGCTGTACCAGGCCGAGGCGGCCCAGAGGATCAGCAAGGGGCCCCCCAGAAACAGCAGCAGTTGATGGAGCAGGGAGCGGCTAATGGGAGGCCTCCGGCGCCGCTTCCAGCAGATAGCCGAGACCGCGCAGGGTGGTGATCACCACCCCGCTGCCCACCAGCTTTTTGCGCAGCCGGTGGATATAGAGATCGATGCTGTCGAGCCCTACCTCGTCATCGAGGTTGAACACCTGCTCGAACAGCTGCCCCTTGGCGACCGGCCGCCCGTGGCGATACATCAGCGCGGTCAGCAGCGCCAGTTCGCGCGGAGTCAGGGCAAGGCGGGCATCGGCCAGCAGAAAATAGCCATCGGGGTGCAGGGTCAGGCGCCCCAGCCGCAGCTCGGCACCGCCACTTTCGCTGCGCCGCAGCAGGGCTCGCAGCCGGGCATCCAGCTCCCCCAGATCGAACGGCTTGGCCAGATAGTCATCGGCTCCGGCATTGAGACCGCAGATCCGCTCCTCCACCGCGCCGCGGGCGGTGAGCAGCAGCACCGGCACCCCCTGCCCCCGACTACGCAACCGGCCGAGTACCGCCAGCCCGTCGAGCTTGGGCATCTCGATATCGAGCACAGCCAGCGCGTACTGTTCGTGGCGCAGCAGGTGGTCAGCCTGAGCCCCGTCAGCCACCCAATCCACCGAGAAACCAGCGGTGGTGAGTGCCCGCGACAGCCAGTGGGCCAGTTCATGATTATCTTCCGCCAACAGCAAGCGCATCCCTCTCCCCTTGTTCCTAACCACGGCATTCAGCCACACTGCTTCAACTGCATCCCTTCGTCACTGCCAGTGCGGGAGAAGGTGCGATCAGGGTCACACTCCCAGCTCTTGGTCAGCGATTGAAAGGTGAATGAAAGGTTGTTGTTTTAACAATTTCGCATCACTTCGTCTATCGACGGAGTCACACCCAGGAAAAACAACGACAAGATGGAGCACACAACCATGAAGCAACGCACACGTCATGCCCTCGCCCTGCTGACCCTGCTCGGCGCCCTGCCACTGCAGGCGGCCGAAAGTGCCACGACCCCGAGTCGTACCGAATGCATCGCACCGGCCAAACCGGGCGGTGGTTTCGATCTCACCTGCAAGCTGCTGCAGGTGAGCCTGCAGGAGACCGGTACCATCGACAAGCCGATGCGGGTCACCTACATGCCGGGCGGGGTCGGCGCCGTGGCCTACAACGCCATCGTGGCCCAGCGCCCCGCCGAGGCGGGGACCGTGGTCGCCTTCTCCGGTGGCTCCCTGCTCAACCTCTCACAGGGGAAATTTGGCCGTTACGGGGTGGACGATGTGCGCTGGCTGGCGGCGGTGGGCACCGATTACGGCATGATCGCGGTGCGCCACGATGCCCCCTATCAGAACCTCAAGGAGCTGGTGAGCGCTATGGAGCGCGATCCCAACAGCGTGGTGATCGGCGCGGGTGCCTCCATCGGCAGTCAGGACTGGATGAAGACGGCGCTGCTGGCCAAACAGGCCGGGGTTGACCCGCACAAGATGCGCTACGTCGCCTTTGAAGGGGGCGGCGAGCCGGTCACTGCACTGCTGGGCAACCATGTGCAGGCGGTCTCCGGCGATTTGAGCGAGATGGTGCCCTATATCGGCGGCGACAAGCTGCGGGTGCTGGCGGTGTTCTCTGCCGAGCGGCTGCCCGGCAAGCTGGCCACCATCCCCACCGCCAAGGAGCAGGGTTATGACCTGGTGTGGCCGGTGATCCGCGGCTTCTATGTCGGCCCCAAGGTAAGTGACAGCGAATACCAGTGGTGGAAGCAGACCTTCGATCAGTTAGTGAAGACCGACACCTTCAAGGCGCAGCGGGATCTGCGCGGCCTGTTCGAGTTTGACCTCACCGGCGAGGCCCTCGACAGCTACGTCAAGGAGCAGGTGGCGCAATATCGCGAGCAGGCCAAAGCCTTCGGTCTGGCCAAATAGGAGCCACAGCCATGAGCGATCGCATCTTCGCCGCCATCTGGCTGCTGCTCTGTCTGGCAGGCGCCGCCATCGCCTGGCAGATCCAGAGCGAATACAGCTATGAGCCGCTGGGGCCACGCCCCTTCCCCCTCGGCATCATCGGCCTGATGGCGCTCTGCGCCCTGTTGCTGCTGCGCCGCCAGCCGGACATCGTCAGCTGGCCGCCGCTGCGTACCCTGCGCCACCTCGCCATCATGGTGGTGGCGCTGGCCGGGTACGGTGCCAGCTTCGAGTGGCTGGGCTTTCCGCTGGCCACCACCCTGCTCACCTTTGTACTGGGGCGCCTGTTTGGCGCCTCTGCCAAGGCCGCCCTGCTCTCCGGCGTCGTCGGCGGTCTGGTGCTCTATCTCGCCTTCGACCGGCTGCTGGATGTCACCCTGCCCCTCGGCGTCTGGTTCTCTTAAGGAGTCAATATGGATACCTGGATGTACCTATCTCAGGGCTTTGCGGTGGCACTCACCCCGGAGAATCTGGTGATTGCCCTGATCGGCTGCTTTGTCGGCACCGTGGTCGGCCTGCTGCCGGGCCTTGGCCCCATCAACGGGGTCGCCATCCTGTTGCCGCTGGCTTTTGCCCTGAAACTGCCCCCCGAATCGGCGCTCATTCTGCTCGCCACCGTCTATATCGGTTGTGAGTATGGCGGGCGGATCTCCTCGATCCTGCTCAACGTGCCGGGGGATGCCGCTGCCATCATGACCGCGCTGGATGGCTACCCCATGGCCCAGCAGGGCAAGGCGGGAGTGGCCCTCTCCATCTCGGCGGTCAGCTCCTTTGTCGGCTCCATGCTCGCCATCGGGGGGATCATCCTGTTCGCCCCGGCGCTGGCGCGCTGGTCCCTCGCCTTCGGCCCGGCGGAGTATTTCGCCCTGATGGTGTTCGCCATCGCCTGCCTTGGCAGCATGATGAGCCAGAACCCGCTCAAGTCCTTTATGGCGGCGCTGATTGGGCTCGGGCTCGCCACCGTCGGGGTGGATGCCAACACCGGCGTCTATCGCTTCACCTTCGACAGCGTTCACCTCTCGGACGGTGTGCAGTTTATCGTGGTGGTGATCGGCCTCTTCTCGGTGAGCGAGATCCTGCTGATGCTGGAGCACACCAGTGGCGGCGGCAAGCTGGTGCGCACCACCGGACGGATGCTGTTCAACTTCAAGGAGCTGGTCCATTGCACCGGCACCATGCTGCGCTCCTCCACCATCGGCTTCTTCGTCGGCATTCTGCCCGGCGCCGGTGCCACCATCGCCAGTGCCATCACCTACATGACCGAGAAGCGCCTGGCGGGGCCCAATGCCAAATTCGGCGAAGGGGACATTCGCGGCGTGGCCGCACCGGAGGCGGCCAACAACGCCTCAGCCTGCGGCTCCTTTATCCCCATGCTGACCCTGGGAGTGCCGGGTTCGGGCACCACGGCGGTGATGATGGGGGCACTGACCCTCTACAACATCACTCCGGGCCCCACCATGTTCACCGAACAGCCCGATGTGGTGTGGGGATTGATCGCCGCCCTCTTGCTGGCCAACGTCATGCTGCTGGTGATGAACATCCCCATGGTGGGGCTCTTTACCCGCATGCTCTCCATCCCGCTCTGGTTTTTGGTGCCCGCCATCGCCAGCGTCTCGGCGGTGGGCGTCTATGCGGTGCACAGCACCACCTTCGACCTGTTGCTGATGGTGGCCCTCGGGGTCTTTGGCTACCTGCTGCGCAAGATGCACTTCCCCATGTCACCGCTCATTCTGGGCTTCGTACTCGGTGAAATGCTGGAGCAGAACCTGCGCCGCGCCCTCTCCATCAGCAATGGCGACACCGCCATCCTGTGGAGCAGCGGCATCAGCCAGACCCTGCTGGTACTGGCCATTGCAGTGATCACCCTGCCCCCGCTGGTACGCCTGCTGCGCCGCCGCAAAGCCGATCCGCGGATCCCGGACGCCCGCCCGGAGCAAGGTGCCTGACCTGATAAGACAGAGATGACGGGTTTATTGATACAAAAGGGCGAGATCTGAACGATCTCGCCCTTTTTACAGACCGCATCCATCTGTCACTAACGGTATAAAAACACCCAATATATCAACGCTAATCGCCCCGCGTTCCCTGACACTTCAAGAGCCTCAAACTGACGTCATTCAGCAGGTCTTATGAGCAAGCCGCTACGTGACAAGGAAATATTCAGACTGGCCGCTGTATCCCTTGTTCTCGATCTGTATTCCCCACCGAGTCAGGGGGTGGCAAGCCTGATAGTGAGCTTGAACTGGCAATTAAACGCCGGAGGCTCTACCGGACAACACCTGTTTGGATCAAATGTGGATTCGGAGGAAAAAGAAAAAGGCCACTATTTCTAGTGGCCTTTCGTAACTCTTTGATTTTAATGGTGCCCGAGGCCGGAATCGAACCGGCACGACGCGAACGTCGAGGGATTTTAAATCCCTTGTGTCTACCGATTTCACCACTCGGGCACCGCAATCGGTATCAAGCTCGCGTGGCGGGCTTGTCAATATGGAGGCACGTTCCGGAGTCGAACCGGACTAAACGGATTTGCAATCCGCTGCATAACCGCTTTGCTAACGCGCCATGCAAAAGAGAGTTGGCTCTCTATTGTCTGAATTTGGAGCGGGAAACGAGACTCGAACTCGCGACCCCGACCTTGGCAAGGTCGTGCTCTACCAACTGAGCTATTCCCGCATTGGTCTGGCTGACTGCCTGACTACGAGGACGCATTCTAGCGATGTTCCTCGCCCAGTCAACCAGAAATATTTAATACCCTGATCGTTCGGGCATTTTTTGCCCTTTTTGAACAGTTTTAGCGCCTTTGGCCGTTTCCTGCCTCAAATCAGCGGAAACCTCACCTTGCGGCGCAAGTGACTCACAGGTTGGCGTGGTGGGTCAAATCGCCCCAGGCCGCCTTCATGTACTGGAACATCGACCAGAAGGTGAGCACTGTAGCGACATAGAGCATCACATAGGCGAGCCATACCATCCAGACGTTATATTGCCAAATCAGACCGGTGAGTGACACCATCTGGATCATGGTCTTCCACTTGCCAATCCAGCTGACCGCCACCGAGGAGCGTTTGCCGAGCTCGGCCATCCATTCGCGTAGGGCGGAGATGATGATCTCGCGGCCAATCATGGTCATGGCGGGGATAGTCACCCAGATGGTGTTGTAGTGTTCGACGATGACCACCAGTGCGGCAGCGACCATGATCTTGTCGGCAACCGGGTCAAGGAAGGCGCCAAAGGCAGTGGACTGATTGAGCTTGCGAGCCAGATAGCCATCAAACCAGTCGGTGGCAGCGGCCAGAATAAAGATGATGGCGGCAGCCAGATAGGACCATTGATAAGGCAGATAGAACAGGATGACGAAGACGGGAATGAGCAAAATCCGGAAAAACGTCAACAGGTTAGGTATGTTTGTCATTATTTTCAGCCACTTCTTGTACGTCGCTACATAGTGCGCCAAAGCCGATTTGCGATGCAACCGCACTGGCGCCCGTCTTGGTCTTTTTAATCCATCAATCTTCTCAAAATGCGAGGGCCATTATGGCATTTACGGCCCCCCCGCGTCACGGCTCTTGTGCATCAATGAGTTAGCGATTTTGCCATGCCGCTAACCCTGCTCAGGCGCTGTGCAAGCCATCGTGGATGGTCTGGGCCAGCTCCTGACTGATGCCGGGTACCTTGGCAAGTTCATCCACGCTCGCCTTTTTGACCTCCTGCAGGCCGCCCAGATATTTGAGCAGCGCCTGCCGCCGCTTTGGCCCCACCCCCGGAATATCCTCCAGACTGCTGCTGGTGCGGGCCTTGGCCCGTCTGGCCCGGTGGCCGGTAATGGCAAAACGGTGGGATTCATCGCGAATATGCTGAATAAGGTGCAAAGCGGGCATATCTGCCGGCAAATGCAACTCTTCGTGGCTCTCCCCCATAATGAGAGTTTCCAACCCCGCCTTGCGGGTGACCCCCTTGGCAATCCCCACCAGCAGCGGATATTTACCGCCCAGAAACTCCAGCTGACGGGCCAAGATCTCTTCGGCGCGGCGCAACTGGCCTAGGCCGCCGTCAATAAACAGCACATCAGGCACCTTGTCCGGCTCCTGCTGCTTGCCAAAGCGGCGCTCCAGCGCCTGCTCCATCGCCGCGTAGTCATCACCGCCAGTGATACCGTCGATGTTGAAACGACGATATTCCGATGAGAGCGGACCCTCCCGGTTGAACACCACGCAAGAGGCCACGGTGCGCTCCCCCATGGTGTGGGAGATATCGAAACACTCCATGCGGGCGATGGGGCGCTCCAGCTCCAGCAGCTCTTCCAGCTGATCGTAGCGGGCGGTGATGGTGCTCTTGTGAGCAAGCCGCGAGCGCAGCGCCGTCTCGGCATTGATGGAGGCAAGCTTGATAAAGCGGGCCCGCTCGGCGCGGGTGCGGCTCACCACCCGCACCTTGTAGCCAGCGGTCTGGCTCAGGGTCTCGGCGATGACGTTCTCATCCTCCAGCGCCACGTCGAGCAGCACCTCGCTCGGGATCTGCCGCCCCCCCTGCCCCGACAGATAAAACTGCAGCAGGAAGGATTGCACCACCTCGTCGAGCTGGGTATCGGCCGGCACTTTCGGGAAGTAGCTGCGCGAACCCAGCACCTTGCCCTGACGGATAAAGAGCACGTGGATGCAAGCAGCACCTTGCTGGAAGGCGACCCCCACCACATCCAGCTCGTCCAGCACGTTGCCGCTCACCGACTGCTGCTCGGTGACCCGGCGCAGCGCCAGGATCTGATCCCGGTAGCGGGCCGCCTCTTCAAAGCGCAGATCACCGCTGGCGGACTCCATCTTGCCCACCAGCTCGCCAATCACCTGCTGGTTCTTGCCCGCCAGAAACAGCTTGGCCAGCTCAACCTGCTGGGCATATTCGGCCTCGCTCACCAGTCCGGGCACGCAAGGGCCGGCGCAGCGCTTGAGCTGATAGAGCAGGCAGGGACGGGTGCGGTTGGCATAGACCGCATCCTCGCACTGGCGTACCGGAAATATTTTCTGCATCAGATGCAAACTCTCGCGCACCGCGCCGCCAGAGGGGTATGGGCCGAAGTACTCTCCTTTGATCTTGCGGGCACCGCGATGCACGCCGATGCGTGGATGCTGGTGCGCGGTGATGATGATCCAGGGGTAGGATTTGTCGTCTCGCAGCAGCACGTTATAACGGGGCTGGTACTGCTTGATCAGGTTGTGCTCGAGGATCAGCGCCTCGGTCTCGGTGTGGGTGACGGTGACCTGGATATCGGCGATCTGGCGCACCAGGGTGCGGGTCTTGATGCTGTCGACGTTGGTGCGAAAGTAGGAGGCGAGCCGCTTTTTCAGATCCTTGGCCTTGCCCACGTAGATCACGGTGCCACCGCTGTCATACATGCGGTAGACGCCACTCTGATGGGTGACGGCGCTCAGAAACGCCTTGCTGTCGAAGAGAGGTTCGGGAGAGAGGGTCATCAGCTACTCGGCTCACACAAAGGCAAAAATTGACGGGCAGAGCATACTGCCCCCGCCGCCTGAAAAGCAAAAGGGCAGAAAAGCAAAAAGGCGGCACGCGCCGCCTTTGTGACCACACGCCACCCGATTAGAGGGTATCGGCATCCAGCATGCCATAGCGAATGGCCAGATGGGTCAGTTCCACGTCACCGTTGATCCCCAGCTTGCTAAACAGACGATAGCGGTAGCTGTTGACCGTCTTCGGGCTCAGATTGAGCTGCTCGGAGATATCGGTCACCTTCTGCCCCTTGGTGATCATCATCATGATCTGCAGCTCGCGCTCGGAGAGGGACTTGAAGGGATTCTCGTCAGCGGAGGCAAACTGGCTGAGGGCCATCTGCTGGGCAATCTCCGGGGAGATGTAACGCTGACCGGAGTGCACCAACCGGATCGCCTGGATCATCTCGTCAGGGGCAGCCCCCTTGGTCAGGTAACCGGCGGCGCCGGCCTGCATCACCTTGGTGGGGAACGGATTTTCTGAATGAATGGTCAGCACTATGATGCGCACATCGGGGCGGATCCGCAGAATTTTGCGGGTCGCTTCCAGACCACCAATACCCGGCATGTTCATGTCCATCAGGATCACGTCCGGATGGTGTTGGCGACAGAACGTAACTGCTGTCTCGCCGCTCTGTGCCTCACCCACCACCTTGATCCCGCGCACATCTTCAAGAATGCGTCTTATCCCTGTACGCACCAGCTCATGATCATCGACCAGGAATACATTTATCACCCAAACACCCCGTTTTATCTCGTTTTAGCCGCCCGGTTAGGGTTAACAGGGCGTCTTGCATCATAACCAAACTCGTCGCTTTGGCAAACCATGCACGCCAAAAGTTTGAGAAAACCCATGTTTAGCGTTTAAAATCAAATAATTATATAAAATTTCAAAACAAAAAACGGTGTCTTGCGACACCGTTTTTCATGACGTTAGTGCTGTGGCCATCACTTGGCCAAAAAGGCGCGCACCTTCTCCAGATCGGCCTGTGTATCCACCCCGACCGGCGGCGCTTCGAGCGCCTGGGCGACGTGGATCTTCTCCCCGTACCAGAGCACCCGCAGCTGCTCCAGCGCCTCGACCTGCTCCAGAACGCTCGGTGCCCAGTCTACGTAACGCTGGATAAAGCCGGCGCGATAGGCATAGATACCGATATGACGCTGGTAGTGGTCACTAATCTGCTCATGGCTCTTGGCAAAGCGATCCCGATCCCAGGGAATGCTGGCGCGACTGAAGTAGAGGGCGTAGCCATCCTTGTCAGTCACCACTTTCACTGCGTTCGGGTTGAACGCCTCTTCGGCATCCTTGATCGGCACCGACAAGGTCGCCATCGGCGCCGTGGCGGCGGCCAGATTATCCGCCACCTGACGAATGATGGCGGGCGGAATGAGTGGCTCATCCCCCTGCACATTGACGATGATGGTATCGGCAGCAAAACCGTAGTGACGGCACACCTCGGCCAGACGCTCGGTGCCGGACTGGTGAGCCGGTGAGGTCATGCACACCTCGACGCCGGTGCTCAGCAGTGCCTGCTGTACCCGGGCATCGTCAGTGGCGACGATCACTCGATCGGCACCTGATTGCAGGGCTTTTTCCACCACGTGCTGCACCATGGGTTTACCATGGATATCCGCCAGCGGCTTACCCGGCAGACGGGTTGACGCATAGCGGGCCGGAATGACGACGACGAAACTCATGACGGCAGCTCATCGCTGTTGAGCGGACGGGCACGGTTCTCCAGCAGCACCGGGATCCCCTCCTCCAGCGGATAGGCCAGCTTGTCAAAGCGGCAGACCAGCTCATGAACTGCTTTGTTGTAGTGCAGCTTACCCTTGCAGACCGGGCAGGCAATGATGTCGAGCAACTTGATGTCCAAAGCCAAAACGATACTCCTTCAACGATGTCGCGCTGGCAGCTTCATCACGCCAGCGATGGATGTCGAGCAACCAGATATTCCGTACGGGGCGTATCAAGCCCCTGCTCCCTCACCGAGGCAAGAGAGATTAATCTTGCGCCCTGGTCGCGCCCTTTGCCTTCGCCCCCAGCTTGTGCAGCAGGGCATCCAGCAGGGAGGCGGGCAACTCGGCGCTGACCGGCAGATACCACCAGTTATCGAGGGCAAACGGGCGGCACTTGACCGCATCCTTCTCGGTCATCAGCAGCGGCTTGCTGGCAAAGCGGCCCACCAGCTCATCCCGATCAAAGGGGTGATGATCGCCGTAGGCGGCCTGCTGCTCCAGCTGGTAACCGAGCCCTTCCAGGGTGGCAAAGAAACGGGGCGGATGACCAATCCCCGCCAGCGCATCGACAGGTCCCGACAAGGGGGCAGCCAGCGGGGCATCGTCGCGCACCCGGCGCGGGGTGTCGGCGACCAGTTGCATGGGGTACTCCCCCTTGCCCGGCTCGCCGCCGTTGCAGATGATGGCGTCCACCCGTTTGAGACGAGTGACCGGCTCGCGCAGCGGCCCCATCGGCAGCAAGCAGGCATTGCCGAAACGGCGCGCTCCGTCCACCACCACCAGCTCGATGTCGCGGGCCAGCGCATAGTGCTGCAGACCATCGTCGGTGATGATGATATCCACCTCACCGCTCTGCTCCAGCAGTCGTACCGCGTCGCCCCGTTTCGGGGCTACCACCACCGGACAGCCGCAGCGCCGGGCAATCAGCACCGGCTCATCTCCGGCCAGCGCCGTGGTGCTGGTCTCATCCAGACGATAGGGATAATGGGGCGCCTTGCCACCATAACCACGGCTCACCACCCCGGGGCGATAGCCGCGGGCTTGCAACTGCTCCACCAGCCAGACCACCACCGGCGTCTTGCCGTTGCCCCCCACCGAAATATTGCCCACCACGATCACCGGCAAGGAGGCGCGATACCCCCTTCGCCAGCCGTGACGATAGGCGTAGCGGCGGGTGCCGCTGATGATGGCAAACAGCAGGGCAAAGGGGGCCAGCAACCAGCGCCAGCCACTTTTGCGATACCAGAGCCGTTCCAGCATCAGGCCTTGCTTCCCGCGTTGCCAAACTGAATGGCTCGCAGCTGGGCATAGGTACCGCGCTGCTCCATCAATGCTTCGTGGTTACCGCGCTCGACGATATGGCCTTCGTCGATCACCAGGATCTCGTCCGCCTTCTCGATGGTGGAGAGACGGTGGGCGATCACCAGCGAGGTACGCGCCTTGCAAAGCTCGTCAATGGCCGCCTGAATGTGGCGCTCGGACTCGGTATCGAGGGCCGAGGTGGCCTCATCCAGCAGCAGAACCGGCGCATCGCGCAGCAGAGCGCGGGCGATGGCCACACGCTGGCGCTGACCACCGGAGAGGGACGCACCGTTCTCGCCAACCACAGTGTCATACCCGTTGCTCATCTTGCTGACGAATTCGTCGGCATGAGCGATACGGGCGGCCTGCACGATCTGGTCGCGGCTGTATTTGTCTTCTGCGGCGTAGGCGATGTTGTTGGCCACCGAGTCGTTGAACAGGTGGACATGCTGGGAGACCAGCGCGTACTGCTTGCGCAGCTCGCTCAACTTGTATTCGCGGATGTTGATGCCGTCCAGCAGGATCTCGCCCTGATCGATGTCGTAGAAGCGGGTCAACAGGCTGGCAATGGTACTCTTGCCAGAGCCGGAACGGCCCACCAGCGCCACCGATTTACCCGCCTCCACCTTGAAGCTGACGTTGTGCAGCGCCGGGGTATCCTTGGTCGGGTAGGTGAAAGTGACGTTGCGAAACTCGATCTCGCCGCGAGCACGCTCCAGAGTACGGGTGCCGGTATCCTGCTCCGGCTCGGTGTCGAGCAGGCCAAACAGGCTGTGGCAGGCGGTGATGGCACGCTGGAACTGGTTGTTGACGTCGGTCAGGCTTTTCAGCGGCTTGAGCAGCATCATCATGGAGGTGATCATGACGGTAAACGTACCGGCAGTCAGGGTTGATTTGACGCTGTCAATGGTCGCGACGTAGAGGAAGGCCGCCAGCGCGATGGAGGCAACCATCTGCACTACCGGGCTGCCGATGGCATCGGCGGCGACCATCTTCATAGTCTGCTGGCGCATGTTGTTGCTGACCTGGAAGAAGCGTTTCTCTTCCACCTTCTGGCCACCAAACATCAGCACCTCTTTGTGCCCTTTGAGCATCTGCTCGGTGGAGGTGGTGATATCCCCCACCGCCTGCTGAATGTGACGGCTGATCTGGCGGAAACGACGGCTGATAAGGCCGATGATGACCCCCACCAGCGGGCCAACCACCAGGAAAATTACCGACAGCTGCCAAGAGTGCCAGAACATCAGGCCGAGCAGACCGACCACGGTCGCCCCTTCCCGCACCAGGGTCACCAGCGTGGTGCTCGCCGCCGAGGAGACCTGACTGGCGTCATAGGTCACCTTGGAGAGCAAATGACCGGTGTTCTGACGGTCAAAGAAGCTCATCGGCATTGCCACCATGTGATTGAACACCTGCTGTTGCAGACGCATCACGACGTGGTTGCCGACCCAGGCCATGCAGTAGTTGGAGAGAAAGTTGGCGACACCGCGCAGGGCCACGATGCCGAGGACGAAGAAGGGCATCCATTTCAAAACGGTGCTGTCGTTGCCATTGATGCCCTGATCGATCAGCGGCTTGATGGAGTAGACAAAGGTGGTATCCACGGCGGCGTAGCCCAGCATCCCTATGATGCCACCGATCAGGCCCAGCTTGCGATCACGGACATAACCGAGCAGGCGTTTGAATACTGGCCAGCTCTCTTGTGAGGTTTCTTGTTGCATGAATAGCCGTTAGTAATGGAAATGACGGGCTATTCTAGCCAAAGCGCAGGCTTACACCAAGCGCCGCCACCTATATCGCATTCCTACACGGCAGAAATGGCGGATTATTGCTCAAACCACACTCGCGGTCGCCACCACTCGCCACTGCGCCGGTACCAAGGCCACAGATCTCGCTCGGCGGTGACGCTCAAGCCCGCGGCGGTGGGTTCGACCAGCATCGCCCCTTGCTGACCAGTGATCCACTGGCGGGCATCCCGATAGCGGGCCACTACATCGGGACGGGGAAAGCCCCACTGATTCATAAAGCCGGCGCTGTGGATCACATCCTTTGCCGCCACCGCCGCGACAAACGGGGGCGTGGAGGAGGTGCGACTGCCATGATGGGGGCTCACCAGCAATGTGCTGGCCAACCCCTCTCCCTCCAGTGCCACCAGTCTCAGCTCTGCCTGCCGTTCGATATCGGCGCTCAGCAGCACGCTGCGCTGCCCATCGCTGATACGCACTACGCAGCCATCGTTATTGCGCCCGCCACCGGGGCGTTCTGGCCAGAGCACTGCAAACGAGAGCCCCTGCCAGCGCCACTGTTGCCCACGCTGGCAGAGCGTCGTTCCCTCACTGAAGGGATAAGAGGATAGCTCGTGACGCACCGGTATGGCGCTGAGCAGTCGCTTGCGATTGCCGGCATGGTCCCGATCCTTGTGGCTGATGATGAGGCGATCGATGACCCGGATCCCCAGATGGCTCAGCTGGGGCAGGATCACCGCGTCCGCCATGTTGTAACCTCCGGGATAGCGATCACCTGTGTCATAGAGGATGGCACGCTCCCCCTTGCTGATCAGCACCGCCAGCCCCTGCCCCACATCCAGCACCCGCAGTTGCCAGCGGGCAGGCGTTGGCCAGAGCGCCAGCAACAGCGCACACAGACCCGGTAGCCAGAGCCAGCGTGCCGGGCGCCACTGCGCGGCGAACCAGAGCAGCAACAGCAGGGTGCAAAGCGGCAGCCACCAGCCGGGCAGTGGCCACCACAGTTGCAGTTGATCGGAAAGCCAGCTCAGGATCGTCAGCACCCACCCGAGCGCCAAATCCGCCAGCCAGAACAGGCCGTAGGCAAGCGAGGTGGAGAGCGGCGCCAGCAGCACACCGATCAGGGCCAGCGGAATGATAGCGATACAAAAGAGCGGCACCGCCAGCAGGTTGATCACCATGGCAAGGGGCGCTATCCCCTCGAACAACGCCAGCTGCAGCGGCAGTAGACCAAGCAGCAGCCAGAGCTGGATCTGCCAGAGCCCCGGCTTGTCGTGGAGATATCCCACCAGCAGCAGGATGGCCACCGCCAGAAACGAGAGCCAGAAGCCGGCCGAATAGAGGGCGAAGGGATCCCAGAGGGTCAGCACAACAAAGGCCCATAACCAGATGCGCCAGGCCGGCCACTCCCGCCGACTCCAGCGCAACACACTCCACACCAGCACCATGATCAGGGCCCGCTCGGTGGCTACCGCAAACCCTGCCAACGCGCTGTAGACGGCGGCAAACAGCAGGGAGGTGATGATGGCGCCGCGCAGACCAAACAACCTGCCCAGCCACCATCCGAGCACCGCCACCAGCGCGATGTGTTGCCCTGAGATGGCGATGATATGGGTCAGGCCGCTGCCGCGAAACAGCTCCCACTGGGCATCAGTGATGCCGCTCTGCTCGCCAAAAGTGAGCGCCGCCAGCAAGGGAGCATGATCAACCGGACGCCAACTCTCGGTCGCGGCCCCCAACCAGCGTTCGCGCCAACCCGCAGGTACCTGTTGAATGTCGATCACCCGCCGCAGATTGCCGGTGGCGGTGATCCCCTTGCCCAGCAGCAGACGCCGCCCATCCAGCCCCGCCTCGTTGGCCAGACCGTGAGCCGGTTTCAATGAGGTCACCAGGGTGATCCGGCTGCCTACTGTCATGGCGGGCAATGCCTGATAGGCATTGACCCGGATCAGGGGCTCAGGTGTCACCGGTTGCTCGTCGAGGGTGCTCACCCGTAGCAGCAGCCGGACAAATTTATCCCCCTCGGGCTCTGCACTTTGCAGCTGTGCGGTTATCATGTGGCTCGTCTGATCGCCCAACCGCTCCAGCCAGGCCAGCCGATAGGCAAGATTGGCCTGCATCCAGAGGATGCCGAGCAGGAGAAACAGCCACCGCCAGGCACGGCAATATGCAAGGGGGATCAGCAGGGACAGCAACAGGCCCCCCCATGCGAGTGAAGGTAACCATGGCCAGAGCAGTGAGGAGCTTGCCCCCAGGGCAAACGACAACAGACGCAGATCCATGGAGCAAGTATTTAGCAAGGTTTCAATATGCCCAAACGACTCATTAAACGCTGGATGCCCGATCAGCAAACCCTGAAAGAACACAAGCACCTGCGGCTATTCGGCAAACTGCTGCTCGATGCCAACCTCTGGCACCTCAACCGCCGCTCGGCCGCCGGGGCCTTTGCGGTGGGCCTCTTCATGGCCTGGGTGCCGCTCCCCTGCCAGATGCTGCTGGCCGCCGGTGGCGCCATCCTGTGCCGGGTCAATCTGCCGCTCTCGGTGGCGCTGGTCTGGCTCTCCAACCCCTTTACCATGCCGCCCCTACTCTATGGTGCCTATCTGGTGGGTTGCCAGCTGCTGGGACATTCGGCGCAGCAGATAGAGATTGAGTTCACCTGGGAGTGGCTGGTATCGGTACTGGGCACAGTGGCACCTCCGCTGTTGTTGGGCTCGCTGATCCTGGCCCTGCTCAGTTCTCTCATCGGTTACACCCTGATCCGCACCTTCTGGCGGATCAGCACGGTGCGCCAGTGGCAAAAACGCAAGATGGCACGCCCATGCTGAGTCGCTGGTTTGCCCGCTTCAAGCTCGATCCCGATACCCTGCGCCAGCAGAAGTGGTTTGCCCTGTTTGGTGAGCGACTGCTTGCCCCAGCCCTCTGGCAAGGGGGCACTCGCGCCCTGAGTGGCGCGGTGGCGGCCGGGATCTTCGCCTGCTGGTTCCCCATCCCGATGCACTCGCTTATCGCAGTCGGTCTGGCGCTGGCATTCAGCCTCAACCTGCCGCTTGCGCTGCTGGCAGTCTGGTTCAACAACCCGCTGACCCTGCCGTTCATGTATCTCTACGCCTATCGCACCGGTTGTCTGGTACTGCACCAGACACCGGAGCCTTTCCACCTCAGCTGGACCCTGCACTGGCTGGAGCAGGAGGCGGCCACCCTGGTGCCTCCCTTCCTGCTCGGCAGCCTGCTGCTGGCGATACTCACTGCCCTGAGCGGCAGCGCCCTGACCGCGCTGCTGTTGCAACTGCGCAAACTGTGGCAAGGCGTCCGCCACCACTGAGCCGCCCTTCCCATTGTTTAACGATCAGCCGTTGGCGATCAAAAAAGCCCGTCACCAAGGTGAAGGGCTTTTTCATGGCATAGTGCCGCATAGTGCCAGAGCACCAGGCGATGCGATTACAGCACCTTGGCAATGGCCTCGCACAGGGGATCTATGTTGGCGCGGGTGATCCCGGCTACGCTGATCCGGCCTGAGCCGACGATGTAGATGGCAAATTCGCTCTTGAGGCGCTCAACCTGATCCTTGGTGAGACCGGAGAAGGAGAACATGCCGTTCTGCTCGCGGATAAAGCTGAAATCCTGGCTCACGCCGAGGGCAGCCAGCTTCTCTACCATCAGTTCGCGCATCTCGCGAATCCGCACCCGCATGGCGGCCACTTCTTCGACCCACTCGGCATAGAGAGCCGGATCGCTCACCACGGCGGTGACCACAGCGGCGCCGTGTGACGGCGGGTTGGAGTAGTTGGCACGGATAACTGTCTTGACCTGAGTGAAGGCCACATCGGCGATCTCTTTGGTTGCGCTGACCAGCGTGAAGGCGCCGACACGCTCGTTGTAGAGGCCGAAGTTCTTGGAGAAGGAGCTAGCCACCAGCAGCTCGTCATGGCACTCGGCGAAAATCCGCAGACCTTCGGCATCCTCTTCGATACCACGGGCAAAACCCTGATAGGCGAAGTCAAACAGCGGCAGCCAGCCGGCGGCAGCACTCTGCTTGGCCAGTGCGCGCCACTGATCGCTAGTGGGGTCGATACCGGTCGGGTTGTGGCAGCAGCCGTGCAGCAGCACCAGCTCACCCGGCTGCACTTCGGCCAGCGAAGCCTGCATAGCGGCAAAGTCGAGCCCCTTGGTCGCTGCGTCGTAGTACTTGTACCACTTGACGGTCAGGCCCGCGGCCTGGAATACGCTGACGTGGTTGGCCCAGGTGGGATCGGAGATCCAGATGGTCTTGGCCAGACCGTTGCGCACCACGAATTCGGCGGCGATACGCAGGGCACCGGTACCGCCCGGCGCTTGGGCGGTCTTGGCGCGGCCGCTGGCAACCAGCGCAGAATGCTGCCCGAACAGCAGTTGCTGCACGATGCGGCCATATTCGATATTGCCTTCAATACCGAGGTAGTTCTTGGTCTTCTCGTCGGTCAGCAGCTTCTGCTCGGCTTTCTTGACGCAGTGAAGAATGGGGGTGGCACCGGACTCGTCCTTGTAGATCCCTACGCCCAGATTGATCTTGTGGCTGCGAGAGTCAGCGCGGAAGGCTTCGGTCAGGCCCAGGATCGGATCCGCTGGGGCGGCAACAACCTTTTCAAACATGGTATTCCCTGTATTCCGTTGAGTTCGTTGGGTGGCAAAGCGGCTTGATAAACAAAAGCGCTCATCTGGCGAGCGCTTCGTCAACTCTTTATATCACCGCGTTCAATGGGGGAAAACCGCTTTTTGGCTCGCTTTCAGGCCAATTTCAACCAACGGCATGCCACGCTGGCGCCAGTGCGCACACCTCGGCCGACAAGCCACCATTGGACTCAACCAAACCGCTACAAACTGCTAACAATGGCTTGGGGATCCGGCTCGGCTCCCACGGCCTAGCCTCAGTCAAAGGTTGGGCATACGCGCTGAGAATGGGGGCCAGATCACGAGGCAGCCACCAGCTGGCCGGACGACCCAAGCGCTGGGCCAGCGCCTGCAGCCGATCAACCCCGGCAGGGTCGAGGGCGGTGAGATGACTCCACAACACATTGGGGGGCAAGGCGGCCACCACCTGCTGTAAGGCTAGAGGAGCCGATGGGGGTGCCCACACCAGCAAGGTGCCGGGTTCAAGAGGCAGCTCGGCAAAGGCGCCGACGCTGTCTGTGGTGATCACCCGCTCGATGCTCCCCTCCCCCCACAGGATCTTGCCAAGACCCGCCAGGGTGCGCTCGGGTAGGGCCACCTCTCCCAGCGCCTGCAACCAGGGGGCTGCGTCGATCAGGGTGCCGCCGCTAAAAAAGAGGCTGAACGGCTGGGCGGCGCGCAAGCGCAACAGCTGATCGGCACAGAGCCGGATCCCCTTGTCCTCGAAATCGATCTGCTCGTTGGGGGTGAAGTTCACCTCTGACTTGCGATAGAGCGCCGCCAACACTCGATCGTTGACCAGCTCCCCCAATTGCCAGCCCTGAGCATGCAACCACTCCTCGGGCTCGGGGGGGGCAGTTGCGATCTCGGCCAGCATCAGCTCGCGGGTGAGATAGCGCCGTCCGGCCGGGGTGAGCTCATAGCTGTGGCTGCCATGGGCAAGCAGCAGCTGGTTATCCTTGAGCAGGCCCACCAGCGGTTGCCATTGGCGGCCACGGATCACCACAGGTGAGTGGCTCAGCAACTGCTGCGCCAGTGCCCGCCATTCGGGGTGACTAAAGTCGATCAATTACAATCCATCCCTGTCAGTGCTCAATCGGATAAACAGCCTGAAAAGGTACCGTTACAGGCCGATGACGCCAAGCCTCCCGCGCCAATTACGTGACCTCGCTCCCTGCAATTTCCCCAAACAGAAGAGCCCACCGTGGGGCGGGCTCTTCCTTGGATAACACTCGATGCTTATTCGACGTTGAGACGCAGCTCGGCGTCGTGCCAACCCAGTGGCAGGGTCAGCAGCTGATCGATCAGCTCCCGGCGATCGGATTTCTCCAGATAGGCGAGATAGAGCGGACGGCTCAGCGGCTGGCCCCCCTCCACCAGATGGAGCGCCCCCTTCTCGAGGAAGGGGCTGACCATCCGCCGTGGCAGGTAGGCAGCACCACCGTTGGCCAGCACGAACTGCAACGCCATGCTGGCGGAGCTGGAGTGCAGCACCGGGGTCTTTTGCAGGCTCTGCAAACGACTGGGTTGCGGCTCGAAGCTGGTGCCCCAGTCGAGGTGGATGTGCGGCATCTGCATCAGATTGTCGGCATTGGCGGCCGGATCCCGGCTCACCAGCTCGAACACCAGCTCACCGATGGGATGCAGGGCAATCTCGTCGATCTTGGTGGGCTCGGAGAGCAGGGCCAGATCGAGGGAGCGCTCCAGCAACTGGCGGCAGAGGTGCTCGCGGGAGGCTGTTTCCAGCCGCACCGCCAAACCGGGCGCCAGCGCATAGATGTGATTGAGCCAGTCGTTGAAATCGAGCTCCCAGAACACAGCGGGCGCGCCGATAGCCAACTGCTGGCTGAATCCTGGCGAGAGCGCAACATCCTGCTTGGCGCGACCAAGGGTGTGCAAGATGGCGTCTGCGTAGGGCAGCAGACGCTCACCGGAGGCGGTCAGGCGGATGTTGTTGCGATGACGGGCAAACAGACTGACACCCAGTTGCTGCTCTAGCTGGCGGATCCGGAAACTCACCGCCGACTGGGTCAGGTAGAGATTTTCAGCAGCCCGGCCAAAATGCCGGGTCTTGCTCACCTCGATAAAGGTCCGAAGCAGCTCGGTATCCATTAATCGATGGACTCGTCACTGCCACCGCCGCTGCCACCACCGACATCAAAGCTGCCGCCACCGCTGCTCTCTTCGCTGGCGCCGCCAACGACGGTGCAGAGGCGATGAACGCGCTTGGGACCGATCACCTTGAGGTACTTGAACCACACCTTGGCATGGGGGTTGGCACCGGCTTCGCCGGATTTGACCTGCTCGACGAAGGCGGACTCGACATCGTCACGGGGTGCCAAGTTGCCCTGGTAGAGTGCCAGCATGGCGGTACCATACTTTTCCAGACTGTCCGCTTCGGCCACAGTGAATTCGCCACTGCGACGCAGGCCACGGGGAAAATGTTTGAAGTCGTTGAAACGCTTGTCTGATTCGAAGCTCATAGTGCTCTTTTTTCTGGTTAGTTTGACCTTTGCGGGCAAGTATCATCAGGCCATCGCCGAGTGCAAAATCAATTTTCTCACTATGTTAATAAATATCTTTTATCGAAGTCACTTTGCCCCATCGCTGACGCCGATTTTGTGGCATAACACACAAAAAACGTTGATAAATAATAAACTTATGTAAACATGCAGCCAATTTGCACGTCACTTTTTGGACTGTGCAGGCAAAAATAAAGCGCCATACGGCGCTTTATTTATCACATCAGGTGAACCAGCTGAACCTTTGGTTCAAACATGCTTACTCAATCATTGCCGGTTGGGCCAGGTTGTCGGCACGCCACAGACGGTAGCGCACTTCATACTCCTGCGGCACGTAAATCACGAACGGCAGTTTTGAGTTGTAGTTCACGAAGAAGCCCTGACCGTAGATCTGGACGAAGGTCTCTTTCTGCTGGTTATCCGGGCACATCATCAGGGTGCTGATGGGGTCGGAGACTTTGCCCAGTTTCAGGTAGTTGTAGCCCCAGCCTTTGACGCTGTGCTGTTCCAGGTTGCCTGCAAAACGCGGTACGTTGCAATCAACCATCATCTTTTTGCCGACCTGCAGCTCGACCATCATATCGGCTTCTTTCTCGACTTCAGGCAGGCGGATCACCACACGTTCCTGATTCACGTCAGCGGCTGGGAACATGCTGATATCAAATTTTTTCGGCTCGGCGGCGAAGGCATGGCCACCCAGCAACAAGGCGCCCAGCAGGCTAAAACGCAATACGGTTTTCATCTGTACCTCATGGGGTTGGTTCAACGCCGCTAGACTAACCGCTCTGCCGATTTCATGCCAGCGATCTGCTACGTAAAAACTGCGTAAAATGATGCAGATCCGGCACACCATGACGTGATCTGGCTATTTTCTGACAGGGCGCACACTCCCGTTACGGGAACCTGAAACAAAAAGCGAGGCCAATTGGCCTCGCGTTGCATTCAAATGGCGCCAGAGTGCTATTTAGCCGCCTCTTGATGGGCCTTGATGACGGCCACCGCCTTGTCGGGGAAGTCGCTGAACACCCCGTCCACATCGGCTTGATAGAGGAAGATGTTAAGGAGATCGGTGAAGTCCTTGGCATAGGCCGGGATCTGCCCCTCATCCTGACGGAAGGTATAGGGGTGAACTTTCAGGCCCGCCGCATGGGCTTCTTTTACCATGCCGGTGAAGACCGGTTTGCCCAAAGTGCCCGGCTCGGTGACGATCATCGGTTTCCACGGGCCAATCCCTTCGGCATAGCTGGCGATGGTTTTCATCGCTCCCGGCTTGAACATCCAGTCATAGTTGTAGGGGATCGCCTTACCCTTGGCGTCGTAGACCATGGTCTCGTTCCAGTCGGTCTCGGCCATCAGCTGCACCAGTTTCAGATCCATACCCATGGCGGGCATCAGTTCGCTGTTGATGCGCTTGAGTTCATCGGCATCGAAGCACTGCAGATACACCTTGTCATCCTTCCCGGTGTAGCCGTACTCCTTGAGCACCTTCAGCACCGCTTTGGAGATATCCTTGCCTTCGTGACGGAACAGCCAGGGCGCCTTGATCTCCGGGTAGATCCCGATGTTCTTGCCGGTGCTCTTGTTGAGCCCCTGAATCATCTCGATCTCCTCCTGGAAGGTATGGATCTTGAAGTCTGACTTCCAGAGCGGGAAACGGGCCGGATAGACCGGCACCTGCTTGCCATCCACCAGCTGGAACGGCTCGGTCATGCGCAGGGAGCGCACCTCATCCAGGGTGAAATCCACCACATAATAACGGCCGTCCGGACGGGCACGACCGGGGAAGCGCGCCGCCACATCGGTGATGCCATCGAGGAAGTGATCGTGCATCACCACCAGCTGGTCATCCTTGGTCATGACCAGATCCTGCTCCAGATAGTCGGCCCCCATGCCATAGGCCAGCGCCTTGGACTCCAGGGTATGCTCGGGCAGGTAGCCGGAAGCGCCACGGTGGGCGATCACCACCTTGCCTTCATCGGCAGCCAACACGGGTAATGAGAGGGAGGCCCCAAGGCTCAAGGCGATGAGGGAAACGGCGAGTTTCTTCATATGTGATGCTCTTTATTATTGTGTGTAGGTAATTGTTCTATCAGAGGTTTGTTGCATATTTACGGTGGAAAGCGGTGAGCAGCAGCGCACTGCCCACCGTCACTCATCAGCTCGCCTTGCGCAGAGCCTGATGGTATTGGTCGAGCCAGATCTGCAGCATCTGCTGCTCTGAGTCGTTCAGGCGCAGCCCCAGCTTGCTGCGGCGCCAGAGGATATCGTCCAGTGAACAGGCCCACTCCCGCTCGATGAGATAGCGCACTTCCGACTCGTAGAGGCCACCACCGAAGTGAATGCCGCGATCCTCTTTCAGCCAGAGACGGGCATGGGCGCCATAGGCCTCGGCGATGCGCAGGGCGCTGCGATCATCGAGCCAGTCAAACTCCAGCGCAAAGGCGCGGGCCAGCTCGCGTACCGAGCAGTCAAACTCGCCGCCGGGCAGACGGCTGGTCGCCGTCCAGTCATCCCCCATCTGGCTGAACCAGGGCTTGAGCTTGTTGCAGGCGGCCTGCGCCAGCTTGCGATAGGTGGTTAGCTTGCCGCCAAACACCGACAAGAGCGGCGCACCGTCAGACTCGCCAGACAGTTCGAGGGTGTAGTCGCGGGTCACCGCCTGCGGTGAATCTGACTCGTCATCACAGAGCGGGCGCACCCCGGCATAGGTCCAGATCACATCTTTCGGCGCAATTTGGCGAGTGAAGTGGGCGTTGACCACCTCGCACAGGTAGGTAATTTCGGCCTCGCTGATCTTCGCTTCCCGCGGACTGCCGTGGTGCTCCACATCGGTGGTGCCGATAAGGGAGTAGTCCTGCTGATAAGGGATAACGAAGACAATGCGGTTGTCTTCGTTTTGCAGGATATAGGCCTCTTCGCGCTCGTGGATGCGCGGCACTATCATGTGGCTGCCTTTAACAAGGCGAATGCCGCGGGGGGATTTCTCGTGCAGGCTCTCGTCATAGAAGGTCTTGACCCAGGGGCCCGCCGCATTGACCAGACCACGGCAGGTGACGGTGAACTGCTCGCCCCCTTCCCGCTCCAAAGTGAGCGTCCAGTGTTTGGAACCGCGCACCGCCTTGATGCAGCGGGTGCGGGTCTGCACATCGGCCCCCTTGTCACGGGCCATCATGGCGTTAAGCACAACCAGCCGGGCATCGTCGACCCAGGCATCCGAGTATTCAAACCCCTTGTTGATCCCCGCGGTCAAACCATCTTGCGGCAGGAAGCGCACGCCACAGCTCCCCTTGAGCTTGTCGCGCTTGGCCAGATTGTCATAGAGGAAGAGACCGGCACGGATCATCCAGGCCGGACGCAGGTGCGGGCGGTGCGGCAGGCGAAAACGCATGGGACGGGCGATGTGAGGCGCCATACCGAGCAGCACCTCACGCTCCGCCAACGCCTCTTTCACCAGCCGGAATTCGTAATGCTCGAGATAGCGCAAACCGCCGTGGATCAGCTTGCTGGAGTTGGACGAGGTGGCAGAGGCGAGATCTTGCGCCTCAAACAGGGCAACCTTCAGACCCCGTCCTGCCGCATCGGCTGCGATGCCGACCCCGTTGATGCCGCCACCGACGACGACCAGATCATAATGTTCGCTCATGTTCACCTACTTTCATTTTTATGATTGCTATAACAGCAATGTTTGATTTCGCTCATTTTAGAACATGAAAATAAAACAAACGAACATTTTATGATGAAAGTGTGATCGCCACAGCCCGCCAGAGGTGGCAAAGGGGACAGGTCAGCGGAGCAAATGGCGTCGGGCCAACATCGGCGGGTTAATAGCCAAAAAAACCAGATTGAATAGTGGTTTTTGCAATACCTATAAAGGGGTGAGATGGGTGCAGGGATGGGGGAGAGAAAGAGAAAGGAGGCCGCCCTGACGGGCGACCGGCACAGCCTTGGCGTGTTTCGCCGTCAGCAGATGTGGCAGGCGATCTGGTGTTGCGCCATCAATCGCGTCAGCTTTTCCGGTGGCTCCTGATCGGTAAAGAGGGCGTGGATCTGGCTGAGATTGCCCAGATTGACCATGGCATTGCGACCGAACTTGGTGTGGTCGGCGGCCAGGAACACCTGACGGGAGTGGGCGATAATGGCCTGGGCAATTTTCACCTCGTGATAGTCGAAATCGAGCAGGGAGCCGTCGTTATCGATCCCCGAAATCCCGATGACGCCATAGTCCATGCGAAACTGACCAATAAAGTCGCGGGTCGCCTCCCCCACGATGCCGCCATCGCGGTTGCGGATCTCGCCACCGGCAATGATGACGGTGAAGTCATCCTTGGCCGTCAGAATGCTGGCCACGTTGAGGTTGTTGGTGACGATGCGCAGCTCGCGGTGATCGAGCAGGGCACGGGCAATGGCTTCGGTAGTGGTACCTATGTCGATAAAGAGCGATGAGCCGTCGGGAATATTGGCCGCTACCTCGCGGGCGATGCGCTCTTTCTCCTTGAGTTGCATCACTTTACGGGCGCTGTAGGCGGTATTGACGGTACTCGAATGCAGGGAGGCACCGCCATGATGGCGCCGGATCTTGTTCTGTTCGGCGAGATCGTTCAGATCCCGGCGAATGGTCTGGGGGCTGACGTCAAAGTGGGTCACCAGATCGTCGGTCGAGACAAATCCCTGCCGCGTCAGGACGTCCAGGATCTCCAGATGTCGTTGGGTTTGCTTCACGCTTGCACTCCGATGATGAGACAAAAAAAGGCCCCGGCAGATGCGGGGCCTTTTGGCAGTTTACCTGATCCCCTTTGGGATCAATAAGCTGAGGATCACGTTTTATGCCTTATGGGCAGCCGCTTTCTTGGCCGCAACGGCAATGTTCTCATGCTTGAGGGTCATCGCCAGCAGGATGATGGAGAGCACGCAGGAGACGGTCAGCACCATGAAGCCGCCATCCCAACCGAAGTGGTCAACGGTATAACCCAGCATGGCGTTGGCTGCCACGGCGCCGCCCAGATAACCGAACAGACCGGTGAAACCTGCCGCAGTACCGGCTGCTTTCTTCGGTGCCAGCTCAAGAGCATAGAGGCCGATCAGCATGACAGGACCGTAGATCAGGAAGCCGATAGCCACCAGCGCCATCATGTCGATGGTCGGGTTGCCGGCCGGGTTGAACCAGTAGACCAGTACAGCCAGGGTCACCAGCACCATGAACAGGATACCGGCCGGTGCACGGCGGCCCTGGAACATCTTGTCAGAGATCCAGCCACACAGCAGGGTGCCCGGAATACCGGCCCACTCGTAGAGGAAGTAAGCCCAGGAGGAGTTGTCGACGGTGAAGTGCTTGGCCTCTTTCAGGTAGGTTGGCGCCCAGTCCAGCACACCGTAACGAATGAGGTAAACGAAGGCGTTGGCGATCGCGATGTACCACAGCAGTTTGTTGTGCAGCACGTACTTGACGAAGATCTCCTTGGCGGAGAACTCCTGCTCGTGGCTCTCGTTGTAATCCTTCGGATAGTCGTTCTTGTACTCCTCGATGGGAGGCAGACCGACCGATTGCGGGGTATCACGCATCACGAAGAAGGCGATCACCGCGATGGCGGCCGCCGCTGCCGCAGGCACATAGAAGGCGCTGCGCCAGTCGTTGAACCAGCCCATCCCGAGGATAAACAACGGGCCAATCATGCCGCCACCCACGTTGTGCGCCACGTTCCAGACCGCAACCACTTCGCCGCGCTCTTTCTGTGACCACCAGTGCACCATGGTGCGACCGCAGGGCGGCCAGCCCATGCCCTGTGCCCAACCGTTCAGGAACAACAGCACAAACATGATGGCAATACTGGAGGTGGCCCAGTGCATGGTACCCATCATGAACATGATGGCAGCCGAGAGCAGCAGACCGGCGGAGAGGAAGTAACGGGCGTTGGAACGGTCAGAGACGTTCCCCATCAGGAACTTGGACAAACCGTAAGCGATGGAGACCCCGGAGAGCGCGAAACCGAGATCACCACGGGAGAAGCCCTGCTCGATCAGATAGGGCATCGCCAGACTGAAGTTTTTCCGTACCAGATAGTAGCCGGCGTAACCGAAGAAGATCCCGAAAAACACCTGCCAACGCATGCGTTTGTAGAAGGGGTCGACCTTGTCAGCCGGGAGCCTGTCGATGTGCGCCGCAGGCCTGAAGAGACTAAGCATGTTCTGCTTCCTTATTGTTGTTATGGGCGGTTGAGGATGCCCTGACCATTCCAACGAATCATGTGAGTCCACTAATTCGTAAGCGAGCCTATTGTGCTCATATGCGCTCATTTAATCTGTGATGCATGCTCAAATATTGCAGTTTTATTACAAATAAAAGCTCCAAATGAGAAATCACTCAGCAAGCGCCAGCCCTTGTGTGGCAAGGGTTGCGAGCTACCCCCTAAGTGGTAAATGGCGGTTATCAAGATGCTTTACGTCACATTTTCTTAGCAATGAGTGGGATCTTGTCCACATTTCCTATGGAGGGGGGATGGTGAAATTATTGGGAAGGGTTATTTTCTGTCACGACCGATAACGAGCGCAAACGAGCATAACGTTTGCGCAAGACGCAAAAACAACAAGGAAACGTTTTCGGCAGCAACGGATAGACACAAAAAGATAAAACGGAACATCAAACCTCTACGGGTGGATATAAGGAACAAAAGTATGAGCATACAAAGACCCAATACCCTGCTTGGCGAGTGCATCGCCGAGTTTATCGGAACCGGCCTGCTGATATTTTTCGGCGTCGGATGTGTGGCGGCACTGGTGCTGGCAGGCGCCAACTTCGGGCAGTGGGAAATCTCCATTACCTGGGGTCTGGGTGTAGCCATTGCCATCTATGTGACCGGCGGCATTTCAGGTGCCCACCTGAACCCGGCTGTAACCCTGGCGCTGATGACCTTCTGCGGTTTCGACAAGCGCAAAGTGGTACCCTACATCATCGCCCAGATGGCCGGTGCCTTCTGCTTCGCGGCCCTTGTCTACTTCCTTTATGGTAACCTTTTCACCCAGTGGGAAGTGACCCATAACGTGGTGCGCGGCAGCGTCGAGAGCCTCGGCACCGCCGGGATCTTCTCCACCTATCCCAATGCCCTGCTGACCAACATGCAAGCTTTTGCCGTCGAGCTGGTGATCACCGCCGTCCTGATGCTGGGCATCATGGCGCTGGGTGACAACAACAATGGCGCCCCCAAAGGTTTCGCAGCCGCTCTGCTGATCGGTATCCTGATCGCGGTGATCGGCGCCTCCCTTGGCCCGTTAACCGGTTTTGCCATGAACCCGGCCCGTGACTTTGGTCCGAAACTGTTCGCGTTCTTTGCTGGCTGGGGTGATGTTGCCCTGACCGGTGGTCGTGACAACCCCTACTTCTGGGTTCCGATCCTTGGCCCCATCGTTGGCGCCCAGATTGGTACCGCTCTGTATGTCAAAGTGCTGGCTCCCTGCGTCCCGGGCAACCGTGTCGTCACCACCGAGCAAGCGACCCAAACCGCTAAAGAAGAGGCTGCCGCATAAGAGCGGCCCCCTCCAACGTATAAAAACGTGGAAAATAGAAACGTGGAGAACATCATGTCTGCTGAAAAGAAATATGTCGTCGCTCTGGACCAGGGAACCACCTCTTCCCGCGCCATCGTGTTTGATCAGGATGCCAACATTGTCGGTACCTCCCAGCGCGAATTCACCCAGCACTACCCGAAAGCGGGCTGGGTAGAGCACGACCCGATGGAGATCTGGGCAACCCAATCCTCCGTCTTTACCGAAGTGCTGGCCAAGACCGGCCTGCGCAGCGAAGAGATCGCCGCCATCGGTATCACCAACCAGCGTGAAACCACAGTGGTATGGGAAAAGGCCACCGGCAAGCCCATTTACAACGCCATCGTCTGGCAGTGCCGCCGTACCGCCGCCATCTGCGAGGAGCTGAAAGCACGCGGTCTGGAAGAGTACGTTCGCGAGAACACCGGTCTGGTGCTGGATGCCTACTTCTCCGGTACCAAGGTGAAGTGGATCCTCGATAACGTGGAAGGTGCCCGCGAGAAGGCGATGAACGGTGAGCTGCTGTTCGGCACCATCGACACCTGGCTGGTCTGGAAGATGACCAATGGCGAAGTGCACGTCACCGACCCGACCAACGCCTCTCGTACCATGCTCTACAACATCCGCGAGCTGAAGTGGGACGAGAAGATGCTGGACGAGCTGGGCATCCCCATGTCCATGCTACCGGAAGTGAAACCCTCTTCCGAAGTGTACGGCTACACCACCCGTGGTGGCGGCTCCCGCATCCCCATCGCCGGTATCGCTGGTGACCAGCAGTCTGCCCTGTTCGGCCAGCTCTGCTTTGAAAAAGGGATGGCCAAGAACACCTACGGTACCGGCTGCTTCATGCTGATGAACACCGGCACCGAGCCGGTTCGCTCCAGCAACGGCCTGCTGACTACCGTTGCCATCGGCCCGAAAGGAGAAGTGAACTACGCGCTGGAAGGTGCGGTATTCATGGGCGGCGCCACCATCCAGTGGTTGCGTGACGAGCTGAAGATCATCCACGATGCCCGCGATACCGACTACTTCGCCTCCAAGGTGGGTGACACCAACGGCGTCTATCTGGTACCAGCCTTCGTCGGTCTGGGCGCGCCCTACTGGGATCCGTATGCTCGCGGCACCATGGTCGGCCTGACCCGTGGTGCCAACCGCAACCACATCATCCGTGCTGCGCTGGAATCCATCGCCTATCAGAGCCGCGATGTGCTGGATGCCATGCAGCAGGACTCCGGTATCAAGCTGGCAGCGCTGAAAGTAGACGGCGGCGCCGTAGCCAACGACTTCCTGATGCAGTTCCAGGCTGACATGATGCACACCCCGGTGGTACGTCCGACCCGCATCGAGACTACCGCCATGGGCGCCGCCTTCCTGGCTGGTCTGGCAGTCGGCTTCTGGAAGAGCTCGGACGAGCTGGAAGACAAGTTCAGCGTGGACCGCGAGTTCATCCCGCAGATGGACAGAGACGATCGCGCCAAACGTTACAGCGGCTGGCAGAAAGCGGTTGAGCGTTCACGCCGTTGGGCTGAAGAGGATTGATCGGGCACCCGACATTCCGTTGAGATAAACACCAGAGAGGCCGACCGCAATGTCGGCCTCTCTTTTTATGCTTTCCCTTGCCGCTTTCTGCCCCCTTCCCCGCTCATTGCTCCCTCCTGTTTTTCTGCCACCCTCTGTTGTCACCATCCACCACAACACAATTGAGTTCTCTATCTATAATCATCATCTGGGTCGCATATGCGACCTTATTTATGAGGAGAGCGATATGGAGAGGGCGATACACCGTTTTACACTGCACTCACTCTGGTCAGGGCTCGGGATCCGCACCCGGATCCTCGCTGGCGTGGCGATACTGATGGCCATCGCCATCAGCTGCATCACCTTGATCCTCGAGCAGATATCCCACAGTCAGGCCCAGCAGCGGGTCGAACGCTACGAGCTGCCAAGCAGCGTGGATCGCATTGCCAACCAGCTGACTGCGCAGCTTATCCAGCACCTGACCGAGGCGCAGGCGCTGGCCAGCAACCGTTTTGTCATCGACTGGCTGACCGCTGGCATGCCAGAGCAAGAGTGGCCCGCCATGGAGCGCTACTTTCAGGATCTGCAACGACGGATCGGCGGCAACGTCTTTATCGCCCCCCGCCAGAGCAACACCCTGATCAACTTCAGCGGCGGCCCCACCGCCCAGAAATCGCTGAGCGAATCAGACCCGAAAGATGGGTGGTTTTTCGGCTTTCTCAAACGCAGCAAACCCTATGAGTTGAACCTCGACATCTCCGATTTTGACAAGCGCGCCTCCCTCTATATCAACACCGCCGTCACCCACGAGGGCAAGACCCTGGCAGTGGCAGGCACCTCCATCGACATGAGCGCCCTGAGCAAACTCATCAGCGGCTACCGGATCGGCAAGAGCGGTCAGGTCTATCTGGCGGACATGGAGGGCAATATCGAGATCCACCCCGAGCAGGAAGTAGAGGGGGCCGCCCACCACCAGCAATCCTTCCTCGATACCGTCAAGCGGCTTATTCCCAATGCCCGGGAACAGGTGGCCGTAGAGGCGCTAACGCTGGAGGGGCAAACCTACCTCATCGCGGTGCGTTACATCCCCACCCTCAACCGGCTGCTGATTGGCGAGATCAACAGCGCCGAGCTGGAAGAGGGACTGCAGGAATCCCGCCAGCTGATCATCATGGTGTCGCTCGCCATCGGCGGGATCGCCATGCTGGCCTCCGCCTGGCTGGCTCACTCCATCAGTCGCCCCATTCGTCAGGCTGCCGATGGCATGCACCACATCACTGCCGATCGGGATCTGGCGACCCGGCTCGACTTCTCTGACGAGTCGGAGCTGGGCATGATGGCCCAAAGTTTCAATCGGCTGATCCAGAGCCTGAACCAGAGCTTCTCACGCTTCCAGCAGTCAGGGAGCGCCCTCTCCGCCCAGTCGTCCCAATCCATGCAGCAGGCCCAGGCACTGGCAGGAGAAGCGTGCCAGCAGGCCCAGAGCATTCAGGAGCTGACCACTGTGGTCACCACCATCGGTGACAACGCCGAGCAGATCGCCAGCCGCTCTGAAGGGGTCAACGACGTGACCCAACGCATCGCCAACCATATGCTCAGCATCGAGCAGGATGTGACCCAGAGCGCCGCGCAACTCGACAGCTTGCGCAGCAGCATCGGCAGCTCCTCGGCCCTGCTAGATGAGGTGGTGAAAGACAGCAACAACATCACCCAGATCATGAACCTCATCCGCGATGTCTCGAACCAGACCAACCTGCTGGCCCTCAATGCGGCTATCGAAGCGGCTCGGGCAGGGGATATGGGACGGGGCTTTGCGGTGGTGGCCGACGAGGTACGCCAGCTGGCGGTGCGTACCCAGACAGCCACCAAGGATGTGCAGGATCTTATCTTGCGCCTGCAGGAGGGAACCCGGCAGGCCAGCAGCTCGATGGCAGACTCCCGCAACCTGAGCGAAGAAGGATACAACCGGATGAATCAGGCCAGAGAGGTGCTGGTTGATGCCACCAGCCAGATCAACCAGACCGCCCTCGAGATCAACGAGATCAGCGCGCTGGCGCAGGCGCAGAATCAACAGATGGGGCAAGCCAGAACGGCGCTCGACGAGCTGGCCATGGTGGCCGAACACCAGCGGGAACACGCGCAGGAGAGCAATGCCGCCAGCCGCGAACTGTTCGAACTGGCCAAAGCCATCGACGAGCAGATCCGCCAATACCGGATTGGCTAGGCACGGCGCTTCCCTCTCTCCCTCTCAATAACCAAGACGCCACCGCAGGGTGGCGTTTTCATTTTGCAAATCATTTTGCCTGCCCTCTCGAAACGGGAATGACGACGAAACTCGCAAAGCATTGATAATTAACATGAAAAAATGTGGAATGGCCATTGCTTAGTGATATCAGACTCAACAGAGGGATATCGCCATGAAACCGACCACCAATCAAGCGCCCGTAGCCCACGTCGCCACTCAAAAAGAGACCCTGACCCCCCGCGAAGGCACCTTCCTGATGATGGTGGCCCAACTGGTGGTGCTCACCTGCATCGTACTGGCCGCCACCGTCGGCGGCCTCTCCTGGCAGTGGACCCTGCTGCTGGCCATTCCGCCAGTGATCGGCGGCGCCCTGCTCAGCCGGGTATGGGGCAAACTGCCCCGCTAACTGCGCTTCAGCTCACACACCTTCCCGAACCGGCGGCCGACCCTCAAGTCGGCCGTCTGTTTATCTGCCACCAAGCTAATGCTGATTGGCCGCAACGAAGGCGCGGCTTGTTCTTCGCCAAGCAAACCGCAGCGACGAACCGTTCAAACAAACCGTACAAACCAACCTGCACTACAGGGTATGGCTGCCAAGCTGCTCTTTAAGAAAGTCGAGCCAGACCCGCAGTCGGATATCCCGCTGGGCATCGGAGTAGAAGACCGCATTGATGGGGCGCGAGGCGCCACTGTTGCTGCGGGCCAGCACCTCCACCAGCGCGCCGTTCTCCCGATCCGGCCCGGTCATGAAATCCGACAGACAGACAATCCCCTGCCCCGCCAGCGCCAGCTGACGCAAGGTTTCGCCGCTGCTGGCTCGCAGGCTGGGGGTAATGGCAAAGCGATCCCCCTGCTCGGCACTGAGCAGCGGCCAGTGGTTGAGGTGATCGGGATGCAAAAATCCAAGCAGCTCGTGACCGCTCAGCAGATCCGCCGGTTGGCGCGGGGTGCCGCGCTCGCTCAAATAGGCGGGAGAGGCCAGCAGCCGCAACCGCGAACGGCCCAGCGGCAGCGCACGCAGGGAGGAGTCGGTCAGCTCGCCGATGCGGATGGCCATGTCCACCCGCCGCTCCATCAGATTGATAAAGCCCTCCGAGCTGTGCAGTTGCAGCTCGATGGCAGGATAGCGACGTCGAAACTCGCCGATAATTGGCACCAGCCGGTGCAGAATAAAGGGGGTAGCGGCATCGACTCTCAACACCCCTTCGGGTTGTTCCCGGCGCATCAGCAGATGCCCCTCCGCCTCGCTCATCTCGGTCAGGATCTTCACCGCCCGCTGATAGAACCAGCTCCCCTCCTCGGTCAGACTGACTCGGCGGGTGGTGCGATTGAGCAGCACGGTGGAAAGCTTCTCCTCCAGCCGCTTGATGCCACGGCTCACCACCGAGTTGTCCATGCCGAGGTTCTCCGCCGCCTGGCGAAAACTGCCCGCCTCCACCACCGCCACAAACAGGGTCAGTTCATCAGAATGGGTCTTCATTGCTGTTATCCGGACAAGAGTAATGGGCCTTTATAGGCGCAGCCGCTGTGGATTGGCAAGCGTTGCCTGATATGGCTTCACCGTCACGGCAAAGAGATAACGTGATGGCCAGCTCAAACTCTGCTCGGTGTTTGCCGGTAGAATGGGACCATATTGGTTCGTATGACACCGAACGGACACAAGGACGAACACAATGACATTTGAAGAGCGGCTGACAGCTGCCCATCAGGAGCTGGCAAGCAAAGGAGTATGGCAGTCCAACTATAATCCCCCCTTGTTCTGGTTGTTGCGCCAACTTGGCTGGCCGGTCAAACCGCCTCACTACGAGAGCTGGCTAACCAACTTGCTGGTATTTGGTGTTGGCCTTGGCCTGATATGGAGCACGATGATGTGGTTGTTCAGCTGGCAATCCATGGGGATTGATCCGCTATTAGCTCTGCGCCACACAGCCCTGTTTGCTGGATTAACAGGCCTAGTGATGGCGAGTCTCCTCTGGCTACGACGCAAGCAGCTGAAACTGACCCCTTGGGAGCAACTGGCTAACCCCGCCGATGCAGATGATGAGGAAGAAGAGCTGAATGAAATCCCATGAAAAACTGAACTATGTGGAGTTTGCTGCGCGAGATCTTGCCGGGACTAAGGCCTTCTTTCAGGCCGTATTTGGCTGGCAATTTATCGATTACGGCCCCGACTACTGCGCCTTTGCCAATGAGGGGCTGGATGGCGGCTTCTATCGGGCAGATCAGTGCAACCTGACAGCTCAGGGCGGCGCCCTGCTGGTCTTCTACAGCGCAGATATTGAAGCGACTCAAGCCAAGGTGAGCCAACACGGTGGCACCATCAACCGCCCTCTTTTCGATTTTCCCGGTGGCCGTCGTTTCCACTTCGTTGAGCCCAGCGGCAATGAGTTTGCCGTCTGGTCGGAACCCGCCGGCGCCTGATAAGCCAGCACCTGATACTAGGGAGCCACGGCCCCCGATTGCTGTGCCTCTCTCAATTCACTGCTGCGCCATTAACCCTGTTTCCGGCAAGTCACGGCAGGCATACTGACCTTTCGTTTTTGCCAAGGAGGTTCAGATGTCATCACCCGTGATTGTGATTGCCCAGCTTGAAGCCAGACCCGAATTCGCCGCCCAGTTTCGTGCCGCCCTTGAGCCGCTGATTGCGGCCACCTTGCTGGAGAAGGGCTGTCAGCGCTATCAGCTGCATCAGGACTTGGACAATCCAAACAGCTGGATGCTCTACGAAGTGTGGGAGAGCGAAGCGGCCCTCACCGCCCATCAGGGCCAGCCCCACTTTACCGAGTTTGTCGCCAAGGCCGAGCCCTGGTTTGCTGGCAGCACCATTCGCCGCTATCAGCCGCTGGACGCCTGATCCGCCGCGCCACTGAGCGCCCTTTGCAACCCGTTTGAGGAGTAGCATGATGAAGATGCCCAACCTGGGTCTTGGAACCTTTCGCCTGACCGGCCAACCCCTGCGCGACTCTCTGTTGCAGGGTTTGGAACTTGGCTACCGCCATATCGACACCGCCCAGATCTACGCCAACGAAGCCGAAGTGGGCCAGCTGATGAGCGAGAGCGGCGTGCCCCGCCAGGATATCTATCTGACCACCAAGGTGTGGACCAGCGAATTCGGGCCGGGCAAGGTGATCCCGAGCCTTGAGGTAAGTCTTGAAAAACTGGGCACCGACTATCTGGATCTGGCGCTGATCCACTGGCCCTCCCCCAAGGATGAGGTGCCGATGGCTGTCTATCTGGAGCAGCTGGCCGAGGCCAAAGCCCGAGGCCTGACCCGCGAGATCGGGGTCTCCAACTTCACCGTGGCCCAGCTCAAACAGGCCATCGAGATTTTGGGGCCGAGCGCCATCGCTCACCAGCAGGTGGAGATCCACCCCCTGCTGCAAAACCGCAAGGTGGTGGAGTTCTGCCATGCCAACGGCATCGCCATCACCGCCTATATGCCGCTCGCCTATGGCAAGGTGCTCGCCGAGCCGCTGCTGATGGAGATCGGCCAGCGCCACGGCGTCTCGGCGGCGCAGGTGTCGCTGGCTTGGCTGCTGGCGCAGGAGATGACGGTGATCCCGAGCTCCACCAAGCGGGAGAATCTCGCCGCAAACCTTGCAGCCCTCAAGGTTAAGCTCACAGCCGAGGAGATGGCTGCCATCGCCACGCTGGATCGGGGCGAGCGCTGCGCCAACCCGGACTTTGCGCCAGATTGGGATTAAACAGAAAAAGATACATAGGCTCTCTCGCTTCGACGGCGGGTACCGACAACCCTCACAAACCTATTGCAACCACTCGCTATCCCCTCTCCCTACGGGAGAGGGTCAGGGTGAGGGGCAAGCGACCTCCCCCTCATCCCCAATCCTTCCCCCACAAGGGGAGAAGGGAGGAAATAACGCTCAACGACATTTTTCAGCAAAATCGGGAGGTATCATGCCTCCCGTTTTTTGCCCTTTAATCTCACTCTACTCACTCCCGCACGCACAGCAGGTTCAGCCAACCCTGTCGCCTTCCATTGCCCCCGTCCTAGTTTCCTCTTTGTACCCTACTCACTCAGCACGCTTTGACTCTGCTCTCCTGTCACTTCGCCCCCCCCCCTTTGCGGCCACTTTTGTCTCTCCCATTCCCCTCCGACTCATCGCCATTGCTGCTGATTTGGCAAAAGTAATTTGATGTCACCGTCATTTTTGCCAACAAAACCCATCGGCATACTGGCGCCATTCTCCCGTCGGGAGTCCCTAACCAAGGAGTTGTTATGCCACTGGCGTTATTTGCCCTTACCTTAAGTGCCTTTGCGATCGGCACCACCGAATTTGTGATTGTGGGGCTCATCCCCACCATCGCCCAGCAGCTCAATGTCTCGCTCCCCTCGGCGGGCCTTCTGGTCAGCCTCTATGCCCTTGGCGTAGCCATCGGCGCCCCCGTGCTCACGGCGCTGACCGGCAAGGTGCCGCGCAAGTGGCTGCTGGTGGGACTGATGGCACTCTTTACTGCCGGCAACCTGCTGGCCTGGCAAGCCCCGGGTTACGAGAGCCTGATTGTGGCCCGCATCCTGACCGGATTGGCGCACGGGGTCTTCTTCTCGGTGGGCAGCACCATTGCCACGGGTCTTGTGGCCAAAGAGAAGGCGGCGAGCGCCATCGCCATCATGTTCAGCGGCCTTACTGTGGCGCTGGTGACCGGCGTACCGCTTGGCACCTGGATTGGTCAGGTCTTTGGCTGGCGTGAAACCTTTCTGGTGGTAAGCCTGCTGGGCCTCGTCGCCATGGTGGGTAGCCTGCTGCTGATCCCGAGCAACCTGCCCAAGGGGACGGCCTCGACCATCCGCGAGCAGCTTTCGGTACTGACCAAAAAGCCGCTGCTGCTGGTCTACGCCAAAACCGCCCTCGGTTATGGCTGCGCCTTCACGGCTTTTACCTTCCTCGCCCCCATCCTGCAGCAGGTGAGCGGCTTTAGCGCCGGTGCGGTGAGCCTGATCCTGCTGGTGTACGGGGTATCGGTCGCCGTCGGCAATATCTGGGGTGGCAAGCTGGCCGACAAGATGGGTCCTCTGCCGGCGCTCAAGCTGCTGTTTGCCGGTCTGGCGCTGGTGCTGCTGGCCCTCACCTTCACCGCCCCCCATCCGGTGCTGGCCGTGCTCACCGTGTTGGTGTGGGGCGCCTTTGCCTTCGGCAACGTGCCGGGTCTGCAGGTACTGGTGGTCAAGCAGGCCGAACTGCACACCCCCAAGGCGGTGGATGTGGCATCGGGCCTCAATATCGCCGCCTTCAACGTCGGCATTGCGTTGGGTTCCGTAGTCGGTGGCTTGGTGGTAGAGCACCTCGGCCTGATGCACACCCCCTGGATCGGCGCCCTTATCGTGCTGCTAGCCTACGGACTGACCCATGTCAGCGAGCGCCGCGAAGCCCTTAGGCTCGCCGCCTGTCAGGCATAAGCTGCGCCAGCAAGCGTCACCCAAGGGCGTGGCGCCTGCTGCAATCGGTGCGGCAGGCTTCTATGCTGTGACACAGCGTCAACCCGGCAACTATTTCACCAACTGTTTCAGTAACTTTTTCAGCAACCAAGCCTGTCACCCTCGCATCATTTGCCACGGAGCCTGTTATGAAGGTGCTTATTGTCTATGCCCATCCCGAACCCAAAAGTTTCAACGGAGCCCTCTTCTGCCACGCCATCAGGGCGTTGGAGCAGGCGGGCCACACTGTGATGACCAGCGATCTCTATGCCATGGGATTTGATCCCGTCTCGGATCGGCGCAACTTCACTGCCGCCAGCGATCCCGATTTTCTCAAGCTGCAGCTTGAAGAGCTGGCTGCCACCGAGCATGGCAGCTTTGCCCCGCAGTTGGAGCAGGAGATGCAAAAGCTGGAGGCGGCCGATCTGCTGATCTTCCAGTTCCCGCTCTGGTGGTTTGGCCTGCCCGCCATTCTCAAGGGGTGGGTGGATAGAGTCTTTGCCATGGGGCGGGTCTACGGTCAGGGCCATATCTACGAGAGCGGCAAATTTCGCGGCAAGCGGGCGTTGCTGAGCCTGACCACCGGTGGCCCTGCCGAAACCTATCTGCCCGACGGCTTCAACGGCGATATCGACGGGGTGCTGCGCCCCATCCAGCGCGGGATCCTGCAATTTGTGGGCTTCGACGTGCTGCGCCCCCATATCTGCTATGCCCCGGTGCGGGTCTCGCAAGAAGAGCGGGAAGCCTGGCTCGCCCAGTGGGCCGATCGCCTTGGCCAGATTGAGCAGGAGTCCCCCATCGCGGTCGGCCGCTACCAGTAACGGCTGACGCAGCTGACACTCTCCCCCACACAGCACAAAAACAGCGAGCGGCCCCCGGCCGCTCGCTGTTTTTCACGCTCTGTCGTTATGGTTTTTGTTATCCGTGGGCAAGCCTTATGCCGCCTGTTGCACGCCTGCTTTACCGGTCACCGCCCGCTTGAGCCAGTAGTCGAGGCTGACGTAACGGCCCCCGCCGTAAACCAGCAGCACCAGCAGCATCACGAAGTAGGTAGCGGCAAACTCCATCCCGTTGTTGAGCATCACGGGATCCCCGAGCTCGGTGATGTAGTTGTAGCGACCGGGGAAGTTGGCAGCCAGCCACTCGATAAAGCCGTTGAGGCGCACAGTAGCCTCCATGCTGCCGGTGGCGATGGCATCCCAGCCGTGCTTCCAGTGAACCATGGCGCTCGCCACGCTCATCAGGAAGATGGTGGGAATGGCCATGATGCGGGTAAAGAGGCCAAGGGCAATGCAGATGCAGCCCAGCACCTCGGTGCCCGCCGCCAGAAAGGCGAGCAGGGTCGGGAACGGCAGGTTGAGCCCCCCTTCCGAGACTGGCGTACCAAACCAGGCGACCGTGCCGGCAAAGCCCATCACCTTGGAGTGGGCCCCCACATAGATGACCGGAATGAGATAGAGGCGAATGGCCAGCAGGGCCAGAAAATCGAGCCGCTTGCACTGGGCCACCGCCCGCTCGTACCACTGGATAAGGGTGTTGTTCATGGGAATTCTCCTTGGTGTTTGCTAAATGGGTGCAAGGGGGCGCCGGGCTGGCGCTCACCGACGGGCAGGGTAAGCAGACCCAGCCGGTGAAAATGGCGTGCCCACTCGCTCAGATCAAAGTCGCTGCGAACCTGTTGCACCTGTTGCTGGAACGCGGCTTGGGTGATCCCCGGCTGCTGTTGCAGCAACTGGATCAGCGCCACATCCCATTCGCGCAAGCGCTGGGTCACCACCTGATGTTCCGGGCTGCGAAACAAGCCATAGAAGTGGTTGCCCTGCCGGGTCGGCACCACGCCGCTGCGACGAATGGCAAAGGGGAGCTCAAGCAGTTGCAGGGTGGGATTGAGCACAAGCGGACTCTCCGCCGTCACCTCCTCCCCCGATATAACTTGCGGCACTCCCCCTTCATCAATCTCGACACAGAGGCAGGCCCACTCGTACTCCAGCAGTGCCAGCCGCTGCCTGGGCCAGTTGAGAGAGCCCTCACTGTGGCGATGCTGCACATAGCGGACAAACTCGGTGGCGATATGGTGAAACTCGGGGGCCTCGGCGCCGTGCTGGATAACAAAGCCCTCCACCAGCTGCCACCTGTCCACCGGCGCCCAGTGAGCGTGGGTGAGTGGAAAAGCGCTCTCCAGCACCAACTCCACATTGGCGCGCACGCTGCGGGCATAGTGGCTGGCGATGCCATCCTGCGGCAGCCGCACCCGGCTCGCCAGCCAGGCGGTCTGCTGCTGCATCCGCTGCGGCGCCGTTTTGGGCGCAGTGATCAGTGATAACCGTCTATCCATAGCGCACCTCCTGCACCTGACTGTCGTTCGCCTCGCAACAGGCGCCGTGCACCCGCGCCAGCTCGGCCTCCAGCTCTGCCAGCGGTGGCAGATGGTGATCCCGCTCCAGCAGCAGGGGGCGCAGGCCATGGGTCTGCACCGTATAACGGGCCAGCGCCACCACCTCCTCGCACACCGGTTTGCCATGGGTATCCAATAAAGTGCCGTCTGCCTCTTCCAGATGACCGGCGATATGGAAATAGCGGATCGCACTGCCCGGCAGCCCGGCGATCATCCGCTTGGGGCAGTAACCGTGGTTGCGGCTGTTCACAAAGACGTTGTTGATATCGAGCAGCAGCTCGCAGCCGCTGCGCGCCACCAGCTCGGCGAGAAAATCCTCCTCCGGCATCTCGTGGTCATAGCCGTGGTAGTAGGAGATATTTTCCAGCACCAGCGGGCGGGCCAGCGCCTCCTGCACCTGCGCGATCCGCTCTGCCAGATAGGGGATGTTCTCCCACTGACGCGGCACCGGTAGCAGTTCGTAGAGATAACCCTGTTGGTCGCGGGAAAAGCTCAAATGCTCGCTATAGATCCCGATGCCGAACTCGTCCAGAAAGGTGCGGATCTGGCTGAGCAGGGTGCGATTGAGGGGCTGGCAATCGCCGAGGGAGAGGCTGAGGCCGTGGGCCACCAGCGGGTAACGCTCGGCCAGCTGGTGCAGCTGCGCCCGCTTGGCGCCGCCGATGGCCATCCAGTTCTCCGGCGCCAGTTCGAGAAAGTCGATGCCGGGGCGGACGGGGCCGGAGCAGAGCGCATCCAGATGCTCCTGACGCAGCCCGATCCCCCGACTGCGGGAGCTTATTGGCCGCATACCCCCTCCGTCATCTTGCTGCCCTTGCTGGAGCTGTCACCATCAATCCCCTCGCCCGCCACGCCACACTTGCCATCGCGGGCGCGTACCAGCCGCCCCTGCGGATCACTGTCGAGGGCTTGCTTTTCAAAGCGCTTCTCGGTGCCGCACTTGCCCGCCGCGCACTTGCCGCCGTGCTGTTCGCTGGGGGCGGCCTTGACCGGCGCATCGCTCGGGGTGGCCGCCAGCGCCAGCCCCGGGGTCAGGGCAATCAGGCTGGTCATGGCGATGGAGAGGGTCAGTTTGCCGGTGGTTTTGTTGCTGCTTGAGTTACTCATGAGCGGACTCCTTGACGGATGAAACGGGGTAGCTGGAGAGATCGCGGGCGGCCACGATCTGGCCGTGGAACTGCTGTTTGACGATGGCCATCGCCTCTTTCTTGTGATTGAGGCCAACCCCCATCCAGTGGTTGAGCACCAGCAGCTTGGGGTTCACCTCGGCGGCAATCTTGGCCACCACAGATGGCTTGGCGTGAAGCGAGGCGGAGACAGGGTCGGCCCCTTCGTGGATGGCGAGCGGCATCACCAGAATGTCGGCCCCCTTGGCAAACGGTACAAAGGCCGAGTTGCTACCGTTCTGATCTGCCGAGATAACGATGGTCCCCTCGGCGCTCTCGATGCGATAGGCCAGACAGGGCACGTCACCGTGAGGAATGCCGAGCGCCATGATGGTCAGCCCATCCTGCTGATAAACGGTGTGAGGCTGCGGGCTCTGGTAGGGCACATCATGGAGGGTGATGGGGAAGAGGCCATCGGTGCCATCCTTGAAGCCGCTCAGGTAGGCATAAGCGCCCTTGTCCTTGTTGAAGAGGGCATCAAAGTAGCCGCTCATGCTGGGGAAGGCCGAGCCGGCCTCTGGTCCCGCCAGATCCAGCGGATCGCTGCGCTCGAAGAAGTAGGCCCCCTTGAGCAGGGCGGGCAGGTCGGTCACATGGTCGGTGTGAAAGTGGGTGATGCCGATAAAATCGACCTCTTCGAGCTTGGCCCCCGCCTGGCCGAAGCGCAGGTAGACGCCGCCACCGGCATCGATCAGGATGCGGGATTTCCCCTTCCACCAGATCACCTCGCTGGAAGAGGCGCGTAGATCGTCGGAGATGGGGCCACCACTGCCGAGCACCTGCAGGGTGAAGGTTTTATCCAGTGGCGTCAGTTGTACCGGTTCGGCACAGGCCGGGGCGACGGTGAGCGCGCACCCGATGGCCAGCGCCACCGCTTTCAATCTCTGTTTCATCACAATTGCCTGTCGGTTGGTTGTCGGTTGAAAGTGTGTCGTGTGTGTCGTTTAAAGAGGGGGAGAGAGGGGCCGATGGCGACGTATGAACGCCAACCACCGGCCGTGGCGGGGCGCGAGCCCCGCCGTCAGTTGCCGTCCCGTTCGTCCGCCTGCCAGCGCGCTTCCAGCCAGAGCAGGTTGCACAGGCCCAGCAGCAGGGCGAATCCGAGGCCCAAAATCCAGGTGAAGTACCACATAGCAGATCCCTTGAGGTCAGTAGAGTTGATGGCTGTCGCGCTTGATGCGGGCACGGTCGAGCTTGCCGCGCACCACCCGATAGACCCAGCCGGTGTAGCCCAGGTTGATCGGCATCAGCACCAGCACGAGGCCGAACATGATGGCCAGGGTCTTGTAGCTAGAGGTGCTGTCCCACAGGGTCAGGCTGCTGACCGCATCGAGGGATGAAGGCAGCACGAAGGGGAACAGGGCAATGGCCACCGAGCAGAGCATGGCGGCGCAGGCAATGGCGCTGGCCAGCAGCGCAATCCGGCCCCGCTCCAGCCAGGAGGCAATCCCACTCACCAGCGGCGCCAGCGTCCCGATGATCGGCACCAGCCACAGCAGCGGATAGTCAAAGTAGTTGCGCAGCCAGCCTCCGGCGTGGGGGATCACCCCCTTCATCAGCGGGCTGATGGCGGCATTCGGGTCAAAGGGTTGTGTGCCGACACCGGTCAGCTGAAACCCTTGCAGATCCACCAGATGCCAGCCGGCCAGCAGGTAGCAGAGGCTCACCAACGGGGCCAGCAGGATGGCAATCCCCCGTGCGCGCAGCGCAGGGGTGCCGGTCACCTTGGCTTGCAGAAAACCGGCGCCGTGCAGTAGCAACAGGCTGATGGCAGTGGTCAGCACCGAGAGCAGCCAGCCCCAGTGGAAGTCGAACGCGCCGTAGTGCAGACGCAGCGCCGTGTCGAAACGAAACGGCAGCCCCTCCATCACCAGACCGATAGCAGCACCGAGGATCAGAGTCGGTATCAGGCCACCGGCCACCAGCGCCCGATCCCACCAGCGGCGCCAAACCGGATCGGCCAGCTTGCTGCGATAGTCAAAACCGACCGGACGCAAAAATAGCCCGAGCAGCAGCACCACCATGGGGATGTAAAGCCCCGAGAAAGCTGCGGCATAGACCAGCGGCCAGGCGGCGAACAGGGCTCCGGCACCGGCAATCAGCCACACCTGATTGCCCTCCCACACCGGCCCCACGCTGTTGATCACCAGACGGCGGTCGTCGTCATCTTTCGACACCACCGGCAGCAGCATGGCGATGCCGAGATCGAAGCCATCCATCACGATAAAACCGACCATCATGAAGAGCACCAGCGCCCACCAGATGAGTTTCAGGGTTGCGTAATCCATCAGGCGATCCTCGCAAGTTCGGGTTGTTCACCGCTGTAGCGGCCGGTATGGAGAATGGCGGGCCCCTTGCGGATCACATGGCGCAACAGGAACAGCTCCACCACCAGCAACAGGGTGTAGATGGAACAGATAGCGATCAGGCTGAACCAGAGTTGGCCCGGCTGAAGCAAAGAGACCGAGGCCGAGACCGGCAGCACGTCGCTGATGGTCCAGGGTTGACGGCCGAGTTCGGCCACCAGCCAGCCCGCCTCGATGGCAATCCAGGGCAGCGGAATACTCCAGAGCAGGGTCTTGAGCAGCCGTGGCGAGTCTTGCAGCCGGTTGCGGCAGAGCTGAACAAAGCTCACCACCATCAGCCCCAGCATGGTCACACCAAGCCCCACCATCACCCGAAAGCCCCAGAACAGCGGTGCCACTGGCGGGATGGAGTCCTCCACCGCCTTGGCAATTTCCGCCTCCCCCGCCTTGGCGATATTGCTGGCATAGGGGGTGAGCAGCAGACCGTAGCCAAGATCCTTACCGTGTTTGGCAAACAGTGCCCGGTTTTCGGCCGAGTCGTTGCCGGCGCGGATCTCTTCGAGTGCACCGGACGCCACCATGCCGCTGCGAATGCGCGCCTCGTGCTGCACCTTGAGATCCTTGATGCCGGTCACCGCCTCATCGAGGGAGCGAGTGGCGATGATCCCCATCAGATACGGGATCTTGATAGCTGCGTGAGTGGTCTCCCCCTGCTGATCCGGGAAGCCGAAAAGGGTAAAGGAGGCGGGCGCCGGCTCGGTGTGCCACTCCGCTTCGATGGCGGCGAGCTTGACCTTCTGCACCTCGCCGGTGCGATAGCCAGACTCATCCCCGAGCACGATGACCGAGAGGATGGCCGCCAGTCCGAAGCCGGAGGCGATGGCAAAAGAGCGCAGGGCGAACTGCACCTCGGTCTTGCGCAGCAGATACCAGCTGCTCACCCCCATCACAAACATGGAGGCAGCCACATAACCCGCCGCAACGGTGTGAACGAACTTCACCTGCGCCACCGGGTTGAGCAGCACGGCGGCAATATCCACCAGCTCCATGCGCTGGGTCAGCAGATTGAACTCGGCCCCCACCGGGTTTTGCATCCAGCCGTTGCCGATCAGGATCCAGAGCGCCGAGAGGTTGGAGCCGAGCGCCACCAGCATGGTCACCAGCAGGTGCTTGCCGCGAGAGAGCTTGTCCCAGCCGAAGAAGAAGAGCCCCACCAGGGTCGATTCGAGGAAGAAGGCCATCAGCCCCTCGATGGCCAGCGGGGTACCGAAGATGTCCCCCACGTAGTGGGAATAATAGGCCCAGTTGGTGCCGAACTGGAACTCCATGGTGATCCCCGTGGTGACCCCCATGACGAAGTTGATGCCAAACAGTTTGCCCCAGAAGCGGGTGATGTCCTGATAGATCACCTTGCCGGTCATCACATAGGCCGACTCGGCGATCACCAGGATCCAGGACAGCCCCAGGGTGAGGGGGACAAACAGGAAGTGGAACAGGGCCGTGGCGCCAAATTGCAGGCGCGACAGGCTGACCACGTCATCCGGATTGATCATGCGTCACTCTCTTTTGTTGTATTTGCCTTGCACGTTTCATGCAGGACAAGTACACCACGGGTCATGACACCTATAACAGATGCAGTTATAGTGAATAGCACCTATAACAGTTGATCCAGATCATGCCTCTTTACCAACAACTGGCCGAACGCCTGAGCCGCGAGATCGATGACGGCATATGGCAACCGGGGGAGCGCATCCCCTCCATCCGCCAGAGCTGCAAGACCCACAACCTGAGCCCGATGACGGTGCTGCAGGCCTATCAGCTGCTGGAGAGTCAGGGGCGGATCCTCGCCCGTCCCCAGTCCGGTTACTACGTCAAGGCCGCTTCGCCAAAGGTGGCGCGCCACACCCCGAGCCAGACCCACTACAGCGGCTCGGTGGATATCAACGATCTGGTGTTCGAGGTGTTGCAGGCGAGCAAATCGCGGGCACTGGTGCCCCTTGGCATGTCGGTGGCCGACCCGACCCTGTTCCCCCATCCCCAGCTCGGGCGGGCGCTGGCCAGCTGCATGCGCAGGCTTGACCCCTTCAGCACGGTGGCCGACCTGCCCCCCGGCAACGAGGCGCTGCGCCGTGCCATCGCCCAGCGCTACGCCAGCGACGGGGTCGCCATCAACCCGCAGGAGATCATCATCACCACCGGCGCCATGGAGGCGCTCTCCCTCAGCCTGCAGGTGCTGACCGAGCCCGGTGACTGGGTGGTGGTGGAGTCCCCCACCTTCTATGGCGCCCTGCAGGCCATCGAGCGGCTGAAGCTCAAGGCGGTGGAGATCCCGGTCATCCCGGGGGTGGGTATCGATCTGGCGCTATTGCAAGATGCCCTCAGCCAGATGCCCATCAAGGCGTGCTGGCTGATGGGCAATGTGCAGCACCCGCTGGGCCACACCATGCCCGATGCGCACAAACAGGGTCTGATGACACTGCTCAACGCCCACAAGGTGCCGCTGGTGGAGGATGACGTCTATGCCGAGGTCTACTTCGGCCGCGAGCGCCCCAAACCCATCAAGCACTGGGATCAGCGCGGTGACAGCCTGCTCTGCAGCTCCTTCTCCAAGTGTCTGGCGCCGGGCTTTCGGGTCGGCTGGGTGGTGGCGGGGCCCCATGCCGAGCGGATCCAGCGGCTGCAGCTGATGTCCACCCTCTCCACCAATGTGCCGAGCCAGCTGGCGCTGGCCGAAATGCTGCGCCAGGGCGGGGTCGATGCCCACTTTCGCCGCCTGCGCCACACCCTGGCCCAGCGCCAGCAGCAGATGCGGGCGGCGCTGCAGCGACTGTTGCCGGGCGAGGTGCGGATCTCCTCCCCCGATGGCGGCTACTTTCTCTGGCTGGAGTTTGCGCCCCGCCTCGACAGCCGTGCCCTCCACGCCATGGCGCTCGACTGCGGCTTCTCCATCGCCCCCGGCGCCCTCTTCTCCAGTCAGGGGCAGCACAACCACTGCCTGCGCCTCAACAGCTCCCATCCCTGGAGCGAGCAGCTGGAGCAGGCGCTCCACCAGCTTGCGGGCCTGATAAACCGGCAGCTGGCAACAGAGGGGTGATCGCCAAAGCGCAGAAACAACAACGCCCCTTGAGCGGGGCGTTATCGGCAATCCATAGCGGTGGGGGTATCAGGCGGGGGCGTTAAGTTGGGCCACCTGCCGCTCGATGCTTCCCTTGAGGTTGTCATCGAGTTTGAGGGCGCGCGCCAGCTCGTCGAGATAACCGCGCTCCATAAAGTGATCCACCTCGATGGCGAGCAGGGAGGCAAGATAGACCTCGGTGGCCAGCTCCATGTCGGTCACTTCCCGCGCCAGCGCGTGGGGATCGAGGGGACGGGCCAACTCGGCGTCAATCCAGCGGGCGGCATCGCTCTGGCCCTGTTCGGTCAGGTACTCCTGAATCTTCTGGCGCTCGGCGCCGTCGATATGGCCGTCGGCCCGGGCTGCCGCCACCATGGCGCGCACCAAAAGAGCCGAGCGAGCATCCAGCGCATTGCCTGCCAGAGTGCTGACGGGATGGGTCGGCTGGGCGGGCGCCGCCTGCTGGGCCTGCCAATCCTGATAGAGCTTGTAGGCCAGCCCGCCAAGGGCCGCGGCGCCGCCCACGGCAGCGGCCTTGCCGCCATATTTGCGCATCTTCTTGTTGCCCAGCAGCAGACCGAGCGCACCGCCGGCCAGCGCTCCCTGCATCTGCCCCTTGCGCTTGTCTCCGCCTTCGTTGAGCCAGCCTTTGCCAGCCCCCAGCAACTGTTCCAGCATCTGTTTCATGGTGTCACTCCTGCGGGTCAAAAAAGTGAAATCGGGATGAATAGAGCCAGATAGTGACCCCGCCCCCCTGAATCGGGGATGAACCCTTGACCGGGCAGGCCGATGGGGCAAAGCTCAGGGAAACTCTTCAGGCAATAAGGATGTGACTGTGCCCAATCGCGAACTGACCCTGCAATTTTTGGCCGAACCCTCTGACGTCAACTTCGGCGGCAAGGTGCATGGCGGCATGGTGATGAAGTGGATCGATCAGGCGGGCTATGCCTGCGCCGCGGGCTGGTGCGGCGGCTATGCGGTGACCGTCTATGTGGGGGGGATCCGCTTTTTGCGCCCCATCCAGATTGGCCAGCTGGTGGAGGTGCACGCCCAGGTGATCCACACCGGCACCACCAGCATGCATCTGGCGGTGGATGTATACAGCCGCCACCCCACCGAGACCGAGCGCCACAAGACCACCCACTGCATCATCATCTTTGTGGCGATGGATGAGCAGGGCAAGCCGACCCCGGTGCCCCAGTGGCAGCCGCTGAGCGAGAGCGATCTGCAGTTGCAGCAGTACGCCAAAAAGCTCATCGCCCTGCGCGAGGAGATCGACAAGGAGATGCGCCAGCACCTGTGACCTTCATGCCTCACAGCCCGACAGAGCGGGCGCTTTCGGCCAACGGCGGCGCCCCTGTATAATCCCCCCTCTTCCCGCAACCGGAACCCTGCCCATGTCACTGGAAACTGCCCCGCCCGAGGTGAAACTCGCGGTGGACCTGATTGAACTGCTGGAAACCAATGAGCTGGCCCCCGAGCTGGTGCTGGCGGCGCTGGCCATCGTAAAAAATGACTACGAGCGCAAGCTGGCGGAGGGGAAGGATCACTGATCCCTCCCCGCACTTTTTCCGCCTTATCTTTCCGACGTCAGTTTTTCCCCACGGAAGTTTTTCCCCATATAGCCACTCACTGCGGCCCCATCACCTCGTCGCACAGGGCGATCAGGGCCGAACTCAGGCGGCTGAGCGGCTCGCCTCCATCCTTTGCCGCATGGAGCGCCAGCTCCACCGATGCCACCTTGGGCCACTGGGTCAGGGCCAGCTGATCGGCGGGCATCAGCCGTTTGGGCAGCAAGCTCACGCCAATGCCTGCGCTCACCGCCCCCTGCAAACTGGCGAGACTGGCGCTGACATAGGCGATACGCCAACGCCGACCCAGACCATCGAGCGCCTCGGTCATCTGCTGGCGATAGAGCCCTTCACTCGGGAAGGCAACCAGCGGCAGCGGGTCACGCCCCTTCGCCGGCCAGTCGCGACTGTCGACCCACACCAGTGGCTCGCGCCAGCTGGCAAGAGGCGAACCCTGACCGCGAGTCTGTTTGACCAGCGCCAGATCCAGCTCCCCCGCCTCGAAGCGCTGCCAGATCTCGTGGCTCAAGCCACTTTGCACCTCCAGCCGCACCTCGGGGTAGTCGCGGGCAAAGGCGGCCAGCACCGGGGTGATGGCACCCGCGGCGAAATCCTCCGGCACCCCGAGGCTGAGCGATATGCTCCCCTCGCTCACCTGCTCCTCGGCCTGCGCCAGCAGCGCCAGAATGCGGCGGGCCAGCCCCAGCAATTTTTCTCCCTCCGCCGTTGCCACCACCTGACGGCCAGCGCGATCCAGCAGTGGGCAGCCGAGCTGCTGCTCAAGGCGGCGGATCTGCTGGCTGATGGTGGATTGGGTCAGATGAACCCGTTCACCGGCGCGGGTAAAGCTGCCGGTGTCGATAATGGCGACAAAACTGCGCAGTAACAGGGGATCCAGCATGGGGCACTCCATTTACAAAACCACTGAACTCCATTCTATCATTTAATTTCCAAATGACTTTCGAGCCCGCTAGGCTGGCGTTTTTGCCTCCTTTGACGGTGATCTGCCATGTTCAGCCCCGATGACTCCGCGTCCCGAATGCTCCCTGTCTCTCCCAGAACCGGAAACAGCACCCGATGAATCAACGAAATGCGGATCATCCCGCAGGCCAGACGGCCCTGCTGGTGCTGGTGATCCTGATTGGCCTGAACCTGCGCCCCTTTCTTACCGCCATCGGCCCGCTGAGCGGCGAGATTCGCCGCACCCTGTCGCTGGGGATGGACACCCTCGCCTGGCTTACCCTGTTGCCGCTCTGGCTCATCGGGATTGGCGTGCTGATCACCCCGCGCCTGCGCAGCCTTGCCAGTGCCACCACCCTGCTGGGGCTGGCCCTGCTGCTGCTCGCGGCGGGCAGTGCCCTGCGTTTTGATGCCCAGAGCGGCGCCCTGCTGATCACCACCGCTGCCCTCTGCGGCCTGGGTTCGGCGCTGGTGCAGGGGGTGCTGCCCGCACTGATCAAGCAGCACTTTGCCCGCAAGGTGCCGCTGGTGATGGGGATCTTCTCCGCCTGCATGATGGGGGGCGGCGCGCTCGGAGCCAGCCTCACGCCAAGGCTGGCAGTCAGCCTCGACTGGTCGCAGGCACTGGCGCTCTGGAGTCTGCCGGTGCTGCTGGCCCTCGTCTGGCTGGTGTGGCAAGTACGTCTGCCACGGGCCGCCGCGGTCGCCATTCCCGATGGCGAGCAACGGCTAATCACCCTGTCCCGCAGCTGGTTGCTGATCTTCTGCTTTGGCATCATCAACAGTGGCTACGGCATCGTAGTGGCCTGGCTGGCCCCCGCCTATATGGCGCAAGGGTGGAGCGCCGCACAGGCGGGCGAACTGGTCGCCTGGCTGGCACTGGCGCAAACCGCCAGCGGCCTCGGCCTGCCGCTGCTGGCCGCCCGCAGTCAGGAGCGGCGGCCGTGGATGGCGCTGGCAATTGCCATGCAACTGGCGGGATTTGGTGGTCTCTGGCTGGCGCCAGCCAGCGCCCCCATTCTCTGGTGCATGCTGTGCGGTGCCGGTCTTGGCGGCAGCTTTTCGCTGATCATGGTGATTGCGCTCGATCACCTGCCCGACCCGCGCCGCGCCGGCACCCTGAGCGCCCTGATGCAGGGGTTTGGCTTTATGCTGGCAGCCACCGGCCCCTGGGTGGCGGCGCGGCTCTATCACTATATGGGCGACTTTGCGGCCGCCTGGCAGTGGCAACTGGGGGGATTACTGCTGATGAGCCTGCTGGTGCTGCGCCTCGACCCACGCCACTATCCCCGCGTTATGCGGTTACCGACCGCCAGCGAGCCAACCCTTTCGGCGCCCCGCCCAACCGACTCTGCGACCCAAAGCAACACACCGGCCTGAGGCCGGTGTGTTGGGGATAGCAGTGTTGAGGATCACAAGACGAGGCTGACGCCACTTAGAGGGACAACTCAGCGCCCCTTCTTCTGCCGTCCGGTGTTAGCGGTGCGCGGCTTGCCTGCGGCCGGTTTGCCACCCTTGGGTGCCCCTTTGCCAGCGCCGCCCTTGTTGGCGGCACCTTTGCCCGTGCCACCCTTGCCCACCGGCAGTTTCTTCTCGAAGGCTTCCGGGCCCGGCACATTAGGGCGCCCGCCAATCTCGTGATCATCATCGCGGCGCGGCTTCTTGCCCTGCCCCGGTTTGGCGCTTTGCGCCGCAGAGGCCTTGGCCGCCTTGGGTTTGTCGCCTTTGGCCGGTTTCACCTCGGAAGAGGAGTCCTCAATCAGCTTGAACAGATCGATCAGCTCGTCGTCGGTGAGATCGCGCCACTCGCCCACCGGCAGCCCCTTGAGGCTGACGTTCATGATGCGGATGCGCTCCAGCTTGGTCACTTCAAAACCGAAGTGCTCGCACATGCGGCGGATCTGGCGGTTCAGTCCCTGCACCAGGGTGATGCGAAAGACGAACGGCGCCTCTTTCTTCACCTTGCACTTCTTGGTGACGGTACCGAGGATCGGCACCCCGGCCGCCATGCCGCGCACAAACTCGTCGGTCACCGGCTTGTCGACGGTCACCAGATACTCTTTCTCGTGATCGTTGCCCGCCCGCAGGATCTTGTTGACCAGATCGCCGTGGTTGGTGAGGAAGATCAGCCCCTGCGAATCCTTGTCGAGACGCCCGATGGGGAAGACCCGGGTGCTGTGGTTGACGAAATCGACGATGTTGTCCTTCTCGCCCGCCTCTGTGGTACTGACGATGCCCACCGGCTTGTTGAGGGCGATCAGCACCAGACTGTCCGCCTCGCGCGGCTCGATCACCTGACCGTTCACCTTGACCAGATCGCCAACCTGCACCTGATCGCCAATCCCGGCGCGCTTGCCGTTGATAAAGACGTGGCCCTGCTCGATAAAGCGGTCGGCCTCGCGGCGCGAGCAGATGCCGCTCTCGCTGATGTATTTGTTCAGGCGCATGGATTCGTTAGCCAGCATGGGTCACCTGCCACAGGGTCTGGGCCGCGCCCGGTTGTGCCATCGCCTGTTCCGGCTGCGCCGGGGAGGCTGTCTGCTGCATCAGCCAATTCACTACGTCAAAGTTCTGCATACCATTCCATCTTCAAAAAAGGCCAATGCCAGCTTATCCATCAAAAAACGCCGCTACAGTAGCATAATTGCCCCCTCTCAGGGGCAGATAGTTGCAAGGTCGCAGCACCCAAGCGGGCATCTGCGGATAAGTTCAGGCCGCCAGATGGCCCGCGATGCAGCCTTCGAACGGCCAGCCTGATGCCAACGGCGGGATCTGGTGCCCACAGCCAGCGCGGACGAACGCCATCAACTATACATATCACCTTGTTTCCATTAGGCTTTAAGCCGGTTGGCTGCACCCAATGTGCTGCGCCAAACTCGCCCGCCCAAAGGCGGCTCTACCTCTATTGCCAAGGATTGCACCATGCTGGCTCACACTCGCCGCCTTGTTCGCCGTGCTCTGCTGACCCTGTTGCTGCTGTTGCTGACCGCATGGGCGGTGATCGCCTACTTCGCCTGGCAGGCAGCGCCGCTGCAGCTGTGGCACACAGTGGTGCCCCCCGAACTCAGTGCCGATGAGCTCGACAGCAGCGACTGGCAAGCCTATCTGGCCCGCGAAGCAGAGCTGTTTGAGCTGGTAGCCACCGAGGTAGTCGCCAAGACACCGCCGGAGCAGCAACTGGCCAGCAATCGCTACTATCAGGACGCCCCCATCAACCCCGCCCGCTTTCAGCAGAACTGGAACCGCTCCTACCTGCTGCGCCCCGAGGGGGACGTCAAAGGGGTGGCGGTGCTGCTGCACGGCCTGACCGACTCCCCCTACAGCCTGCGCCATCTGGCCAGACGCTATCAGCAGCAGGGCTTCATCGCGCTGGGGCTGAGGATCCCCGGCCACGGCACCGTGCCCGCTGGCCTCGTGGATGTGGATTGGGAAACCTGGCTGGCCGCCACCCGACTGGCGGTGCGGGAGGCCAGATTGCTGGCACCGGGCAAGCGGCCGCTGCATCTGGTGGGCTTTTCCAACGGCGGCGCGCTGGCGGTGAAATATGCGCTCGATGCGCTGGCCGACCCGAGCGGCACGCTGGCAAAACCGGATCGGCTGGTACTGATCTCTCCGATGATCGGGGTGACCCGCTTTGCCCGCTTCGCCGGGCTAAAGGCCGTGCCTGCCCTGCTGCCCGCCTTTGCCAACGCCGCCTGGCTCGACACCATGCCGGAGTTCAACCCGTTCAAATACAACTCGTTCCCGGTCAACGGGGCGCGCCAGTCCTATCGCCTGACCCACGCCATCCAGCAGCAGGTGCGCCAACTGGCCGCCAGTGGCAAGCTGGCGGCGTTTCCCCCCGCCCTCACCTTCCAGTCGGTGATGGACTACACCGTCAGCACCCGCTCCATCATTGCCGATCTCTACCACTACCTGCCGGCCAACGGCAGCGAACTGGTGCTGTTTGATATCAACCGCAGCACCCTGTTTGGCCCGCTGATGAGCTCGGCATCCGAGCTGGCGCTGCACCGCTTGCTGCCAAACGCCCCTCAGCACTATCGCCTCACCGTGGTGGGCAATGTGGAACCCGCCTCCCCCGCGACGCAGGCCAGAACGCTGGCCAGCGCCGACCAGCCTGAGCATATCCGTCCGCTGGGTATCGACTATCCCAAAGAGATCTACTCCCTCTCCCACGTGGCGCTCCCCTTTCCGATGGACGACCCCCTCTATGGCATGGCGGTGCGCCCGGAGCAGCGGGAGCAATATGGCATCAATCTCGGCGGTCTGGCCCTGCGCGGCGAGCGCGGCGTGCTGATCGTCAACCCCGGCGCCCTCACCCGCACCTCCTCCAACCCCTTCTACCCCTATCTGCAGCAGCGGGTAATGGAGACCCTCACCGCCCCTCCCGTGGCTCGGTCTGCAGCCGTAACCCCTGCCAGCAGCGGTCAACCTGATGCGGCCTATCAGGCAGAAGTGGAGCAGTTTTTACAGGAGAGCGACGAGAGCAGCGCGCCTTTCTAGGGCGTTTCTGCCACATCGGCCAAGCGGCCGACTTGCTTGGCGCGATAGCGATACAAGAAAGGGGCCGTCAATTGACGGCCCCTTTCTATTGATGATGGCGATGGAACTGATGGCTTGGTGGGCTCAGGGATAGATGCTCACTTCTATCAGATTCTGGTCCGGCTCGAGGAAATAGAGTGACTCTGATAGGTGTTACACCGTTAAGCGCCACGCCAACCTTGTCAGGGGTAGATGCTCACTTCTATCAGATTCTGATCCGGGTCGAGGAAGTAGATGGATTCTATCGGCCCGCAGGCACCGCTTTTGGTCACCGGCCCCTCGACAATCTCCACCCCGTGGCAGGCCAGCTGGGCCATCACCTGCTCCAGCGGCCAGCGGGTGATAAGGCAGACATCCCCCGACCCCACCTGCGCCCGATTGCGCGGCTCCTGCCCCAGCAGTTGCAGATTGATCTTCTGGTTGCCAAACCCTACCGCCCGGCGCCCCGCACCGAAGGTGATGGCCTCCATATTGAGCACCGAACTGTAAAACGCCACGGCCCGTTCGATATCACTGACCGTCAATACCAGATGGTCGATATGGCTGATCATGGTTACCTCCTGGTGGTGATCTGGCTGATGTGACCGACATATGCCCGCAAACATCCGACTGTTGCCGCTACAGCGGGCTACCCCATCATACCCGGCAAGGGGAAACCCATGTGTGCCGTGGCGCGCAAAGAGAACGCAAATGATCTGGTCAGATAAATTCGCGTTACTGCACCGCTGCGCACGCTTTATTCCGCTGGGCCAGCAGGGCTTCATCGTCACTGTCCATTGCCGCCAGAATCGCCTGATTGCAGGCCCGCTCCGCCAGCTTGGCAGGACTCTGCTTGGCATCCCCAATCTCTGCAATCATCGGCCGATAACTGATGGCAGCCGAGCAGTACATGGTGCGATATTTGGGCAGTTGCCAACTGCTGTCATCCTGCCGGGTCAAGTCATCGCACAGCTTGTGAAACAGGGCGGACGCCTTGACCGTGCACTGGCTAAAACGCCGCACATCCTGCTCGTAGGGACGACAAACGCTCGGCTGCTGGATCTGCCACAGCTGAAAAGAGAACGGGACCGACTCCCCCTCATACTGCACCACCAGCGTCTTGGCCTCGGTGCCATAGATATCCGCAACCTGCTGCTGTACCAGATTGAGATAAGCCGAAAAAAGATAGGAAACCGGATCCATCACCACCTCCCTGTGGTTGTCACTGTCGGGCTGTATCACGAAAACCGGAGCGATTTTCAAACGAGTAACAGACGACAACAGCTTACTGATTTGGTTGGAAAAAATGATACTCTTCTCGCCACCCTCATGTACAACGTTCAAGGCTAAAGTGCGATGCAACAATGCGGTATTTATGAACAGCTCATTACTCAACTGCTGACATCTCGACTCGACCGCGAGCGCTTTTACGTAGGGGAACGCCAGCTTGAACCTGCCGAAGCGGCAGTTTGGTTATCCAGATTTCTGAGCCGGGTTTTGGAATATGCGGTGGGTTCGGTAACTGGAGAGGATCAACTGCAACGGCAGATTGAGCTGGCTAACCAGTTATTACTTTGGCTAAAGGATCGCACCCAAGACCCAGACTTTATTGGCGAGAACCTCATCGATAGTCAGGGAAAAATTCTGACCGCGCTCTACCAGTTGGATAACCCCATCTCCGCCAATTTAAAGCAATATGCCGAGGATATTTTCCCTCTGACAGGTCTCACTCAGAGCGAACTGTTTTGTGGCAGCAATGCGGGTTTGTCGATGGAGTCGGAGATTAAACGGGAGATATTATCTGCAGATAGCATCTGCTGGCTGGTCTCATTTATCAAATGGGCAGGTATCCGGATTTTCCGTCATGAGCTGGAAGAGTTCACTCGCAGCGGGCGCCAATTAAAAGTAATTACTACCTCTTATATGGGGGCGACCGATGCCAAGGCAGTTGAATTTTTAGCCAGCCTTCCCAATACCGAAGTCAAACTCAGCTATAACACCCAGCGCGAGCGGTTGCATGCCAAGAGCTATCTCTTTTGCCGAAATACCGGCTTTCATACCGGCTATATAGGTTCCTCCAATCTCTCTCACTCTGCCCTCACCAGCGGCTTGGAGTGGAACCTAAAAATCACCTCGCAAGAGATCCCTCATATTATCGAGAAATCCCTGAGTACCTTTGAAACCTATTGGGAATCCGATGATTTTGAGCTGTTTGATGGCAAGCTCGAAAGCCGTACAAAATTGCAGCATGCACTGCAAGAGGCCCGTGGGGATAGGGACAAAAATAGCCCTGCCTATTTCTTTGATATCACGCCGTTTCCCCATCAACTGGAGATCCTTGAACAATTGGCGATGGAGCGCGCTTTACACCAGCGCTTCCGTAACTTGGTGGTTGCGGCCACCGGTACAGGGAAAACCCTGATCTCCGCTTTTGATTTTGCGCGTTTTCTGAAAACCAAACCCGACGCCAAGTTCCTGTTTGTCGCCCACAAAGAGGAGATCTTGCGCCAAGCATTGGCCTCATACCGCGGAGTGCTTAAACAATCCAATTTTGGCGAACTCTTGGTCGGCGGCGCCGTGCCGACCCACTACCGTCAGCTATTTGCCTCGGTGCAATCCTTGAATAACCAGCTGGCTAATTTACGCCTTAGCCCAGACTATTTCGATTACATCGTCATCGATGAGGTTCACCATATTGCGGCGGCCAGTTATCGCGGTCTGCTCGCCGCCTTTGAACCTCACATTCTGTTGGGATTAACCGCAACGCCAGAGCGCCATGATGGCAGTGATATTCTTGCCGACTTTTGTGGTGTCATCGCAGCAGAGATACGCTTGCCCGAGGCCATCAATCGTCGCCATCTCTGTCCGTTTCAATATTTTGGTATCGATGATGATACTGACTTGCGCCAAGTCGCTTGGAAAAATGGCCGTTATGACATCACTGAACTCACCAATATCTATACCCACAATCAGCAGCGGGTACAGAAGATAGTCCAGAGCCTCAATGAGATCGTCACCGATATTACCAAGATCAAAGCGCTGGCATTTTGTGTGAGCCGTGAACATGCCGACTTTATGTGCAAGGCATTTTTATTGAAGGGCATCAAGGCTGACATCCTCACCAGCGATAATCGAGACGAGCGGCATAGTAAACAACAAGATTTGCGCACTGGGGTTATCAATATTCTCTGCGTGGTGGACATCTTCAACGAAGGGGTTGATATCCCGGAAGTCGATACCTTGCTGTTTTTACGACCAACGGAAAGCCTCACCATCTTCTTACAGCAATTAGGGCGCGGCCTGCGGCTGGCGAGCGATAAAGAGTGCTGCACCGTGTTGGACTTTGTTGGCAATGCCCGCGCGGAGTATGACTTTACCCAGAAATTCCGGGCACTGGTGGGCAAAACCAACAAGGCGATCAGCCACGAAATCAAACAGGGCTTCCCTCACGCCCCCTTGGGCTGCCGCATCGAACTCTCAAAACAAACCCAAGAGTTAATTCTGAGCAATATCAAAAAGGCGACCCTCAATACCTCACGCCTCATGGGCCTGATCCGCCGTTTCTCACTGGATTGTGATTTACCGCTGACGCTGGCGAACTTTTTGAAGTTCTACCCTCACATCAGCCTTGAGGAGATCTACAAGCGCAGCAATTGGAGCGCCTTGGTCAAACAGGCTAGCAACCATACCATTTCTGAAATGAGCGATGAGAAGCTGTCGACCCTCTACACCCGGGCCATCAGAACCCGGCTATTGGGCTGCGATGCGCTCCATTACTTGAACTTCTTACAAACCTTGGTGGAAAGCGCCTTTACTTTAACGGCTGAGCACGATGAGCGGATGGCCTTGATGTGCCATTACGACTTCTGGCAACAAAGCGGCCCCACTGCTGGCTTTAGCTCCTTGGCGCACAGCCTGAAACAACTCAATCAACCTAAATTAAGGGCCGAGCTGGCAGATCTGTTGCCCATGCTGATCAACCGGGTGCAACACGAACAAAGCGCCATGCCAAACCTTCCCGGTAATCCGCTGCAATTGCATGCTCGCTATGCCAGAGAGCAGGTGCTGGTTGGCTTTGGCGCGACCACCTTCGCGCAGCAACCCACAGCTCGCGAAGGGGTCTATGTCATCGCAGAGCAAAATATCGAGTTGCTGTTCGTGACCTTGAACAAAACGGAACAGCACTTCTCCCCCACTACCCGTTATCACGACTACGCCATCAACGAGTCGCTGTTTCATTGGCAGAGCCAAAACAGCGCTCGCCCAGAACGGGGTAAGGGGCTGAGTTACATCAACCACAGAGCAGAAGGTAAGCGCTTGTTTCTGTTCGTCCGCGAGCAGAGCAAAGATGAATTTGGCCGTACCCTTGGCTTTGTGAACTTTGGTGAGGTGGAGTACGTATCCCACACTGGCAGCCAACCGATGAACATTAAATGGCGTCTCACTACTCCGATGCCGCCATTTATGTGGAAAGAGGCCGCCAAACTGGCTGTTGGTTAGTAAGGCTTCTCACCCGGTGGGAAGATGACGCAAAACCCACCGGATTCTCGCCCAAAACCCCGGCTAAATTATCCAGTTGCATAATAACCATGCGGCCTTGCGGTTGTTTAACTGGCCCTAACGTCAGATAATACCGCCCGCCTTCAAACCCCGATAACCCGACTTTCAGTGACGGTAATTGATGACTGAGTACCTGCTTTTATTGATCGGCACCGTGCTGGTTAACAACTTCGTGCTGGTGAAATTCCTCGGCCTCTGCCCCTTTATGGGGGTCTCCGGCAAGCTGGAAACCGCCATCGGCATGGGGCTGGCGACCACCTTCGTGATGACCCTTGCCAGTGCCAGCTCCTATCTGGTGGAGCACTATATCCTGCTGCCGCTGGATATCGCCTATCTGCGCACCCTCGCCTTTATTCTGGTGATCGCCGTGGTGGTGCAGTTTACCGAGATGGTGGTGCGCAAGAGCAGCCCGACTCTCTATCGCCTGCTGGGGATCTTCCTGCCCCTCATCACCACCAACTGCGCGGTGCTCGGGGTGGCGCTGCTCAGCATCAATGAGCGACACGACTTTATCCAGAGCGTGATCTACGGCTTTGGCGCCGCCACCGGCTTCTCGCTGGTGTTGATCCTGTTTGCCGCCATGCGCGAGCGTCTGGTCGCCGCCGATGTGCCCGCCCCGTTTCGCGGGGTGTCGATTGCCATGATCACCGCCGGTCTGATGTCGCTGGCCTTTATGGGCTTTACCGGCCTTATCAAGATATAACCATGATCCATATTCTCTTTGCCATTCTGGTGCTCACCCTGCTGGCGCTGGCGTTCGGGATTATCCTGGGCTTTGCCGCCGTCAAGTTTCATGTGGAAGCAGACCCCATCGTCGATCAGCTCGATGCCCTGCTGCCCCAGACCCAGTGTGGCCAGTGCGGCTATCCCGGCTGCAAACCCTACGCCGAGGCGCTCGCCAACGGCGATCAGATCAACAAGTGCGTACCCGGTGGCGAGGCCACCATGCGCAAAATTGCCGATCTGATGGGTGTCGAGCCCCAGCCGCTGGGGGGCAGTGACGAGGCCGCAGTGCCAGTCAAAAAGGTCGCCTTTATCCACGAAGATCAGTGCATCGGCTGCACCAAGTGCATTCAGGCCTGCCCGGTGGATGCCATTGTCGGCGCCACCAAGGCGATGCATACCGTGATTGCCAACGAGTGCACCGGTTGCGATCTCTGTGTCGATCCCTGCCCGACCGACTGCATCGAGATGATCCCGGTGCCTACCACGGTCGATAACTGGAAGTGGGATCTCAATAACGTGCATGTTCCGGGCAAGATTCCGGTCAAGATAGTGGAATAAACAGCGGAGCAATCATGCATTCCTTACTCGAACGTATCAAAGCCGGCACGCTCTGGGACTTTCACGGTGGCATTCACCCCGCCGACAACAAGCTGCAATCAAGCCAGAGCCCGGTGGTAGACGCCGGTCTGCCACCGCGCCTCATCATTCCGCTGCGCCAACACGCAGGCCCCGCCGGCGATCTGCTGGTGCAGGTGGGCGACAAGGTCAAGAAGGGTCAGCCGCTGACCCGTTATGCCAAGGGGCGGGTCGTCCCTGTCCATGCCTCCACCTCCGGCACCATCACCGAGATTGGCAACCACACGGTTGCCCACCCCTCCGGGCTCGGCGATCTCTGCGTCATTCTCACCCCCGATGGGGAGGATGAGTGGGGCGAGCGCAATGGCAAACCCGATTACTGGAATCTGGAGCGGGGCGAGCTGCTCGAGCGCATTCAGCAGGCGGGGGTAGCAGGCCTTGGCGGCGCAGTGTTCCCCACCCACAGCAAGCTCGATGGCCGCGGCCAGCTCACCGAGATCCTGATCGTCAACGGGCTGGAGTGCGAACCCTATATCACCACCGACGATCGGTTGATGCAGCAGTACGCCGACGAGATCATGGATGGCATCCGGGTGCTCAAGCACCTGCTCAAACCGAAACTCACCCTGATCGGGGTGGAAGACAACAAGCCCGAGGCGATCGAGCAACTGACCCGTCACGCCACCGATGAAGATGTGCTGGTCAAGACGGTGCCGACCAAGTACCCCTCGGGCGGTGCCAAGCAGACCATCGAACTGCTGACCGGCCGTCAGGTACCCAAGGGGGGCCGCGCGGTCGATATCGGCATCATGGTGCTCAACGTCGCCACCGTGTTTGCCATCAAGCGCGCCATCATCGACGGCGAACCGCTGATCGAGCGGATCGTCACCCTTACCGGCGACAGCTTCAAGAAACCCGGCAACGCCTGGGTGCGCCTGGGTACGCCGGTACGCTGGCTGTTGCAGCGTTTCGAGCTGCAACCGGAAGCGGAGCAGCGGGTGATCATGGGGGGCCCCATGATGGGCTTTACCCTGCCTCACGCCATGGTGCCGGTGGTCAAGGCCACCAACTGCTTGCTCGCGCCGACGCAGGCCGAACTGCCCGCCCCCGGCCCGGAGCAGCCGTGCATCCGTTGCAGCGCCTGCGCCGATGCCTGCCCGGCCACCCTGCTGCCGCAAGAGCTCTACTGGTACAGCCGGGCCAAGGAGTATGACAAGGCCGAGAAGCTCAACCTGATGGACTGCATCGAGTGCGGCGCCTGCGCCTGGGTCTGCCCGAGCGAGATCCCGCTGGTGCAGTACTACAAGATCGCCAAAGACGACATTCGCGAAGCCCGCGCCGAGGCCGAAAAAGCCGAGCGCGCCAAGCAGCGTTTCGAGGCCAAGCAGGCCCGTTTCGAGCGGGAGAAAGCGGCCCGCGAAGCGCGCCATGCCGAAGCCGCCGCCCAGCGCCGTCAGACCATGACGGCCGCAGGCGGGGAAGATCCGGTGGCAGCGGCACTGGCCCGTATCAAGGCCAAGCAGGATGCCCCCATCACTGCCATTGCCGCCACCGCAGAGGGCTTGCCTGACAACAGCGCGGTGATTGCCGCCCGCGAAGCCCGCAAACGGGAAGCGGAGGCGCGCCGCGCCGCCAAGCTGGCAGAGAGCGCAAACAGCGACACTGCCGCTGCGGCGCAACCCGCCGAGGCGGTTGACCCCGCCAGCGATCCCAAAAAAGCAGCCATCGCCGCCGCACTGGCGCGCGCCAAGGCCAAGAAAGCCGCTCAGGCAGGCGAGAGCGCCGAGCCTGCGACTGCCGAAGCCGTTGCTGCGCCTGTGGTAGATGCTGATCAGCAAAAGGCAGAGGTTGATCCGAAAAAAGCGGCGATTGCCGCCGCCATTGCCCGTGCCAAAGCCAAAAAGGCCGAGGCGAATGGTGAACCGGTAAGCGCAGCCAACAGCGCGGTAGCCGACTCAGGCTCGCAAGGCGATACGCCATCTGCTGCCAGCGAAGCAGTTGATCCCAAGAAAGCCGCTATTGCTGCTGCCATCGCCCGGGCCAAAGCCAAAAAGGCGGCCCAGCAGGGTGACAGCGCTGAGGGCGATCTGACAGCAACCGCTGGCACCAGCGAATCCGCTGCAACCCAAAGTGATGCGCCATCTGCGGCCAGCGAAGCGGTCGATCCCAAGAAAGCCGCTATCGCCGCAGCCATCGCCCGGGCCAAGGCCAAAAAGCTGGCGCAGCAGAGCGCAAGTACCAGTGCTGAGGTAGCGAGTAGCAGTGCTGAGGTAGGAAGTGCCGGTACTCAGGTAGATAGAGCCGGAACTGAGGGTGAGCGCGTATCGGCAGAGCCGATGCAAAGCGATGCCGCCAGCAGTGAGCAACCACTTGCCGTAGCAGAGGCTCCTGAAGCGAGTGCTCCAGCGGTTGACGCCCCGGTTGATCCGAAAAAAGCGGCCATTGCAGCCGCGGTGGCCCGCGCCAAGGCGAAGAAGCTGGCGGCCGAGGCAGCCAGAGCCGCAGAGACGGCCGCTGAAGATGCCCCGTCAGCCGACCGAACAACCACAAGGTAATCGACAGACTCATGTTCAATATTGCGACTGCGCCGTTTGCCCATAACCGCAAACAGACCCGAACCCTGATGCTGCTGGTGATCCTGGCCTGCGTGCCGGGCTTGCTGGCCCAGACCTGGTTCTTCGGCTGGGGCTCCTTTATCCAGATCCTGCTGGCGTTGGTGACCGCGCTGCTGTGCGAGGCGCTGGTGCTCAAGCTCCGTGGCCGCGCCATCAAGCCTGCCCTGATGGATGGCAGTGCGGCGCTCACCGCCGTGCTGATCGGTCTCTCCCTGCCGCCGCTGCTGCCGTGGTGGATGCTGGTGGTGGGCACGGCCTTTGCCATCATTGTCGCCAAACACCTTTACGGCGGACTGGGTCAGAACCTGTTCAACCCGGCCATGGTCGCCTATGTGCTGCTGTTGGTCTCCTTCCCGGTGCAGATGACCAGCTGGCTGCCGCCGGAGAGCGTGCGCGCCTACAGCCTCGGCTTTGGCGATGCGGCGTCGGTCATCTTCACCGGCTTTAGTCTCGACGGCTACAGCATGGCCCAGCTCAAGCAGGGGGTGGATGGTCTCACCATGGCGACTCCCCTCGATACCCTGAAAACCGGCCTGACTCAGGGGCTCACCACAGGCGAGATCCTGAGCGGCCCGCTGTTTGAGGGTTGGGGCGGCATCGGCTGGAGCTGGGTCAACCTCGGCTACCTGCTGGGCGGCCTGTTCCTGCTACAACAGAAGGTGATCAACTGGCGCATTCCCACCGCCATTCTCGGTGCCCTGCTGGCGGCCTCCACCATCGGCTATCTGGTGAGCCCGGATGCGACCGCCACGCCCATGTTCCATCTCTTTAGCGGCGCAACCATGCTGGGGGCCTTCTTTATCGCCACCGATCCGGTCAGTGCCTGCACCACGCCGCGCGGCCGACTGGTCTATGGCGTGCTGATTGGCTTGCTGGTCTACATCATTCGCCGCTTTGGCGGCTATCCGGATGCGTTCGCCTTCGCCGTGCTGCTGGCCAACCTTTGTGTGCCGTTTATCGACAGCCTGACTCGTCCGAAGGTATACGGAGCCCGTCGCCAATGACCAAGACGATAACGCCGAAACGTATCGAGTGCTGCTGGCCAACCTCTGCGTTGCCCATTTTTATCGACACGCTGACTCGCCCGAAAGTGTATGGAGCCCGTCGCCAATGATGTTTCTGCCCTTTTCCCCCATCACAGCTGACGGAGCCCGGACATGTTAAAGAGCATGCGCAAGAACGGCCTTATTCTGGCGATGTTCGCGCTCGGCTGTACCGCGCTGGTGGTACTGACCAACGAGCTGACCAAGGATAAAATCGCCCACCAGCAACAGCTGGAGAAGCAGCAGACTCTCTCGGTATTGCTGCCAGAGGGGAGCTATGACAACGATCTGGTGGCCAGCTGCAAACAGGTGACCAGCAGGAAGTATCTCGGCAGCGATCAGCCGCAGGCCCTCTATACCGCCAGCAAGAATGGCGTGGTAACGGGCTATGCGCTGGAGGCGATCGCGCCGGATGGTTACAGCGGGGCGATCCGCATCGTGGCGGGCTTTGATGCCAAGGGCACCATCACCGCCGTGCGCGTGCTCGCTCACAACGAGACCCCGGGCCTCGGTGACAAGATCGAGCTGAAGAAATCGGACTGGATCAACAGCTTTGCCGGAAAATTCCTGACCCATGACAACGAGCCCCAGTGGGCGGTGAAGAAGGATGGCGGCGAGTTTGATGCCTTTACCGGCGCCACCATCACCCCGCGAGCCGTGGTCAAGGCGGTGAAGAACCTGCTGAAACTGCAGCAGGAGCAACCCGAACTGCTCAGCAACGCCCCGGCTTGTCCGGCGGCGAACTAACGGAGTCGAGCCATCATGAACCAGATGGAACAGATTGAAACGGGCGCAACCCCGCTTGCCGAGCTGGAAAGCCGCAAGGGCGAGCTCAAGGAGCTGATGAGTCAGGGGCTGTGGAAGAACAACCCCTCGCTGGTGCAGGTGCTGGGGCTCTGCCCGACCCTCGCCGTCTCCTCCACCTTTACCAATGCGCTGGGGCTGGGCCTTGCCACCATGGCGGTGCTGGTCTGCTCAAACCTTGCCGTCTCGCTGGTACGCAACTGGGTGCCGAAGGATATTCGCATCCCGGTCTACGTGATGATCATCGCCTCGCTGGTGACCAGCGTGCAGCTGCTGATGAACGCCTACACCTATGGCCTCTATCAGGCGCTCGGCATCTTTATCGCCCTCATCGTCACCAACTGCGTCATCATCGGCCGCGCCGAGGCCTATGCCTCCAAGAACCCGCCGCTGCTGGCGGCCCTCGATGGCCTGATGATGGGCCTTGGCTTTACCCTGGTGCTGCTGGTACTGGGCGGCATGCGCGAGATCATCGGCATGGGCACCCTGTTTGATGGCGCCGAGCTGCTGCTGGGCGAGTGGGCCAAATCCCTGCGCGTCGAGCTGTTCCACGCCGATGCCAGTCTGCTGCTGGCGATTTTGCCGCCGGGCGGTTTTATCGGGCTGGGGCTGTTGATCGCCGCCAAGAATGCCATCAACGACTGGCGGGACCGCAAACAGGCCGCTACCGTAGCCCACTGCAACGTTGCCCCGGCCCGCGTCCGGGCGACCGAGCTATGATCGGACGCAAGGCATGAACAATCAGAAACGCAGAGAGATCCTCGAGCGGCTGCGGGAAAACAATCCCCACCCCACCACAGAGCTCAACTTCAACTCGCCATTCGAGCTGCTGATCGCCGTGCTGCTCTCGGCACAGGCGACCGATGTCAGCGTCAACAAGGCGACCGACAAGCTCTATCCGGTGGCCAACACCCCGCAAGCGATGCTGGATCTCGGGGTGGACGGGCTCAAGGAGTACATCAAGACCATTGGCCTGTTCAACACCAAGGCCGAAAACGTCATCAAGACCTGCGCCATCTTGCTGGAGCGCCACGGTGGCGAGGTGCCGGAGAACCGCGAAGCGCTGGAAGCCCTGCCGGGCGTCGGCCGCAAGACCGCCAACGTGGTGCTCAACACCGCCTTTGGCTGGCCCACCATCGCCGTCGATACCCATATCTTCCGGGTCTCCAACCGCACCGGCTTTGCGGTAGACAAGAACGTGGATCAGGTGGAGGAGAAGCTGCTTAAAGTGGTGCCCGCCGAGTTCAAGCTGGATGTCCACCACTGGCTGATCCTGCACGGGCGTTACACCTGTCTGGCTCGCAAGCCCCGTTGTGGTTCCTGTATCATCGAGGACTTGTGCGAGTACAAAGAGAAGGTCTATCCAGAAAGCTGATAGCCTCGCAACCGAGATTGAAAGCAGTACACATCACCAACCCGGAGAACTGAGCAATGAGAATTCTGCATACCATGCTGCGTGTCGGCGATCTGCAACGCTCCATCGACTTCTACACCCGCGTCCTCGGCATGAAGCTGCTGCGCAAGAGCGAGAACAGCGAGTACAAGTACACCCTGGCCTTCGTCGGTTACGGTGACGAGAAGGATGAAGCGGTGATCGAACTGACCTACAACTGGGGGGTGAGCGAGTACGAACTGGGCTCTGCCTACGGCCACATCGCGCTGGAAGCGGACGACATCTATGCTACCTGCGAAGCACTGCGCGCCGCCGGTGCCAAGATCACCCGCGAGCCGGGCCCGGTTAAAGGCGGCACCACCGTCATCGCCTTCGTCGAAGATCCGGACGGTTACAAGATTGAACTGATCGCCAAGAAAGATGCCGGTACTGGCCTCGGTGACAGCTTCTAAGCTGCCCGATTCCGCTGCCGAATAGCAGGATCAAAAAAGAGCGCATCTGCGCTCTTTTTTATGCCTCTTTGCCGGGGACAGCACTAGATCTCGCCATTGCGCCCCATGCTGATCACCACCCGCCGGTTCTTGGCACGACCCTGCTCGGTTTCGTTGGAGGCGACGTGCTGCTTCTCACCATGCCCCTCCACCGAGATCTTGCCGGGATCAATCCCCAGATCGACAAACACCTTCTTGATGGCATCGGCCCGCTTCTCGGAAAGTTTCAGGTTCGGCCAGCGGCCGCCATAGCTGTCGCTGTAGGCGTCGATCACCACCACGTCGATGCTCTTGTCCGCCTTGATAAACTCGCTGATCATCGCCAGCCGCCGCTTGGAGGGGATGGAGAGCTGATCGCTGTTCTTGTCGTAGGTAAGCACGCTAAAGGCGATATCGTTGAAGCTGTAGGGCAAGAGCCCGCTCAGACAGTCGATAAAGGCCTGATACTTCACCCGAAAGTTGACCGACGAAAGCGACACCCGCACCGCGCGGTTCTGGCGATACCAGTCCCGATACTGGAAGGTCGGCATCCGCCCCCCCTCCAGCTCGTCGAGCATGGTCCAGGCAGTCTGCCCCTCCACCAGCCCATCGAACTGCTGATAGAAGCGCAGTTGACTCACTTCTCGCCCGGCTATCCCCGGGCGCCATACCGGCGGCATGATGCCAAGGCTCACCGTCTGGGTCTGGGCCTGTGGCCGCTTGCCCTTGAGCTCGAAGTCGAGGTTTATCTTGCGCCCTGCACGGCTGACAAAGGCCCCCGTTCCCCAATTGGGAATAGGGTGCTCGAGGCGACACTCAATCTGGGTATCGGAGGTCAAACGCCACACGGATTGATCCAGACCGGCACCAAATTCGGTGACCCCAGCCTGTAACTGCATACTCACGGATATGCTGACCAACCCCAACACCCAAGCGTTCAATTGCTTGTCCTCCACACGATCTCACAAGAGATATCGGCGGCAAGAGGCCAAGCTTTAGCGACAAACTGCAAAGGCGTGCCGTTGGTGTGGCAAAGGCTTGCCCCCCAGCGGCAACCGACCGCAAGCGACGCCTATTCCCCCCTCTTAGCTCCGTGCCAACCGGCAGGAAGCTCGCTACAGTAAAACCAGGGCAACCAGACGCCGCTTATCGGGAACCACACTCATGCACCGCTCTTGCTCCTCTTTATTGCAGATGTTGTTGCCAATGCTGCTGGTGCTATCCGGCAGCACCGTCAAAGCTGCAACACAGGATCAGGAGTGGGCACAGGAGCGCGCCAATGCGGTGCTCTCGCTGATGACCTTCACGGTGGTGCCCGACATCACCGCCAGCAACCTCGATATCGGAAGCGGCACCAATCAATCTGCCGCCCTCAACATGACCCAGATCGGTGGCGGCGCCACCATGAGCGAAGCCGTGCCCATCTATCTGGAAGGGGCGATCGGCTTTAGCCGCTACGATCCCCAGTTTGTGGTGAGCAACGGCACAGAGAGCCGCACCCTCCCGACCAAATGGAACAGCCTGACCGCCTCTGGCGGGATCGGCTGGGATATCGCCCTCCATGAAGACCCGCGCGGTGGCCACTGGGTGCTGCGCCCCATCGCCAACGTCTCGCTCGGTACCATGGCCAGCGATCTGCGGATCGGCAACTGGCTGCTGGAGCGCACCAAGGGCTACTCGCTGGATTTTCTCGATGGTGGGCAGCTCAATATGTACGGACTGGGAGGCTCGCTGATGCTCGACTACGAGCTCTTTTCAAAGGTGCAGGATATCGATATCGAAGTGCGCTACTCCTACCAGCACCTGCAGAGCTTTGGCGGCACCTCGACCAGCGTCCGTGGTCACGCCGAGGCGGAGAACCTCGGTCTCTATCTGCGTCGCCGGGCCCCGCTATTCCACTGGACACTGCTCGACAGACCGGTGCGCTATGTACTGGAGGGGGCCCATACCGCATATCTGGGGGAACAGCGGGGGTTGCTTGGCTTTGACTCCCTCAACTCTATCGGCGCCGGTCTGGAGCTGGACAGCAGCAAATACGACATCATAGTCACCCGTACCCGGCTGGTTGCCCGCTATATGTTCAGCCACAATACCAGCGGTTATTCCATCGGGTTGGCCATGAGTTTCTAAGTCGTTATTTTTGCCTGACAAAAGTGGGCAATCCTCAGTGAAAGCACAGTAACACTCCAGATAATCACGCCCTATTGACGGAGGGTTTATTTATCCTGACCCTTTCATATGCCTCACCACCCCATCATATCAGGTAAAAATATCCACCTGCTGGTAGGCTAATTTCCCCCTCGCACACCGAATATTGGAGTTTTTTGTCTGTGTATTTACGGCGCGCAATGGCTGATTGGTCCTGTGATGTCGCCAGCCTGTACTCGCTTGCAACAGAGAAAATACTCAACTCCAGATATTTCAGCCCTATGGCCAACTTTATCGACACCCATAAGGAACCATCCTGGATGGTCCCCCATCTTTTGCACAGTGACTTGAACCACACCTAACTCACTGTTTTAAATGATTTATAGTTTTTCATATTTTATGAATCCAATTAATCCTGTTTTATTTTACTTACATCACCCGACTGCTAAATTTGGCGTCATCCCGGCAGGACGAGGCGCACTGAAACGACTGACTGCGGGCTACCGATAACAGGTGTGCAATGAGCACAGAAATAACGTTCAGGCATATCAACCGTTATTTTGACGACATTACACTTGCTGATCCTTGTTGATTTGAGGTTATCTGATGAAAAAAACGCTGCTTGCTCTCTCTGTATTGGTCATGACCGGAACCGCATATGCAGGGGTGCCTGATTTATCCGCCAGCTGTCCTGGACATATTAATCTTCGCGTCGAAGATGGCACGGCTTATATCAATAACCAGCAAGTTCCACTTAAAAAAGTGAATTCAAATTTCTACGAGGCGAGCAAGGGGCGCACCACCCTCTCCATGGTGAAAAATGGCGACTGGGGCATCACCTATTTTGTCAAAAATGGCGACAGCGGCGCCTGCCAGCTCAATGACGATGAGAACGATGACGACGGCGATGATGAGAGCGCCAGCAGCAGTGCCTACAACGGTAGCACTGCGCAAACCAAGGTTGCCGAGAACGCCTGCATGAACGCCGTCGCCAGAAAAGCGGGCGTCAGCCGCAGCAAACTGACCCTCGACTATGTGGCCGACTCCCAGGCGGGGATGATGATTGATATCAAAGGGTCCCATGACCGGCTCTGGCACTGCCTCACCGACTCCCGCGGCCATATTTCTGGCATCAATCAGGACTGATTTCGAGCCACGGCTCAGCGGGGCCCACACCGACCGTGGGGGCTCCACCCCTTATCCATTGCAATTATTTGATTCAGGTAAATGAAGATGAAATCCAAACAGACTCTGCTCAATGTCGCCCTCGGTTGCCTGCTTGCGGTCGGTATCTCCGGCTGCGCCGTGGCCAAAACCCATCACGGTCACAAGACCCATGCCCAAGCGCACGCTCAGGAAGGTGCCGTGCAGTATGGCGACGAGAGCCCGTGGGCTGGCAACTATAAGGCTGTCACTAACGATGGCCGCACCGTGGCCGAAATTCACGTCGATACCACAGGGGAGACCTATATCGATGGCAATCAGGTCAAACCAAGCCACAGCGGCAGCGACTACCTGAAATTCAAGCAGGAGACCATCACTTACACCCTGCGCAAAAGCGGTGCCAGCTGGAAAGACAGCGATGCCGGCACCAGCGGCCGCATCCTGTTCGATTGATAACCCCGACACCGGCCTTGCCAGACACCAAGCCCCGCCAAGGGGCTTTTTTGTACCTGCGATTTACCATCAACCACAGCCCGCCCCGAAAAATCCAGCCTTGTCACAGAGTTAGTGCAATCTGTCACATATTCCTGTTGATGAAATTGTTAGGATGGTTCAGTTCGGCGCCCAATTGTCCGCATGAAACCATGATGTCGATTGCCAGCCGCAGTGGCTGGGTGATCACTGCGCCCGGAATGAAAATGACCTGCCGAACGCCAGCCAAGTATTTGCGCCACCAGTTACACCACAGGGATAGAGATTTTTGCCATGGCCAAGTTTTTGAATACCAGCGCAACCAACTACTTTCTGGAAGAACTTATCAAAGATGCCAAAGATCGTCTGATCCTGATCAGCCCCTTCCTCAAGCTCAACGACAGGATCAAGGAGCTGCTCACCGACAAGAACCGCCTCAAGATCGATGTGCGGATCGTCTATGGCAAAAGCGAGCTGCAACCGGAAGAGATCAGCTGGCTCAAAGAGCTCACCTATATCCGCACCAGCTTTTGCAAACACCTCCATGCCAAGTGCTATCTCAATGAAGAGATGTGCATTGTCACCAGCCTCAATCTCTACGAGTTCAGTCAGGTCAATAACAACGAGATGGGGGTGTTAATCCAGCGCTCGGAAGATCATGACCTTTACCGTGATGCCTATGATGAGGCCCAACGGATTATCCGGGTTAGCGAAGAGGTTCGCATCACGTTGGAGCGCGTCGCAAGCAACAGTGACGAGCATGATACCTCGACCGCCAATACAGCTCCGGCACCAGCTTGTCCCAAATGCGGTACCCCTATGGTATTGCGTATCAGCAAGCGGGGGGACACCAAGGGCAATAGCTTCTGGGGCTGTCCCGGCTATCCACAATGCCGCAGCTTGCTCCCTATTGAGAACTAAGCATCGAATTAAAAATCACTTGATCCTGAACAGATCACTAAATTCATAAATTTAAAATAAGGATGTTGTATGCCAGAGTTAGCTATCTCAGATTTCACTAATATCGCTGTTGCAACGGGCTCACCTAAAAACACAAAACTTAGACAGATCGCTCTTAGAGGTGACTACGCACACTATAAAGATTATTACTTGCAACTTAGAACAGCTATAAAGTCTCTTTTTAGCCAAAAGAGACACGTTTCATACCTGATTGACATATCACGAAGGCAAAAGGACTCTAGTAAAAAAATAAAATTTGAACGTCTCGCTCAAAATTTTATTCAATGGCAGTCAGGTAAGAAAATTGATGTTTATGCATCATTGCGCGAGTCCTTCGTTTTTAATAGTACAACTATTCATTGTAACCCCGAGCTAAGCGCATTAATAAATGGGGTTAGAACTCATGTCAAGCTCCATTTCACCGAGACACAGAGAATGACAAAGGAGCGAGCGGACTACATCTGCTATTTAATGCATGAAGCAATTCAAGAGGTTGGTGCGGAATATATCGTTCTTGATTTACATTCAGGCCAAGAGTTCAGACTTACCTCTAACAGAGACAGAATGGAGGAAAAAGTGTGTCAGGAAATATTATGGATTGAGCAGAACTGGCCTATTTAACTCTTCGAGGATTATTCATGAAATGTGCACTGATCTATGATTTTGATGGAACCTTGGCTGAAGGTGATTGCGCCCAGCATGGGGTTATGCCCGAATTAGAGATAACAGATATTCCTGAATTTTGGGCTAGTGTTAAGCGTAGAGCAAAGGACGATGACGGCGATGAAATTTTAACCTATCTTGGCATGCTGGCAGAAAGGGCTCGCGTGCTTAAATCTGATGCCCTTAGTACAGAAAAACTAATGATGCATGGACAATCTATCCCCCTATTCAGTGGCGTCGAGTCATGGTTTGACAGAATTGACAGAATTGACAGAATTGACAGAATTGACAGGTTTGCAGAAAGTATTGACCTAGAATTAGAGCATTACATTATATCAAGCGGTCTTGATGCAATGAACAGAGGTACTTGCATTGGAAATAAATTTCGTGACATTTACGCTTGCAAGTATCACTACTCCGATGATAAGTATTACGCAACATGGCCAGCTCAAGCAATAAACTATACAACAAAGACCCAGTTTCTATTTAGAATAAACAAAGGGATACATAATTCTTGGGATAATGGAGAGGTAAACAAATTTATTGAACTTCAAGATAGAGATATCCCCTTCCAGAGGATGATATATCTTGGTGATGGTGATACAGACATTCCATCCATGAAGATGGTCAGATATCAAGGTGGTAGATCTATAGCAGTCTTTGATAACAAAAAATGGCCTTTGAAATCAACTCAAGACAAAGTTGAAAAACTCATTTCTGAAGAGAGAGCTGATTATGTTGTTCCTGCTCTGTATGATGAAGGTAGTCACCTAGATATTACTGTGAAAGGCTTGTTGAGGCTATTTAAAAGAAAGGGATAACTCTTAAATTATGTATTGATATAAATATGGGCGGCCAATTGGCCGCCCTTGATGCTTCTTACCGAATCGTCGCCATCTGCCGCACACATCGCTGTTCTCTGTCATCCACCCGCTTGGCAAACCAGGCGGTGGTGAGGTTGCGGGTGATTTTTGGGCTCTTTAGCTGTATGCCGGGTAGGATGGCGCGGGGCAATCGCTTGCCCGCTTGCTTGTCGGCCAGGGTAAAGATGCGATGGTAGAGATCGGTCTCGGCAAATTCGGCGGTATCCCCTTTGCGCAGGCTCTGGTGGATCGCCTGTTTGCTCATATTGACCCGGTTGGCGAGGGTGTAGACGGCAAGCTCGGTATTGCCCGGCAGATCCGAGTCATAGCGGATCAGATCCCCGTCCAGCGCCAGAGTTTTGCCACTCAAACGGCTGACGGCGGCCTGAAAGGCGGCATTGCGACTGGCGTACCAGCCGGCGTTGAAGTCGGCAAAGCGGTAGAGGGTATCTGGGTAGTCGGCGGGATAACCGAAGATATGTCTGGTGCCAAACCAGATGCCGCCGCGACGGGTAAAGACTTCGTGGCGGATGGAATCCTTGATTGGATAGGGGTAGCCACGGGCGTTGGCCTCGGCAAAGGCGATGCTCACCTGCATCGGGCCACCGGTATGCACCGGGTTCATGTTGCCAAACAGCGTCTTGCCCATCGGCAGCATGCTGATCATGTCCTCGAAGATCTCGCTCATCTCCCGCTCGGTGCGCAACTTGTCGATGCGCTCGGCATAGCTCTTGCCGGTGGGCGAGTTGATAGAGAGCGCGGCCCGCACCATAAATTCGGGGATCAGCAGCTTGGCTGCCCGTGAGTTGATCTCCTTCCAGGCGATCTTGCCAAGGCCCGGCACCACGGGGTCGGCCTGATAAGTGGCTTCCTGCTCCGCCACCGCCAGCACGCTACAGACATTGTGATCATTAACCGTCACCCCCTGGGTGGTGAGCGCCGTCACCACGTCGTTGGCCCACCCCTGTTTGTCCGGCACCTGACGGGGCAAGAAGCGCACGATGCGGCTCTTCATATCCGCCGGTTTGCGCGGCTGCATGGCAGGCGGCGTTTTGGGGTTGCTCACGCTAGCCTCTTTGGCAGGCGCGGAGGCGGGATCACTGGCACAACCGGCTAGCAGCAAGACAGAGCAGAAGGCAAGAAGACGACAGGAAGGCAAAGCGGTCATAAGCATGTCCATTTTTTGTTGACCCTACAGGCAGCGCCGCTAGCACTGCACTGACAAGCAAAGTGGGGCCATTGTAGAGGATTGCCTGCTGCAGTTGAAACCCGCGCTCGCAGCATCCCCTCCCCTTGCCAGCTTTTGCCACCCCACGCGCCATCCGTTGTCTGCGATGCGGAACTCATGACCTTCCTCAATGGCTCACCCGCCCCGAACCGAACGCTTAGCGACAGATAAAAAGAAACCCCCGCCATCGCTGGCGGGGGTTGGTCGTCTGGCAAGTCGGGCTGATGCCCGCTGCAAACTCTTAGCGGTTTTTCACCTTCTGGTGCAGCTCCTGCACCGAGTTGACATTGGCGGTGGCATCCACGCTGATGGCCATGCAGGTGGCAAACGCCTCATTCATGGTGGTGGTATACGCCACCTTGTTCTGCAAGGCGGCGCGACGCAGCTGCTTGGAGTCCTGGATCGCCACCCGCCCTTCGGCGGTGTTGACGATGTAGGTGTACTCGCCATTCTTGATGCGATCCAGAATGTGCGGGCGACCTTCGTGCACCTTGTTGACCAGGCGCGGGTTGATGCTCGCTTCCCCCAGCGCGACCGCGGTGCCGTGAGTGGCATCCAGCTCGTAGCCCAGCTCCAGCAGCTTGGCGGCCAAGTCGACCACCTGCGCCTTGTCGCTGTGACGCACTGACAAGAGGGCACGACCCTCTTTCGGTACGGCGTGGTTGGCACCCAGCTGCGCCTTGGCATAGGCCTCGGCAAAGCTGCTGCCCACACCCATTACCTCACCGGTAGAGCGCATCTCTGGCCCCAGCAGCGGGTCAACCCCCGGGAACTTGGCGAACGGCAGTACCACCTCTTTCACCGAGTAGTAGGGCGGGATGATCTCTTTGGTGAAGCCCTGCTCTTTCAGGCTCTGACCGGCCATCACGCGGGCGGCAATCTTGGCCAGCGGGGCACCGGTCGCCTTGGAGACGAACGGCACGGTACGGGCGGCGCGCGGGTTCACCTCGATGAGGTAGATGTCATCGCCCTTGACCGCGAACTGCACGTTCATCAGGCCGATAACGCCGAGCTCCAGCGCCAGCTTGCGCACCTGCTCGCGGATCTCGTCCTGAATCTTCTTGGACAAGGTATAGGGAGGCAGGGAGCAACCGGAGTCACCGGAGTGGATACCGGCCTGCTCGATGTGCTCCATGATGCCGCCGATGACTACATCGGTGCCGTCGCAGATGGCATCCACGTCCAGCTCGGTCGCATCGTCCAGGAAGCGGTCCAGCAGCACTGGCGATTCGTTGGAGACGCTCACCGCCTCGGCGAAGTAGCGACGCAGATCCTGCTCGTCATAGACGATTTCCATGGCGCGGCCACCCAGCACGTAGGAGGGGCGAACCACCAGCGGGTAGGTGATACGCTCGGCCAGCAGCACGGCCTGCTCCAGCGCGGTGACGGTGCCGTTTTCCGGCTGCTTGAGGCCGAGGCGCTCAACCGCAGACTGGAAGCGCTCGCGGTCTTCGGCGCGGTCGATGGCATCCGGGCTGGTACCGATAATCGGCACGCCGTTGGCTTCCAGTGCACGGGCCAGTTTCAGCGGGGTCTGGCCACCGTACTGGACAATCACGCCCTTGGGTTTTTCGATGCGCACGATTTCCAGCACATCTTCCAGAGTCACCGGCTCGAAGTAGAGACGATCCGAGGTGTCGTAATCGGTGGAGACGGTCTCCGGGTTGCAGTTGACCATGATGGTCTCGTAACCATCTTCGCGCAGGGCCAGCGCCGCGTGCACACAGCAGTAGTCGAACTCGATACCCTGACCGATACGGTTCGGCCCGCCGCCGATGATCATGATCTTGTCGCGGTTGCTCGGGGCCGCTTCGCACTCCTCGTCATAGCTGGAGTACATGTAGGCGGTGTTGGTGGCGAACTCGGCGGCGCAGGTATCGACCCGCTTGTAGACCGGGAAGATGTTGTGGCGGGCGCGCAGTTTGCGCACTTCCCCTTCGGCCACACCGAGGATCTTGGCCAGACGGGCATCGGCAAAGCCTTTGCGCTTCAGGGCACGCAGGAAGTCGGCATCGAGACCGGCCATGCCGCGCTCTTTCACCTCTTCTTCCAGTTTCACCAGGTCTTCAATCTGTACCAGGAACCAGGGGTCAATCTTGGTCAGCTTGAAGATGCCATCCATGGAGAGACCGGCGCGGAATGCATCGGCGATGTAGAAGATACGGTCGCTACCTGCATCCTGCAGCTCGTGACGGATGCGGGTCAGGGAGTCCGGGGCATTGAGGTCAACCATGGGGTCTAAGCCAGTTTTGCCAGTTTCGAGGCTGCGCAGCGCCTTGTGCAGGGACTCCTGGAAGTTGCGGCCGATGGCCATCACTTCACCGACCGACTTCATCTGGGTAGTCAGACGGTCGTTGGCACCGGCGAACTTTTCGAAGTTGAAGCGCGGTACCTTGGTGACCACGTAGTCGATGGCCGGCTCGAAGGAGGCCGGAGTGCGACCGCCGGTGATATCGTTCATCAGCTCGTCGAGGGTGTAACCGATGGCGAGCTTGGCAGCGATCTTGGCAATGGGGAAACCGGTCGCCTTGGAGGCCAGCGCGGAGGAGCGCGACACCCGCGGGTTCATCTCGATGATGACCATCCGGCCATCTTTCGGGTTGATACCGAACTGGACGTTGGAACCGCCGGTCTCGACGCCGATTTCGCGCAGCACCGCCATGGAGGCGTTGCGCATCAGCTGGTACTCCTTGTCGGTCAGCGTCTGGGCTGGCGCGACCGTGATGGAGTCACCGGTGTGGATACCCATGGGGTCGAAGTTTTCGATGGCGCAGACGATGATGCAGTTGTCGTTGCGATCCCGCACCACCTCCATCTCGTACTCTTTCCAGCCGATAAGCGACTCGTCGATGAGCAGCTCTTTGGTCGGCGACAAGTCCAGACCGCGCTCGCAGATCTCGACGAACTCTTCGGTGTTGTAGGCGATGCCGCCACCTGAGCCGCCCATGGTAAAGGAGGGACGGATGATGCAGGGGAAGCCGACCATCTGCTGCACGCCCCATGCCTCTTCCATGTTGTGGGCGATGCCGGCACGCGGGCACTCGAGGCCAATGCTGCGCATCGCCTTGTCAAAACGGGAGCGGTCTTCGGCCTTGTCGATGGCGTCGGCGGTGGCACCTATCATCTCGACACCGAACTCGGCCAGCACGCCGTGCTTCTCCAGTGCCAGTGCGCAGTTGAGCGCAGTCTGGCCGCCCATGGTGGGCAGGATGGCGTCCGGGCGCTCTTTCTTGATGATTTCGCGCACCACTTCCCAGGTGATGGGCTCGATGTAGGTGGCGTCTGCCATCTCCGGGTCGGTCATGATGGTGGCCGGGTTGGAGTTGACCAGAATGACTCGGTAGCCCTCCTCGCGCAGGGCTTTGCACGCCTGGGCGCCGGAGTAGTCAAATTCGCAGGCTTGGCCGATGACGATGGGGCCGGCGCCGAGGATCAGGATGCTCTGAAGGTCGTTACGTTTTGGCATGAAACTCTTTCCTCTATTTCTTAGGCGCGATACTGCTTAATCAATTCAATAAAGTGGTCAAAAAGACCGGCACAGTCGTGCGGGCCCGGGCTCGCTTCGGGGTGCCCCTGGAAGCTGAAGGCCGGACGGTCGGTGCGATGGATGCCTTGCAGGGAGCCATCGAACAGGGAGACGTGGGTGGCGCGCAGGCAATCCGGCAGACTGTTCTCATCTACTGCGAAACCGTGGTTCTGGGCGGTGATCATCACGGTGTTGTCATCGAGGCTCTTCACCGGGTGGTTGGCGCCGTGGTGGCCAAACTTCATCTTGACGGTCTTGGCGCCGGAGGCCAGACCCAGCAGCTGGTGTCCCAGACAGATGCCGAACACCGGCGTGTTGGTATTAAGGAAAGCCTTGATGGCTTCGATGGCGTAGTCGCACGGCTCGGGGTCGCCGGGGCCGTTGGAGAGGAAGATGCCATCCGGGTTCAGCGCCAGTACCTCGGCAGCCGGAGTCTTGGCCGGTACCACGGTCAGGCGGCAGCCACGGTCAACCAGCATCCGCAGGATGTTGCGCTTGACGCCAAAGTCATAGGCTACCACGTGGTATTTCAGCTGGTCGGCATCCGGGGTGACGTGCCCCTTGCCAAGCTGCCAGCTCCCTTCGGTCCAGTTGTACGCCTCACCAACCGTCACCTCTTTGGCCAGATCCATCCCCTTCAGACCGGGGAAGGCGCGGGCCTGTTCGAGAGCATAGGCTTCATCGACCTGTTTCCCGGCCAGAATGCAGCCAGCCTGAGCGCCTTTCTCGCGCAGGATGCGGGTCAGTTTACGGGTGTCGATGTCGGCGATGCCAACGATGTTGTGAGACTTGAGGTATTCGGAGAGGGATTGCTGATTGCGGAAATTGGAGGCAAGTATCGGAAGGTCCCGGATGATCAATCCCTGAGCATGGATCTGACTGGACTCTTCATCTTCGCTGTTGGTGCCGGTGTTGCCTATATGGGGGTAAGTGAGGGTGACTATCTGACGGGAATAAGAGGGATCGGTGAGGATTTCCTGATAGCCCGTCATCGACGTATTGAAAACCACTTCACCAACGGAACATCCCTCAGCGCCTATCGACACGCCTTTGAACACAGTTCCATCTTCCAGCACTAGCAATGCAGTGTGATTCAAGACAACCTCCAGTTATTTAGCTTTAAATTCAGCAATTTACCTGGGTGTTGCGGGCTCGGTTCCGGTCTTGGACAGGACTCGAACTCGGCAGATTTCTGGCAAATTGGGCGCATTCTACTTAAAAAAAGTGGCATTTCAACGTCTTTTCTCGAATGAAATGCATCTAAATTCAATAAAAAAGCAACATTACCCATTATCTATGCACTCAATCACTTTGCAACCCCCTCCCATGAAAGAAAAGGAAAAACCACCACCAAAAGATGACACCAAGCCAGCAATAGCGACAAAAACCAACAAAAAAACCAATTAAAACAATGGCATTTATTTTCACACAAAAAACATTAATGACAGATTTAACGCTTTTATGATGACAAGAGTGAACATGAAAAACGGAAAACGTTTTTCCGTGTTTGAATTTTTAGTCTTTTCCAGCCCGTGTAAAAAAATGGCTTTATCAGCCATAAAGATGCTCAAATCTGTTACCTGGTGATGACATTCAGGAAGGGAAAATCTGGCAGTTCACGCAATAGTGTGATTTATAAGGCATTCAGTTAAAAATTACAGGCAGCGTGTCTTTTTACACAAACTCTGGCTGACTGACAGCAAAAACCCCGGCAAGCCGGGGTTTTTCACTGGAGTAGCAGTAGTACGAAAGTGCCGCTCAGAGGCATCACTTGAGATTGAGCACATCCTGCATGTCATAAAGACCGGCACCCTGCTGACCAAGCCACTTGCCCGCCCGCACAGCACCGTTGGCGAAGGTCAGGCGGCTGGAAGCCTTGTGGCTGATCTCCACCCGCTCGCCTATATCGGCAAACATGACGGTATGCTCCCCCACCAGATCGCCGGCGCGAATGGTGGCAAAGCCGATAGTGTTGCGATCCCGCTCGCCAGTGATCCCCTCGCGGCCATAGACGGCGCACTCCTTGAGATCCCGGCCCAGCGTTTTGGCGACCACTTCCCCCATGGAGAGCGCAGTACCGGATGGCGCATCCACCTTGTGGCGATGGTGGCCCTCGATGATCTCGATGTCGGTGTAATCCCCCATCACCTTGGCGGCCTGCTCCAGCAGCTTGAAGACCAGGTTGACCCCGACCGAGTAGTTGGAGGCGAACACGATACCGATCTGCTTGCCCGCCTCTTTCAGGGCGGCCTTGCCTGCATCGTCAAAACCGGTGGTGCCGATCACCATCTGCTTGTGGTGGGCCAGCGCAAAAGCCAGATTGGCTAGGGTCACCTCCGGACGAGTGAAGTCGATGATGAGATCAAACTCGTCACGCACCTTGTCCAGACTGTCGCTGATGGCCACGCCCAGATGGCCCAGCCCATTGAGCTCACCGGCATCGAGACCGATCACCGCCGAGCCCGGCCGCTCCAGCGCAGCACCAACCACCACGCCATCGGTGTTGGTGATGGCCTCCAGCAGCACCTTGCCCATACGACCATTACAGCCCATCACGGCCACACGGATCGGATTGTCCATCTCCACCCTCTCATCTCTTTTAATTATGGAAAGAGACCGTTTTACCAGCCCGCGCTGGGTTTGAAAAGCCATGATGCCACCACGCCTTGCTGCACTCGCCAACGGCAGCGCCCGCTGGCTGGCCAAGAACTTCCTTTTGGTCACAGGCCGTTTTTCATCGTCTCACTCCATCATTTGGCAGACCGGTTGCCATCTGATAGGTTCGAACGAGCGAAATGCCAGCATAAGCAAAATCAGGGCAACGCCCGTGTCGATATCAAATGAGGTGCAAGGATGAGCGCTGTATTACTGTTTGCAGTGGTGTTGGTATCACTGACCCTGGTCATGCTGGCCGCGGCTCTGCTGTTTGGCGGGCCGAGCTCGGCACCGGCGATGGCCAGCATCAACGACCCTTTCAAGGGGAGTGGCTGGAGCAACATGCCACCTCTCTCAAGATACCCGGCGCGTGACGGCACGCAGCTGGCCTATCGGCACTATGGCGCAGAGGGCAATACGAATAACAACAAGGTCAAGGGCAGCGTGGTACTGGTTCACGGCTCTTCTGCCAGCAGTCAAAGCATGCACAAGATGGCGAACGCCTTTTCGCAAGCGGGATACGACGCCTACACCCTCGATATTCGCGGCCATGGCGCATCGGGCAACAAAGGCACCATTGCCTACATCGGTCAGCTTGAGGACGATCTGGAAGATTTCATCAAGTCGGTAGCCCCCGACAAGCCTGCAACACTCGTCGGCTTCTCGTCAGGGGGGGGCTTTGTCCTGCGCGTTGCTGGCTGCACGCGACAAACCCTGTTCGAGAGCTATCTGCTGCTCTCCCCCTATCTTGGCCCCACCGCCGCCAACTACCGGCCCAACAGCGGTGGCTGGGTGCGTGTCGGCTTGCCTCGCCTCATCGCCCTGAGCATCCTCAACGGTTTCCATATTTCCGCACTCAACCATCTGACCGTGCTGAACTTTGCCCTTAATGATGAGGCGAAATCCCTGCTGACCCCCTCCTACTCCTTCAACCTTGCTTCGAACTTTCAGCCGGAGCGTGACTACCAGCAGAACATGCGCAATGTGCAACGCCCCTGCGCCGTGATCGCGGGTGCAAATGACGAAGCCTTCCAAACAGATCAACTTGAACCTGAGTTAAGACGTCTCGGAATCTCCTGGCCTGTCACCCTGCTGCCCGGAATTGGCCACATTCCGCTGACGCTGGAACAGGACGCCATCACAACAGCCGTTCAGGCGGTGGAGAAATTGACACAGTAACCACACAGCCCAGGTCTTGTGTCCACACGTTCTGGAAATATCCGTACCATGCTCACGTAGAGATAGAGAGAGGGCTGCGGGAGAAATCCCCAAGATGGCATGCAGAGATCTTATCGTTTACCTCTTTCCTTATTAAAGGCACGCGATACCTCCAGATACCCGCGGACTGCGCCAGAACAGCAATGAACAATAAACAGCACTAGCTTCTTTTTCCGAATATTCTTTGGATATCTCAATAACACCAGAATCATCAAACAAAAACACCTATCCATCTGGACGTCTATCTTGACCAGGCGAGGTTGACTCACTACTGTGGGCCCCCCAATGCGGCAGGATGCCCGCCCTGTTTTCCCCCTATCCCTATCCGATACAGGTACAAAGCAGTTTATGACAGGAGGTCATTGTTCAATTTCAGAGGAACACATGATCCAGACTCAACCCAGTGCCAGGGCCTTGTTGCCACTTCTGGTTTTTCTCGCACTCTTTATCGGTACCGGTACCTGGCTGACCCTGCAGGGGGTCGAATTCGCCTTCTATCAGCTGCCCGCTCCGGTTGCTGCCCTGCCTGCCGTGATGCTGGCCCTGCTGCTTGGCAAAGAGGGCTTCAACAGCAATCTGGAGACCTTCTTCAACACCCCCGCCGTCAAGCTGGTGCATGAGAACGGCAAGGTGACCGGCGTCATCGCAAAGGACGAAAACGGCAAGTACATCCAGTTCAACGCTTCCAAGGGCGTCATTCTGGCCACCGGCGACTACATGAACAACGAGGCCATGGTCAAGCGCTGGTGCCCCGATGTGGACGGCTTCGACAAGAAGCAGTACCAGAAGACCGGCGACGGCCACATCATGGCCATCGATGCAGGTGCAAAGATGGAAAATCTGGGCCACACCAAGATGATGCACGACTTCGACTCCGGCCTGATGTACGAGGAACCGTTCCTGTACGTCAACATGGAGGGCAAGCGCTTCTGCAACGAGGACACCGGCTTTGTCTACATGGGCAACATCACCAAGTATGTGCCCAAGTTCAACGGCAACAACGT